>ERZ791621.705-NODE-705-length-16184-cov-2.67053_pt1 | contig 16184 bp, 10 predicted proteins | sample MGYA00510270_ERZ791621 | MGnify/ENA primary metagenome ERZ791621 (study PRJEB30046, sample SAMN00715189) | human gut metagenome | study: EMG produced TPA metagenomics assembly of the A metagenome-wide association study of gut microbiota in type 2...
TCTATCCCAGACAGCCAATCTTTATTAACCTTAAATCTAATACCATGAAAAACACAGTGCAAAGATAAAGGGATTTATGTTATATAACATAATGATTTGATGAAAATCTTCTGTTTATTAACTCTAATTAACTTTGAGGGTGGTGCTTTTATGCTTATGGAATGATTATTCTACATAGAGCACCAATCCTTTGAGATATTCCCCTTCCGGGTGATAGATGTTCACCGGATGGTCTGCGGGCTGGGTCAACTGATGTAGTATACGTACACTTCTGCCCGACATGGCGGCAGCAGTAAATACAGCAGTACGGAAATTATCTTTGGTCACTACTTGCGAACATGAGAAGGTGAATAAGATACCACCCGGTTTGATTTTCTCAAATGCTTTGGCATTGAGCTTGCGGTAGCCCTGAAGGGCATTGCGCAGCGCATCCTTATGTTTGGCAAATGCCGGAGGATCAAGAATGATCAAGTCGTACTGGTCACCCATACGGTCGAGATATTTGAAAGCATCTTCAGCAAAGGCTGCATGACGGGTATCTCCCGGGAAGTTTAATTCTACATTTTTATTAGTCAGATCGATGGCTTTTGCAGAACTGTCTACCGAGTGCACCTGTTTGGCACCTCCACGCATGGCGTAAAAGGAAAAGCCTCCGGTATAACAGAACATATTTAATACCGACCGCCCCTTGGCATAACGCTCCAGTAGAGCACGATTCTCACGCTGGTCTACAAAAAATCCTGTTTTTTGTCCCTTCAGCCAGTCTACATGGAATTTCAGCCCATATTCCTGAGCGATGTTGTCGCTGCTTCCTCCTTTAAGGAAACCGTTCTCCGGGAAAAGGTCCGCTTTAAATGGGAGGGTCGTTTCTGATTTATAATAGATATTTTCAATCTGATCACCCATAACTTCGGACAAAGCTTCGGCAATGGCCATACGGTCTACATGCATTCCTGCAGAATGTGCCTGCATCACAGCAGTCCGGGCATAAACATCGATAACGAGTCCGGGCAGATTATCGCCTTCTCCATGTACCAGGCGATAGGTATTGTTAGTCGGATTGGTAGCGATGCCAATACTGCGTCGCATGTCGTAGGCCACTTCCAATTTGTGTTTCCAGAAATCGTGGTTAATCTCTTCTTGTTTGAACGAAAGTACACGTACAGCAATACTTCCGATCTGGAAATGCCCTTTGGCAATAAATTCTTTTTTTGAGGTGTACACTTCCACTACTTCACCTTCCTCGGGTTCGCCGTCGAAGTGGGCGATGGCACCAGAAAAAATCCAGGGGTGGAACCGTTTCAATGAGTCTTCTTTGCCGGGTTTAAGATATACTTTATGCATAAATTTATTATGTTGTTTTTACTTTTATTGTTGATCTGAACCTACTTTTACTTTCTCTGTGGCTTCCTCTTCCGGAGCCAATTCGTAGTTTCCTGTTCGTTTCAGTTCCTCCAATAAGTGATATATGTTGAGGCAGGCCCAAGCATCTGTAGCTGCGTATTGCTTTTGAGCGTCCGTCAGTACATCTGCTTCCCAATTAGAAAGACGCTGTGATTTTGAGATTTTCTCACTAAACAAGATACCGTATATCTTTTGCAGGCTCTTATCCTGAATGCCGAAAGGACGGACGTACTCTTGTAACTCAATGCATGCCTGTTGATTGAAAGGGGCTCGTTTGTGTAACATCATGAAGTCGTCTTTTAGCGAAAGGCCCACTTTGATTACTTTCGGATCTTCAAGTAGTTCTATGATAGGTTGGGTTAGGCCGGTCATGTTCAGGCGAAACAGAAAGCAACACTCGTCAGATGAAATCTGAAGTAATGCTACTTTATGAGAATGTCCCTTGGTGAATGAGGGACGTGTCTCGCTGTCGATTCCCAAGATGGCTTGGGATTGCAGATAAGCCACCGCTTTTTGCGCCTCACTTTCAGTCTGTATTACATGAATCCGTCCGGGAAATGCTGCTTTGGGCATCTCCTTCACCTCTTCTTTGCTTATGGTTCTTTTTAAAATCATATTCTTTTATTCATCATCATGGCAATGGCAGCCATGATCGTGACAATGGCAGTCGTCATCTTCACAGTGACAGTCTTCATTGTTTTCGGGTTCGTACTCTTCTTCCTCTTCGTCTTCTCCCCGGGCTTTCGAACTATATTTTACGTCATGCAGGGCACGCATGGTGTTTACCAGTTTTTGTCCCCACAAGAGTCCGAAGTTTTCTTGGCAGATGGCGAGGGAATCGTTCATCGTCTCGTTCAATCCCAGCTGGAATACGAAGATAAAGTCTTTGATATCCTGATAGATATCGGCCAGATCTTCCGAAATATTCTTTTTGATCGGTTCGTCACTGTAAGCCATGTCGGGTAGAAATACTTCCAGATAATCGTCTTTTTCTGCCAATATGGATGCCAGGTTGATGCGCAACACTTCGTAAATTTCTTCCGTTACATACGTTTCAGGTGATTCATCACCTATCATTTCGCATTTCGGAAGCATGGATGCTTTTAGATAAAGCAAAGGAAGTATTTTAAGGGTGGTATCAACAAACGTACTGCGTTTCATACTTTCGGCACGTTCCAAAAAAGCGCAGAACTCGGCGGCTACTGTAACGAATTCTATCACATTCTTATCAAATATTACTTGACTCTCTTTTTTCATATCTGCTTGAATTGAAACGCAAAGGTAAGAAAAAGTTGTGGGTAGTCCAATGAAATTCTTTTTTTTACTACTTTTGCATCATTAATCATATAGCTTAAGATTCATCATCCACATGGCAAAAAAGAAATCAGATAAGGAAGCAGAACAGAAGCCGGCTTCCACAAAAAAATATGTGGCTTTCTTCAGGAACGAAACAATTCACTTTGTAATCGGGTTGGTACTGGTCATTTTCTCAGTCTATTTGTTACTGGCCTTTACCTCTTTCTTTTTCACTGGAGCAGCTGACCAAAGTATTATTGATAGCGGAAATGCCCAGGACCTTGCTGCTGTGAACAATCACGTAAAGAACTATGCAGGTTCCCGGGGAGCTCAGTTGGCAAGCTACCTGATCAATGATTGTTTTGGCATTTCCTCTTTCTTTATTTTAATCTATTTGGCTGTTGCCGGACTCAAATTAATGCGTGTGCGTGTGGTACGCCTTTGGAAATGGTTTATCGGATGTTCATTGCTGCTCATTTGGTTTTCTGTTTTCCTTGGTTTCGTTTTTATGGACCATTATCAGGACTCCTTCATCTATCTGGGTGGATTGCATGGTTATAACATCAGTAACTGGCTGATTTCTCAAGTCGGCATTCCGGGTGTATGGCTGATTCTTCTGGCAACAGGTATTTGTTTCCTTATATATATGAGTGCCCGCACCATCATTTGGCTGCGTAAGCTTTTTAGTCTTAGTTTCTTGAAGCGTAAACAAAAAGAAGAACTTGCTGAAGTTACTCAGGCCCCTCAACCACATGAATATGATAACCCGAAACCTCAGGAAGTAGAATTTGATGTAAATCGTACTTTCCGGCAGGAAGTACCGGTGAAAAAGGTGGAAACTACTGTTGTGCCTGAAACACCTGTCGAATCTTCAACCGAAATGCCTGTGACTCCGGAAGACAGGGATGTGACATCCGATGGTGATGTGACTATGACTTTTGAACAGACAGCTCCTGATCCCGTACCTCCTTTTCGGGCAGCGTCGGCAGATAAAGAGCCTGAGTTCGAGATAGAGCCTGCTGCCGATGATGAAAATTATCAGGGTGCGGAGACCGAACCTTACAACCCTAAATTGGATTTAGAGAACTATCATTTTCCTACTATCGATTTGATGAAACACTATGAAAATAGTGAGCCTACCATCAATATGGAGGAACAGAATGCGAATAAAGACCGTATTATCAATACATTGCGTAGTTTTGGCATTGAAATAAGTACGATTAAAGCTACGGTAGGACCTACGGTAACTCTTTATGAGATCACTCCGGAACAAGGAGTACGTATTTCAAAGATTCGTGGCTTGGAAGACGATATCGCTTTGAGCCTTTCTGCGTTGGGCATTCGTATCATTGCTCCCATACCTGGAAAAGGTACGATCGGTATCGAGGTGCCTAACTCAAATCCGAAGATCGTTTCAGGACAGTCTATTATAGGTAGTAAGAAGTTTCAGGAGTCAACCTATGATTTGCCTATTGCACTTGGTAAAACCATTACGAATGAGGTATTCATGGTTGATCTTTGCAAAATGCCGCACGTATTGGTGGCAGGTGCTACCGGACAAGGTAAATCTGTCGGCTTGAACGCTATCATCACTTCACTGCTTTATAAGAAGCATCCTGCCGAATTGAAGTTTGTTCTGGTGGATCCTAAGAAAGTGGAATTCAGCATTTATTCTGTCATTGAGCATCATTTTCTTGCAAAACTTCCCGATGGTGAAGATGCTATCATCACTGACGTAACTAAAGTGGTGCAGACCCTCAATTCTGTTTGTGTAGAGATGGACAGCCGCTATGATCTGCTGAAAATGGCTCATGTGCGCAATATCAAAGAGTACAACGAGAAGTTCATCAATCGCCGCCTGAATCCGGAAAAGGGGCATAAATTTATGCCTTATATCGTAGTGGTTATTGATGAGTTTGGTGATTTGATTATGACAGCCGGTAAGGAGATAGAACTACCGATCGCCCGTATTGCGCAGTTGGCACGTGCCGTAGGTATTCATATGATTATCGCAACTCAACGTCCGACTACCAATATCATTACAGGTACTATTAAGGCCAACTTCCCGGCACGTATCGCATTTCGCGTGTCAGCGATGATGGACTCACGTACCATCCTCGACCGTCCGGGAGCCAATCAGTTGATCGGTCGCGGTGATATGCTCTTCCTTCAGGGAGCCGATCCGGTACGTGTACAGTGTGCATTTATCGATACGCCCGAAGTGGAAGAAATCACCAAGTATATTTCACGTCAGCAGGGATATCCTACCGCCTTCTTCCTGCCCGAATATGTGAGTGAAGATAGCGGTAGTGATTTGGGTGAAGTCGATATGGGACGGCTCGATCCGTTGTTTGAGGAAGCTGCCCGGTTGATTGTGATTCACCAGCAGGGATCTACTTCGCTGATACAGCGCAAATTCTCCATCGGCTACAATCGTGCCGGGCGTTTGATGGATCAGCTGGAAAAGGCCGGTATTGTAGGTCCCTCACAGGGAAGCAAGGCACGCGATGTGCTGTGTGTGGACGAAAATGACCTTGAAATGCGTTTGAACAATATTCAATAATCAAACGTTAAATGAGTGTATACAATGAAGCAGATTATAATTAGCATTTGGATAGCTTTACTGACTTTGCCTGTGTTTGCTCAACAACAAATGCAGGCAAAAGTTGTGCTTGATAAGACGGCGGCCACATTTGAAAAGGCAGGCGGTATCCGTGCGGAATTCAACGTGACAGTGTTTAACAAAAGCAGGATGGCCGGACAGTCTGCCGGAGTCATCGAACTCAAAGGGGAAAAGTTTGTACTGAAAACAGACGATGGTATTACTTGGTTTGATGGTAAGACCCAGTGGAGCTATCTGAGAAGCAGTGATGAAGTTAATATCAGTAACCCTACCGGGACCGAATTGCAGGGCCTTAATCCGTATGCGCTTTTACAGATATACCGTCATGGCTTCGACTATAAGATCGGATCATTGAAGAACTTTGGTGGCAAACCGGTCTATGAGGTAGTATTGACTGCTACTGATAAGAAGAGAGATTTATCGCGAATTGTGCTTTATGTGAGTAAAGAGACTTATCAACCCTTGTTCATTATGATGGAACAACGTGATAAGAGTCGTAGCGAGATCACTGTGACCGGTTATCAGACAGGTTTGAAATATGCCGATGGTATGTTTGTGTTTGATAAGAAACAATATCCTCATGCCGAAGTGATTGATCTTCGGTAGGAGAGGGAAATGATTTCAAGCGTTAAATAGTAAATCGTAAAATATAAATAGGAGTATGGAAACAGAAAGAATTAAATGCCTTATTATAGGTTCAGGACCAGCCGGCTATACAGCTGCTATCTATGCTGGACGTGCAAATTTGTCACCGGTGCTTTACGAAGGAATACAGCCGGGTGGACAGTTGACTACCACTACCGATGTAGAAAACTTTCCGGGCTATCCGCAAGGAATCAGCGGACCGCAATTGATGGAAGATCTTCGTACACAGGCCGAACGTTTTGGTGCTGACATCCGCTTTGGGATTGCTACCGCTTCTGATCTTGGTCAGGCTCCTTACAAAATTACAATCGATGGTGAAAAAGTAATCGAAGCCGATTCATTGATTATCGCCACCGGAGCTACAGCCAAATATTTAGGGCTGGACGATGAAAAGAAGTATGCCGGTATGGGGGTAAGCGCTTGTGCTACTTGCGACGGTTTTTTCTATCGTAAGAAAGTGGTTGCTGTGGTAGGTGGTGGTGACACTGCTTGTGAAGAAGCGATCTATTTGGCCGGACTCGCTTCCAAGGTTTATCTGGTTGTGCGCAAGCCTTATCTTCGTGCTTCGAAAATTATGCAGGAGCGTGTGAGGAAACATGATAAGATTGAAGTACTTTTTGAGCATAATGTAGTTGGTCTTTTCGGTGAGAACGGTGTAGAAGGTATGAATCTTGTGAAACGTTGGGAGGAGCCCGATGAAGAACGCTATTCATTACCTATCGACGGTTTCTTCCTTGCTATCGGGCATAAACCGAATTCGGACATCTTTAAACCCTATCTGGATACTGATGAAGTGGGATATATTACCACCGACGGTGACAGTCCTCGTACCAAGGTACCCGGAGTATTTGCTGCAGGTGACGTAGCTGATCCGCATTATCGTCAGGCTATTACAGCAGCCGGAAGCGGATGTAAAGCTGCTATTGAAGCTGAACGCTATCTGTCTGAAAAGGGATTGATCTAAGATTTGTAAAAAACTACAAAGATATTCCGGACGCAGTTGTCTCTTTGGACAGTAATTGTGTCCGGAAATAAAGCGGAGGACGCAGAGTTTATATTTTCAGAAATGGAATAATACTCTGTGTCCTCCGCGTTTTTGTGGAGTATGATGTGGTCGTTAATATACTTCTATTTCGTCCAAATAGATGTTAGCCTGAACCACATCTTTTTCATTCGGGTCTTTCACGAAATCAATGCCGTTTCGTAAAGTACCACCATTTTGAAGAGTGATTTTGATATACTTGACTTCTTTGGGGGCAAAGCCTAATGTGTCAGTGAATGCCTTTCTGCCTCTTTCAGGATAGTTCCGTTTGAAGGAAGCTTCTGCCATTTTATCATACTTCCGTCCGTCGGAAGAGGTCTCGACAGTAGCTACACTGGGAGGGAGAATGACTGATGCGGGGTTGTATAACGAACCGAAGACCACTTTGCTGACAGTAGTAGGCTGTTCGAATTCAACGATAAATACCAGTTTATTGCAGGCGTCGTTCATCCGGAATCCGCTCCACGGAGTCATCGAAGCGATGTTGCCACGTTTACCGTTGGTCAGTCCGAAAGTGCTTATATCAGTACCGAGAACATCATTTTCACCAAAAATGTCGCCTTTGGCCCCTCCGATGGGCAGAGTCACTGTGAAACTTTTACCACTGATCAGATTGCCATACAACTTCTTTCCACTGACCTTGCCCAACATCTTTCCGTCTTTGAAAGCAGCGGCTTTCACGTCCATCTCGCCGGATAAGGCGAAAGGCTGATTGTAAATGGCAGATTCTACTGTTGGAACGCTTCCATTTGTTGTATAGTGAATTTCGGCATTGGGGTAGAAACTTTCCAGTACTACTTTCAACGTATTAGTTTCGTCTACATGTGTATTGATATTCACATCGAAGAAATTGCGGCAAGCTTTGACATTTTTTACATCCATACGACGGAAGTCTTCTACCATGCGTTGGCAAAAGTTATTCCAGTTTTTGTTTGCATTCAATGTCCAGCCCGTTTCGGCGATGGCTACTGCACGTGGGAAAGCCTGATAGTCGCGGTTGTCATTGCCGGGCATGTATTCCGTCCAGATGTTACCCTGTACACCGATGATATGCTTTTTCACCAGTTCGTTTGCATCGTCCGGTACAGGGTTGTAGCTGTAAGTCTTTTTAAGCGTATTATATCCACCGATGGTGACGGGAGCTATCTCCGGTTCTTCCTGATACTGATCCAGATATGCGTATGGATTTGGTGTCATAATGGCGTTGTGTCCGGCTTTGGCTGCATTTAATCCACCCTCTACTCCTCTCCAGGACATAACGGTAGCATTCGGGGCTAGTCCGCCTTCCAAAATTTCGTCCCATCCGATGATGTTACGCCCTTTACTATTCAAGTATTTCTCCATGCGGGTGATAAAGTAGCTTTGTAACTTCTCTTCTTTGGTATGTTTCTTCCTATCGATAACGTTGGGGGTAACATCGTCTTTCAGTCCCAGTTGTTTGATCAACGACTGGCAGTATTCACTGTTGATCCAGGCTGTTTTCGGGCATTCATCACCACCGATATGGATGTATTTGCTGGGGAAGAGATCCATAACTTCATCCATCACTCCTTCAAGGAATTGGAAAGTGGTGTCTGAAGGGCAGAATACCTGCTCAAATACACCCCAGGTTCCTGTCACATCGCATGTGCTGTCCGGTGTACATGAAAGTTCCGGATAAGAAGCAATGGCTGCTATTGCATGCCCCGGCATCTCGATTTCGGGGATCACCGTGATAAATTTGCTGGCTGCATAGTCTACAATGGCTTTGATCTGCTCCTGTGTATAGTATCCGCCATGCTCTTTGCCGTCAAAGACTTGCGGGTAGTTTACATAGTAATAATCTACTAGTGTCTCTTTACGTTTGGAACCTATCTCAGTCAGTTTAGGATATTTTTTGATTTCGATTCTCCATCCCTGGTCGTCGGTCAGATGCCAGTGGAAAGTGTTCATCTTGTGCATGGCTAGCATATCGATGAATTTATATATATATTCCACCGGGGAGAAGTGGCGACATACGTCCAGCATCAGACCACGGTATGCAAAGCGCGGAGCATCTTCTATTTCGACAGCCGATACCGACCATTCGGCGTTCTTCACCTTTTGATTACCATATACAACGGGTGGCAATAACTGATAAAGTGTTTGCACTGCATAGAAAAATCCCTTGGGGGTAGAAGCTGTAAGGGTGATATTTTGAGGAGTGACAGAGAGTTTATATCCTTCTTCGGGCATTCCGTCTTGCGGCACGAAACGAATAACAGGCTCGTCCGTTACGTTCTCGAAAGTTTGCTTTATGGTAATTCCTGATGTCAGCTTCAATCGGTTGATGAGGCTGTCGGCAATGATTTGTACGTCCGGTGTACAAGCGGTTGTTATGACTCTTACTTTTTTACTTATTTCGAACCGTCCCTGTTGGGGAATCATTTGGTTTGGCAACGGAACGATATTGTATTCGTTCACGATGGTTTCTTTTGACTGTTTACATCCGGGGGTGATGAAAAGCAGAGACAAAAGAAAAAGAGTAATTCCTTTTTTCATGGTAATAAATGTGTGTTAAGTTATTGAATGGCGACAAAGCGCTTTTATCCTATTTTGCTGATCTTCTTAAGTTTTTCCTCGTCGATGATCTTGATTTTTCGTCCGTCGATGGTGATCAGTCGTTCGGTTGCGAAGTTGGATAATGTACGGATGGCATTAGAAGTAGTCATATTCGATAGGTTAGCCAAATCCTCGCGTGAAAGATAGATACTTAACGTAGAGCCATCTTCTTCCAGTCCATAGCTTTCTTTGAGGAAAAGCAGTGATTCGGCCAAACGTCCGCGAATGTGTTTTTGGGTCAGATTGACGGTTCTTTCATCGGCAATACCGAGGTCGATAGACAATTGACGAATGAAAAACATACCCAAGTCATTGTTCTGGCTTACCAGTGTCATGATAGCACTCATGGGAATCAGGCAGATGGTTGAAGGTTCGAACGCAGAAGCGGCAGTCACATAGTCTTCTTTGGCAAAGTAAGCCCGGTAACCGAAATATTCTGTAGGCTTTATCATGCGTATAATCTGACTTCTGCCTCCTACACCGTCTTTATAGATTTTTACTTTGCCGCTAAGCAGACACATCAGATAGGTAGGTGATTCACCTTCACAATAAATTGTTTCATTCTTTTTGTAATTTTGAAGGGTGAAATTATTGGCCAGGAACTCCCTTTGCTCTGCGTTTAGAGGAGCCCACATCTCTGCAATACGTTCGGGAACGTTTATTTCTGACAAATTCATCTTTACCATATCTGTTGCAAAACTGTGTTATAAAGCACAAATGTAGAAAGAAAAAATGAAAAACAGAATAGTTTATCGAAAAGTTTGCTATGTATGCTTTACATTTTGGAAGTCGGGCGGACTATTTAGGAGAGTGAGCATACTCTTTCTGAGAGCAAGAAGCGCGATATGAAACTCCGGTTTATCTATCTTTCAAATTGAACATTGATCTCTTTCAATCTTTTGTTGACAGACGCTGGGATGTTTGCCGGCAGGAAAGTAGGGTTGGGTAGAGGAAACCCAGGAAATGAAAAGCTCCCCATAAGAGATCTTTGAAAAGGACCTTCTTACGGGGAGACATCAAGTATGGCTTACTTCGTGAATAACAGTTCTCTGTATTTGGGCAACGGCCAGATTTCATCGTCAATTTCCATCTCGAGATGGTCTATATGGTTGCGTATGCTTTCCAGGTAAGGACGTACGGTCTCTTCGTAAGCAAAAGCTTTCTCTTTGAAGTTCTCTTTGTGATTGGCTACTTTGCGGGCTTCTGTCATGTCGCGTACCAGTACTTTAATAGCAGATACACGGTGAGAGATTTCTTTAATAAGTTCTTTCCGATCGGCACTCATTACTTCGTATTCTTCTTCAGAGAAGATTTCTTTCATTCTGCAAAGGTTTTCCAAAAGACGGTTCTGGTAGCTGACAGCGATAGGGACGATGTGGTTGATGGCCAGATCACCCAATACGCGGCTTTCAATCTGTACCTTCATGGTATATTTTTCCAATTCCACTTCCAGACGGCAGGCGAGTTCGGTTTCGTTGAAGATACGTTCGCCTATCAGTACGGCTCTCGATTGGTTATCCATATAATGCATCAGGGCCTCCGGAACATGGCAGATGTTGGTTAGTCCGCGGCGGGCTGCTTCCTGTTTCCACTCTTCTGAGTAGCCGTCACCCTCAAAACGGATAGGTTCGGAGGCTATGATATTTTCTTTCAGGATGCGGAAGATTGCTTCGTCCTTACCGATACCCTCTTCCATCAGTTTGTCTACCGATGCTTTAAATTCATTCAACTGGTTGGCCATGGCAGCATTTATGGCAATCATGGCAGCAGCACAGTTGGCTGAGGAGCCGGCGGCACGGAACTCAAAACGATTTCCTGTGAATGCAAAAGGAGAAGTGCGATTACGGTCGGTGGTATCGAGCAGGATTTCGGGTATACGCCCGATACCTAATTTCAAAGTTGTCTTCTCCTCCGGAGTCATTTTTGAGTTGGTCACCTGACGGACAATTTCATCGAGTGTAGCTGACAGTTGTGAACCCAGGAAAATGGACAAGATAGCGGGAGGTGCTTCGTTGGCTCCCAAACGGTGACTGTTTCCGGCACTCATAATAGAAGCACGCAACAGATCCTGATTCTTGTGGACCATCATTAATACGTTTACCAGGAAAGTAAGGAATAGCATGTTTCCTTTTGGATTTTTACCCGGTGCAAAGAGGTTGATGCCTGTATCGGTGCAGAGCGACCAGTTGTTATGTTTGCCCGAACCATTAACGCCATTGTAGGGCTTTTCATGGAAAAGAACAGCAAAATGATGTTTGCGTGCGATACGTTTCATCAGGTCCATTACCAGCTGATTGTGGTCATTCGCCAGATTACAGTTTTCAAAAATGGGAGCCAATTCAAACTGGTTGGGAGCGACTTCATTGTGGCGGGTCTTTACCGGTATGCCCAGCTTGTGACACTCTATTTCAAGTTCTTTCATGAAAGCTGTGACGCGTGGTGGAATAGAACCGAAGTAATGATCTTCCAACTGTTGGTCCTTGGCCGAAGAATGTCCCATCAAGGTGCGTCCTGTTAGTCGAAGGTCGGGGCGGGCATTATATAAAGAGGGGTCAACCAAAAAATATTCCTCTTCCCAACCCAAATTGGTGAATACCCGGGTGATGTTTTTGTCGAAAAGCTGGCATACTTCGGTAGCAGCTTTGTCAACGGCTGCCAATGCTTTTAATAATGGAGTTTTGTAGTCGAGTGCTTCACCTGTATATGAGATAAAAATCGTCGGGATACAAAGAGTGGTGTCTACTACGAAAGCCGGTGACGAAACGTCCCATGCAGTGTAACCGCGGGCTTCGAATGTATTACGGATTCCACCATTAGGGAAAGAAGAAGCGTCCGGTTCCTGCTGGATCAGTAATTTGCCGGAAAAACGTTCGATTACTTCACCGTCTTCACCGAACTCGATAAAGCCGTCATGTTTCTCGGCCGTTCCGTCTGTCAGTGGCTGAAACCAGTGGGTGTAGTGTGTCACATTGAGCGATTTTGCCCAGCTTTTCATGCCGTTGGCTATCAGGTCGGCCATTTCTCGGCTGATAGGGGTGCCTTTTTCGGTAGCGTCTACTACTGCTTTGTATGCTTCTTTGGGAAGGTACTCTTGCATCTTCTTACGATCGAATACATGGCTGGCATAATAATCGGATAGTTTATTAGAGGGAGTAGTAATTTCTAAGGGCTTTCTGTTAGATAGCTCTTGTAGTGCGAAAAATCTCATTTTTGACATGATGGTGTCTCTTTTATTGGTTGTTGGGCGCAAAATTATATGTTTTTTCTAATATACCCCTATTTTTATAGGGGTATTTTGCAAAATAAATATGTTTTTTTCTTTGTACACCCCTATTTGTTTGTGGGCGAAAGAACTTTTTTGTATACTTTACCTATCCGGAGATTACTATAAAATATGAATTTATTAGTCGCATAATCGGATTTTTTTTATATTTGCCTTCAATAAGGAGATTAGTATTTGAGGTGCAATATATTAATATGGTGTTTTTGGTTATTCTCGCTCTGTTTTGTTCAAAAGGGAGTGGCTAACGTTGTTCTTGATCCTCAGACCAATCGTCCCATCTCTGCCGATTCTATTTTGAATAATGTGATGACTTTCGCTCCTTTTTACGAAAAGTTAGTGACCGACTATCGGGCCGATCTATATATAAAAGGTACGATGGACATCAAACGAAAGAATTTTATTCTCCGGTATGTACCTTCCATGTTCCGTCTTCAAAAAGGTGTACGGCAGTATATGGTGGAGACGTATAGTGATCTGCATTTTACAGCTCCTAATATCTATGACCAGAAGGTGAAAGCTTCTATGGGCACTGTGCATAATAGCCGGGGAGTACCGGGGATGCTCGAGTATTTCAATATCAATCTTTATTCTTCAACGCTGCTTTACGACCGATTGCTTTCGCCTTTGGCCAAAAACGGGCGGAAATATTATAAGTATCTGATCGATTCCATAATGGGTGGGACGGACAACCGACAATATAAGATACGGTTTATCCCCAGAAGTAAGAGTGATCAGTTGGTGGGTGGATATATGATTGTGAGTAGTGACGTGTGGAGTGTCCGCGAAATACGTTTTTCCGGCAGGTCGGAACTGCTATTGTTCAGTTGCCTGATAAAAATGGGTAGTGTAGGAAAGGATGATGAGTTTCTTCCGGTCAGCTATAATGTCGAAGGACAGTTTAATTTTTTGGGTAACCGTATTAATGGAGTTTATGTGGCATCGCTCAACTATCACGATATTGTGCTTGAAGAAAATCAGAATAAATGGAAAGAGAAGGTGAGGGCGAGAATAAAAGGAAAAAGTAAATATGATCTTTCAGACTCTTATAACTTGCAATGCGAGACTACCTCTTTCCATACGGATAGTGCTTATTTTGAAACATTGAGGCCTATTCCTTTGTCGGAGGCTGAGCGCAGACTATACAAAGAAGATGCGTTGCGTAAAGATACCATTCAACGCAACATCAAACCAAAGAGTAAGAGTCAGGTGTTTTGGGGACAGGTGGGAGACGTACTGATCAGTGACTATAAATTGAACCTCTCCAATCTGGGAAGCGTGAAGTGCTCACCACTTATCAACCCTTTCTTGTTGAGTTATAGCGGGAGCAATGGGCTTTCCTACAGGCAATCGTTTAAATATAACCGACTTTTTAAGCATGATCGGCTATTGCGTGTGGTACCTAAGTTGGGCTACAACTTTACACGAAAAGAATTCTATTGGTCTATCAATACCGAATTTAATTACCTGCCCGAGAAGATGGGAGCTGTTCACATTGACTTTGGTAACGGCAACCGGATTTACAGTAGCGATGTGCTTGATGATTTGAAAGCCATACCCGACAGTGTATTTGATTTTAATCAGATTCATTTGGACTACTTTTACGATTTATATTTTAACTTCCGACACAGTATCGAGATTATTAATGGATTAGAGTTAAGTGTAGGCTTATCTACTCATAGGCGAAAGGCGGTAAAGTCCTCTAAGTTGGTTCCACTGACAAAGAGTCGGGAGACACTCAATGAAGATATCCAGAACAAAATCAGGAATACTTATTTGAGTTTTGCCCCTCGGGTTCGGTTGGAGTGGACCCCTTGTTTATACTATTACATGAACGGACACCGTAAGATTAATCTCCGTTCTAAGTATCCCACTTTTTCGATAGACTGGGAGAGGGGAATCAAGGGGGTATTTGGCAGTACCGGACAATATGAACGTTTGGAGTTTGATTTGCAGCATCATATACCCTTGGGACTGATGCGTAATATCTATTATCGTTTTGGATTTGGTATGTTTACCAATCAGAAAGAAATGTATTTTGTCGACTTTAATAACTTTACCCGAAGTAATCTTCCTGAAGGTTGGAATGACGAAATCGGAGGAGTATTTCAGCTTCTCGACCGTCGTTGGTATAATGCTTCACGGAAATATATACGGGGACATTTTACTTATGAAGCTCCTTTCCTATTATTAAAACATCTGATTAAATACACACGTTATGTACAGAACGAGCGGTTGTATGCGAGTATATTGTCAGTACCCCATCTTCAGCCGTATGTGGAATTGGGATATGGAATCGGTACTCACATCTTTGATTTTGGCGTTTTTGTAGGTAGTGAGAACTGGAAGTATACCGAGGTCGGCTGCAAGTTTACGTTCGAGCTGTTTAACCGCTAACTTTATTCTTACTATTTTTGTTAGCAGAGAAGAATATTTCTACCTTTGCGGTCAAGAGGATGAGATAAAGATTTAGCAAAAAAGAGGTGCAGTCGCCTCATGAACTCAGGTTCTTTCTGGTTTCTTTATTAAGATACTCATAATAAAGAAAAGTAAATACTCTCATCCTCTTCTTTTATTGCTTCTATATATTATAATGTATAAGGATGGAACTACTTTTGGGTATTGTGATTGTCGTTACCTGTTGGATGGTTGTTCGTATTATTCGTTCAAGCAAAAATCAGGAAGGATATAAAAGGTGGAGGGCCGGTAACTATGCCAGTGAAAATCCTTATGCCAAAGAAAAAGCAAGTGTTCCGCTTTCCCAAGGTCTTTTTAGTAAGAGAGTCAGAACTTCCGGTGCGAGGCGGTTCGATGACGGAGCTATCAGGTGGTGTGCCAATCTGCTGGCAACCGAAGAATCCAGATTGAGGGAAGTGTTGGATTATATACCGCGCCAATATACCTGTTTTCATGTTCGGAAAAGAAGTGGCGGATTTCGTTATATTTCGGCTCCCGCAGGTGATTTTCGTTCCATGCAACAAACTATCTATCACCGTATTTTATTGTTAGCTAACATACATCCCGCTGTTACCGGATTTTGTCCGGGAAAGTCCGTATCCGATAATGCACGGGTGCATCTGGGGCGAAAGAATGTATTAAAAGTAGATCTTCACGACTTTTTTCCTTCCATACGTTCACCCAGGGTGAGAGCAGCTTTTAGGGAGATGGGGTACTCACGTTCCATCGCGAAAGTTTTGGCGGAACTTTGTTGTCTCAGATGTTGTCTTCCGCAGGGAGCGCCTACCAGTCCGGCTCTCAGTAATATTATAGCCTATCCGATGGATAAAAAAATGATGGCGTTGGCCGGTGAATAC
>ERZ791621.711-NODE-711-length-16016-cov-3.2852_pt1 | contig 16016 bp, 9 predicted proteins | sample MGYA00510270_ERZ791621 | MGnify/ENA primary metagenome ERZ791621 (study PRJEB30046, sample SAMN00715189) | human gut metagenome | study: EMG produced TPA metagenomics assembly of the A metagenome-wide association study of gut microbiota in type 2...
AGACTTTTCTTTGACACGCGGTATTTCTGCAGCGGAACTTACGCACATTGACCATAAGCGTAAGCGGATGCCCCGCTATTTCAAGCCCTTGCAGGGAACATAGATAATGGCCCTTCACATGATTACTAAACTGACCGCAGACCGGACAGCAGACTCCTTAATGCGTACCGGACAATGTTACATAATAAAATGTGTATGGATTGTGAACTGTTCCGTTATTTAAACTATTGATTTGTAAATTTTATCAATTTGGGAATTGAGTTTCCTGACTATCTCTCTCAAATTCTATTCTGGATACTGAATTCCGAAATGGTCAATAGGGAATGTATGCATGAAAAGGCAAAAACAATTTATTTTGTAATATGCACACTGAATATACAATAGGCATTTCTCTTCCAATCTTATTTTTCATGTGGGATAATTTAAAAGAGGTATTATGTTCATTGTCTATGCCCTTGCTTATTTGAGTGATATAGAATTATGTTATGTGCAGATTAGAATTAAAATGTCTGAGAGAATATATAATATTAGAAAGTGGTATTGTTTTTAACGAGCAAAGTTAAAGTCAAGAATCATAGTTCTATGGGAACTATGGCATTTTCTAAAATATGACCTGTGATAAATTTAAAACTTTTGCAATCGACATAGCGATAATCAGGCTTATAGCCTGATTATCGCTGATAGTATTATCCAATAATCGCTAAGAATTTTACAATTCAACTGTTAAAAATAAGATCAATGTGATTTTTCTCGTAAAAACGTGTAACGAAATAAAAAAAATCATATCTTTGACCCAGACATGAAATATCCATAAAGACATAGTTCCCATAGGACTATGGTTGATTGTTGGTATTCCGACAAGTTATTCTAAAGAGTGATGTTATTGTAATGCAGATATAAATCTAATAATTCAAATTTATGAACAACGCTTTACTGAAAGACAATCTTGCTGCAAGAGCAGTGGATTCTCAGACGCGGAAGGTGTTTTCAAGGTCCGGTCTTATAGCTGGATTATGTTTATCTTCCCTCGTTTCTTCGTATGCTATTCCAGGTGGAGTGGATGCAACGAAAGCAAAGAATGAAAGTGTTATGATCACTCAACAGGCTAAAAGGGTGTCGGGGGTTGTAACGGATAGTGCCGGAGAACCTATACCTGGTGCTAATGTCGTGCAGAAAGAAACCACAAATGGTACAGTTACCGATATGAACGGTAAGTATACCTTGGATGTACCTAACAATGCAACTTTGGTTATTTCTTTTATTGGTTATACTACGAAAGAAATTAAAGTAGGTAGCCAGTCTGTGTTGAATGTCAGTTTAGTAGAAGAGGCAATCGGTCTGAATGAGGTGGTTGCCATTGGTTATGGTTATGTAAAGAAGAAAGACCTGACCGGTGCTGTTTCGACTGTATCGGCAGATGACATGGTGCTGGGTGGTACGGTGAGTAACGCAGCCCAGGCATTGCAAGGTAAAACGGCCGGTGTGCAGGTATCGCAAAGTTCAAAAGCACCGGGTGGTACTATTGCGGTACGTGTCCGTGGCAATAACTCAATCTCGTCTACTAACGAACCGCTTTATGTGGTGGATGGTTTCCCTTCTTCTGAAGGCTTGAATCTGAATCCGAATGATATTGAATCCATGCAAATCTTAAAGGATGCGTCGGCCACGGCTATTTATGGAGCACGTGGTGCGAATGGGGTCGTATTGATTACGACGAAACGAGGAAAAGCAGGAGAAAACAAGATTTCTTACAGTGGTTACTTGGGAACTCAGAAGGTGGATAATCCGTTTGAGTTTCTCAATGCAAAGGATTATATGAACTTGCAAAATGCATTGTATCAGGAAATTGATGGCCAAGAAGGCAACCCTAACGGAGTTTATACGCCCTCTCAATTACAGTCTACCGTAGATACCGATTGGTTGGATGTTTGTACACGCCTAGCTTTGGTACAAGATCATAATATCCAGTTCCGTGGAGGTTCTGAAAAGACAAAGGTATTGACCAGTTTAGGATATTATAAGCAAGAGGGTGTTTTGAAGAATACGGATTTTAACCGTATTTCAGGACGTGTGAATGTAGATCAAACCATTAACGATTTCATTAAAGCCGGTGCTACGATGTATGCCCACCGCGAACGTTCGAATGCTCAAACCTATAGCGGAAATATTTTGGGTGAGAACGTCATGTTGAGCGTGATGGAGTATGATCCTACGGTAAAACCTTATAATGAAGATGGTACGTATGGACGTGTTCCAGGTGGTCGTGGGGATAATCCATTGGCCAATTTGCTGGAACGTAAAAAAGAAATGGTAAATGACAAGTTCAACGGAACAGCTTTCCTTGAAGTCAATCCATTTGATGGATTTACGGCTAAGGCTACAGCCGGTGTCGAATTGTTGCATAATTTCAAAGGTTCTTATTTGCCGAAATCTACTACTTATGCAGGAGAAATAGAAGGGGGTATTGCTTCTACGTATGATTTCAGGTCAACTCGACAGGTGTTTGAAGGTATTTTAAATTATATGAAAACTTTCAACAATATACACGACTTGAATGTAATGTTGGGGTATTCGTATGAGAAGTACAGTGCGGAGTCTCGTTCGGCAAACGGAAAAGGTTTCTCTACCGACTTGTTTGAATGGAACAATTTGGGGGCAGCTTCGATTAAAGGAGTCTCTTCTTCTAAGACAGAGAATTTGTTGGCCTCATTCTTTGGTCGTGTAAATTATACGTTCAATGATAAGTATTTGGCAACGGTAACAGTTCGTCGAGATGGTTCTTCTCGGTTTGGAGCTAACAATCATTGGGGAACATTTCCTTCAGGATCTTTGGCATGGCGTGCCAGCGAAGAAGATTTTGTGAAGAATTGGGGTGTTTTCAGCAACTTGAAAGTACGTGCCGGCTATGGTGTTACTGGGAACGAACGTATTGGCGATTATGCATCGTATGCGTTGGTTTCTACCAATCATGTCACTTTAGATGGTTCAAACAATATGCCGGGTACGCATCTTAACCAAAGCAGTCCTGAAAATGTCAGTTTGAAGTGGGAAACGACAACTCAGTATAATGTCGGTTTCGATATGGGCTTTTTTAACAATCGTTTGTCTGTTACTTTAGATGGTTACTGGAAAAAAACAAAAGATTTGTTACTGAAAGTTTCCTTACCTTATTATACCGGTTTTACTTCCGGTCAGCAGAATGTTGGTGAGATATCGAATCGCGGTTTTGAATTGGATATTACTTCTCATAATTTGACTGGTGATTTCGTTTGGGATACAAAGTTTAATTTAGCACTCAACCGGAATAAGGTATTAGACTTAGGAAGTAGTGGTGACATACGTATCACTTCTTCAAAACCGATGGGAACTGTATCGGAAAATGATTATGCTATCGTACGTGAAGGAGAGCCTCTGGGCTCTTTGTATGGATGGAAGTATATAGGTGTATTGCAAGAAGGTGAATCGTATGCTGCTCAACCGAATTCAAAACCAGGTGATCCGAAATTCGAGGATGTGAATAATGATGGTAAAATCGATGCAGATGACCGTACAATTATAGGCAATGCCAATCCTGATTTGATTTTTGGTTTGACCAATAACTTTGCCTGGAAAGGATTTGACTTGTCAATTTTCTTCCAGGGATCTATTGGCAATGATCTGTTAAACATGACACGTATGAATTTGGAGTGGAAACGTACTACAGACGCATTGAATCGTTGGACACCTTCAAACAAGAATACAGATATCCCGCGTAACGGTTTCTACTATTCGCAGTATGGCGGATATGTGAACGACCATTTTATCGAAGATGCTTCATTCCTTCGTTTGAAGAATTTGACATTGGGTTATACGATTCCGTTTAAAAAGATAGTAAGTTCTTGCCGGGTTTATTTCTCAGCCGAGAACTTGTTTACAATCACAGGTTATTCCGGTTGGGATCCGGAAGTGGATACAAAAGCTAACGAGGCTGCCCAGTCAGGTGGAAGCCAACAAACGGCAAATGCTGGTGCAGGTATGGATTTCAATGCTTATCCTGCTATGCGTACTTATACGGTAGGTTTGAATATTACGTTCTAATGGAAAGGAGAATTTGAAAATGAATTGTAAGAAATATTTATTAGGTCTGGTTACGATGGGGTTGGTTACGGCTTGTACCGATCTGGATCCTGAAATATATAGTAATTTGACGACAACGAATGCTTATAGTACGGAGTCGGATATTGAAGCAGCCGTCGTGGGTTTATATTCGGATATGAATCCTTATCCAGGAGATGCTTGGTTATATTACGGGGGGTATATGATTATGATTACCGATTATGCTACCGATATAGGTTATTCTACAGCGGCTGGCGACCCGACTAAACTGAGTAATATGACGTATGATGCCAGCAACCGCTATTTCAGTAACAACTGGAGGGATATGTATAATGTGGTATCGAATGCCAATACGATTTTAGATAATGTGGATGCTGTCAATATGTCGGAAGAAAAGAAGAATCTGGTGAAGGGGCAGGCTAAATTTTTGCGTGCAATGGCTTATCGTGATTTGACAGATGCATGGGGAGCAGTTCCTTTTATCACTTCGTTGGTGAAGAATCCTTTTACAATGAATGATGCGACATTGACTCCGGTATCCGAAATTGAAGCGACATTGATTTCTGATTTGAAAGAATGTATCAACCTTTTACCTGCTAGCTGGAGTGGTCAGGATTTGGCTCGTGCCACGAGTGGAGCCGCCGCTACGTTGCTGGGAAAGATCTACTTGCGTAATCATGATTATGCGAATGCGAAAACATATATCGACATGGTGTTGAACAGTGGCCAGTATGAATTGGAAAGTGATTTCAAATATGTATGGTCGGAAAACAACAAATATGGAAAGGAAATGATTTTTGCTTTATTGCATGAAACGGGAAATAATGCTGCCGAGATTGCCTGTCACTTTGGTCCTTCGGATCATCCGGAAGTACCGGGGCGTTGGCAATATTATGGCGTATCCCTTCCGTTTTGGCGTAGTTATGACAAAGAAGATCCACGCCGTGAGTTCTTTTATTATGATTATACGGGAGATGCAAAACGGGATGATCAATCTGATTACGGTTTCCATTACATGGTTCCGGAAGAGGGGGTAACGGTTGTTCCGAATGATACGACCAAGTATATGCAAAATGTAGCTACCATGAAATATACGTACGACATGATTTCAGATGCTTATTATGATGGGCGTACGATTTGTATTTTCCGCTTGTCGGATGTAATCCTTTGTAAGGCGGAAATTGAGAATAACTTGAATGGTCCGGCTGCAGCTCTTCCTTACTTGAATCAGATTCGTGCTCGTGCCGGTGCTCCGGAATATGGAAAGCATAATCGTTTCCCAGCTCCTTCAACAAAAGAAGCAATGAATGATGCTATTCTTAAAGAACGTGGTTATGAACTTGTGTTTGAATTCCAGCGTCGTGCAGACTTGATTCGTTTTGGAAAATATGAGGAAGTCGTAAATGCGCATTTAAAGAAGCTGGGTATCGCTCAGCCGACAAATGTAACTTCTAGTTTGCGGTATTTCCCGTATCCGTTGAATGATGCTCAATTGAATCCGAATTTGGCAGCAGAGAATCCTTCACGGTTGCCGAAATAAATAATCTTCAAGGGGGGGCTGTGTTCCTTAATTCCGACTTTTGACATGCCCCCCTTACATTTAATTAATACATAAGATCGATATGAAGCGTTTGATAGGAATTGTTGTTGCCATCTGTTTGTTGTCAGCTATTTTTATATGGATTGAAAAGAATACATTGAGATCGATAACTCTGACTTCACCTCGTAATACAGCCATGTATAATAAGGTAGATGTTTCAATAGCCAAGCCAGCTCCTGTATATATTGAATATACGGAAAAAAAGACCGGGAAGTCTTATCGGACCCGAACTTCTCCGGCGGATACGCTTCATCATTTGGATTTGTTACTTTTGAAGGCTAATACCGAATATACTTATCGAGTGGTTATTGATAACCTTTTTAAGCAAAAATCAAAAGAACTGACTTTTAAAACTCGTGAGCAGTCTTCTTGGTTGGTCAATCATTGGTTTAATGAACTACATCCGCATGACACAACGGCTTTGGGGGATGGGATGATATTAATTTGTTTTGGTCGTTTGCCTGGCTACATGGCATTGATTGACAATGAGGGTGAAGTACGTTGGGTTTGGCAGGTGGATGATATTGGAGTACGTGCAGCTTCTATTACGCCGAGAGGTACATTCCTGGCAATGCTGCGTCCGTTTGTGAAGGACGTAATAGATGATTATACGATGACTCCGGAGCAAGTACGCAACGATGAACATAAAAAACCGATGCGTCGAGGTTCGATTGGGTTTGCCGGCGGAACCGGGCTGGCGGAAGTATCTCTGACGGGCGAAACGATGTGGCGCCTAGACTTGGATAAGATAGAAAAGGAAAAGGATTATCAGGTGATTCATCATGATGTATTAATGGATAAAGACCATCATATACATACATTGTACCGTCCGAAGAAGATTGCTACAATATCCGTAAACGGTAAAATGGAAACGGATACGTTAGGGGGCGATGGCATTATGGTTATCGATACACTGGGGAATGTGTTAAAGACATGGTCTGCCTGGGATGTATGGGATATAGAGAATGATCCGTATATCGGAGAATACCGATACGATCGTTTTCATATCAATGGGCTTTGTTTTGATAGAGATGATAATTATTTATTATCGGCCCCTATTGAAGATCAGATTTGGAAGGTGGATGCCAAAAGCGGTGAACTGGTCTGGCGTTTTGGGAGGGACGGAGACTTTAGAATGGATACAACAGCTTATTTCTCTTTTCAACATTCACCTTATATTATGGAGAATGGCGATCTGATGCTTTTCGATAATGGTTTACATAATCAACGTTCCGGAGGTAAGGCTTTCCGGTTGGATGAAGAGAACCGTACGGCCCAAATAACAATCAATGCTTTATTACCTGCCGATAAATATACTTCGCGGATGGGCAATGCCTCTATTTTGCCGAATGGGAACTTACTGCAATGTAGCTCGAAGACCGGTTCGGTGATGGTTACGGATAAGGAAGGAAAGGTTCTTTGGGAAAGTGTCCTGCATTTTGCTCCTTATCGGGCAGTGTATGTTCCGGTAGAAACCTGGGATAAATATTTTAAAGAAATCAAGTAATATGGAACGTGCATCGCTATCCTATATCTTCTTTACATTCCTGAAATTGGGAGCTACGGCATTTGGCGGTTATATGTCGCTAGTGGCTATCGTACAGAAGCAGTTAGTGGAAGTAGACAAGAAACTGAAAGAAGAAGATCTGCTGGATGGGATTTCCCTGACCTCCGTACTGCCAGGACCCGTAGCCGTAAATACGATTGCCTATGTCGGGTACCATTTAAGGGGGATACCGGGGGCGGTTGTGACTTTTGCCGGAATCATTATTCCCTCGTTCTTACTGGTTATATTTCTTTCGTGGTTGTATTTCTCCTACGGAAATATACCTGCGGTAAAGAATGTGTTCAGCGGAATCACTCCGGCTATTACTGCTTTGATCGTTACGGTGGCTATCGGGATGACACGTAAGACGATCAAATTACCTGCCCAATGGGTTCTTTGCCTGCTGGCGGCTTTGTTGCTGATTTTTATCGGTGGTTTTACGGTTACTTTTCTGTTGATTATCAGTAGCGGGATAGTCGGCGGTTTCTTGTTTCGCCAGTCTGTGGGACAAGAGTTGATATCAGATGGGGAGAAGCGGACGGGTAGCAGGCAGCTGATGACTTCCGGGATTGTTCTTTTGCTATTACTCTGTATCTTACTTTGGGGAGGACAATATCCGGGTGCTCCAGAAGGTATTCAGATTGTATCGACCTTCTCCGGTATCAGCCTAACTTTGTTCGGAGGAGGATATGTTGTTATTCCGGCCTTGCATGAGTTGTTCGTGGAGAACTTGAACTGGCTGACCTCGGCTGAGTTTGCCGACGGGATAGCGATAGGGCAGATCACTCCCGGACCGATATTTATTACAGCGACCTTCATCGGGTATAAAGTGGCAGGTATCACGGGGGCGTTGCTGGCAACGTTGGCGATGTTCACTCCGCCGGCTGTATTAACTGTCTTATTATCCCGTTTTGTAAAAATACTGAATCAGTCATCCGTTGTAAAAGCAGCCATGAAAGGGGTACGGGCGGCTGTTATCGGAATGATCTTTGCTTCAGCCGTTACGATCGGACAGACGATTATGCTGTCGGTTGTTTCGGCTATTATCTTCCTGGTTACATTTTTTATTTCACTAAAATACACAATCAGTCCGGTTTACCTGATCATCGGAGCAGGCGTGGCGGGCTTTATCTTATTCTAATTCTATGAATACAATACAAGGTATACAAATGATTGGAACCCAGCGATCCGGATCCAATCTGTTGCGTGTCATGCTAGATGGAATCCGGGAGATCGCTGCTCCCCATCCTCCGCATATTCTTCAGCGTTTCTTGCCATTGCTTCCCAAATATGGCGATTTGACGGATCAGTCTAATTTTTATCGGTTGGCACAGGATGTGTGCGAGTTAGTCACAGTGAATCCGGTTCCCTGGGAAGGTATTACGATTCGTGCAGATGAAGTGGTAGCAGCCTGCAGGCAACAAACGTTGTATGAGTTGTTCCGGGTGATTTATGAATCAGCAGCCCGTCAGACCGGAGCTTCTTTCTGGCTATGTAAAAGCATGAAAAATATGCTGTATGCAGAAGGCATTGAATCTACCGGGATTTCTCCTTATTATATCTATCTATACCGGGACGGTCGTGATGTCGCTCTTTCGTTTAAAAAGGCTATTGTCGGAGAGAAACATATTTATGCACTGGCTGAAAATTGGAAAAAGGATCAGGAAGCTGCTCTCCGTTTGAAGGACAGGACGGCGGCCGATCATTTCTTTATGCTGAATTACGAAACACTTATTGCCAGTCCGGAAAAAGTGATGCGGCAGCTTTGTGATTTCCTGCATCTTCCTTATTCTGATAGGGTGATGGATTATTATAAGAGCCGCGAGTCTGAAAATACAGCGGTTGCAGGCAAAATGTGGGCAAATGTAACCAAACCGATCCTGAAAGACAATACAAAAAAGTTTCTGCGTGAATTATCTTCCGAAGATATTGCTATCTTTGAATCCGTAGCCGGAGATCTATTGCAGCAACTGGGGTATTCCTTATATACTCCCCTTGATCTGTTAAAAGGCAGTTTCTCTGACGAGGAAATAGTGTTTTTTAATGAGGAAAACATACGTTTGAAGAATGTCTTTATCCAGCAGGCTGATCCGGCCGATCTGGCGAAAAGACGTCCGCAGGATGAATTGATCAATCGTATAAAGCAATATTAAAGATAAATACTAGTACACATGAAACAATTGCTATTTACACTTTTTTGCCTGTTTGCCTATAGTAGTTTGCAGGCACAGGCTGTACCCACAGACGAACTTTATGGGGTAGGTATATGGAATGCCGATTCATTGGGAAACCATCGGGTAATTGTCTCTGTAGATAAACCGGCCGATGCTGTATTGGCAACGATCGACTGGCGTCGCCGCGATCTGAACCCGGAAGCAAAAAATCTGATCGTTGTGGATGCTGCAACCGGTGAACGTATTACGAATGTATGCCGCTTTACTATCGACCGGGAGCAGGGAGAGGTGGTTTTCCAGCCGCAGACTGTTCCGGGAGAATATTATATCTATTATCTGAAGAATGTAATGAGCGGTAGTCCTTACTATCCGACCGTTAATTATCCGGCTTTCGAGAATACGGCTTCGGCTGACTGGGTAAAGAAAAATAAACTGTCCGGGAAGAAAGCACCTGCCCTTCCGGCGGCTAAAGTCGTACAGTTCCAGGCAATCAATGAGTTGAACAGCTTCTATCCGATGGAAGTGATCGCTACATCGAACGAGACTGCCCGATTATTAAAAGAACATCCCGGGGAGAAATATATTCTCTTTACGGAAGACCGCAAATTCCCCATCCGTATGACAACGGATATTCCTTATAAATGGATTGCTGACAATCGGCATGATTTCTTTAACGGGCAGGCGGATAAGGGAGAGTATTATGTCTTTCAGTTAGGTGTTTGGGCGGCACGTTCGAATGTAGAGAATCTGCATGTCGATTTCTCTGCCCTTACGAATAAAGCGACCGGCGAGCAGATACCAGCCTCCTCATTTACCTGTTTCAATACGGAAGGGACGGATGTGACCGGTACCGTCTTTGAAAAGAATTGCTCTGTGGATAAGGGTAAAGTGCAGGCATTATGGGTTGGAACCCAGTTGCCGGAGCATCTTTCTGCAGGTACTTATCAGGGAACAGTGACTGTCTCTGCCGCCAATGCCGAAAGCAAGACCGTACAGGTCTCTCTGAATGTTTCGGAAAATGTAATTGCCAATCATGGAGATAATGAACCTTGGCGTCATTCCCGTCTGCGTTGGCTGAACTCGCAGATCGGTTTTGATGATGAGGTGATTGCCCCTTATACGCCGCTAGTGATGAAGGATAAAACGATCAGCTGCCTGGGACGCGAGATTAAACTCTCTGACTTAGGTTTGCCGGAACATATTACCAGTTATTTCAAAGAGACTATGACGGGCATCGGTACGAATGGCCGTAGTGTATTGGCTGCTCCTATGGAACTGGCTGCCGATGGCGGTGCATGGGAAAACCTGAACTTCGAAATCACCAAACATAAACAAGGTGCAATCGCCTGGAAAGCCCTTAACCAAAACAGCCGTTTCCTGATGGACCTGGAAGGAGAGATGGAATCGGATGGAAACATAGCATATAAAGTGACATTGGTCGCCCGTGAAGATGCTTCTGTGGAGGATGTAGCGTTGCGGACACATTTAGCATCCGGTGTCGGACGTTATATGATGGGTTTGGGAGAGAAAGGAGGTTACTGTCCGAATGATCTTCGCTGGAAATGGGATGTAGAGAAAAACCAGGATGCTGTTTGGGTGGGTGATGTCAATGCCGGTATCCAGATCCGCCTGTATGATAATAAATACGAACGTCCGCTGAATACCAATTTCTATCATCAGAAACCGTTGCACATGCCGGTATCCTGGTGTAATGCCGGAAATGGAGGTATCGATATTCATAATGCTGCCGATGGAACACGTATTAATGCTTATTCCGGTAAGCGCAGCGTGAAAAAAGGAGACCGGCTGTATTATTATTTCAACCTGGCGTTGACTCCGTTCCGTCCGATTGATACGGATAAACAATGGCGCGAACGCTATCATCATAACTATGAGTTCCTGGATGGTATACAAAAGCGAGGTGCCAATGTCATCAATATCCATCATGCGAATGCTATCAATCCGTTCATCAACTATCCGTTCCTGCGTACCAAAGAGATGAAAGCGTACATCGATGGTGCTCACGCCCGCGACATGAAGGTGAAAATTTACAATACCGTTCGTGAGTTGTCCAACAGCTGTGTGGAAATGTTTGCTTTGCGTAGTCTGGGGAACGAGATCTTCTCGGAAGGTCCCGGTGGCGGCTTCTCCTGGTTACAGGAACATTTGGACCAGAATTATATCGGCGCCTGGTTTGTACCCGGACTGAAAGATGCAGCGATTGTGAACAGTGGCATTTCCCGCTGGCATAACTATTATCTGGAAGGTCTCGACTGGCTGATGAAGAACGTCGGTATCGACGGGCTGTATATCGATGACCTGGCTTTCGACCGGATGACGATGAAACGTATCCGCAAAGTGATGAACCGTACGAATCCGGGAGCTATGATCGACCTGCATTCTGCCAATCAGTATAACCCGAAAGACGGTTTTGCCAATAGTGCCAATCTGTATCTGGAACATTTCCCCTACCTCGACCGTCTGTGGTTCGGTGAATACTTCAATTATGATTTCCCGCCGGAGTTCTGGCTGGTTGAAGTTTCCGGTATTCCTTATGGTTTGATGGGCGAGATGCTGGAAGGAGGCGGTAATCCGTGGCGCGGCATGCTGTATGGCATGACAGGACGTAGTCCTCGTGTGGATAACGGACCGCTGTGGAAACTGTGGGATTCTTTCGGTATGCAGAATAGTGAAATGATCGGTTACTGGGTGAAAGACAATCCGGTGAAGACGGGTAGCGAAAAGACGTTAGCGACCGTTTACAGCCACATGGGTGATAAAGCACTGATCTCATTGGCTACCTGGGAAGATACGGATGCCAAAGTGAAGCTTTCCATCGACTGGGCTAAACTGGGTCTCGATCCTTCGAAAGTGACATTGCATGCCCCGGCTATCGAGAATTTCCAACAGGAAACAACCTGGAAACCCGGCGATGAGATTGTTGTTCCGAAAGGGAAGGGCTTGTTAATTATTGCAAAATAACCTCTTCCGATATAGTATAATTTACCGGAAATGTACTCTTTAATCGTATATAAGGAGGATTAAACTCCTTATATACATTATTGTCCATATAAATGAATTACCATGAAAAAGATGCTCATCTTTCTTTGTGCAACCTCTTTGTTGCAACCCTTGTTTGCACAGCAAGCGACTGTAACCGAGACAGTAGAGACAGTTAAAACCTATCCTTTCTCTGATCCTGATCCGGTGGCTGATCCCTCCGATCTGTTTTATCCTTATTTCCGTTTTGATGGTTTTTCTGCTAAAGGAATCAACCGGCAATGGAAAGTAGTCTCTCTTGAAAATGATTATATCAAACTGACCCTCTTCCCCGAGATAGGTGGAAAGATCTGGGGAGCCGTAGATAAAACGACGGGTAAGGAGTTTATCTACAACAACCACGTCGTGAAATTCCGTGATATTGCGATGCGTGGTCCGTGGACATCAGGCGGTATCGAGTTCAACTTCGGTATCATCGGTCATGCACCGACTTCCAGTACGCCGATCGACTATGTGACCCGACAGAAACCGGATGGAAGCGTGAGTTGTTATGTATCCTCCTATGAACTGGTTACTCGGACACTGTGGACTGTGGAGGTGAATCTTCCGAAAGATAAGGCTTACTTTACGACGACAACGACCTGGCATAACAGTTCATCCATTGACCAGCCTTACTATCAATGGATGAATGCCGGCTATCCGACAGCGGGGAATGCCGAGTTCTGCTATCCCGGAACCAATTATATCGGACACGGAGGCGAACTCCATTCGTTTCCTTTGGATGAACAGGGCCGGGATATCTCCTGGTATGAAAAGAACGACTTCGGTAATTCCAAATCGTATCATATTGTAGGGAAGTATAACGATTTCTACGGTGCTTACTGGCACGACAACGATTTCGGCTCTATCCATCATGCGGATTATGACGAGAAACTGGGAATGAAAATTTTCCTTTGGGGACTTTCCCGGGAGGGAGGTATCTGGGAAGATTTGTTGACGGATACGAACGGGCAGTATATCGAACTGCAATCGGGTCGCATGTATAACCAGCCGGCTTCCAATAGTAGCTTAACTCCTTATAAACATACGGCATTCGGTCCGCAGGCGACCGACAGGTGGACTGAGTACTGGTTTCCGGTAAAAGGAATAAAAGGAGTCTCAAAGGCGAGCCGTATCGGAGCGCTTAACGTGTTGAGGGAAGATGGCTTTCTGAAGTTATATTTCTCTCCTTTGCAGAAATTATCTACAACCATAAAACTCTATGAAGGAGAAAAGGAAATGAACTCCATCCCGTTGAACTGCGGTGTACTGGAAACCTGGAAAGATTCTATCCCATTGAATAAGGCTGTTGCCGCCGGTCGACTGAAAGTCGTCGTAGGCGAAGACTTGTTGGTGTATTCGGAAGTACCTTCGGATAACATCACCAGTCGCCCGAAACAACTGCCTGCCGATTTTGACTGGAGTTCGGCATATGGTCTTTATACGCAGGGAGAGCAATGGATGAATCAGAAAGTACTCGACAAGGCAGAAAAGTTTTTACTGGCTTCCCTCAAAAAAGATCCTTATTTCGTGCCTGCACTGACTGATCTGGCTTCCCTCTATTATCGTCAGGGACGTTATGACGAAGCGCTTGCCCGTTGTAAAACAGCGTTAAGCATTAACACGTACGATGGAGATGTCAACTATCTGTATGGATTATGCAACATGGCATTGGGAAATCATACGGATGCCAAAGACGGCTTTTCTGTAGCTTCTTATTCTCCGAGAGTCCGTAGTGCAGCCTATGAGAAATTAGCTGAAATGTACCTGATGGATAGGAACTGGGCAAAGGCTGAACATTATGCCTTGAGAAGTAAAGAGTTCAATCAAATGAATCTGAGTGCTGACCATGTTTTAATGGTGGTTTATCGTAAGACGAACCAGCCGGAGAAAGCTAAAGCGCTTATCGATCCGTTGCTGGAAGACCTTCCGCTGTATCATGCAGCACGTTTTGAACAGCTCTACCAGGGGGAAGGCTCCGGTCATCCTATCGATGATCTTCAGTCGTTGATTCGCAACGAACTGCCTTTCGAAACCTATATGGAACTGGCTGAATGGTATGAATCGGTCGGTTGCACAGAAGAAGCATTGTCTCTCCTGTCATGTGCAGGTAACTATCCGATTGCTCTTTACAAACAGGCTTATTTATTGCATCAGGCTGGCAACGACGATGAAAGCCGCGGAATGTTGCAACGCGCCGGAGCTCTCTCTCCGGCAATGGTATTTCCTTTCCGTCCTTCTTCTTTAAAAGCGTTGGAATGGGCGAAGACGGTACAGCCGGACTGGAAGATCGATTATTATGAAGCTTTGATCCGGTGGGCTAACCAGGATAAGGCAAAGGCGTTGGAGCTGCTGGAGAATTGTGGTGAAGCCGACTATGCACCATTCTATTTAAGCCGTGCCTCTTTAAAAGAGGGCGAATCCCGGTTGGCTGACCTGTTGAAAGCAGAGCAGATAGAGATGTCATGGCGTACCGGATTTGCTTTGATCAACCACTATGTCGCCAATAACCAGTGGCAGAAAGCTGTTGAGACAGGAAAGAAGTATACGAAGAAGTATCCGTCGAACTATTATATTGGTTTGAAATATGCAAAGGCTTTATGTGAGACAGGCCAGTATCAACCTTGTATCTCTCTGTTGAGCCGGATGCAGGTTCTTCCGAATGAAGGTTCGTATGCAGGACGCGCTGTTTATCGCGAGGCTAATTTGTACCGGGCAATGGAACAACTGAGCCATAAGAATTATAAACAGGTAGTGAAGAGTGTGGAGACATCAAAAGAATGGCCGGAGAATTTGGGTGTCGGAAAACCATACGACAATATGATTGACAACCGTCTGGAGGATTATCTGGAAGCAAAAGCAGCGGCAGGGCAGGGAGATAGCCGAAAAACATCTGCTTTATTAGCTGCCGTAGCCGACTATACGATATCCCGTTCTCATTTTGAGTCTGGTAATCTGTTAAGTGCATTGGCTTTGCGCGAGTCAGGAAAAGTGCAGGAAGCAGATCATATGGTAGCTGCCTGGAGCACAGATTTCCCTGAAAATCGTGTAGTCCAATGGTGTACGGCTATTTATCGGGGAGAAAAAGAAAAGGCTGTGGGAATGCTTCAGTCGCGTAATGACCAAACGAATACGACACCCTGGGAGGCATCTTTCCGTGATTCTAATGACGATTTGATCGTTCGTTTGTTTTCAACAGAACAGTGATATTTATATGATGGTCGTATAGAAATTGAATTAAATGAATATCATGTATAAAATAATTAATACATTATTTACTCTGCTGTTGATCTTGCCGGTAATGGGACAAACGTCTGATCTCAACAATTCTTTTAGGATAACAGCAAATCGTGAAGATGGTCGTTTCTCAAGTTCAAGAGGAGCTGTCCAATATATGTTGAAGCAGAAACCTGCGTTTACTTTCAATCCGGCATTTACGGCGACGGAGTTTAAGAAATGGCAGTTGGGCTTGTGTTCCACTATGAAAGAATTGATACGTTTTCCGGAAGTGAAAGACCAGCCCGCCCCAGTACGTATCAAAATGGTACAGAGGGATGGCTCA
>ERZ791621.712-NODE-712-length-16011-cov-4.92555_pt1 | contig 16011 bp, 9 predicted proteins | sample MGYA00510270_ERZ791621 | MGnify/ENA primary metagenome ERZ791621 (study PRJEB30046, sample SAMN00715189) | human gut metagenome | study: EMG produced TPA metagenomics assembly of the A metagenome-wide association study of gut microbiota in type 2...
TGCCTCCACCGTCGCGCCCAACCTGGTTCCCAACACCCCCGAGTGGCTGTTGAAGATCAATGCTCTGCCGATGTATCTCGGTCTTGACCTTCGCGGTGGTGTGCACTTCCTGTTGCAGGTCGATATGCATTCGGCCATTGAAAAGCGCGCCGAATCAACGGCAGCCGATCTGCGTACCCAATTCCGTGACAAGCGTATCCGCCATGCCGGTATCTCTCGTCAGGGCAATACCGTTGTGATTGCCTTTAACGACGAACAGGAACGCGCTCGTGCCAATGACCTTCTTCGTTCCACGCAGCCTGATCTGGTTGTGACGGAAGGTAATCGAGCCGGCAAGTTCATTCTCTCGGCGGAACTTTCGCAGAAGGCTATTCAAAACGTTCAGGAATATGCCTTAAAGCAGAACATCTCCACGCTGCATAACCGTATTAACGAATTGGGTGTGGCTGAGCCCGTGATTGCGCAACAGGGTGCTGACCGCATCGTGGTGCAGTTGCCCGGTGTTCAGGATACGGCCAAGGCTAAGGACATTCTGGGCCGTACCGCAACCCTGGAAGTGCGCATGGTCGACGATTCGCCTGAAGCACTGACGCAGATGGCTCAGGGGAATGTCCCCTTCGGCGATGAAAAATATTTCGACCGTGAAGGCCGTCCGATTCTTGTGAAGCGTCGTGTGGTGCTCACCGGTGAAAACTTGAATGACGCGCAGCCCGGTTTCGATTCTCAGACGCAGGAACCCACGGTGAACCTGACGCTTGACAACAAAGGCGCCCGCATCTTCCGCGATGTGACCCGTGACAACGTCGGCAAGCGCATGGCCATCATTCTCTTTGAAAAGGGTAAGGGTGAAGTGGTGACGGCTCCTGTCATTCGTCAGGAAATCGCCGGCGGCCGCGTGCAGATTTCCGGTCGTATGACGACGATTGAAGCGACGGACACCGCATTGCTTCTTCGTGCCGGTTCTTTGGCTGCTCCGATGGAAATCGTCGAAGAACGACTGATCGGCCCGTCCTTGGGTGCCGACAACATTGCTGCCGGCTTCCGCTCGACACTTTACGGCTTCGGTTTCGTTGCGGTCTTCATGATCCTTTACTACCAGGTCTTCGGTATCGTGACGGCCATCAGCCTGATGTGCAACGTGATGTGTCTGGTGGCATTGCTCTCAGTGCTGCAGGCGACGTTGACGCTTCCCGGTATTGCCGCTATTGCACTGACGCTGGGTATGGCCGTTGACTCGAACGTGCTGATTAACGAACGTATTCGTGAAGAACTTCGAATAGGGCGAACGCCGCAGCTGGCCATCAGTGAAGGCTATGGCATGGCATTTGCGACGATTGTCGACTCAAACGTCACCAGTTTGATTGCCGGTATTGCCTTGCTGATCTTCGGTTCCGGCCCGGTGCGAGGCTTTGCTGTGGTGCACTGCTTGGGCATTATGACGTCGCTCTTTACCTCCGTGATTGTCTCGCGCAGCATGGTGAACTTCATCTATGGTCGCCAGAAGAAGTTGACGCGAGTGCATATCGGTCAGGTCTGGCGCCCGGACACGGCGCAGACGCAGTCGAAGTAAAGAATTAAGAGAGGAAAATCATGGAGTTTTTCCGAATTCACAAGACGATCCCGTTCATGCACTACTCGCATATTCTGAACGCGATCTCTTTGCTTTCATTCATTGTTGCCGTGTTCTGGATCTTCTATCACGGTCTGGCTCTGTCCATTGAGTTTACGGGCGGCACCCAGGTTGTGGTGCAGTATCCGGAAGCTGTTCAGACGGAACAGATCCGCGAACAGATCCAAAGCAAACTCGGTGTTGAAGCATCCGTGCAGAACTACGGTACGGCGCGCGACATCATGATTCGTCTTCCGATGAAGGAGGGCGAAACGTCCGGTCAAATGGCCGGGGAACTTCTGAAAGTGCTTCAGGAAACCGCTCCCGGCGTCAAGATGCTCAACAACGAGTTCGTGGGTCCGCAGGTCGGTGAAGAACTTGCAACCGACGGCTTGACGGCTCTGTTGCTCGTTGTGGCCGGCATCATCATTTACCTCTCGATGCGATTCGAATGGAAGTTCGCAATTGCCGCCATCATCGCCAACTTGCACGACATCGTGATTGTGGTCGGTATTTTTGCCGTGATGAACTGGGAATTTTCGCTTCCGGTTCTGGCGGCAGTGTTGGCCGTGTTGGGTTACTCCGTTAACGAATCCGTGATTATTTTCGACCGTGTTCGTGAACACTTCCGCAAGATGCGCCGCACGGAAACGGTTGAGGTAATCAACTCGGCTATTACGGCCACGATCTCGCGTACGGTAATCACGCACGGTTCGACCTTGGCGATGACGCTTGCGATGTTCTTCTTTGGTGGTCCGGCGCTTCACTACTTCGCGTTGGCGCTGACGATTGGTATTCTTCTCGGTGTTTACTCGTCGGTGTTCGTGGCAGCTGCTATTGCCATGTACCTCGGCGTGAGGCGAGAAGACCTCGTGAAGCCCATCAAGAAGGATGAGGTGCAGGAGATGGTGCCGTAAGGAAGACTAGAGATTTTTGGTAGAGATTGACTCACCTGTTGAGCTCCCGGAAAGCGAGGTCAAAAAGATTGACGTAGTCCGGGAGCTTTTCTATATCTGGGGTTGTAACAGATACAGAAACGCTGTAAAGACTATCAATTGTGAAGACTTCCCTTTTATCGAAGTAGAGTGAGTAGTTATTGTGTGGGGATCTTGAGATACTACCTGTGTTTTTGAGGCTTCGCTGCTAATGCGATGTCAGATGTAACGTGATATATATGAGGACTACAGGAGGAAGTGCAAGGATTTAAGTTTCAATGCGGTTCAGCCTTTGATCATTAAGACTAGGGGGATGGGTAGCCACGGTAGTCATAACTAGAGACGGAGCGAGGGTATGGTGAGGAGACTGAGAAGATAGGTGCGAGAGTAAACATTTTCTTTTAACTGGATAGGAATAATAGTAAGCAAATCTTGAATAATCCGACGCTGGTCTTAATATTTAAGCAAAATGAGTTTCAGTTCCTAGATGAAGACCTAAGTATAAGTCGCAAGAATGCATTTAGATATTTTTTTATTAGTAATGGATAGCTTTTTATAAATTTAATGTAAGAAGGTGTCGTGGCTAACTAAATTAATTGATAAAAGAAATATGTAGATGATTGAGTATTTTTGCACTGCAGGTGAGTATATAAGTTATTTGATTAAACATCTGTTAAATTGTTATCCTTTTTAATTGATAAATGTGATATCGATATTTGCTATTGCAAATTTCAGTAATAAGGAAAAGAATTTATAGATTATGCACGCATAAAATTTAGTTGTGCATGTTAGATTGGAATTTTGTAAATTAATATCTTAGTAATTGGCTTGCGAAAATGAAATTTATAGATTTGTTTGCAGGGTGTGGAGGGTTGTCATTAGGACTGATGTCCTCAGGCATGAAAGGGGTGTTTGCTATTGAAAAAACAAAATCAGCATTCGAAACTTTAAATCTTAACTTAAATAATAAAAGTTTGCGATATTCATATAGTTGGCCTGAATGGCTACCACTAAAGGCCATGACAACTTCTGAGCTGTTAGAGGGATATTCAGGATATCTTGAGAGTCTCTCGGGAGAGATAGATTTGATTGCTGGTGGACCACCTTGTCAAGGATTCTCTTTCGCTGGATTGCGAAATCCGAAGGATGCACGTAATCGATTGACAGATGAGTATATTAACATTGTAGAGAAAGTTAAGCCTAAATTTCTTTTGCTTGAAAATGTAAGAGGATTTCAAACCGCATTTAAAAACGAAGGGCCTGTAGATCGTCGTGCTTATTCAGAGTATGTGAAAGAGAAGTTAAGAGGATTAAATCCTGGATATTGTATCTTTAGTAAAGTTGTTTTCGCTTCTAAATTTTCAGTACCACAAAAGCGTCCCAGATTTATTATGATCGGAATACGAAAGGATGTTGCTGAAGCATTGTCTCTAGACTCAAGAAATGAGGAGAGAATTTTTCAAGCTCTTTTCGATGAGGCGGATCAATTTCGCGTGGAAAATGGGTTGAATAATATCGTTACAGTGAAAGAGGCTATAGGTGATTTGGAAATAAAAGGGAAAAAAATAATAGAATGCATTGACTCCAATGGTTTTAAACAAATAAAATATGTGAAGCCTTCTCAATTGAATAACTACTTGCGATTAATGAGAAGGGATGTCGATCCTGAATATTCTCCGAATAGTCTGCGTCTACCTAATCATAGACATGAAACTGTAAAAAAATTTAAATTTTTACTTAAAAAAGCACCGAAAGGCCATTCTATTCCTCAGAGTATTAAGGATGAAATAAAGTCGAAAAAACAATGCTTTACTATATTGGATCCTGATGCTTTGTCAACAACAATTACAACATTGCCTGATGATTGCATGCATTATGATGAGCCAAGAATTTTAAGTGTGCGAGAAAACGCTAGAATTCAGTCTTTCCCTGACTGGTTTGCTTTTACTGGAAAATATACTACAGGAGGAGAGAGGCGAAAAAGTGAATGCCCTCGATATACCCAAGTTGGGAATGCGGTTCCACCGATAATGGCAGAGATAATTGGACGATTTTTAATTCGATTAAATCGCGAATATGATAGGAATAGGTAAGGTATGTCAGAAAAGCTATTCTTTAAGGTAAATGCAGGAATTAAAAATATTGTAGGGAAAGAATTAATTCATAGTGACAATATCGCTGTTATTGAATTAGTAAAAAATGCTAAGGATGCAGATGCTTCCTGTTGTAAGATTTTTTTTAGAAATGAAGAGTCCACAATTGGCTCCATCATTATCTTTGATGATGGATGCGGGATGTCAAAATATGGCATTGAAAATAAGTGGTTAAATGTCGCATACTCGACAAAGAAAAAAAAATACTAAAAGATCAAAGGGTTATTATGCTGGCAGCAAGGGAGTTGGACGATTTAGTTGTGATAGATTGGGAAGCGAATTGCTTTTATTTAGTCGAGCGAAAGGCGGCGAGTGTTGTAAACTAACAATTAGATGGGCAGACTTTGAGGATAAAGATATAAAGGATACAATGTCTAGTATTCCTGTCTTGTTTGATAGTCTTGATAATAATGAGTTTTTAAGTGAGATACAGACGTGGATAAATATTGACAAATTTGATCATGGTACTTTATTAATTATAACGAAATTGAGATCTGAATGGAGTGCGATTAAGTTAAAGAAGTTGATTTCGGAGTTAGAGAAATTTGGATCCGGTATAGATGATGACTTTGGAATATATCTGTATTCTGCCAATTCGAGCAAGATTCTGGCTGACAAAGTGAATAGACGCATTCGTAATAATATTTTTGAAAAGTTGAACTTTAGAACGACCAGAATTGAGTCACAGATAGACGATCAAGGAAGATATATTAAAACCTCTTTATTTTACCAAGACAAAAGGCTGTATTCGTACGAAGTTGAAAATCCTTATTCGCGCTTAAAAAATATTAGTTCTGTTATATACTATGTTGATCCATTGGCTAGAGCATATTTTACAAAAACAGTTGGGATGAAATTAGTGGATTATGGGTCAATATTTTTATTCTATAATGGATATAGAATATCTCCATATGGTAATGCAAAAAATGATTGGTTAGGACTAGATCAGCGAAAAGCACAAGGACGAGCGCGTTATTTTGGTACTAGAGAACTGCTTGGGAAGATTTATATAAATGATGATGATAACACTTTTGAAGTGCTATCGAATAGAGAGGGTTTGGCTCAGAATCAAGCATTTCTTGAGTTGGTTGCGTCGGATAAGGATGGTGTTAGTATTCAGGATATAACGACAAAACAAGAGATAGATGGGTACGGGTATATCATAAATATTATAAGACAGTTAGAAAACTTTGTAGTTAATGGCCTTGAGTGGAATCGACTATTTGATCTGAACGATGCTAACTCAAATAAAGTAATATCCGACACTGATGTCCTGAAAAATCCAGCAAGATACTCCCTGAAACCAATTTCATCTGATCGAGTTAAATTGGTTTGTGATCGATTGCTTAAATCTAAGTGGAAAATAGAGAAAATATCTGTTAATGAAGAATTAGTTCGAGATATATCAAAAGAGGCTCAGGCGCAATATGATAGATTTCTAAAGGATTTTCTGGATCGTGTCTCTGATAAAACGATCAAGCAACTAACCTCGATTGATAAGGTTAACGTAAAAAGGATTCTAGAGAGAGAAATATCCGAGAAAATAGTTGCTCAAAAAGATAGAGATATAGCAGTAAAGAAAGAGAAGAGTGCCCGAGCTGTTATCAAACAACAAAAAGAAGTTATAGACGAAAAGAAAAAGACAATTCAACAGATCAATAGCCAGAATATGTTTCTTAGGCGTACGGCTAATCAAAGTACAGAAGATTTATTGTCAGTTTTACATTCTATAATAGTTTATTCGTCTGCGATCGAAAATTTCACTTTAAAGGCGATAGGCGTATATCGGCAAATGGATAAAATTCGTGATTGGTTATTCTCAATAAATGATTCTAATGCAAAAATTTTGAGTCTTTCTCAATATGCTACTGTATATAATTTTGCAGATAAGTCAAAGGCCATTAATGGTGAATTAACGCTATTTATTCATGAGTGTTTAACTCAAGAGGCGGAATATTCCGATGGACATGATCTAGAGATATTGAATAAGTTAGATTTGAATTTGGTTAAAAATGTATCCTTTGTACCTCTTGAGGTAATGATGGCCATTCAGAATATCGTATCAAATTCGAAGAAGGCTAAAGCGACAAGACTTATTGTGTCAAATAGAGAAACTGAATCTGGAAATATGCAATATATCTTTTCAGACAATGGGGCTGGTCTTGCTTTAGAATATAAAAACAATCCAGAAAAAATATTCGAGAAGGGAGAGACAACGACTTCTGGTTCAGGGCTGGGGTTGTATCAAATTAAACGCCTGTGCGAAAGATTGGATGGGCGAGCAAGCATAGATCTAAGTCAGAAAAACGGATTTAGTTTAGTCTGGGAGATGTAATGTGAGATTGGTTTATTCGATATTGTGGATTGAAGATAGCTTAGAGTTTGTTGAGTCTATCTTGGATGATATTAAGGATCACATTAGTGACTGTGGATTTGTTCCGAACGTCGAGGTTTTAAACTCAATTAATGACAAGAATATAACTGCGTTAAATGATAAAAGATATGATTTAATGCTTATTGATTATCAATTAGCGTCAGTTGGTGGAGGTGTTATTGATAATGGGAAGACAGTGATACAAAAAATTAGAGATATGGCTGGTTTGGATGGGGTATTTATTCGTAACAGGGCCATTCTCACCCGTCGCAAAATTTCAGAACTATACGGGATTATTGATTTTTTGATGGAGCGAGGGATAGATATAAATGTAATGCGTGGCATTGTGATGTCAGAAGTTGCAGAAATCGATATGCTTATCTTTGATCTTATAGAATGCTTGATTCGCAATAAGAGAAAAGATCTTTGTTGCTATGTAAAGGAGAAGGCGGCTGAAAAATATCATGCCATTGAATCTATTTCAGAAGCTAAGCTTTGGGAAAAAATTGCAAGTAAGGGGACGCGATATTTAACAAGTATGGATAGATGTAATTTTTTATTCAAAAGAGTGTTAAGTGGAGACAAATATGACGAGATTCATAAAGAAATAGTAGAACTTCTTCAGAAAAGAAATAAATTAGCTCATACACGAGAAGAGTCTGTTGAGAAGGTGGATTGTCGAGGCCTAAGAAAGAGCATTATTGAGATCAAGGGAAAGATTGAAAAATTGAAGGCAGAACTAATGGGAATGACTGAGATAAAAATTTAATAAAGTCGCGCATAATTTTAGTTGATTATTTCGTGATTCTAAATAAAATCCGTAGGTGCACTATGTTTTGTGTAAAATTACTTTTAATTTGTGCTTAACTAGCTATTGAGATATGCGGACTGTCAATTGATGAAATTTTTTTGAAAGGTTCTGTAAAAATAAATTAGGAGAAAGTAGCAAACTACTGCTATACATATTCGCTCTGCTCTCAAGTAACATGACTGAAGATTGGGATGCGACCTCTTGATTTAATCACATTGGGAACTAAAACTATGATGCTGTAATCTTAGGAATGGGGTATAGAGCGTTGGTGAATTTTGATTTCACTCTCGTGTTGCGCCAAACAGTGATTGAATAGGCTATGAATAATGGAACAATATTGTTTAATTGACATGGTCAAATGTAAGTAGATGAGATAGTTTGAAGTTTCTTTAGTTGCTAGATGTGTGCGAAAGCAAATATATCTAGCTTGAAAATAACTTTGACAGGGAAGGTGGATAATTATTTGTTTTAATAATCGATAAAGATAACGAGAGCTGCGTGCCAAGCTTGAACTGATGAGCTAGAAATTTGCCAAATGAAGGGATGGATTAGAGACGTGGAAGAGATGAAATGGGACAAGAACTAAATTTATATATATGAGAAATAAAGTTTTGAGGATTTGCCAGATGGTCAAACTGACCGTGAGGTATTTTTAAGGTGTTAGTGAATAAATAGAACTGACCGCTTAGGATGCATAAACTGTTCCGCCCGTGCACGTGGTAAATTGCCTCATTCAAATGACGCATTGACGCTATATGAGACTTGATGTCGGCCATGACAAGGCCGAAAAATAAATAAGCGGAGAGGACCTGTGGTTGCTTGAGGATTATGTGGTAACTTTTGACTGACTGTAGATTACGGTGGTCTAGGTACAGGGCACCGGGAGTTGCAGTGGTACTCTGCTACATACATTCTCTCCGAATTTTCCAGAAGCGAAGACTGACACCGAGCTCAGTTCTGGGGTTTCTTAGTCTTTCTATGCATCCAAAATTATGCGTTTTTCCCTTTGGTTACAGGAGCAGGTTCATGCGACAAAACCTTGGTTTGTTTGAGTTTTCTAACACCAATGTTGAGACTTGTGAACTACGTTTTGAAATGAAAAAGAAAACCGTGCTCTATACAAAAGTCCACCACTAGACTATTCAATGTTCCCTTATTTGCCCACAGATTACTAAGTTGAAAAAAATCTTGATAGGAAAAATTCAACGCTCTTCATCCTAATTTCAATCCACAAACGATGTATCTTGTTTATAGTATGCCTTAATTCGATCTTCAAAAATATATTCAAGAATAAATGAAATAATTACTTCTCCGTAAAATATTAAAGTAGAAAATTAATGGATTTAAACAAAGCGACAATTTTGAGTGGCTGTGTTGCAAATGTTTTATCTACTGGAAGGAGTTCTTGATGGAAACACGTGATGTCACAACCTACACATTTGAAGAGCTCTCAGATGCGCCTCTTTATGTTGATTCTGTATATCAGAGTGGTTTTTCGCCAACAATGGCGCGCGAAGTTCTTTCCAAGTTAATGGGCTGCGGTAATCAGGGAGGGTTTCGGCCTGTCAGTCGAACCGATGCCTATGGAAAAAAACAGAAGTTGCCTGCCTACGTAGTTCTAGTAACCTCTACTCGTGAACCGGAGTGGCCTGATTTTCTCGATGTGGAAACAGGTGTTTTTCATTATTACGGAGACAATCGTCAAGCTGGGACAGCCATTGACGGTAAACCTGGGAACAGACTTTTAGAACGTGTCTTTGAATTGCTACATCAAAAAAAACAAAGTGAAATACCTCCCTTTTTTATTTTCAAACAAACCGGACATTATCGCGATGTGCAATTTCTAGGTCTCGCAGCTCCCGGAAATCCCAAATTATCAAGTGATCGGGATTTAGTTGCTTTCTGGCGATCAATGGGGGAAAGACGTTTTCAAAATTATGAAGCATATTTCACGATACTTGATACTGGAAAAGATGCTATCCCTAAACAATGGTTGCATAGTCTACGTCACTGTCATGATAACAGTCTAGAAGATGCACCTGCAGTTTGGCGTGAGTTTGTTAAGCATGGCAGGGATGGAATTAAACCTCTCCAGGCTCCAAAAACTAAGGTCATACCCTCCCGAGAAGAGCAAACGGCATGTGACAGTGAGGAGGGACGACTATGCATCATTGCTTTGCACGATTACTTTCAGCGAGAAAAGTTTTATTACGGGTTTGAAGCGTGCGCTGCTAGTATTGTCGCCATGATGGATAGCAATTTTGTGGACTTTCAATTGACCCGGCCCTGGCGTGATGGCGGACGAGATGCTCTGGGTTTTTACAAGATTTCAAATGGATTCAACGTGAATCCAGCTTTAAGGATTGACTGCGCTATAGAGGCTAAATGCTATGAAATTACGCAAGGGGTAGGGGTGCATGATATGTCGCGACTAATTTCTCGTATTCGCCACCGCCAATTTGGAGTCATGGTTACTACTGGTTATGTCCATCAGCAGGCCTACGAAGAGGTGGTAAATGATGGCCATCCAATTTTGATTGTGACTGCACGAGACATAGCTCGGATATTACTAAATCACTCTATTAACACTAGCAATTTAAGAGAGTGGATAGAAAGCGTTCAGATGCAATACCCAAGAATGAGTTAAGAACAAGCTGAATTTTTGAAATGAACACAGTTTCTATCGTCCAAATTAAATTGCAAATCCAGTGGATTTTGCGAAAAAATAATGTTTAGTTGCATAAATTCGCTAACATGATTGCGAATCAGACATCCCTTGACTTCTCATTTTTGCGTAAGAAGCCCCAAGCGTTGTTTCGTTTGATCTCGGTAAAGCAAACGCAAAATTTCGGTGCAAAACAAGGTTGGGCATCTACTTGAGCTGATGCCCTGATCACATATCGGTTGAGATGAAAAGCCTTAGATTGTCAGGCTGCTCTCTTCCAGCGGCAGAGCCTTGGCATAGTTCCATAGCAGCCATGGCGCCCAGTCAAAGGAGGTAATGAGTTCCGACGTTATGTTCGGGATGCACAGGCGTAAATGTTCGCCGGTTTTCAGCCTCTCGTAGCGCGTCGTCCACACATGCCGCTCAACGCGCTCGTAGAAAGCACGGTGTACTGCTTTGAGCCATTTTGGTACATCCTTGATGCCGTGAGCTTGGCGGTTTCTCGTAATGTCAGCAGGTTACAGAACCCCTTGGCGCCCTCGATGCTCCTTTTGAAGAAGGATGCGTTGCGGTAGACTGCCTCTGCTCTGACGCTTCGTTCTACTTGGTTGTTGTCAGGACAGATGCAAGGATCATGCAGGAAGCTGCGCAATTCATTTTGGTTATTGAACCAGAAGATTACAGTCTTGCCGATCGCGCCTCCTTCTCGATCCAAATACCAGCGTCCGCGCCTCTCGACAGCGTACTTTTCCGAGAGCGCAATCATGATCTCATCGACGCTGTCCATCAACGCAGTACAGAGCTCGCGGCGGTAGCGCAAGATGTGTCCGAGCCCACGCAAGATCGTCAAGATGATCTGGACCGATGAGCGCGGAGCATCTCTCCTGACTCGGCGTCTGAAAGAAGGTACGTTTGAGCGTTTTTATGCCCAAGATGACTGCCGACAAAGGCGTTTCACTCGCAAGGAACTGCTTCAATATCCTTGACGGCTATCGTTTGAAATAGCCTCAAGATGTTGATGTAAGTCAAAGACGCTTCAAGTTGAAAATTATCATTGTGAGCTTCCCATAGCCAAAATTACCCTCCCAAAAATCGATAACAATGACTTCACGAAAAATTGTCGTGGAGACCACAGTGTGTTGGGTGACGCAGTTCCGGGATTTGTTTGGCGGGTCCCTCGCGGCATCCGTAATCGATGTCGAGTACGTTGAAAGGCGGGTGCTGTCAAAAGAAAACGTTACAGCACCCGCCTGACGCTCATTGGCTCGATCGTATCGTTTTTTGTAATGAGTCACAGTGAGCTTTGCCAAAAGCTCGGAAATGCGACGACCATTACGCGGTTCAATGTCGGGCAGCCAAACCTGAGCAACCCAATCTTCGAAGTTCATCATCGCGCCGCCACCGTCGAGTTTGTATGCGGCCAGGGCCAGCAAATGGCGTCCTTTTTCTTCCCCGAAAACAGCTGTCAGATCATCGAGGATCTTCATTTTTCAGTCGTTTTTCAGGCGGCTTACGTGACACCGACACGAAAGGTTTCGTCGCTCCAACTGATGTCTTTCTTGGCTTTCTTTACCGGAAGAAGTTGCTCGAACTGCTGTTGCGAAACGAGCTCTCGATCGGCCCAGTATCAGGTTTGACCTTGGAAAGAGGAGAAGGCTTGCTCAAAGGCTGGCGAGAGTCGAATGGAACCGTCATCAAGCAGGCGGCCGATCTGAATGCGAGCTTCGACGCAGGAACGCTTTTTCTCGGCATCCCAGCGATTGCGGTAGGCACGAATATAGACGCGACTGGCCGAGTCTTTTGAGGACATCATGGACCAAGATTTGCCGGAATTATCGGTGATTTGAGGCATGATAGATGCTTAGCAAAAAATATGCATCTATTTCAGCAAAAATAAAAAAAACTGCACTTCTTCAACAGAAAATTTATATGGTCACTTGAAATCTCAGACTATTTACTAGATGCCATTCCATCAGTGATATGACTCAACACGAAAAGAGCTCAGAGCAATCATCAACGACCATATTCAATGGTATAACGAAGAACGATTACAAGAAGGACAGGGATGTCAGTCTCCTGCAAACTGCAACAAAGATGTGAACCTGAAAACTAGGAGGCTGCCGGGGAAGATCTGTTTTGGGAGTATATTGGAGATTTTAAAGGGCTTAAGCTGAGAATGGGGGAGGGGATATTCTATATAGAATAATCTATAGCGGTAATTGTTAGGTAAAGTTGAATATTGATAAACACATATTATTTATGGATGGGAAAAATGAAAATTGTAAATTTTAATTTTGAAAACTGTTTTGGGATAAAAAGTTTTAGTTTTAGTGTTCGCTTTAAAAATGGGGAAACATCTGATACAGTAGACTCGAATGTTGTTATCTATGCTCCAAATGGAACAATGAAAACATCATTTGCAAAAACTCTGGAGTGCTATTCCAAAGGAGATGATAAATCAATAAAAGATGAGCTTAATGAATCCAAGAAAACAAATTTCTCAATAACCGATGAAAATAATAAAGCAATTGCACCGGATGTGGTATGGGTTGGCAATGTAGATAAATTGCCGGATACGACATCAGCTATAACAAGAATTCTTGCTAGCAAGGCTTTAAAAGAAGAGCTTGATACTATTACCTTTGCATTACAAGACGAGAAAAAGAAGCTTGTTGATAAGTTGAAGGACATTTCTCGAAGTAGTGATTGCGAACTGGAATTTATTAAGGCATTTGAGGAAGTTGAGGGTGATACATTTTATAAATGTTTAGAAAAAATAGAAAGCAAAATTCAAAGTGTGGAAGAATGTGTATATAATTTTAAATACAATAATATCTTTGACAAAGAGGGGAAGGTTGAAAAGTTTGTAGAAGAGAATAAAGATTTATTGGAAGAATATTTTAATGTGTATCAAAAATTGCTGAAAGGGTCGGAATTCTTTAATTGGAGCAGAAAAGGGAGTTTTGGTACATATCAAGCCAGTTCGTTACAAAAAAGTGTCAGTGATAATGCGTTTTTTGAAGCAAAGCATGCTCTTGTTTTAAAGAGTGGAAAGAAAATAAACTCGGTGGCAGAGCTTAAGAAGGAAATTAGTAATAGAATAGAAGAAGTTGTCAATGATCCATCTTTAAAGAAGATGTTCGATAAAATCGATAAGGCTATAGATAAAAATGTTGGCTTTAGAGATTTGAAAAGAATCCTGACTGAAGATCAGGGGCTAATCGTGGAGCTGGCCGATTATTATGCCTTTAGACAAAAAGTTTGGCTCTCGTACTTGAGATCGCCTGAAGTGAATGTTTTGGCAAAAAAAGTTTTGGCAAGATATCATGCAGATAAAGCAAGAGTTGAGGAAATAATTAACAGGGCGCGATTAGAGATTTATAAGTGGGAAGGTATATTGTCAATATTCCGAGAGCGATTTCATGTTCCGTTTGATGTCCGTATAAAAAACGGTCATGATGTTGTTTTAAATATGGTGGCGCCAGAACTAGAATTTATTTACTTGAATGCTGGAGACGATCTTGAAAAGAAGGTGGATATTCCGACATTGCAAAAAGTGCTAAGTCGTGGAGAATTGCGAGCATTTAATATTTTGCATTTTTTATTTGAAATCGAGGCTAGAAAAGAAGAAAGGAAAGAAACATTGTTAATTCTCGATGATGTGGCTGACTCATTTGATTATAGAAATAAGTATGCTATTGTTGAATATCTAATTGATATTTCTGAAGCTGGAAATTTCAAATCGATTTTGCTAACTCATAATTTTGATTTCTACAGAAATGTTTGTTCAAGATTGGGAATAGCTCCAGTGAATTCTCTAATGGTGACTCGAGATAGAAGTGGAATGTTGCGAATGGTTTCAAATATGTACAGAAGGAACTTTTTTGACTTTCTATTAAAAAAGGCAAATAGAGAATTAAAATTCTTTTTGTGTTTGATTCCTTTCGTAAGAAACTTGTCAGATTTTATGATGGACAAGTCGTATTCTGAGTTTTTTACAAGTTGCTTGCATGTAAAGAGTAATACGGGGTTAACTACTATTGGGTGTATAGGGGTGAAGTTTAAGGATTTATTAAATAGAAATTTTGAGTGTGCTGAGAAATTTGGAAGTGATTTATATAAGGAAAGTTTATATAATGTTGTTGATAACGAGCGAGGTGAAGCTGGAATATGTGAGAGGATTGATATCGAAAATAAAATGCTCGTTGCTATGGCTCTTAGACTGAAGGCTGAAGAGTATATGCTAGATTTGCTAAAGGATGTATCAGGTTTTGACTTAAGCGCGATTGATAAGAATCAAACATATGAATTATTTAAGAAATTTAAAGAGTATTCAGATGATGATGAAGGCGTAAAGATTTTGAGGCGGATTTTGGTATTGACTCCAGAAGTGTTGCATGTGAATAGCTTTATGTATGAGCCGTTAATCGATATGTCTCCCGCTGAGTTGTATGATGCATATGACGATATTTCGAGGCTTTTAATTCGAAAAGAATCAAAGGCGGTTTAAAAAGCTAGATTCGGATTAGAGCTGAGGCAGTTAGATGCCTGCCAACTCTCAGACTACTTGCTCTTTGAATATAGTGGTCTGAGAGTTTTGTTGTCTCTAGCAATTGAGTTTCTGAAAAAGTTTGAATGAGTTTGGTGGACAAGTTGTAATGGTTAAAGAGTGACTCGGTTTTTTTATTAAAAGAACTGCCAAAAAGATCTTTAATGCTTTTGAATTTGTCTGTGCGATATGGCTGATGGATGCCTCTCAAATCATTGATTCAAAAAATTCGGAAATCGAAAAAATAAATTGTCAAAACTGAACAACTGCTTTAAAAAAATTTAATACCCAGTGTCAGAAATAACTTGGCAGTGAGGGTTAGGGCGATTGTTAGACTGAATGCATGCAGTTGGAGCTGCATTTGAAAAAGTCTCTTACGATGTCTTTTTAGGAGAACAGTCTTGAAGAACATCGCCACAGTCAAGAAGAGCACGTACTTTGATTCAGTTACTCTCATGGGAGTCAGCAAACGACTCGAAAAACAGGAGGGTATCGTCAAAGTTTCCGTCAGCATGGGGACGGAGCTCAATCAGGGGCTTCTCAGAGAAGCTGGTCTTAATACTCCCGAAACAGATGCGGCAGGTCCCAACGATCTGATGATCGTCGTCGTTTGCGAAGACAATCACGACGAGGCGGAGATTCTACGTTTGGTTGAAGACGCATTGACGCGCCGAGAAGCTGCTGATGCGGCTCACGAGGCGGATCCGGCAACTATTCGTACAGCTTTGCATCGTACGCCGGACGCAAATCTTGCCTTGATTAGTGTTCCGGGTGTGTATGCGGGGTTTGAAGCAAAACGTGCACTGCAAGCCGGTTTGAACGTCATGATCTTTTCGGACAATGTTTCCGTCGAAGAGGAAGTGGCGCTCAAAAAACTTGCGCATGAGAAAGGCCTGCTGGTGATGGGGCCGGACA
>ERZ791621.713-NODE-713-length-15993-cov-3.51719_pt1 | contig 15993 bp, 19 predicted proteins | sample MGYA00510270_ERZ791621 | MGnify/ENA primary metagenome ERZ791621 (study PRJEB30046, sample SAMN00715189) | human gut metagenome | study: EMG produced TPA metagenomics assembly of the A metagenome-wide association study of gut microbiota in type 2...
TGCTGTCAGGCCGCGCGGGTTTAGCTGAGGGGAAGGGAAACACATCCCTAGTATACACTTTCCAGCTCGATAAATCTATGCTTTGAATCATCAACAAGAGAAGTAACAAATTGCGTTGCATTTTCGATTCGTGAGAACGTCCTAACGCGCTTGTCGTTGTATTCGAAATCGTAATACCAAACGTTGAATTGAATGTAGCTCAATCCCTTCTCTCCGGTAGGATTTTCTACAGGCAAGAATCCGTGGTTTCTAATAATCCGGTCGGCCTGCTTGATTGTATCCGCGTCAAACTCGAATATATCAAGGCTGGTCTCCATATAAACGCTGATAGCCTTCGCGTTCGCGCAGATATGCGCGTGATGAATTCCGTTGCTTGCGTTCTTGCTGTACTCGTAAACCTTCATTGCCGATAGTCCTTTCTGTGTGTTTCCCTTATCGACAAATCCATTATAGCGCACATTGAAACGATTAGCAACAATAATTTATATAATTTCTCGCAACAACGAAAAAGACCCCGCGCGACTATAACCGCGCGGAGTCTACAGCTTTAAGCCGGTGCGTTCTCCGGTAGCGTGGTCATCACTGAACCGTAAACCGCGTTAGTCACGTTCTGATATGTAATCTTCACACCCTCAGCAGCTTTAAAGCTCATGTTTTTAGTGCTGCCGTCATTGCCCTGCATGACGAAGAAATACGCATCCACCATGTTGAACGGGAGCGCGGGCTTGTAAACAACGGTGCCGTCATTGCCTTTCGCGCCGAGCACGTTAACGATAACGTTCATCATCACGCGCGACACGTACACACCTCCGGAGTTGCCGTACGAATGTGCAGCGTTGAGCGTGTTACCTCCGTGCATGCCGGAGATGATGTTGGCTGCGATTAGGTTCTGGCCTACCTGCTTCGGGTGCTGCCCCTTGTCAGTCGTTCCGAAATCGGCTGAATCGATAAGCCAAGACCAACCATTAGCGAGGAACGCGCACGGGAACGTGTAACTCGCGGCCTGCATTCCGAGTACGATATTCTCGTCTACTTCAAGCATCTTCTGGCACGTGTATTTCGCGGTCGCAAGCGTGGAGCACAAGAACACCTTGCCTTTGTAGCCAAGAGTCTGCAGCTTGTTGAGCGTAGCGGCCACGTACGGCGATACGTTCACGGTCTTAGAGGTCATGTTGTTATGTCCGAGCGCGATTAGAAGCACATCGTAATTCAGTACATCGGCTGTAATTCGCGCAGCTGTCGTATTGTCCCATTTAGCCCCGCCTTGAGCGTCCTCATGATAGGTAGCCACCTTGAGCGTCCTCTTGATGACGTTGCCGAATCCGGTGACGTTTCCATCCGGATTGTAGCCCTCCAGATACGAATCACCGATGACGAAGAGCGAATCGATCGTTTCACCCTTCCCGATTTGCGCTTTCAGCTTGGCTACATCGCCCTCGACTGCATCGATGGACGTTTGAAGGTTGTTAGATGCTGCCGTCACAGCATCGTTGACAACCTTGGGAGTTGCCGCAACGCCTGCGGTCGCGTCACTCGTTGTCGGCGTGCTCGCGGTCGCAAGTCGCACGTGGCCGTAGTTAGTCGCGTTGCCAGCTCCGTACACGGTTCCCGTGCTCGCGTGGCTCGTTGGCGCTTTAGTGGCTTCGGCTGCGGTCGCACGCTCAACCTCTGCCTTGATAGCGGTGTCGTTCGCAGTGATTCGCGCGTCATACCGCTGCACCTCGGCACGGTACTGCTCGATTTGAGCGTTGTAGTTGCCCGTGAGCGCCCAATAAGAAGTGTTGGCAATCTCGATACCGACGGGCACGTATTGCCTAGACGTGTACGAATTGCCGTTGTGGTAAACGATGGTAAGCGGCTCATATGCCTTTGTCTTGTCCCATTCGAGCGGGTCGGCGAAAAGGGGGACGTAGCGCGCTCCCACGTATTGCGTAACTGCCATGGTTAAATCTCCTTAGCGGGATTTGGATGGGTCGGTGTCGGGGTTTGCAAGAGGAGTGTACAAAGTAACTTTCATCTTGTCGATATCCTGCGTGTGCGAAGTCTGCGTTTTCGTTAGCGTGGTGATGCTCCCCGTGTTGGTCGTTACCTTTTCGGTAAGGTCGGCCGTGGTCGCTTGCAACGCTGCAACGTCCTTTGAAAGCTGCGTTACCGCTGTGGGATTCAACGCGTTCACTGCCGCAATGGTTTCATTCAGCTTCGTAACGAGTTCTACCGTGGTAGGCCGCAGGGTCTTACCGAATTCAAGCGCTGTGATTGCCATTTTCTTATACCTCCATGCTAGTAAGCGCCGTGTAAAGCGTGTGCCTTACCTCTTGCATTTCTCGTTGCAACTTCGCGATATCAGACGCGATGTTGTCATTGGGATAGTTGGGCGCGGTGTTATCGATGACGCCCTGCCCGCTGGTCTCGTATCTTAGAATCAAACGCCCGTAATCCTCGGTGCCGTACACGGCTCCGGTGTCGAACGTGATATCGCTCCACGAGTCCGGAACGTAGATGCAGAAATGGCCGTCATCGGTCAGCCCTGCAAACATCATCTGTCCGAACGTTTGCCAAAGCCAACCGATATTGTTGTTAATCCACTCTTCAATCTGCTGTGCGTAGTAGTCATCGAAACCGGACTGCATGAACTTTTCAAACAGCATTTCCAGCGTGTCGATAGCAGCGCTGTTCTCGTTCACCTGCCCGCTAGTGTCGTTAACGTAATCCTTCAACGCATTGATGATGCAGTATAGGTTAGCGGTTAGCTGCTCCGGGCTTTTCACCTCCCAATACAGTTTAGGTAGTGTCGGATTCGAGATTAGAAAAGGGTCGAAATACGGCAAAGGCGTAAACATATAACCTCCTTACCAAAGTGGAACGGTCGGCACCATTATAGACGTGAATAGCGTGTGCTCCAGTTCATCGAGAATCATAACGTCTACATCGTTCCACGATTCGGCGAACCGCGCGGCCTGCTCCGTTATATCGCCCTCGCGTACGGTATCGCTCTCGCGGTCGGTGCCGCTGCTCGCGTAGTCCGAGTTACCGGAGAGCATCGTCTCCGGGAAGTCTGAGAAGATATCGCGCGACTTAGCGCGGTCGCGCCCTGCTTGGAACGGGTTCACGCCTTGCTCCACGCGCTCATAGAGCAATTTATATTTAGGCATAATCTCGTTGAGCTTTCGCAGATACGCGGTTTTCCACCGTGCGGGCGTGGGGATGGATACCTCGCGGTAGTAGAACCTGTCTATAATCTTGCGGCACAGCTGCGTGTATTGCAGCTCGCTATACGCGTCAAACCTCCAAGAATCATCTGTTAGCGGATGGTAGAAACCCATCTCGTACCACTCCCCTAGCGTGACGGTCATAGCGTCCCAACGATCGTTTACGGGAACCTCGGGAAACTCGAACACTATTAGTCCTCCTTACCGAACAGCGTTTCATACCGGTGGCGCATGTCGTAGTTGTCCGTGATGTTGTCGCGTGCCCATACAACCGTGATAGGTTCATCGAGTTTACCGGCGAATCTCGCGTTCAACTTGTCGCAAGCGGTGCGCCTGCAAGTCAGCGGGGACAAACGCGCTAGTTCCGTGGGCTGCATGGTCGAATTAACTTCATCCTCAATCATGCGTTCAGCTTTGAACGTCATCGAGTCGATTCCCAGCTCCCTATATACCGCATCCCACGTGTTAGCCCATTCCGTTTGAAGCTTATCCCCGATATATTCGCGTGCACGCTCCGGCATGGTCGCGTTAGTCTGTATGTCGCTGAAATTGTCAAACGCCAGCACGAACGGCTCGCCGTTGCCGATTGACTTATAGAAGTTCTGCACATCGAAAGCGCGGTCTTGCGGCGCTGAGATAACTAGCGGCATGCGCATGTGATAGCGGTTAATCTGCTTCGTGCGCAGGATGTCGGCGAGTTCGCGCGACCAGATGTTAATCTTCACCATGAGCGGGTAGCGGGTCGCGTTCTCCCAAATCCACACGCCGTTAGTCCAATTGCACATGAAATTTGTCTTACCGGTCGCGCCGATAGCACGCCACGCGCGGGGTTCATCATACATATTAGGGGCGCCTTGCTGGACTGCCTTCAACGATAGAAGCGTGTCGCTCGCAAGCGATGGGTAGGCAAGAGTTGCCGCGCCTTCGGTGAGAAGAGTCCACTCTAGATACCGGGCGTTGCACGTCTCCGGCAAGCCGACCCAATGAAAGCGCGACAACGCAAGCTCTATCAAATCGTTTTGAAACATGTTGAACAGCTGTTGATTGTATGCTTCCGTCTGCCAATACGCCGGTCTCGAATCCGGACGGTAGGCGCGGCGCTGCTTGAAGCCCCTGCGTCCCTTGCTCATTAATTAACCTCCTTGTACGCGCTCGCGGTCGCTATCGCCTTGTTGAACGCATCGTTAGCGGCGTTGACTGCCAGCTCTTGAGCGCCTAGAAGATGCTGCATAAGCCTTTCGTGCGCCTTGTAATCGGCGCTGATAACCGCGTCTTTCCGCGCTCGCTCGACCTTGTAATCGATAAGCGCCTGAATCTCTTCATCGCTCATGTTCTGGTACGTATCCGACTTCAAAAGCGAATCGATGTTGATAGCATCCCTCATGCGTCATCACTCCTTAAAGTTGTCATAGATGCTCACACGTCCTATGTCCTCGGGGGTATCCCAGACGGTCACCCCGCGTATCAGTATATCCTTCACTGCGTTCTGGGCATCTTCCAACGCGTTGCCGCTTCCGCTGCACCACACCTCCGTGCACTTCCAGTACGTGAAATGCTTCATAACCTGCATATCGCGCATATTCCATTCGCGCATCAACGTGTATCCGTACCGGGCGAACGCGCTCGCGGCGTTCATTATGTCGCATTCGCGCTGCGTTATCACCTGCGCGAAGAGCGCACGCGGGGACGTGGCGCACCCCAGCCCGTTAGCACCGGCTCCGAATACAACCGGCGCGGCCACTCCCGCCTGATTCAATCGCGCCTGAATCGCGTCTATAGCGGTCGCATGCGTGCGCTGCGCGTTCGCGTCCGCCGTGGCCTTGGTGTTGGCCGCGTTGGTGCGTACAAGCGATGCGTTGGATGCGGCGCACGAAGTACTCGCGTTGTTACGAATATTCGTTGCGTTCGTTGCGGCGGAGCTTTGAACCCCGTATGTAGCTGCGGTGAACTGCACGGCATGGAGCGTCTTTTCGAGCGCGTTAGTCTGCGCGATTGCAGCGGAGTTAGCGTTGCTCGATTGGGAGATAGCGGCTGCGGCGTTCGCAGCCGGGAACGATACCGCCATATCCGCGATACCGGATACGAGAGCGCCCGCTCCGTTGCCGGTGAAAGCTCCCGTTACAACGCTTCCGATGGTACGCGCGGCGGAGGATGCGTTGTTGTTCGCCGTGGTAATCGCTATCACATCGTTTTGCAGACCGGTTACAGCCGAAGAAGTCGCGTTGTCGCTATCGCAGTCGGCTTTGAGCTTTTGGTTGGCTGCGGTAGCCCCCTTCAAGGCCGCAGCATTCGAGTTCTCCGTTATAGCGGTATTAGCGCTCACGTTGATAGCGTTCACGTCAACGGTGTTCTGCGCTGAGTTGTTCGCGTTGGTGTTCGCGGTCGCGTTCGATGCAAGCGAAGAAGCTAGGGCGTTGTCAGCGGCTAGTTTCGCGTGAGCCCGCTCGTACACGGTCGAATAATCGGCGCGGCTCGCGGCGCTCTGCGTCACTTGCATGATGGGTACGTTCCAGCGTTTCAGGTAATCGCCCCACGCACCACCGTAGGAATATGAACGGCCTTCCGCTGTATGGAACGTCAGCGTATCGGTCGCACCGGCGATTCCGAGCAAACGCGCATCGATCGTTATATAGGGCATTATGAGATTGAGGGCGCTCGCCACCTCGATACCGCTATCGCCCAAATCTTCAACGCGCACGATTGAAGATGCACCCGTTTCATCGGACACGCGGATAGCGGCGTATGGGTACGTGTAGAGTTTCGCGAATTTAGCGGCACGCCCGGGGTAAGCGAAGTCCCCCGCCTGCGGCTTTAGAAGCCCGTCCACCCGCTGCGAAGCCCCTAGCACGCTTACCTTGAAGCCCCAAACGGTGAAATTCCAATATTGAAGTAGTAAATCGGTCGGAGCGAAGAAGATACCTTGAATGGTCTGCTTGACCCAAGGCGCGTTTTTCTCCATGGCACGAAGAAAGCCCACAAGGTCGCTTACCGCGACCGAATACACACGCGCGGCTAGAACGCCCGAAACAAACTCTTCCGACACGACCGGAACAAGCGGCGCGGCAGCGCTTCCAAGATTGCCGGGTAGGTCGCACGATGTAACGATGCAGGCGCGCTGACCTTCCGCGCTGTAGTTCCTCACGGCACGCGCACGCTCGATATACGGCTCTCCACCGGTGTTCACATCGGCGGTCAGCAGGTAGGTGGAATTGTCGCGCGGATTGGCTAAATAGTCACTCACGTTACTAGCGGCAACCGGCGCGTGGCCGCGCTCAAGCAGAATGTAATCGAATTGCATATCGTTGATATACGTTGTCCACATATCGAGCGACAGCACCAAGCGCGTTGTGTTCGGCGATAGCTGCTGCGCGTCTTGGATGAAGTAGAAGAAGCGTTGTTTGCGTGCGCCGTCCGCGTATTCGAGCGGTTGGGTGTCGCTTGTCATACGCGGCAGGTCTGCAACGAGGTAGTTGTATCCTTGGGCGGATGTCACCGGCACGGGAACTTTCGCGCTCCCATCCGGCTTGACGTTAAACATGGTTTCAAGGTTTATAACATCGCCTTCGAGCCTATCGAACCACGCATCACGCGCGGTATCATCGGCGAACTTGACAACGTTCTCGTAGTCCCCGCACCAAGGCACGTTGCACATCTTCAATCGAACGTTTGGTTTGAATCGCGCGTAATCGAGCGTGTTGTCATACTTGTACACATCAACGTTTCCAACGTTCGGGAATCCTGAATCCAACTCGATACCCCCTTCACTAAAAGCGCCCCCGCTCGTTCACAAGCAGGGGGGGATGTGGTCGCTTTATAGCGATTATAAACCGCTATGCAATTGTGATGTCAACGGTCTTGGTGTACTGCGTGGTATCGCCGGACGGATTGACGTAGGACGTGGTGCCGGTCACGTGAAGTACGTTAGTTGCCTCCAAATCGGATTTCTGAACGTGGAGGACTCCCAGACGGTCGACACGGGTAGCGCTGTTCAGGGCAAGCGGTTCGCCTGCGGCTGCGGCTGCGGTCTCGCCGGTTACGCTCCACGTAACCGCATCGGGCGCGACCTCGATACCCTCGTTGTTGGCGGTCACGGTGCCCACCAGCTCAACGGTGAGCTGCGTGGTGTCTCCGGGCTTGAGCGTGGTCTTAGCAGCCGTGATGTTAACGTCGGTAACGGCCTGCTCAAGCGTGGATACGGTGGTACCCGCATCGGTGGTGAAGAGAATCGCGGGCACGAACGGGGACGCGCTCACAACCTCCCAATGATGCAGGTAGTAGTTGGTGCTCAAGGTCTGGGGGTTGTAGAAGCTCTCGTTGGCATACACGTAATCGTTGCAGACGAAGAACGAATCAGTGGTGAGGAGCGCGAACGCGTTGGGCACGGGCAACTCGGGCACCTCGATAGTGCGGTACGCCGCTTCCGCCTTGCCCCGCTGGAACACGCTCGCCAAGGTGTCCACATCGATGGACGCTGCCGCATCGGCAGTGATGAAGAGTACAAGCTCCTCCGGCTTGGCGAAAGTGGGAATGCCGTACTCGGCGGATACCGGGGAGTATAGCGAGGATGGGAACTTGAGTTTCTTAGCATATGCGCGGACGGCCTTCAGGAACTCCTTGCCGGTCGCTTCATCGGTCGGCGCGGCGCTCACCTGATGCTTGAAGAACTGCCAATTCTTCTCATAGTAGGCAATCTGGTTGAGCATGCAAAGGTACTCGTCATAATTGTCGGAGTTTCGCGGCACGGTCATAACCGCATCGATAAGGCGGTTAAGCCCCATCTCGTCCGCGAAAGCCTGCTGCAGGTCGGGGAGTTCGAGCGTGATATCGTAGCGGTCTTTGCGGTTAACGGTGTGGTACCAAACTGCGGCTTCGGGGCGCTCGACCTTGAGAAGGGTCGCATCGTCCACATCGTAGGTGTGGGCGCGGAGCCACTTCAACGCGCTCTCCTGAATGGATGCGCCGTAGCGCAGGTTGGAGCCCTTAAAGACGGTGAGCGGATTCTCCCACTGGTTGTTATGGACGATTTGCGTGCCGATACGGTTCACGAACGCGTCCACGAACTCATTGAGATAACGGCGATTCATCGGGTCGAACAGGAATTTAGACGTAGCATCGATACCGGAGATGGTCGGGTTCGGCACGCGCTGCTGAAAATCGTTGGTGCCGGACAGGTACACGCGTCCGGCGATGGTGGTGTTATTGGTTGCCATTCTTTATCTCCTTAAAGGTCAAGGTCAAGGTCATCGTAATCGGGGATGACGGTTACATCGTCCTCGATGATATCCGCGTCCCCGTCACCGTCCGCATCGGCCACGGTCGCGCCGTTGTCGATGTCGATTGCGTCCGCGGTCGTGCGCATCTCGCCTAGGATGTCCGCGATTGCGTTTACAACGCTCTCGATGCGCTCCAAACGGTCGCGCAAGTCCTCGAACTCGCCGATACGGTGCGCTTCCTCGCCGTCAACGTTATCGGTTCGCTCAATCTCGGATTCCTCGGGTGTCAGGTTCTCGTTCTCGCCCACTGCAAGCCCCTTTCTATATGTATATGAATCGAGCGCGAACACGCGATGAAAAAACATGCGTGTTCGCGCTCATTATAGCGCATATACGAAACTAGACGCGTTCCATTAAAACGCGTTGCTACCTCGCGCGGGGTTCGGGTATCGACCGAACGATATAGCTCCCCGAATCATCCCTACTTATGGAGTCGCGCGCCCGTCATCGCTTGCGCGGATACTACTTTACACCATAGAGCGCCATAGCGTCTAAAAAGCCCTCGCGCACCTTCACGCTCTCGAATAGCACGCTCCCCTCGTAATACATCTGGACGATAACGCGCATGGTCTTAAGCGCCCGCTGCGCGGCTATGCGGTTGGGGGTGTTGTCCTTGCGCGTGAGCGCGTAGACGTTCGGCGCGTTGTTCGGTATGGTCGAGGTGACGTAATAATAGCCCTCGCTCATGTCCGCCCATATGCCGTATTCGTCCCCCATGTGAACCACGCCCATAACGTATTTGGCGCGGGGCGGCTTCTTCATCACGTAGCGCGTATCTTCCTTAAAATCATTCGCGTACGTTGCGTTTGAATAGCCGGTAATCTGCCCCATGCGCCCGGCTAGGGTGTGCTCCATGCGGTACGCATCGTGTTCATCCGGCTCCACGTAATGAAGTAGGCACATCTTATCTTGATACCACGTGTAGCCGTAGGCGGGCACGCCGCGCACGCCGAACGCCGCGAAATAGGGATTGAGCAAGTCAACCGCGTTGCCTAACAGGAACAAGCGCGGTTTAACCCGCGCTTCGTTATAAGCGTCCTCGCGCGCGCATGAATCGATGATGCGGCTCAGCATATTCCATTCGTTGCGCTTGTACGTATGCGTTGAATCGATCGTTTCTAGTATGGCTTCATCGAAGATGATGTTTTCAACGTCTGCAAACGTGCGCTTCTTAGTTCCCTGCATTTCCGCAAAAGCGACAACGTACCCGCACGTGTTCCAAGGAGTACCCTTCTTCGCCCCTTTTGCGCGATATCTGAAAACGTTCGCTTCGCACTTGTAATCGAACGCCCCAAAATCGTCATCGGTAGCGGCCAGCTTGTCGAAATAGCTTTTCTTTACCGCGTCTCGTTCGTCCAACGTGCGGCACACCTCCACGAACCGGCAACCGCGTTTGATAGCGCGGTTGAGCGCGTACGCTCGAAGGCCGTACGTCTTTCCCTTGTTTGGAGCACCGACAACCATAGTCACATCCGCGTTATATGAAAGCGTCTTTTCCCAGTTGTAATGTACGCCGTCATTAAGGTTTACCATTCAAGCTCACATCCTTCTTCATCTGTGTATGTATATACCGCGCGCCCATCGGCCACGTCTATAACGCGCTGGGAAGTATCAGACACGCGCCCGTACTTCTCGCGAACGTATGCCACGGTGCGCGAGTTGCCGTCCTTCTCCGAGTCCCCTAGTACACGGTCGGACGGATAGAGCGCTATCGACTCGCGAGATATCACGCGCGCGGTCTCGCCGGTGTAATCGGTTACGTATGCATCGAATACATCCGATGCAGCAGGCCTATAGTGTTCGAGCGCGTGGCATACCCTATTGGATACGCGCACGCCCCATCCGAGTACGCGCGGGGCAACCTCTTCAAATCCGTGGCGCGCGCTCATGTCATCTATCCAGTTTTCGATATGGTACGCGTTCGATGGTCTGGAAAGACCGGCGCACGTTATATGCGCGTGGTGCCCATCCCAGCTCACGCGCGCCTTGTTCCACGCGTCCATATGGAGCGGGTACGCGTCCCCCTCCACCTCGAACGTGCCGACTCCGGTAAGCGGGGATGCGTAGCCGGGGAAATTGGAGCGCACGCGCTCCATGCATATATCGATAGACGCCGTTACCGCGCGATGAAACGGTTCTAGCGCGGCCATTAGGTCATCCGCGCTCACGCCTGAATTGCAAGATATTTTCAAGCTATCGGTATCACCACCAAGCACGCGCACGCGTTCGCCGAATACCCTATATACAAGCTCGATAGCGGCAACGATAGCCATGCGGGAACCTCCTACGATTCTAAGGCCGTAGGGGTAGATGACAAGCTTCTTACGTGCGTCCTTGTAGTGCTCCTCGTAGTTCTCGCGCGTGACTACCGTATCCCTATCAACGCTAATCTCTCCTTCCGAAACCTTATAGGCGCACTTGAAAACGTCTTGCGCTTCCATGCCGTAGATAGAATTAAACATGCCCTTTACCGTGCTCCCGTAATAGGCTTCCAAATCGGAGCGCTCCATTTCTCCAGTGCGGATACGCGCGGCGATTCCCTCCGGGATACTCTCCGGAATAGGCTCCGTGTAAGCGTGCCCGGTCTCGTACGTCTTTAGAATCTGCTTGCACGCGTCCTTACGAGCGTAGAAAAGGTTAGACAGCAGCGTGACGTAATCGGGCGGCTTCACGAACTTGCAAGTCCCCTCCCCTAAGATGACTTCCATAGAATCCCATTCGTAAACGCGGCTCATGCACCACAGTTCCATTTCCGACACATTCACGATGCATGATTGAGCGCTCACTAACTTTCCGAACGCGAAACGCGCACCGGCTGCAACGTCAACGTAACCCGCGCTCCGCACTTGGGTTACGGTCTGCCTGTCAGCGTCCCCACTACCCCACTCGCCCAACTGGCCGCATCCTTTAAACTTGGCTTCGGATAGCAACGCGATATCCCACGCCGCGAACGCGCTACCCTCTCGCAGACGCAGACGCGTGAAACGCACCTGCGCGTGAAACGCGCATCCAAACGGTTCTTCCCAGTGCTTCATCGCGGTATCAAGGGACGTGTTTACAACGAAATCGGCCATATGCTGCAGAATCGCAGGCGCGAGACCGTGAAACTTAACGGGGGTCATGTGCCCGTTAATATAGGCATGATGCGCGGATGTCTCGTCTATGCTGTACACGTTTCGTTGCACGATACCGGAATACCGCGCGGACGTGAACGTGAAGCCACCGCGAAAACACGCCTTCCTAAGCGCGTACTGAGCATATGTAGGCGCTAATTCTTCCGCGCACATCCGTTCGAACGCGGCTTGAACGGATACGGGCTTGCCCTCGCCGCGCGGGATACGCAAGCGCCCAGTCTCCATCTTACCGGCTTGCCGCACCAGCGATGTTTTAGTAAGAACTCGAACGCCGAGCCACTCGGGTTGAAGCCATTCGTTGGATTCGAGTAGGTACCGCAGATAAGCCGGGATAACTTCCGTATCGCGTCCGGCGTAATACAGTTCTTCGTCTGTCAACGGGGTTTCGGGTGTACGGATTTTCGAGTAGTCCCAGTCCCCCGTGGCCTTGGGCAGTCCGCAGGTCTCGCCCATCTTGGCAAGCCCGCGCATCTCAAGATAGAAGGTGTCCCAGAAACGGAGTTTTATAACGCCTTCCTGCACGATATCCACGGTGTAGGCGCTAGTCGCGCTCTGTGCGCTCGCCACCATGTCATAACGATCGTTTAGGTCGAACATGAGCGGTTGCAGGTCGAACATGAGGTTATAAGCGCAGATGATGGGAACGCATCCGTTGCGTTCACCCCACGCTATGTAATCGTCTATAACGGCCTGCATTTCGGAGCCGTGGCGATAAAAGGACACGTTGCCCGCTCCGACTTCGTACGTGCGGATGTCCACCCCTCGCAAATCGTTGACGATATATAGCACGGGGTATGCGCGCCATTTGTTCGCCGCAGCATCTACAAGGATGTTGCATGTTTCGGTGTCGTAAGACGCGGCTATCTTGAATTGTCTGTTATCACGGTTGCGCGCCATGTGTTCCCTCTAACGCCCTTCGAGCTATCTAAACATCACAAGCATCGAAGCCCACCAGTCAGACCCCATCAACTCCGAGTCGTAATCAACCTCGTTGTAAAACGCTTCGTTTTCGCTTGTAATCCCTTCCACGAACGATGATGTTACCTTGGAGTCAATCGCTGCTTGAAATGCGTCCTCATTGGCGCTTAACACCTTCTCGAACGCTTCAGCTAACGAACTCACGCCAAGGCCGCGAATTATGTACTCGTTGCGCTTGCGTGCATCGCGTCCGCGCCATAGTTGACGCGTTGCCGCGTAGAACACTGATACCTTCTCGCTCGCGTGCTCGCCTAGCGTTGTCGGTTGTCCCATTTTAGCAAGGTTCAATTGCCGGGCGAAAAAGATATCCGAGCGCTCTTTAGCGCTCTTCACCTTACGTGGTGCGGATGTCATGCGGTCGAGCTGAGCGGCTGCCGCTTGGCTGCGTTCTTTAGCAGCTGCGACCTCGGATGCGGCGCGCGTCTTTTGATATGACTTGGTAATCTGCGCTCGCACGCTCTCTATATAGTCCGCTCGCGCTCGCAACTGCGATGCGCTCATTCCGGCTGTATTCTCGCGCTCAAGTCGCGCCAATAGGCGCTTGGCGCGCCTACGGGCGTTATATGTCTCGTCAGATGCACGTTTGGCTCTTGCCATTTCAACACCTCCGGTTAAAAAAGGCGGAACGGCTTCAAGCCGAACCGCCTTAGAGACAACGGGTTGGGATTATATGTTAATTAAGTACAAGCGTCTTGCGAGTGTTTCCGTTGGGGAGCTTAGAGGAAACAAGCTTCATCGGGACAATCTCGCCCGAATCAAAAATCTGTGCGGCCATGAAGTTATCGGCTGCGTTGCGCACGCCCTCGGACTGCGAGAAATACGCCTTGCCGTCCGCGCAAATAATCGTGGTGTTGGTGCAGGGCATATCAACGCCGTTCTTCTCGCGGGAGCGGCGCACGCCGGGCTTGGTGAAAACGCCGATAACGTCCAAGGTCTCGCCCTCGTGCTCTGAAAGCGATTCCGCGTTGTTCATCGCGTTAACAACGAGCTTACGGGTCTCCGCATCGGCGGACTGGATAGAGGAATAGCTAGAGGGGGTGTAGAGGTTGGTGTCGGTGTCGATGGTTGCAAGCTGGTTGGTCTCAATCATGGTTAGAGTCCCTTCTTATAATTAATTGCGGTTTCTACAAAGAGCTTAATCGGCATTGAGTAGTAATCCGAGTCCGTTTCAACGTCTGTAATGGTAATGGTCGGGTCTTTCAGCCTTCTACGCAGCGTGTTGGTGGCTTTGGAAAGCTTCGAATAATCCCCGAGCAGTTCATACTCGAATGGCTCGAACGCTCCATCAACAACGCGCTGACCCTTACAGTGCGAGAACGTTACCGTCCTGCCGATTAATCCGCGTTCAAAATTAGTAGGCATAATGTCATCTCCTTCCCCGTTGCCTTGATTAGTATTATAAACAATATCAGTGAAGCGTGTCAACGATTATTTTAATAAATTCCGTAGTAGTGTTTATTCACGTACGCCTGCACATCTTCATAACGGCCACCCAACGCGTTGCGCCGTGCCTGCCCGCTCCCGTACTCGCCGCGCATGACTGCTGCGGCCAGCTCCGCTATGGTCTTGGAGCTGGAGCCTGAGCCGATACCGAAATAGTGCGAGTTTACGTACGCCTGCACTTCATCGTAGCGGCTACCCAATGCATCACGGCGCGCCTGTCCGCTCCCGTACTCTCCGCGCATGACTGCAGCGGCCAGAGCTTCAACGGAATCAGTGGGATGCGCGGGCGCGTTGTTCTGATTGCCGGAATCGGGTACGGGTTCGGTGCCTGTAGACCCGTCCATATACGATTGAACTTTCGATTTGAACCAATCCCAGCTGTAGCCCCAGCGCTCCAGATACGGAATGGGGTCGGTGTGCGTGGTACCTCCCCAGAGCGTGCGCGCATCGTTATGGGATACCATACGATTAATCCCCCATCCCTTTTGATTCAAGTAGTATGCAGCCCACTGAGCGGCTGTATCAAGTGCCGTATCCACCTGCTCGCGCGTGGTTCCCTCGCACACCTCGATACCGACCGACACGTTGTTGCCGTTGCCCACGTGCCACGCCTTAGCGTTACCGGGCATGACCTGATAGACGGTACCCCCGTTCGTCCAGTCGCACACCCATTGAGCCATTGCCGCGTTGTTGCCCGCACGATTCCAATAGGTCACGTGATTCCACGCGGTCGCACCGGGGTTAGCCGTGGAGTGGATGACCAGATAGCTAGGGGAAATGGTTCCGTGGCCATTCGCGATGAAATAGTCAATCTCCTGCCACGCGAACGCAGACGGCGCACCGACCACCAAAGCGGACGCAAGCGCGACAAAGGCCGCGCACCCCTTTACAAGCTTCTTCAACACTACTAGCCCTCCTGACTCATGCTATCGAGCTTTTCGATAACCTTGGTCATAATAAGTGTGTTCTCTTCGATGGTCTTACGCATGTCCTCCACGGTCTTTGTGCTGTAGTAGAACATCATCACAAATGCAGCGATTGGGAAAGCCACGTTGCTAATCAACTCCGTTATAGTGCTCGCGTCCATGTCGGTATCCTTTCATCTAAGCGACACCGTGCACCTTGCACGGTGCCTTTACCTAATGCGAGATTATACATGTAATAAAAAAAGGGGGTTAAATAACCCCCAGAGTAGCGTATATGTTTAGCGTGACTATCACGAATAGCACTATTAGCGCGGTTAACGCGCCTGCTAGCCCGTGAACAAGTCTATACAAACGCGCGATATCTTCCGCGTACATCCTATAGAGTTCGGTTAGGTCTTCATCGGCCTTGATTAAAAGTTTGCGCTCTTCCGTGGTCATTGTTTATTACCTCATTCCCTGCACTGCAGACGTGATTATTATATGGCCGTGATTGCTTGGTATTTCGCTGCGGATGATTAGAGGTGTGGATACGCGCCCCGTAGCAGGTGCGAATTGTATATGCTTCGCACCTGCTGACTTATGCACCCTCAAAGCCTTCATTATCTGCGCGGGGTCGAAGTAATCACATGCGCTTGTGAAGTCCTTGTTGCCAACGGTGTATGTCAGCACCTTATCTAGCAAATCAACGCGCGGTGCATATGCTAAATCAGTCCTGTATAAAGCACTAAACACGCTGCCAGATTTAAGTAGCCCCTCGATACGGTTCACAATGTATCCGTCTGTTGCGTATATGACTTCATCGTGGACACATACGCAATCAAACGGAGCGTGCACACCGGGCTTGCATGTGCAAGAGTTTAGAGCGCTCCATAGGCTACGGGCTTCTGCTTTGTTCATTGGGTTCCCCTTTCTCTTTGAAGCTTATATTATTGTAGCAGTCACTAGAACGGTTTGCAAGCTTTTTTCATTTCTCATCCCATATATCCTAATTACCTATCGGGAATAGGGGTTTATGTTAGTTTTTCAGCCA
>ERZ791621.715-NODE-715-length-15981-cov-2.79763_pt1 | contig 15981 bp, 14 predicted proteins | sample MGYA00510270_ERZ791621 | MGnify/ENA primary metagenome ERZ791621 (study PRJEB30046, sample SAMN00715189) | human gut metagenome | study: EMG produced TPA metagenomics assembly of the A metagenome-wide association study of gut microbiota in type 2...
GGCGGGCGACGACCGACATGATCGGCAATGGAGCCGAAGATGGCAGCCCCGATGAAACTGCCGGCAAGATAAAGGCTGGTGAAGAAAGCCGTTTCAAGCGGTGTGATCCCTTCGATGAGAGAAATCAAGAATGCGGCAGAAGCTGTGGAAAAACCGTCTAGAAACGGCCCTGCTCCCGAGGAAAGCATTACGCGCAGAGAGCAGAGCAGACCAACTTTTTCACGCATGATGATCGAAATAACTCACAAAGGATGATCTGCGATCAAGAAGGACGTATGCAAAGGACAAAAAAGGGGATGGGGCGCGATTGAGGTACCCTTATCCCCTGAAAAAAGAAGACTTTACGCGCCGTATCGTTCGCGGTAGGCCTTGACGGCATCTCGGTACTGAGCGGCAGCCTTAGCGGCGGGTGAATCACCGTCCATGAAGCTCAGCAAATCCTTGAGATTGGCAATGCTCACGACGGGCATGTTGAAGGTCGTTTCGACATCCTGAGCTGCGGACGTAGCCGTCAGATTAACGGCGTCGCCGCCCTTTTCCATGCGATCCAACGCAATCAGAACGCCGGCGGGCGTAGCGCCGTTGGCGGTGATGAGCGCAACGGACTCGCGTACGGAGGTGCCCGCGCTGATTACGTCGTCGATGATGACCACGCGGCCTTTCAAAGGAGCACCGATGACGGTACCGCCTTCGCCGTGATCTTTGGCTTCTTTACGGTTGAAGGCGTACGGGCAGTCGCAGCCCATCCGAGCCAGGTTCATGGCGACGGTACTCACCAGCGGGATGCCCTTGTAGGCCGGTCCGAAGAGCATGTCGAACTCAATGCGGCCGGCATCACGCGCAGCCAGAAGCGCCTTGGCGTAGAACGCGCCGAGCGTATCGAGCATCTGGCCGGTGGAAAAAAGACCCGCGTTGAAAAAGTACGGGCTCATGCGGCCTGCTTTGGTTTTGTAGCTGCCAAAGCGAAGAACGTCGGAAGCAAGGGCAAATTCAATGAACTGAGACTGAATGCTGGGCATGATGGGCACAAAACAAAAAGAAAATTCAAAGGTAAAGCGCGGCGGGCCAATCGCATGCGCAAGCTAAAATTCTACGACATTTCCATTATCGACATTCCATAGAAAAAGGGACTCCTCGGCATGCTTCGCGTCGTGACTTTTAACGCCAACGGTATTCGTTCGGCCGCCACCAAGGGCTTTTGGGATTGGTTTGAGAAAACCGATGCGCAGGTGCTGTGCGTGCAGGAACTCAAAGCGCAGGAAGCAGATATCGCAAACGAAGTGCGCCATCGTGCGGGCTATCACTCCTGGGTTCACTGTGCGCAAAAAAAAGGCTATTCGGGAGTGGGACTTTGGTCGAAAGTTGAACCCGAAAATGTGGTGATCGGTTTTGACGGAGGAGAGTTTGACGCCGAAGGGCGCTATGTGCAGGCCGACTTCAAGAATCTGTCGATCATTTCCGTGTATTTCCCGTCGGGCAGTTCCAGCGACGATCGTCAGTTGGCTAAGTATCGCTTTTTGGATGTTTTTGAAAAGCACATGGAAAAACTACAAGCGACCGGTCGCGACATTCTAATTTGCGGCGATGTCAACATTGCACACAAGGAAATCGATCTGAAAAACTGGAAAGGAAACTTGCAGAACTCCGGCTTTTTGCCGGAAGAGCGTCAGTGGGTGACGGACCGACTTGATTGCGACGGCTGGCACGACATCTTCCGCGAACTCGAGCCCGGTGCGGAGCAGTACACCTGGTGGAGCCAGCGCGGTCAGGCGAGAGCTAAGAACGTCGGTTGGCGCATTGACTATATGTTCGGTACCGAGGGTATTGCCCGTGATGCGCGCAGCACGTTTATCTATAAGGACGAGAAGTTTTCGGATCATGCACCGCTCGTGATTGACTTTGAACGAGAAATCTGATGCGTCTAGAACAAATTCTTTTTTCTCAGGGGTTCGGAACGCGACACGAATGCCGAGGTTTGATCGCGCTCGGACAAATTGCTGTTAAAGGCGAAGTCGTTGATGATCCCGACGCGGACATTGATGTCGAGTCGCTTGACTTTACGGTCAAGGGCGAAACGTGGCCGTATCGGGAAAAGGCTCTCCTGATGATGAATAAGCCTGCGGGCTACGAGTGCTCGCAAAAGCCGATTCACCATCCGAGCATCATGCAGCTGCTACCGCCTCCGCTGCGCTGCCGCGGTGTACAGCCGGTGGGAAGGCTAGACGCGGACACCACGGGACTTTTGATTTTTACCGACGACGGCGCTTTGCTGCATCGTTTGACGCACCCCAAGCGGCATGTACCCAAGCGATATCGCGTGACCTGCAAGCATGCGCCGAGCGACAAGATGCTTGAGGATTTGGTCTTGGGCGTTAAGCTCAAAGACGAAAAGGAGACGCTTGCCGCCGACGATATCGTGCGTGTGGATGAATACACCATTGACATGACGATCACCAGTGGCAAATATCATCAGGTCAAGCGCATGGTTGCCGCAGCCGGCAATCGCGTTGAAGCGCTGCAGCGCATTGCGTTCGGCGCTTTAAGGCTTCCCGAGGATTTGGCCTGTGGTAAATGGCGCTGGCTTTCCGGCCCGGACGTTTTTTACGACAAGAAATGACACCCGAGAAGAGCTCTAAAAGAGAAGGCGGTGCACTATCCTGGCTTGCGATTTATCGTGAGCCGGTCGTTTTGCGCATGTTCTTTTTGGGGTTCAGTTCGGGGCTGCCGCTTTTGTTGGTTCTGGGAACTCTTTCGTTTTGGATGCGCGAAGTCGGCGTTGACCTTAAAAGCATCGGTTTCATGAGTTGGGTCGGGTTGTGCTGGGGCATGAAGTGGCTCTGGTCGCCGCTTGTTGACAAATTGCGCATTCCGCTGTTGTCGTCTCGACTCGGACAGCGCCGGGCATGGCTTCTGACGGCGCAAATCGGACTCATCGTTTCGCTTGCTCTGATGGCTTTTGCGGATCCGGCCAAAAGCCTGACGCTGACAGCCGCTCTGGCGCTCTCGACGGCGTTTTTTGGCGCTACGCAGGACATTGCGCTTGACGCCTTTCGCATTGAAAGCGGTTCGGAAGAAAAACAGGCGGCCTTTGCCGCCACCTATCAGACGGGGTACCGACTGGCGATGATTTGGGCGGGGGCCGGCGCTCTGGCGATTGCCGCCTTTTTCGAAACGCAGTTCGGGACGGCCGTCGGTTGGAGATCAGCGTATCTTGTGATGTCCGCGAGTATGTTGGTGGGCGTTGTCACGGTGCTTTTGAGCCCTGATCCGGAGCAAAGCCGGCGAGTGCATGCACAGACCTATGCAAGTAAGCGCGAGTGGATTTTCGAAGCGATCTGTAAGCCATTTTTGGATTTCTTCTCGCGTTTTGGCTGGGGTGCGGCGGTGATTTTGACGTTGATTGCCACCTACCGCATCAGCGATGTGGTGATGGGCGTCATGGCCAATCCCTTCTATGCGGATTTGGGCTTTTCCAAAGAGGAAGTGGCGGCCGTAAGCAAAGTCTTCGGCTTGATCATGACATTGGTGGGCGCCTTTGCGGGCGGCGCGATTGCCTCGCGCATCGGTGTCATGCGAACGCTCTTTTTGGGCGGCCTGTTGTCGGCTGCGACCAATTTGCTTTTCTCGGCTTTGGCTTTGCGCGGACACGACACGGCGTTTCTGGTTCTGACGGTGAGTGCCGATAACTTTGCGGGAGGTCTGGCTTCTGCGGCTTTCGTGGCCTATCTCTCGGGGTTGACCAATGTGGCTTACAGCGCCACACAGTACGCGCTATTTTCGTCCGTGATGCTGATTCTGCCCAAGTTTCTGGCGGGCTTTTCCGGTGTGGCGGTGCAATCGGTCGGTTACGCGACTTTCTTTACGGCAACCGCTGCCATTGGCGTGCCGGTTTTGATTTTGGTGGTGTTGGCTGGCGTTGTTCGCAAAAAGAAAACGCCGCACGAGGCGGCGTCCGGAACAGTTCAAGACTGAGGTTAACGGCGCTTTTTTGCGAAGGCAGGTTTCTTCGCGGGAGTGTTCTTGATGTCATCCTTGCGGGTGACTTCCGCAATTTCCTGCACGCAGGCTTCGACGTCTTCCAACGCTTCGTCTAGGTTGGCGAAACGAACTTCCTCTGCTGCATCCACAGCTTCGGTTTCCTCTTCTTCACCATCTTCGTCGGGTGACTCGTGACGCAGAATGCCGACCAGAGCAGCTTGCACGGCTTTGTTCTGAGACTTCATCAACTCCGGCCACAAGCTGCAGGCAAAGGCAAAACCGTCGGCAAAGGGGGCGAGTGCAGCCAATTCGCCTTCGGGATCGTCCTCGTCAATGTCTTCGTCGTAGATGATGGGATCTACGGGTTTTTCGTGCAGGATGCGAGATTCGATGTCGGCACCGCGCGCCAGTACCAAGCGGCGCAGCTCGGCTTGTTCGGCGGGATCGGCCAGTTTGGCGCGGCGGTTGCCCGAAGCGTCGAGTACGTAGACGAACCAATCGTCAATGGCGGGCGGCACTTTCAGCAGACACAGCGCCGTGAGAAAGCCGTCGAGCTGATCGGCTTCCATCGGTACGAAGGGATCGGGTACGGCGGCGAGCAATTCGCCCAAGCGTTCGATGTCGTTGAGAGTCAAAGGTTTCATTTGTTTCTTTTAGGAGGCCTTAAAGCTTTGCCAAGGACGCGTGCACAGCACCTGACTTGCCGCAAAGCCGGCAGCCAATTCGTCGTGATCGGCAAAGTATTCCAGGGTATGTTTGCGAATGTCCTGAATCGTATGCGCTCGGTGAATGCGGCGCATGAGCGCGGCAGCATCCTTTGCGTTGGAGGCAAGCAGAAATTCTTTGATTGGCAGAATACGCGCACTCTCCATAGAGAAGTGACGAAGGCCCATTCCCAAGAGCAGAAAAGCAAAGACTGGATCGGCAGCTGCTTCGCCGCAGACGCTGATTTCTTTGCCGGCGCGGTGAGCCGTATTGATGCAGTTGTAGAGCATGGAAAGCACGGCCGGATGAAGCGGATCGTACAGGTAACTTACGTCCGGATCCTCTCGATCAACGGCAAGCAGATATTGAATCAGATCGTTCGTGCCGACCGAAACGAAGTCCAGACGCTTGAGGAACTGCTTTAAGCAGAGCGCGGCTGAGGGCACCTCCACCATACCGCCGATTTGGATGTTTTCGGCATATTTGACGCCGCGATCCTTGAGCTCTTCTTGCGCGCGTTTGACGTAGCTCAGCACGATGTCGGCTTCCGTCATCCAGGAAAGCATGGGAACCATTAAGCGCACACGACCGGTGGCGCCGGCACGCAAAATAGCGCGCAGCTGCGTCAGAAACAGGTCAGTGTGACTCAGACTGAAGCGAATGGCTCGACGTCCCAATGCCGGATTGGCAACGGCCTTGTCCGGGTCTTCGCCGATGGATTCAAGCGCTTCTCGAGAGGGCAACTTGTCGCCGCCCAGGTCCATGGTGCGAATTGTGACGATCTTGCCGCGCATGGCCTTGACCACGCGTGTATACGTTTCAAACTGTTCATCTTCGCTCGGAAAACTCGGGCGGTTCATGAACAAAAACTCGGAGCGAAAGAGCCCGACACCGTCGGCACCGTTTGACATTGCTTCTTTGGCGTCCTCGGGCAATGCCAGGTTGGCCAAAAGACTCACGGCGCAGCCGTCAGATGTCACGCAGTGGGTCGTCTTGAGCTTGCGTTGACGCAGACGTATCGCATTCATCTTACGGATACGTTCGGACATCTGCGGCATACCGTCTTTGAGCGGATTGACGATGACGATGCCCTTGTCAGCGTCCATGAGCAGCACATCGTCGGTCTGGATCACCTCACAGGCGCCTCCGACGTTAACCAGCGTCGGAATTTCGAGCGAACGCGCCAAAATGGAAGAGTGCGACGTGGCCGCGCCCTTTTCGATGATCAAACCCGTGATGGAAATGTCCTGACGGCGTTTCAGAATCAGAATATCAGCCGGGCTGAAGTCTTCGGCCACCAAAATGACCGAACTTTCGCTCATCATGCGCGAAACGGTATCGGCCGGACGGCGGCGGCCGCTCAAAACGCGTTGTACGCGCTCAATGACTTGTGCAATGTCGTCGATACGATCGGCTAGATAATCGTCGTCAATTTCTTCGAAACTGCGACGAATATCCTCGAGTTTGAGCGACAGAGCCCATTCGGCATTGATCAGGCGCTCCCGAATAATGTCCTGCGTTTCAGTAATGATCGACTCGTCGTTGAGAAGCTGCCGGTGCAGTTCCAGAAAAGCGATGGCTTCCGTCGGCGCATCTTCTTCTCGACTCAACTCCTCAATCAGTTCGCCGAACTCTTTGTCAACCGTGTGCACGGCAGCGCGCAAGCGAGTGAATTCGGCGCGAGTTTGTGTTTTTTCGATCGTAAAGTGAGGAATTTCAAGTTCGCCTTCGGCAAACATTTGCGCGTGTCCGAACGCGGCGCCCGGACTCACGGCCGTACCGCCCAGCGTTACGGGCTCTGGTTCGGCAGTTTGGGAGTCAGTCGCCTGCGTCTCGTCGGCATTGTGTTCCGCGATTTTGTCAATCGCTTCGTTGCCGGACTTGGCAGTCGGAGTTGCCGGTGCTGCGGGGGCGGCGTCTTTGAGCAGTTCGTCCATTATTCGTCCTCGCCGAACTTCGACTGAAAGAGAGCCACGATGGCTTCGAGCGCCTCTTTGTCGTTGCGCCCGTTGGTGATGATCGTGATTTCGTCGCCGCATTTGGCGGCCATTGTCATGACGGCAAGGATGGATTTGGCATCAACGCGCTTGCCTTTTTTGTCGAGGATGACGGAACAATCAAACAAACCGGCGGTTTTGGTGATAAGTCCGGCCGGACGGGCATGCACGCCCAGTTTGTTGGTGACGGTGATAGTTCTGGACTGCATGAGTGTTGATTTTTACCTCGTGTTGCAGCGGATTAATCTTTGCGTAGTGCGGGTTTGGCCGCCGAGGCAATGCCGGCTTCGCTGACGGCACGTACCACATCGGAGAGAGGCTCGTCCCGGTGCACGAGAGCGGTGAGCACCATGGGAAGATTCAGACCCGAGAGGACTGCCGTGTTGTCTGCCTGCAACATGGATTCGGCAATGTTTGAGGGTGTTGCTCCCACAATATCCGTGAGAATCAGGCAGCTGTCGGGAGCTTTGGGAAGTTTTTCGGCAATCTGAGTTCGCCACTCATCCGCATCGGAATCGGCTGGAATGTCGAACGCTTCCACACGGTCGGCAATGCGGTCGTCGTGCGAGAAGACGTGCTCGGCACACTGCTTGAGGGCTCCTGCAAGCGGGGCATGAGCGATAATAAACAGATATGTGGTCACAATAGACGCTCGAAAAGAACAAAGAGGCAGAAGTCTAGCGCAGGTTGTGTCGTGTGCGGACAGCCGAACTCGGGAACTAGCCTCATTTTAAGATGGACCGAGATCTAATGGACTGAAAAAACACAAACTTTTCTGAGGAAAACCATGGCAGTACTTGAGTTTCGTTCTCCCGCCAGCGGCGGGGTTTTTTTTTTTGCGGCAACAATTTATGGTGTTTTCGTGGGCCTTGAGCGTCCCTATGCAGAATCAGGTTGCTGGCTGCCGGAAGATCTGCCCGGCGTGATTGAAAAACTGCAGGCGGCTGTGGATCGAGAAAAGGACATGATTGAACAAGGAAAACGTCGCGAACGGGAGCGTGAGCTCAAGGGGTACCCCGGTAGCAACCCATGGCCTGATGAAGAAGAGGAAAAGAAAGCTCTTGAGCACGTGACCTTTTCCATGCGCGTCTACCCGCTCTTGGAAATGCTGCGTGCAGCCCAGAAAAAAGGAAAGAAAGTGATGTGGGGCGTCCCTTAAGCGCTCCAGAATGAGCGCGTAAAGAGCACAAAAACAGTCACCAACTCCAAGCGACCGATTAGCATGCAGAAGGTGCACAGCCATAGTTGTGCATCGGTAAGAACCGAAAAGTTGGCATTGGGTCCAACTTCACCCAGCCCCGGGCCGATATTGCAGATGCAACCGAGTACAGCACCGAAAGCTGTGGTGGCGTCTAGACCGCTCAGGAGCAAACCCAGAAAGGCAAGGACCGTTGTTGCGAGCCACAGCAACATGAAGCTCAGCGCCGAAAGCACGGTTTTGTCCTGAAGCACCAAGCCGTTTAAGACCATCGGACGTACCACACGGGGCTGAGCCGTGGTGACGAGCTGCAGCGAAGTGTATTTGACAAGCATCACCACGCGTAGCATCTTCATACCGCCGCCGGTGCTCCCGCCACAGGTGGCAAAGCAGGCCACCACGAACATCAGGATGTAGATGGAAGCGGGCCATTGCGCGAAATCCTGGCTCGCGTAACCTGTCGTTGAGATGACGCTGATGACGTTGAAGGCAGCCAGACGCAGGGCGTGCAGCGGTTCGAGTGAAGCGTTGTTCGCAAGGAGCAGTCCTGTGGCACAGGCTGTCGTGAGCACGGCGACACCTAGCCACGAAAGACACTCAATGTTTTTGAAATAGGCGGCAATCGAACGCTTTTTCCAAGCCAGGAAGTGAAGCGAAAAGCTCACGCCGCAGATGAGCATAAAGAGCATCGCGACGGCTTCAATATTGGGATTGTTCCAATGAGCAAAACTCTCGTCGTAGGAGGAAAATCCACCGAGGCTTACCGTTGTGAACATGTGAATGACGCTCTCGAAGGTATTCATTCCCGCCAGCCGATAGCTGATAAAACACGCAAACGAGAGCGCGATGTAGATACCCCACAGCCCCTTGGCCGTATCGGCGATACGAGGTGTCAGCCGCGACTCTTTCATGGGGCCAGAAAATTCCGCACGAAAGATCTGCGAGCCGCCTACGCCGAGCATTGGCAGAATGGCAACGGCGAGCACCAGAATACCCATACCGCCAATCCAACTCATTAGACAGCGCCAGAAATTGATGGATTCCGGCAATTGACTCAAGCCCGATAGCACGGTTGCGCATGTTGTGGTAATGCCGCTCATGGACTCGAAGTAGGCGTGCGTGAAGGAAATGCCCGGAATTTCGAGCGTCAGAGGAATAGCGCCGAAAAGCGGTGTGACGGTCCAAATGATGGTGGCTAGCAAAAAACCGTCACGCGGCAACAGTTCGCGCCGATGGCGCTTTGTAAAGACGTAGAGCAATAGGCCGGTAACTAGACACAGTACACAAGCGATCTCAAAACCGAAGGCGGCGCCGTCGTTGTATAGGTTCGAAACGAAAACCGGCAACAAAAGCAGACACGCGAAGGCGATCAGCACTGGGCCGGTGATGTTGAGGACGGGCAACAGAAAGTAGCGAAGGTTCGCAAACATGTTGCCTCCGTCAGAAGAAGCCCACGTCGACCGCAAAGAGCTTTTCGACCTGTGCAATCACGCGTTTGCCTGGCACGAAGACGATGACGCGGTCTTCGGGTTCGACAACGACATCTTTTTGCGCAATGAGTACCTGAGGCTCTTCAATGTCATCGGTATCACGCACCAAAGCGGCAATTTCCACACCTTCCGGAAGATCGATGTCGGCGATGCGTTTGCCCACCACTCGAGAACTTTTCTTATTGCCGTGCGCCACGATTTCAAGCGCCTCGGCAACGCCACGCCGCAGACTGTGGGCGGCTAGAACGTCACCGCGGCGCACGTGGCGCAGCAATTCGCCGATGGTCGCCTGGGTGGACGAGACGGTGACGTCGATCTGCGTTCCTTGCATCAAGGCGCTGAATGTGTCGCTGTCGGTGAGCGCAATCACGCGGCGAGCACCCAGCTTTTTAGCCAGAAGTGCGCCCATGATGTTGTTTTCATCGCGGGCAGAAAGCGAAATGAAGAGGTCGCAGCGATCAACACACAGTTCCGTGAGCACTTCTTCATTGGTCAGGCTGCCTGTCACCAATTCGGTGTCTTTCGGAACGGCTGCAGCAAGTGATGTGGACAGTGCCGTGTCTTCGTCGAGAATGGTGATGGTATAGCCGCGACGGCCTTCGGGGCCGTTTAAAAGCCCTGCCAGCTGGACACCCAGACGGGCGTTGCCTGCAATCATGATGCGGCGGATGCGTTCTTCATGCTGACGCAGTTCGCTGATGACGCGCCGCACGTCACGGCCGGAGGAAAGCGCAATGACTTCATCGCCGCTTTCGATGACGGTTTCAGAAGAGATGTCCAGACGACGGTTACGACGAAACACCGAAACGATGCGTGCAGGAACATACGGCAGGTGTACGGCCAAATCACCGATCGGGCGCCCCACCAAGGGACTGCCTGCAACGGCTCGCACGCAAAAAAGAACGGCTTTGCCTTCGGCAAAATCAATGATCTGGAGCGCTTCCGGAAATTCGATCAGACGCAGAAGACTTTCATTGAGAGCCTGCTCGGGCCAGATGGTGCTGGTGATTTGAAAGCCTTCTTCGGCGAGCAGGCGCGGGTACTGGCGCAATTCTTGATTGCGTACACGAGCGATGCGTGTGGGGATGTTGAAAAGTTGCGAAGCAAGAAGACAAACCGCCATGTTGGTTTCATCGTTGGCGGTAACCGCAAGGATCATGTCGGCATCGTTGGCGCCTGCGCTCTCCAATACGGAAGGAGAGAGGGCATTTCCGGTCACCCCGCGCAAATCCAGACGAGTTTCGAGCGCATTGACTCGCTCGGCATCGTGATCCACGATCGTGATGTCGTTGGATTCATTGACGAGGTTTTCGGCAACCGACCTTCCGATGCGGCCGGCACCGATGATGAGGATATGCATAAATTGCCGCTGGCTCGAACGGGTGAAATAAACGTGTCGCCGGAGCTTACAAGTGGTCAGTATCCGACGAAACGTTCGTCGCAAGGGGTTCTTTCAAGGACGCGTGCTTGTGCATATCACCGCCGAGACGTGGAATTTCCAAATTCAGCAACTTCAGTTTGCGGTACAGATGCGTACGCTCAAGTCCTGCATGACGGGCGACTTTCGTCATCTGACAGTTTTCGTAAGACATCAGACAGGAAAGATACGCCTTTTCAAAGTCGTCGCGAAGTTCCTTGAGGGGGCGATTGAAGTCGAGCGTGATGTCTGTGCCGGGAATCTTCAACACGGGCAGCGATTCGAGCCGCTGGACCGTCGGAGCAATGACGGCGGGTTCCTGCGTTTTTTCTTTTTGCTGCTGGTAGCGGGCAAAGGTGTTCTGACGTTGCCCTACGACCAAAGCGTGTTCAACGGTCGAGAGCAGCTTTTGCATGGAAATCGGCTTCTCAAGGAAGGACAGAGCTCCGAAGCGAATGGCCTCAACGGCGTTTTCGATGGTGCCGTGTCCGCTCATCATGACGACCGGGCAGTGCAGTAACTTGCGCTGTCCCCACTCCTTGAGCAGAGTGATGCCGTCTGTATCTGGCATCCAAATGTCCAGCAAAATCAGGTCGTACTTATCCTGCAGCACAAAGACGCGAGCCGCTTCGGCGCTGTCGGCTGTGTAGACGGTATGGCCTTCATCAGTGAGAATGTCCGAGAGCATTTCTCGGATACCAAGTTCGTCATCGACGATAAGGATTTTTGACATACTGCTTGCTTTTCAAACTTCCAAAAGCGTGCCCTAGTTCAAATTTCAGGACGGCGACTCCACAATGTTACGCACCTTTTGCTCTGCAGGCACGTTTTTGTCCTCAGGGTTTGCATTTCGGGAGACTTCAGAGAATTGATTTTCTGTTTCCTCGGTGGTTTGACGGCGATTGAGTGGGAACACCAGCGTAATTTTCGCGCCAATCACCTGGCCGTTGACCTCTGTACGGTTATCGAGTGAAATGCGGGCGTGATGCTCATCCATGATCTTTTTGACCATCGGTAGTCCCAGCCCTGTTCCGGTCGGTTTGGTTGTGATATAGGGTTCGAAGGCCTTGGCAAGGACCGACGATGAGAAACCTCCGCCGTTATCTTTGAGCGTGACGCGCACGCCGGTCGCGGTGCCGTTTTGCATTTGTAGGCTCGCCGACAGACAAATGTACGGATTGGGGCTGTTGCGACCGATCGCTTCGACTGAGTTGCTGATGAGGTTGTGGAAAACCTGACGCAACTGATTGGCATCCCCACTGATTTCGGGCAGATTTTCTTCGCAGTGCAATTCCACTTTGGTGCCGGCGCTGTGGTAGAAGTCGACGACTTCCTCGAGGAAAAATTTCAGATTCAATGGTTTCAAAACAGCTTCAGGGAGCTTGGCAAAGTCTCGGAAGTCATTGACCATCTGCTTCATGGCGTCGACCTGCGTGACAATGGTTCCGGTAGTGCGATGCAGCAGCGCTTCGTTCTTTTCGTCGAGTTTGCCGCTGAGCTTCATTTCCAGCCGTTCGGCCGCCAGACGGATGGGAGTGAGAGGATTTTTGATCTCATGGGCCAGACGGCGGGCGACCTCACCCCATGCAACGGCACGTTGGGCATCCAGAATGCGGGTGATGTCATCGAAAATGATGACGAAACCGGGGCCGAGCTCTAAATGCAGGCGTGAAGCGCGGACGAAAAGCGTTACGTCGGTATGAACTTCTGCTCCGGTCAGGGGCAGCTCAAAAGAAGTGGGCGTATCGTCGTCGGTCAGCGCAATTTTTTGTGAAAGCGTTCCGGCAAGTGTGGGAGAGACGTCTTGAACCGAGGTGCCGGGCCTAATTTCGTCAACATGAAGAATGCTGACGGCCGCCGCGTTACTCATCGTGATGCGCAATTTGTCATCGGTGACCAATACACCAGAGGAGAGATTGGCGAGAATCAACTCGAGTTGAGAGCGGGCCTGCTCGGCCTCTTGACGTCGACGTTCCACATTTTCTCTGGCTTCGGCGACCTGAGAGATCATGGTGTTAAAGGATTTGGTGAGCGAATTGATTTCACTGTCGCCAGAAAACTCTTTAATGGGTCGCAGATCGCCCTCGGCAACCTTGCGGGTGCCGCGGGCCCGTTGCAGGGATGGCGCCGGTGTGGCACTGGCGAACACGAAGGCGACGGCCACCGCAACCAGGACGGCGAGCAACATGGTAAGCGTGAGCGTGATCGTATACATGTCACGCAGGGCGGAGCGCGACAGCACCAACTCCTGATAGTTTCTGTAACCGTTGAGCAAATCAATGGTGTGACTGGCCATAGCTTTGGGCACAACCTGCGTGAGCTGCAGGTAGGCTGTGGGCTGCAGGGCGGCATAGGCGTCCATCGGCACAATACTGCGGATGCGCAAGGATCCTTCGCTTTCGGGTTGTTCTCCCTCGAGAAGATAAATGCCGTATTCGGTGCGTGCTTTCTGCAATTGAGAGGCAGTTGGCCGATCAATTACAGCCGTGACGGTGGGCGAGAAAGAGCTTAAAAGAATTTCGCCGGAAGAAGAGAAGACGATGGCTGAAGCCGCATCCGATGTCTCGCGCATTCGATCCAGCGTCAGGGCGCGCTCGCCCTTGGAGGTGGCATTCAGGATAGAGGCGATGCGTCGGGCCGTTTGCAGTAACTGATGCTGTTCGCGCGTAATTACTTCGCTTGAAAGGGCTACACCTGAGTCAAGCGCTTGCTCTACGCGGACATCAAACCACGAATCAATGGAGCGACCGATAAATTGACTCGAAACAAAGTAAAGCAGCAAACAAGGGATAACGGCTGCCAGCGCGAGCACGAGCGCAAGGGTGATTGTCATGCGAGCGCCAAAAACTTTGTTGCGGCGCTGTTTAAACAGACGGTAGACGACGGCTCCGATGAAGGCCAGGAGGGCGATCGTAGCGAAGGAGTCGACGATCAGAAGGATGGGGAAATAGCGCTCAAAGATGACCGAGTTAGCGCCACCGGCAGCCAGAATAACCAAAAGAACGGCCGCGATGATGATTGCGACGGCCAGCGGAATGCGAAGCCAACGAATCATAGTCGCGATGGATCCGGAAAGAGTTTGGCTTCAAGTGCTTGCTTGATATCGATCGTGATCCAGTCGCTGTCAAGCGCCCAATCGGAATTGCCCCCGACGACGACTTGCAGGGGTTTGGGCAGGCGTGAGGTATCCAACCGCATACGCACTTCCAGTTCCAGCGAAGAATCATCAAGCACTGAGGCTTCGGCGATTCGCCAGCCAATCAAGTGCCGCGTAATCGGCAGTATTTGCTCAAGCGTGTCGTAGGTCTGAGAGAGACCGCCTCGGGAAAAGCGGTATTGTCGGGTGAGCGGACTGAAGCTCACGCGCTGAACGAGTTCAAGATGGCCTAAATCCTTGTCAAACCAGAGCATACGTTTGCTCTGTAGTTTCACCTCACAGACAAAGTAAAGCGCAATGCCGCGACGCAGACTATCAATGAGCGTTTCAGGCAGGTCGTATTCCCAGCTCAGCGACAAAAACAGGTCGTTTCCTTGCGGTTCAAGCACGGCCTGCATGAGCTGCATCTCGGGGGTGTCGGCCGAAGCGACGCGAGGCACAAGCGTCGCAATGGGAAAGGCGGCGGCGGCAACGCAAAGTTGGCGGCGAGTGACAGTCATACCGAGATCAGCGTTTTTGCAGAAGTGAATAGAAAAATCCGTCGTGCGGCCCGTTGATTAACTCGGGCATGTCAGGATTGTCGCACGGCATTAGGCGCAGTTGTGCACAGGAGCACTTCGGAAGTGCAACGGCTTGTGCATCTGCATGCGTTTCGAGAAAGGCCGTGATTTGCTGCGAACCTTCTTCAGCAAACACCGAACAGACGGCATAAAGGAGTCTGCCGCCGGATTTGACGACAGGCCAAAGAGCTTCCAGAAGCCGTTTTTGTTGTTGCGCGAGGGCAACAATATCGTCAGGGCGACGGGAAAACACGATCTCAGGATGCCGGCGCACGATGCCGCTTGCCGTGCAGGGGGCATCAAGCAGTACGGCATCAAACGGTTTGCCGTCCCACCAGCGTGCTATATCGGCCGCATCGCACACGCCGACATCGGCTTTAAGCGCTAGACGCGAAAGATTTTCATTGATGCGGGGAGCGCGCTGTGGGTCGGATTCCAGGGCTGTAACCGAACAATCGGCCAGCTCAAGCAGGTGTGCCGTTTTGCCGCCGGGGGCGGCGCAGGCGTCAAGGATGCGCTCTCCAGAGCGGGGGGCCAGAAACAGGCCAGCCAACTGCGCGCCGGCGTCCTGCACACTCACAAGTCCTTCGGCAAAGCCGGGAATTCGATTTACGGGACGTGCTTTTTCCAGCAAAACGGCCTGCCCGCCCAGCGCACGGGCAGGACAGCCTGCGGCCTGCGCATCGGCCAGCCATTTTTCAACCGTGGTTTTACGCACATTGACGCGCAGCGTCATCGGCGGTTTTTTGTGCAGTGTTTCAAAGAGAGTTTCGAGGTTTTCGGCGCCGAATTCTTTGCGCATGCGATCGATCCACCAGCCCGGTGCGTTGAAGCGAGCGACGCGATCGGAAAGGATGGCTTTGTCAAGCGATGATTTTTCGCGGAGATAACGGCGCAGACAAGCGTTGACAAGACCGCTGGCGCGGGTAGTTGCCTTGCTCAGACGCGCTGCATTAATGGCCTCGTTGACGACGACGTAGGGCTTGTCGGGTTGCTCGTTGAGTTCGGACAAAGCAACGCAAAGCAGGGCTGTTACTTCGGGAGTGGGGCGTCGGGTCACGAGTTTGGCAACAAGCCGCTCCAAAAAAACGGCGCGGCGTAGAGCGCAGTAGAGAATCGAGCGAACGGCCGCTTTTTCATCCGGCGTTGCGTTTTCGCACCGAACTTCAATCGTGCGATCAAAGGCCGCCTGTTCAGAAAGCTCCAGCCAGCAGACGGAAGCAAGCCAGAGTGATCGGCTGAGAGTGGCGCTCATTGCAGCTTATCTCCGACGGTAAGTCCCGTGCTCTGCACGAAGGCGGCAGCCGGCATGGCGGGTTTGCCGGCGCGCTGAAGTTCCAGACAGTCGATGGCGCCGCTGCCGCAGGCTACGACCAAACGATGTCCGGCTTCCAGAACTTGACCGGGTGTGCCGGAAGCGTCAATGGCCACGGCACTGCGGATTTTGACGGTTTCGCCTTTGCAGACAGCCGTGGCATA
>ERZ791621.717-NODE-717-length-15949-cov-2.97741_pt1 | contig 15949 bp, 15 predicted proteins | sample MGYA00510270_ERZ791621 | MGnify/ENA primary metagenome ERZ791621 (study PRJEB30046, sample SAMN00715189) | human gut metagenome | study: EMG produced TPA metagenomics assembly of the A metagenome-wide association study of gut microbiota in type 2...
ACAAAACCGCCGCTTTGGCGGTCGCGTGGTGGATGCGCCGTACGGGTTTCGTGCCCGAACGCGATTACATGATTCTGATGATGCGTTGCGAGGAATCGAGCTTTTTCGGCAAGGCTTATGTGGGTTCGCTGGCACTCACCGGAAAACTGACGCTTGCTGATACGGCTTTAAAGCACCGTACACAACCGATGACACTCGGTGAATGCATTTCGGCCTGCGGTTTTGTTCCTGCCGATATTACGGCCGGTCGTCCTCTTGTGGACCTCGAAAAGATTGCAGCCTTCATCGAACTACACATCGAACAGGGCCCGACGCTTGACAGCTCGGAAACCGAGCGCGTCGGCATTGTGACGGGTATTCGAGGTAACGTGCGTCACAAGAAAGTGGTTTGCTTGGGGCAAACTGCGCATTCAGGTGCCGTTGACAAGCCATACCGGCATGATGCCGTGATGGCTACGGCAGAGCTTCTTACCCGTATGGACAAGCATTGGGACGAATGGCTTGCCAACGGAGAGGATCTTGTCTTCACCGTGGGAGTGCTGAAGACTTCGGCGACATCGGCGATTTCCGTGATTCCGGGTGAAACGACTTTTACGGTGGACATGCGCAGCCTTTCGATTGATACGTGCGAGCGTTTCCATGAGTTGCTGTTGAAGGAAGCCGATGCTGTTGCCAAGGAGCGCGGCGTGAAGTTCGAGTTCGATCGCAAGATCGTAACGGATGCGGCTAAGGTGGACGCTGCGCTTTCCGATCGAATCGAAGCGGCGGCCAAGAGCGCGGGTATTCCGGTGCGTCGCCTGGCAAGCGGTGCCGGTCACGATGCGGCTGTCATCGGCAACAGCGGTGTGCCGGTGGCCATGATCTTTGTGGCCAATCAAAACGGCTCGCACAATCCGTACGAAGCCATGAAGATGGAAGATTTCATGAAGGGCGTCAATGCGCTTTGGCACACGGTGCGCGACTACGACGCATAAAGGTCTTCGGACAGCATGCGGAAGTCCGAAAAGGCCTCCGGAACGTTTGAATTAAAAGAAGAAATGACAACGACTGATCTTGACGATGGACAGCCCGCCCGTATTTTGATCTTTGACCAATGCCCGCTTTTTGCACGAGCTTTGAGTGAGTTGATTGGCGAACAGGTCCCGGGTTCGGTGCGTCGTATCACGCATAACGCTAACGACGCGCTTGATGAAGCCCGAAATGAGCACCCTGATCTGATGTTTATCGATCTCGACGGCGGTGACATCGGCGTGACGTTGCTTAAGGACATCAAATTGCTTGAAAACGCGCCGCGCTGTGTGATGCTTATCACCGACGGCACGCAGCCGTCTCTGATGGCGGCCATTCGCCTGCAGGCTGACGGCTTTATTACCAAGCGTCTGTCGGTGCAGCAGCTTGCTGCACAGGTTCATTTGGCTGCCAGCGGTGAGATGGTGATCAGCGATTCGCTCACGGCGGCATTGGCCGTGTCGCTTCGCAATGTGCCCGTGGCTGACGATTCGAGGGACATTTCCCGCTTGAGTCCGCGTGAAGTGGATGTCCTTTATTGCATCGCCAACGGCATGAGCAACCGTCAGATTTCGGAGTATCTGAAAATTTCAGACGGCACCGTGAAAGTGCACGTCAAGCACGTCCTCAAAAAACTCGGCTTTGCCACACGTGTGGAAGCCGCATTATGGGCGAGTGAGTCCGGTCACAAAGGGGCGATTGCCCAGACGTATTCACGCTGATATGCTTACCCGGCGAAGAGATCGGCCATCGGAGCCGTCTGCGCTGAAGCTAGACGCCCGAAGTGCCGATAGGCCGTTTGCGTGACGATGCGTCCGCGCGGCGTGCGCTGTACGAGTCCCTGCTGAATGAGGTAGGGCTCAACCACATCTTCGAGCGTTTCTCGATCCTCGCCGACGGCGCTGGCGAGATTGTCGATGCCCACCGGTCCGCCTGCAAATTTGTCCATGATGGTGAGCAAAAATCTCTGATCCACAAAGTCCAATCCCATGGCGTCGACCTCGAGCATACGAAGCGCTGCATCGGCTACTTCTGCCGTGATGACGCCGTTGTGGCGCACTTGTGCAAAATCACGCACACGTCGCAACAGTCGATTGGCAACGCGAGGCGTACCGCGGGATCGGCGAGCGATTTCATAGGCGCCTGCCTCTTCGATGGGGACATTTAAAAGGTTGGCAGAACGCGTGATGATGTGTGCCAAATCATCCGTATCGTAGAACTGCAGCTGGTTGACGATGCCGAAACGGGCGCGCAAGGGATTGGTGAGTGACCCTGCACGGGTTGTGGCGCCGATCAGCGTAAAGGGCGGCAGGTCAAGCTTGATGGAACGAGCCGCAGGACCCTCGCCGATCATGATGTCGATTTGATAGTCTTCCAGCGCTGGATAGAGGATTTCCTCGACCACGGGGCTCAGACGATGGATTTCATCGATAAAGAGAACGTCGTTTTTCTCAAGGTTGGTCAGAAGCGCTGCCAGATCGCCCGGACGCTCAAGAACGGGTCCGGAAGTCTGGCGCAAGTTGACGCCCATTTCGTTGGCCACGATGTGCGCGAGCGTCGTTTTGCCCAGGCCGGGAGGCCCGAACACCAACAGATGGTCAAGCGGCTCACCGCGCTGCTTGGCGGCAGCAATGAAGATTTCGAGCTGTTCACGCACCGCTTTTTGACCGACATAGTCGGCCAGACGCACCGGACGAAGGGCTCGATCGATGCTTTCTTCATTTGGGCTTGTTGCTTCCGTGGAGACGACGCGTTCGACGTTTTGCATGAGAAAAACTTTCTACCGTTTAAAAATCAGTGTGCCATGGATTTTAGGGCTTCGCGGATGCCTGCGGAAACACTGACGTCGGGCGAGAGCTTCTTGGCCGCGGCAGTGGCCTCTCGATCCGAATACCCCAGGGCCACCAGTGCGGCCACTACATCGGCACGATTGTCACCCGGAGCGGCAGCCAGCGTCACGCCGTCAAGATCAGCGCTGATCTTACCTTTGAGTTCCAGAACAAGACGTTCGGCCGTTTTCTTGCCGATGCCGGGTACGCGTGTTAAGAGTGCACTTTCCTGTTTGGAGACGGCTTGTGCCAGCGCGTCAACCGTCATGCCGGAGAGAACCGCCAGAGCTATGCGGGCGCCGATACCGGAAATTTTGATGAGCTGTCGGAAAGCGGCGCGTTCCTTGGCCGTGCCGAAACCGTAGAGCAGTTGAGCGTCTTCGCGCACGATGAAATGCGTCAGAAGTGTCACTTCCTGGCCAACGTCAGGCAGGTTGTAGAAGGTGGACATCGGAACATTAATCTCATAACCGACGCCGTGGACGTCGACCAGAATTTCCGGAGGATTTTTTTCGAGAAGTGTGCCGCGAATGCGTCCGATCATGATTGATTCCTGATTTTGTTATTGATGAGTTGAGCCCAAGCGTTGCGCTGCGATTTCTTCGATGTCATTGTTCGATTGCCCGTTTGCGAAGGTATTGCAGCCATGGCTTGAACTTGGGTAAGCTGCATGGCGTGCGCGTGCGTGACGGCGCAGGCAAGAGCGTCGGCGGCATCCGCCTGAATGTCGCCTGATAGTTTTAAAAGGGTGGAGACCATCATCTGGACTTGTGCCTTAGTGGCTCGGCCGGTGCCGACGATCGAATTTTTGATTTCAGACGGCGAAAATTCGGCCACTGCCAGGCCATGATGCGCGGCACAAGCAAGGGCTGCGCCGCGTGCTTGCCCGAGCAGCAGAGTAGAACGCGGATTGATATTGACGAACACCTGTTCGGCGGCGGCACAATCCGGGTTTGTTTCGGCAATGACGCACGAAAGTTCTCGGAAAATGGTTCCCAGACGTTCGCTCAGCGTACCGGATGGGACGTGAATGCATCCGGCTGTGACAAATGTCAGGCGGCTCCCGTCAGCGTCAATCACTCCGAAGCCTGTGCGGTTGAGGCCCGGGTCGATGCCGAGAATGCGTTTCTTGCTCATGCCGTGTGCTGTCTGGATATGATGGGAAAGAGGCTGGATTTTACGCGAAGCCGAAATTGTCCTAATGACGATGCTTGCAAATTTTATAGATATCTGTAAAATCCCGATTCTCTTCGTGAGAAGAGATTGAAAATTCAGCGCGCGGTTGGCTCAGTGGTAGAGCATCGCCTTCACACGGCGGGGGTCACTGGTTCGAATCCAGTACCGCGCACCAAGAAACAGCCTTAGGGCTGTTTTTTTTATACCCGGAAAAATGATTTCAGACAGAAAAAACAATAAAAACAAAGGGTTATAAAACGTCCAGTCGGAAAAGACTGCATCACTGAAAATGGGTGCATGTTCCTCCTGTGAGACGAAAAAAGTCAGTTTCCATCTGACTAGTATCAGAAGACCGCCCGTGTCAGCCGGCGGATGAATGGTGTTAGAGCTTGTGAAAAAAACATTGCGAAGCGGTCTATCAGATCTTTACGTCTTTGAGCACTTCGGTCAATTCGGTGATCGTGTGTACGCCGAGTTTGCGCATGGCGCTTGCCTTGTGAAATTCAGCGGTGCGTTGAGCGATTCCGAGACGCTCTGCGGCTGCACGCATGGCAACGCCCTGTGCGGCCAATTTGACTAACTGTTTTTCTCGAGACGAAAGCGCATCGTAAGCGGCTTGCCGCTGGTTGGCTTTAGTTTCGGACAGAGCTGTTGCGCGATCCAAAGCTTCCTTGAGTTTTTCTCGACGTACGGGTTTTTGCAAAAAGCAAACAGCCCCTTTCATCATCGTTTCTACCGCCATCTCAAGGTCACCGTGACCAGAAAGAAAGATAACGGGCCAATCGATGCCGGTGTCAATCAGACGCTGCTGCAACTCGAGTCCGGTCATTTGCCCCATGCGTACATCCAGAAGCACGATGCCGGGCTCGTTGTGAGGAACGTAAGTCAGGAAATGTTCGGCGCTCGGATATGGAACGGGGTCGCAATCCAATCCCTTTAACACAAAGGAGAGCGCTTTTCGCAGACTCTCGTCGTCATCGACAACATAAACGCGTCGCATAAAAGTTAGTCTCCAAGAGGTTTGACTGTTCCGGCTGAGACGGGAAGTTTCACACACGTCCGTAAGCCGGTGTTCCAGAAACGACGTTTAAAGACGATATTTCCGCCGACGCCTTCGACGATATTGCGCGAAATCGAAAGCCCCAAGCCCAGACCGTCGGGTTTGGCGCTTGTGACCACTTCGTTGAGGCCGGCTAGTTCACGATCGGAAAGGGGAGGGCCGTTGTCTTCGAGTTCGATACAGATAAAGCCCTCCATCACTTGAGCTTTGACAAGCAGTTGGGGGGATTCATCAGTTTGTTGCGCAGCGGCTTCTTTGGCGTTTTTGATAAGGTTGCCGAACACCAGCTGCAGATCCAGAGGATTCACGAGTACGGTGGCGTCTTCAAAGGCGCTGACGTATGTCGGAACGTTGCCGATGCCGAAATGTGTCACCATTTCGTCAGCCTTATCAAAAGCCTCACGAACGGAAATCGGCTTGAGCTCAGACTTCTGCTTGGCATACTGACGCACGCGCTCAACAATGTCGCTTGCGCGCGCTGCATCCGTGGTCATGCTGTGCAAAATGTCGAGCATTTCTTTTTTGCCGATGGCGTCGTTGCGCACCATCTCTTCGAGACCTTCGGCATAAAGGCTGATGGCGGACAACGGCTGGCGCAGTTCATGTGCAACGAGTCCGGAAATCTGCCCCACGGCACCAGCCTTTTGCAGACGCTCCATTTTCTCTCGCTGCGCAAGCTGCAAACCGATTGACGCTTTGAGCTCGGTTTCTCTTTTTTTGACAAGCCACTGACTGCGTGCGCCGTGGGCGATCAGCGCCAGAATTAGCAGGAGAGCGGTGATGATGGCGGAGCGATAGTCTTGCCAGATGCGTTTGAGTCCCGTCTGGCGCAGATATTCGTAGGGACCGATCTGCAGATCTTTGAGGAGGTTGTCGGCATTCTGAAAATCGCTTGCCACCGACCACATAAAGCCGCTTTCGCCCTTGGGTAACATCAGCAGATCCATCGTGATGGCTTTGCTCAATGAGGCGCTGATGCGGGGCGTGACCGAAAGAGTCAGTGCCGGATACAGAGGTGTGGAGTGACGGCAGTCGGTGACGGTGTCTGTGAGACGCTCCTCAATAACGCGCACTTTCGAGAGAATCGATGGATCGCGTCGGGACATTTCTTCAAGTGCGCAAAGGGGCAGAAAGCCCACATCGGATTTACCGCTGACGACATCGCTGAAGACTTGTTCGTTGACATCGCTTTGCGTGCGACCCGCGACGAAAGTTTGCTTTGAAAAGAAGTGATCGGGGTCGCCGAGCTTTCGGCGTACCAGTTCGCGAATGGCGTAGAGATATCCGCTGAAGGTGTCGCGGGACACGGCTGTCAGTGTCTTCCCACGCAGATTTTCAAATGTTTGTATAGGTGAATTGCTTCGAACGATGACGGCCGTTCCATCGTTGTGGTTTGGGTCGGGCTGCACATCGCACACGAAGGTTGTGACGCTGCGCAGTCCTTCTGGAATCAGGGCTTGATAAAAGGGTGACTCGGAAAAGACGATGTCAACTTCGCCCGCTCGAACAGCTTTGGCCAAGTCGTGTGCAGCGTATTGGCGAAAGGTGACTGGATGGCCAAGTTTTTCTGGTGTGAGCGTGAATTTGAGCGAATTGAGCATGAGCCGCTCATCGATCATTAAGCCGAACGGGGTGTATCCCACGCGAATGACGCTTTCTGGGGCGCGTATGACAGCGGCTGGCGGTTCGCATTCCTCGGAGCTTTCCGTAGCCGACGGCAAAGGCGCGGCCCATGCGTGGAAGGCCGAGAGCAGCAAGAAACACAAAGTCGCGAATTTCATCAAGTTCGAGTTTATGGGGCGATTGAAGTGCCGAAGATATTGAGTGGCGAATTGAGAACCATTCTTGTGAGCACGGAATTGTCAGTCATGACTGTACATTTTCTTTATAAGTGAAAACCCTTATCCGATACTTAACGCTGTTTTTACCTACCATCGCCCGAACGCGTCGGTTTGCTTTGGGGATGGTCTGTCTCGGGCAAATCGGGCTGATCAAGCAAATAAGGAGTCCCTTTCAATGGAATTCGTTGAACTGTTGATGCTCACCATCGCGGTGTTGCTCATCATCTTCAAGCCCGAGAAGGAAAAATGGGCGTGGTGGCTGACGGTTGCCGGCTGGGCGGTCGTTGCTTTCATGTACGTCGGTCACGTTTCGACCGGCATTCTCGGCGTACTCAATCTGTAATCGGGGAGGATGAAGAAAATGACTGATTACTCCGCTCCGATCAATTCCAACGATCTCAACCGCGCCAAGACGTTCTACGACATCGTCTGCTGGGGCGGTCTTCTCATCGTTTTGCTGCCCGTCGGCATCGCCAACCTGATTCTGGGATATCTGCTCGGTGACTCGCCTTGCACGCTGTGCTGGGCGCAGCGTCAGCAGATGGCCTACATCGGCGTCATTGCGCTGATGATGGTTCGCTACGGCTTCAAGCCTAAGTACCTGGGCATGCTGCTCGTCATGGCCGCCTTCGGTCTTTACATGTCGTTCCGCCATTTGGGCAATCACGCCATGCGCGACGTTGGTCAGGGCTTCGGTCTTGATGTCTTCGGCATTCACACCCAGATGTGGGCCGAGATTGTGTTCTGGTGCGTGGTGATGCTCTTCGGCCTGGCTGTGTTCCTGGCACCGCGCTTTGATGCGCTCATCGCCGAAATGAAGGGCAAGCCTTTCCGACCGCTGTCGCGCTTTAACAAGATCGCCTTCAGCATCGTGGCCTTCATATTGGCTTCCAACACCTTCCAGGCGCTGTGGTCCACCGGTCTGCCGCCCAACTGGGGTCAGGGCGATCCGGTTCGCTTCTCCTTCAATCCGAAGTACGTTATCTGGTCTGATGCGAGCTGGCATGGTATGTGGGACGGCATCAGCTTCCTCGGTAAGCGCGATGTGAAGGATCCGGACTTTGCCTACAAAGCCAACGACAAGAAGCTGGGGATCACCTTTAAGCACGATGCCGCTGACGCTCCCGTTGCCATTAACGGCATGCTCAAGCTCGAAGAGATCCGTGTCATCGAAGGCATCAAGCAGCCGGTCAACACGCTGGCTCAGATTCGCGGCGAATACTTCGTGGCAAGCAAGTACGACTTCTGGAAGTTGGACAGCAATCTCAAGCCTGTCGTGCATGCTCAGATGGACCCGTGGTACAGCGCCAACGTGCTCGACATCGTCAGCATCACGCCGTTTAAGGAAGACGCCTTCGTGCTGATGGGTTCGAACAAGTCGCTGCTGCGCGCTCGCTGGAACCCCAACGCCGACGACGTCAAGGGCTGGGCGAACTTCATGGTGGGTGGCGACAAGGTTGAACACGTCGGCGGTCTCGGCCGCGCCCGTATCGGCACCGAACGCGCCAAGTTCAGCTACGTGCATTCGTCTGCAACCGACGGCAAGTACGTTTACCTTGCCACGGTACCCGACAACAAGAACAAGTCGAAGTTTGTGGTTTCCAAGGCCATGATGGCTGACTGGACCCTCTCGGCTGAGTTCGAACCGGCTGCCGACCTCAAGGCCAAGCGTACGCTCGGTGAACTGTATGTCACGGGTATGGTGTACGAAGACGGCAAGCTTTACGCCGTTTCCAAGAACCACAATGTACTCGTGGTGATTGACATCGCCAAGGAAGCTGTTGTTGAAGCTTGGGGGCTGCCGTCCGACCTGACCGATATCCGCGGTTTGGTTAAGAAGGGCAACACCTTCGAAGTGGTGGATCACAACCGCGTCGTGACCCTCACGATGCCGTAATCGACCGCACGCTCAGGCAGCCTGAAGCAGGCTGCCGGCAAACTCTCTCTCTCCTCGGTAAATGGGCCTTCGTGTGCTGCGGCATACGTAAGGCCCATTTGCCGATGTAAAGAAGTCTCTGACGATCCGGAAGTTTTTTCGAACCGATTGGGCGACTCTCTACCAAATGAGAAATGCAGGAGGTTTAGTCGTCATCATCGTCGTCATCGCGATGTCGTCTTCTTGATCCGGAACGACGGCGCCGGTCGTCGTCATCATCATCATCATCGTGATCGTCATCGTCGCGATCATCCCGTTCGTCCCAGTCGTCATCGTCGTCACCCGCAAGAGCGGAAAGCGGTGCGGTGCCGAGGCCGAGAGCGGCGGTTAGGAAAGCGGCTAAAAAGAGGCGGCGGGATTCAAGCATGAGGCTGTCCTTTTTGAAAGTCGCTATGGGCGGGATGAAAAACTTGAGCCCAGGTTGGTTTGAGCATACCGCAAAGCACCTTAGATGCCTTCAGGGATTGTCCGAAACGAATTGCCGAGGCTGTAAGCAAAAGCAACAGGAGGCGGCAAAGTTGCGACGCTCATGCTTCTCGGGTATGTTGTTTCGGACGGAACAACGGAGCTTTGTCATGCGGTTGCAATACGCTTCCGATTTGCATTTGGAGATACCGGCCAATCGGGACTTCATGCTCGCCGGTGCGCTTGAGCCTGCGGCCGACTACCTGCTCCTTGCCGGCGATATTTCTTCTCTGACTGACTGGTGCAAAGCTGGTGCATTCTGGGATTGGTGCGCGCAGCATTTTCGTCAAACCTGGATTGTTCCGGGTAACCACGACTATTACGCAGACAAAACTAACCTGCTCGGACAGCGTTCGCTTGAGTTGTTTGTGCGTCCGAATGTTGCCTATGCCAACAATGTGTGCGTTCAGGTGGAAGACGTGTCGTTGGTGCTTACGACTCTTTGGTCCGAAATCGTTCAGCAAAAGACGGAAATCGAAGAAAAAGTCGTCGATTATCGTCAGATATATTTTGATGGCAAATTAATTTCAACGAAAATTGTCAATCGTTTGCATTCGGAAAGCAGGGCGTTTTTGGATCGAACGCTTCAGATATGCAATCCGAATAAAACCGTGGTGGTCTCGCACTACGTCCCTGTGCCTCAAGCTACGCCCGCACGCTACATAGACTCTCCCGTTCGAGAGGCTTTCATCGCCGATTGCTGTGATTTGATTGAAGCGTATCAGCCGGCATTTTGGATTCACGGACATTCTCATGTCTCGGGAGATGTTCAGTACGGCAGAACCCGCATTGTGTCCAATCAGCTTGGCACCGTTCGCCCCGGAAAGGAACTCAACTTCAATCCGAAGGCTGTGATCGAAGTGTAGGGACGAGCTTACCGTTTTTTTTCAGCTTTGGCAATCAGACCAAGACAGGTGGCTGCAGCAACAACAATGATGAGCATGCCGAAAAGGGGCCGCAGACTCGGTGTGACGCCGAAAAAGGCGCTGTCAATAAAGGCTGCAAAAACCACGCCGGAAAACGTGAAAACGGCACCGAGAAATGTGTTGCCTTTGCCCCAGCCCAATGCTCGGGCAAATTGTGCGCAGGTCAGAAAAATCAGCATCAAAGCCAGAGGCGTTTGTTGCAGTTGGGAGACGGTGAGTTGTCCGCAGAAGATCTCCAAAACTCCCAACACGACGGCGCCGTGCAGGTGAAAGTAGAAAACGGTGCGGGGGATCGGTTCATTGACGCCTCCCAACTTCTTGAGCATCAGGATGACGGCGGCCGTAAACAATCCGCACAACAGCCCGATGGGAACGTAGACGGCCGGAAATGAGCGCTCCGAAGGATGAAACATCACGAGAATGCCGACGAAGGCCGAGACGATGGCCGCCAGGATGCGCCAGTCAATGTGTTCGCCATTGCGAAAAGAGGCGATTGCAGAAAAGCCCGCCACAAAAAGCGGAGAGGTGTACTGCAGCGTCTGGGCGGCTGCTACCGGCATGTTCATGGCTGTGATGATCTGCGTTATGACAACGCCCACGCCGATGCCGGATCGCAACAGGTGCAGGTGCCAGACGTGGGTTGTGAATGGGACCTTACGAACGATCATCACGACGACGGTGACGGCCAATACGAACATGAACTGTACGAAGGCCACATCAATGAACGCAAGTGTTTCTTTGAGGCACTGAATGCTTGCCAAAATGCAGGCGCTGCAAAACGACGAAAAAAGAATCCAAAGCGCTGTCATGGCTCAGTGTTCCGGCGAGCAATTGACGGAGTCTCCAGTCGAATCCTTGCGCAAGGTCGACACAAAGACACTGCGGATCCACTGCATTTCTGAGGAAGCGTGATTGCGCTCGTGCCAGATGAGACGGGTGGAATAGACGCGTTTTTCGCCAGGAATTGGAATCACGGTGAGCGAAGGTAACATGCGGGCGAAAAACTCCGCAGTGGTGTGCGGCAGCACGAGCGTAGCGTTGGTGTCCTCGAGAAAATAGGGAGCGCCCAGGAAATGCGGTACCTCAATGATTTTGCGTTGATCGTGTGTGGATGACGTATCGATGTCAAATACGGGGCCCCGAGCATTTTGACGCAGTTCGACGGCAATTTTCGGGTATTTGAGAAACGCTTTTCGCGTGAGTTTTTTTCCTTGGGCGTAACTCGTTGCAAGTGGGTGCTCCTTGCGGAGCAGGCAGACGCGATGGATATCGAAAAGCTTGAGACCGTAGAAATGTTCGGGAAGCGTTTCGCCCAGCGAGGTCGGGAAAAGTGCCAGATCAACACTGCCTTCGGCAAGCTCGCGAAAGACATTTTCCGACAAAGGCAACAAGCGGAAGTTCATCTGCGGCGCTTCACGCAAAAGCGCCCGCAGCACGGGACGCAAGATCATCACGACGGCATTGTCGGCAGCGGCAATCGAAAGCGTGCGAGTGATGTCAGCCGGCGCAAACGTTTTGGTATCGGTCAGATCGTTGAAGTTTGCCAATAGCTTGCGGATGATGGGCACGACCGTACGACACTTTTCGGTGGGAGCCATGCCTTGGTAGTTACGCACGAAAAGCTCGTCGCCGAACTCTTCCTGACACTTACGAAGCGAGCGGCTCACGGCCGAAATCGTCAGGTTCAGCTGCCGAGCCGTTTCGGAAAGCGACCCTGTATCGTGAATTTTGAGAACGACCAGCAAGTGGTTGAATCGCAAGGAAAGCATACGCGGGAACTGACGGAGAAAGAGATTTTCTCTGCGGTTTGACTTTTCGATTACCGATAAAAGCTTATGTCATTTTTGTCGAAAAAGGAAAGGAAAATCGCCATTTCGGCAAAAACAATCCTTGCTTACGATGAATAAAGAGGCGAAAGCTCATGCGGGCTTTTGTTTTTTGAACTGTTTGTTTGGAGAGAAAATCATGTCGGTCACCATCGGTCGTCGTTCTTTGTTTATGGGCACCATTGCTGCTCTCGTTGCGGGCACTTTCTCGGGGACAGCTGCCGCAGCCGGCGGTTCGTCGGGCCCGCGCGTGACGTTTGCCGCACAAGGCAAGCTCGGCGAAATCATCGTCAATCCCTACAAAATTGCGCCGCTCACCGCCATCATCAAAAACGGCGGTTACGAAATCACGGAAGCGACCGTACGCATTGTTCCCAAGAAGGGCGGCCAGGAAATCAAGTACAAGGTAAGCCGCAAACAGCTGCTCACTCACGCGGGTATCCCTGTCTTTGGCCTTTACGCTGACTACAACAACAAGGTTGAAGTGACCTACACGCGCAAGTTCCACGGCAAGACTGAAAAGATTTCGGAAACCTACACGATTTACACGGCTCCTGTTTATCACGAAGTGAGCGGCAACCCGACGCTTTCGCACAATATGTTCGAAACCAAGGTCGTCAAGATGGATTCGAAGTTCTCCGATCGTCTGTACCTTGTCAACAACCTGATGCAGCAGTACGCCAAGGCCACGCGCATGGTTTGGAACAATCCGATGGGCGGCGCGATGGAATGGAACTTCTACCCGATGAATGCCATCATCGACACCAAGGGTGAAGTGCGCTGGTACATGCACGTCGAACCGATCTACGACGTCGAGCAGATGTATCGCTCAGGCGTGATGATGGGCTTCCAACAGGACGAAGACGGCAACATCACTTGGGGTTACGGTCAGCGCTACGTTAAGTACGACCTGATGGGCCGCGAAATCTACAACCGCCGTCTGCCGGTGGGCTACATTGACTTCTCGCATTCGCTTGATAACGCGCAGAACGGCCACACCTTCATCCGTGCGGCGAGCGCCGATTTGCGTCGCGCCGACAACAAGCGTGTTCGCACCGTGCGCGACGTGATTGTCGAAGTCGACGGCAACGGTCAGGTGGTCGACGAATGGCGTCTGTGGGAAATTCTCGATCCGTACCGCGACAACGTGATGAAGGTACTCGATCAGGGTGCGGTGTGCTTGAACATTGACGCCAGCCAAGCCGGCAAGACGCTGTCGGCCGAAGAATTGGCCAAGCTTGACGCAAGCGATCATTTTGGTGACATCGTGGGCACGGGTCCGGGTCGCAACTGGGCGCACGTTAACTCTGTTGACTACGACCCGACCGATGACTCGATCATTTTGTCGTCCCGTCACCAGTCGGCCATCATCAAGATCGGTCGAGACAAGAAGGTGAAGTGGATTCTCGCTTCGCCCGAAGGTTGGAAGAAGCCCTGGGCCGACAAGCTCCTTGCTCCGGTTGACGCCAACGGCAAGAAGCTCAAGGTTGAAGGCAGCCAGGTTGAAGGCGACTTCGACTTCACGTGGACGCAGCATACGGCTTTCCGTATTGATGAAAAGTCTGACAAGAACGTCATCTACATTACGGTGTTCGACAACGGCGACGCCCGCGGTATGGAACAGCCCGCCCTGCCTGAAATGAAGTACAGCCGCGCCGTGGTCTACAAGATCGACCAGAAGAAGATGACGGCCGAACAGGTTTGGGAATACGGCAAGGAACGCGGCTTTGCGTGGTACAGCCCGGTGACGTCGCTTACCCGCTACGAGGCCGACAAGAACTCCATCATGGTCTACTCGGCTACGGCCGGCATGGGACGCCGTCCGTCCGAACTGAAACCCGGTGAAAAGGCCGGCATCGCTTCGCCTGTTATCAACGAGTTCAAGTGGGGCGAAAAGGAACCGTCCGTTGAGATCGTGATCGTGGGTTCGATGGGTTACCAGGCGCTTCCGGTTTCGGTGGCCAAGGCTTTCTCCAAGTAACTCCGTAACGGCATGAGACCGGCAAAAACGGCGGCGTTTTGCAGCTGTTTTTGCCCGGTCGGGAAGGATTTTTTAATTTCTGCAACTAGACATTGCACGAACACGCAGGTGCCCTTTGGCAAATCTCGATTGTTCTGCAGGCATCTTGTTTCTAAACTGAGTGTTAAGAATTGAGCGCGATTGCCTGCACGATTTTCTGACTGGGCATCGGCTGAAGTTAGCGAGGAGAAATTCAAAATGTTCAAAAAGACTTTGTTTGCTCTTGGCCTTTCGGTTATCGCTGCCACTGCGATGGCTGCTACCGAAGGTACCGACTATGTGAAACTTGACAAGCCCATGGTCAACGCCGAAGGCAAGCTCACCAAGATCTTCAGTTACGACTGCCCGTTCTGCTTCAAGTACGACGTCGGCGTGGATCCGAAGGTTCTGCCGCGTATCGAAAAGGAACTGGGCCTTGCTTTCAATCCGGTGCATCTGGAAACCAAGGGCAAGTACGGCCGTGTTGCGAGCGAATTCCTTGCGATGTGCATGTTGAAGGACAAGGCCGCGGGCGTGTCAATCGAATCCAAGGATTCGCTCTTTAAGAAGGCCAAGGACGCCATCTATCAGGCTTATCACAAGAAGGGCGAACGCTGGACGTCCGGTGAAGCCGCGTTCCTGAAGACTCTGACGAACGCAACGGGCATCAGCCTTGACGAATTCAACAAGGCGAAAAACGACGAAGCCGTCAAGGCTTTGTGCGCCGAATGGAAGACCTCCTACGACGTGGCCAAGATTCAGGGTATTCCGGCTTACGTTGTCAACGGCAAGTATCTGATCATGACCAAGAGCATCCGCAATTTCGACGGCATGGTCAATCTGGTCAAAGAACTCAAGGAAATGAAGTAAACCTGAACAGTTTCTTGTTTCTCTCCTAACGGGGGAGGCAACCGAGAATTGCAAGTGCAGTTGTCTCTCCCGATTCTTTTTCGATTTTTACACCGAGCCGGCGCTAAAGTCCGAGTCGTTCTTTCGGGCGCGGCAGGCGGGGGATTTTTGCGATGAAAAAATTTTTTAGCGGTCTGAAGACAGACCCTGTCAATACGCTTGCCGACTGGCAGGATTCGCGCTGGCCTTGGGGCATCATCGCCTTTGCCATGATCGCCATGGTGCTGCTGGCTCACTACGTGTTTCAGGATTGGATGCACATGCTGCCATGCGAGCAGTGTGTCTACATTCGCTACGGCAATCTGGTAATGGCCTTGGGTTGCATCATCGCAATGATCAACCCGAAGGCGCTCTGGGCCAAGGTTGTGGGTTACGTGATTTCGCTCTACGGTCTCGTTTACACAATCATGTGCTCTTGGAAGCTCATCGGCATTCACGATGCCGTGCATTCCGACGATCCGATGGCCATGTTCGGCATGCAGGGTTGCTCGACGGAACCGCACTTTCCGTTTGGTCTGCCGCTTGAAAAGTGGGCTCCGGCCTGGTTCCAGCCCACAGGCGACTGCGGTTACGACGCTCCCGTCGTTCCTGACGGCGCCGTATTGAGCGATCTGCAGCGCTGGTTCATCGAGCTCTATCAGTCTTCCGACGGCTGGTATCTGATCCCGCAGTGGAAGTTCATGGACATGGCTTCCTGCTGTCTGCTCGCATGCATCGTTGCGGCCATCTTCCTTGCCGCCATGATCTTCGGTTGGGTGATGCGTGATTTTGTGAAAAAAGCCTAATTTCCAACGGTTGTTATGTTGACTGCTGAGCCTGCTCTTGGCACGAAGCTCGAAGCATGGCGATGAACCATCGCAAAGCCGGATCGCCCGAAGCGTTTTCGTGCCAGATTACGCGGCGTTCATAATGGCCGGCAATGCTAGGCGGAAGCGGTAAAACCTCCAACGGCAGGGGGGGGGGGAAAAACCATT
>ERZ791621.724-NODE-724-length-15795-cov-6.14466_pt1 | contig 15795 bp, 10 predicted proteins | sample MGYA00510270_ERZ791621 | MGnify/ENA primary metagenome ERZ791621 (study PRJEB30046, sample SAMN00715189) | human gut metagenome | study: EMG produced TPA metagenomics assembly of the A metagenome-wide association study of gut microbiota in type 2...
CCGAGAAAAGCTTTTTATAGTTTGCAAGTCCGACAAAATTCGGTCCGACCTGTGTTAATCCTGACATATAGTTTTCAAAGAAACTGTTGTAAATAGTGCTGACCAATGGGATCAACTGAAAAATAACATATACTACAATAAAAGGAATCAAAAAGATATATCCCCATTTATTGTATTTTACTACCTTTCCACTGCTTTTTTTCATAACAGCCCAACCTCCTTTTTCAGAGTACATTTTCTCATCCACAGAGCTCACAGCATCCCTCACTTTTCTTCTGTGTAAACATGCTGTCAGCTTTGCGCTAATGGTTTTACATAATAAACCGCACCTGCCTTCCTTACGATCTGGCAGGCGCAGTTTCATTCATAGTAACAGAACTTAGTGTGAAAAATACATTTTTCACACGCAAGATTTGTGCTTTCGCCCAACTTGTGATGCGCTTAAAAACAGCGCAAGAATGGAGATTAATATGTCAATTCCGGATATTTCTCTAAAACTGATTTGTAGAACAGATCTAATGCTTCTTCTTTCGTTGCACTTCCTTCGAAGTAGTTCTTCATTGCATGCTGGAACTCTTCGTTACAACCCTGATCGTAGGAAGAAAGATTGCTTAAATCAAGTTTGGAAACTCCTGAGCTGTAAATACCAAGTGGATTCTGTCCGCCTAAGATCTTGCTTGAGTAAGAGCTGTCTGCCATCTCAGCAATTACGTCCTGATTGTTTACGAAGTCATCATCTTTCTCAATGATATCTTTCATAACGTCATCATTGGTTGTCATCTGAAGCATGATATCTTTTACAAGGCTCTGGTTATCAGTTCCTGCTGCTGCACAGATCCATGTACCGCCCCAGAAGAAGCCCTGAGGTCCTTCCGTTGCACCCCAGCCACCGTTGTAACCGATACTGCCTTCTGTATCTGCTGCCATTGAGAAGTTTACTAACCATGCAGGTCCAAAGTAGCAGAATACATTTCCTTCCGGATAGAAACCTTTCTTCCAGTCATCACTCCACAGTTCGTATGTTCCTGTCTCACCTGCATCTACAAGCTCTTTGGAATCATCCACCCATTTCATAATGTTGTCATCAATATTGATCTTGCCGTCAACAACCCATTTTGAAGTAACGTTGTTGGAGTATACACGGTAAGTATCGTTTGCGGAAGATGTGATTGTGTAACCTGCATCTTTCATTTTCTTTGCTGTATCATTAAATGTATCCCAGTCTTTTACGTAATTCTGAACTTCAGCAGGATCATCAGAACCTAATACTTCTTTTGCTGCATCTCTGTTATAGAATAATACACCAGGGCAGCCCTGCCATGAAACACCTTTTAATACACCGTTGGAATCTGTAACAACATCTTTGGTGTACTGGTACTGTTTGGAAAGATCAGCATCGGTAATTCCAAGATCTGTAACTGCCATTGTGTAATCTGTATCAACATATTTCAATGCATAATCGGCTTCTACCAAGAAGATATCGATCTTATCGTCTGCTGCTGCATCTGCCTGTTTTAATAAGGTTGCATCCAGATTGTTCTGATATGCATTGTCATCATTTGGTGTAATGTTCCATTTTACAGTTACATCACCGATCGTACCTGTGGTTGCATCCACCTCTGTATATCCTGGATAATGATCTGTCAGACGGCTCTTGAACTCTTCATTCCAGCAGTAGATGTTAAGTACTTTTCCTTCATCAGAAGCACTTGCATCTGAACTTGTATCTGCGCTTGCTGCTTCTGTTGCCGGAGCGGCTTCATCTGTGGTTGCTGCTGCATCACTCTTCGTATCTGCTGCGTTGCTGCCACTGTTTGTGCTGGTGTTTGCTGCATTGTTGCCGCCGCATCCTGCCATCATGGTTACGAGCATTGCTGTGCATAATAATGTGCTAACGATTTTCTTTTTCATGGAAAACCCTCCTCCTTAATATGTGGTCTTTTGACCATTGTTTGTTTGCTACTTTTCAGTAGATAGTTCAGAATCAAATGCCTATCTTCCGTATACATTTCTGCAAAAATGCTGTCCGTATGTAGCTGCAACTACTTTTAAATACGTCCAACGGATTTACCGGCAACTAAGATTCCTTCTATAACGACTCTCTCTACGAGAGTTGTTCTCGGTTTCTCAATAGTGCCTATCAGCCGCTTGGCTGCCTCGCTCCCGATCAGCTCTGTGTCCTGTCTGATCGTTGTAAGCTGTGGATGTAATAACTGTGACATCCTCGTCCCGTCATATCCTGCAATTGAAATATCCTTCGGAATCCGAAGTCCCATCTCTATGATAACATTCCTTCCTCCTATTAAAGAGGTGTCATCCGGATATATGATACAGGTTGGCGGATCTTCTAAATTGAGCAGTTCCTTTGTCTGCTTTGCTGCTTCCCTGGTTTCCAGATAATCTGCTGTCCGGATATATTCATCCGGAATCTTTAAACCAAGTTCATCAACTGTCCGGTAAAAACTTGCCAGCCGGTCTTTCGTAACGTAAGAAGCCTGCTGCCCATGAATATATGCAATTTTTCGATGTCCCTGCCCGTATATGTATTTTACAAGATCTTCAATGCCCTGAATATTATTGGAACTGACTGCCGTACAATTATGATGTACATAATCGATTGTAACAACCGGCAGGTCACTGTTCATCAGTTCTAAGACATCCGGGTCATTGAAATCGGCACAGACAATTGCAACTCCTTCAAAATTCCGGTATCTGCAATGTTCATAATAAGACATCTTGCGATTTTCAAAACAGGTATTGATAAATGTAATGTCATATCCCTGTTTCTCTGACTGGACTTTTAATCCATTCAGTACTCCCGAAAAATACTCATGTGTCAAACCGCTTCCCGCATCTTCTTCAAAAAGAACTCCTATATTATAGGAACGGTTTGTCTTTAGAGCTCTCGCCGCTGCATTAGGAAAATATCCAAGTGCTTCTGCTGTCTTTCTGACACGGTTCTTTGTCTCTTCGCTGATATCTCTCTGGTCATTTAAAGCCTTGCTTACAGTGGCAGTGGATACTCCACATTTCTCTGCAATCGTTTTTAATGATACCATGGAAACCTCCAGCTTCTCTTCGAAAACGAAATGTTGTTTCCGAAATATTGCTTAATCGTTTTCGTACTTTTACTATATGCCATTCATAAGCAAATTGCAACTGGTTTTTGGCGATTCGTCGCTTTTTACACTTTTTTACATTAGTTTTTGTGTATTTTTACATTAAATATTAGACCAATTATCTGTAATCTTAGTACTTTGTATCTACTTCTTATACGTTTTCGTAAAATACTTTAATTATTCATCAAAAAATAGCCATTGTCGCTTTCATCCATAAAAGTATGTTTTTTTTGTCTAATCTGCTATATTTGCCTGTTTTTCAATGTTTTATATTGATTTTTATTCTTTCTGAATATATACTTTTTATTAAGAAATGAAAACTTAATCGTTTTCGAAACCGTTACTTATCAATATTTATGTATATGGAGGATTTTATTATGAAATTCGGTTATTTCGATGACGCCAACAAAGAATATGTCATCACATCCCCAAAAACACCACTGCCATGGATCAACTACCTTGGTTCCGAGAACTTCTTTTCCCTGATCTCAAACACCTGCGGCGGCTACAGTTTCTACAAAGATGCAAAGTTACTCCGCCTGACCAGATACCGCTATAATAATGTACCGCTCGATTCTAACGGACATTACTACTATATTAAAGATGGCGATACGATCTGGAATCCAGGATGGATGCCGTCAAAGACGGAACTAGATGCCTATAGCTGCCGTCACGGCATGGGTTATTCCGTATTTAAAGGAAGTAAAAATAAACTGACTGCAGAACTTACCTCCTTTGTCCCGGTTGGTGAGACCTGTGAGGTCGGCAAACTTTCCCTTACGAACGAGTGTAATGAAACCCGTAATTTTTCCGTATTCTCTTACGTAGAGTTCTGTCTGTGGAATGCAATGGATGATATGACCAACTTCCAGCGTAACTTCTCCACCGGTGAGGTTGAGATCCATGGTTCCGCTCTTTACCATAAGACAGAATACAGAGAGCGTAGAAATCACTATGCTGTTTACGCTGTCAATGCCCCGATCGCAGGATTTGATACAGACCGCGATTCTTTCTTGGGTGCATATGGAGAAAATTCTGCTCCGGAAGTTGTCGTAAATCTAACTTCAAAAAATTCTGTAGCAAGCGGCTGGGCTCCGATCGGTTCCCATCACCTTAAAGTTTCTCTTGCTCCAGGTGAGACAAAAACCTATGTTTTTGTACTTGGCTATGTCGAAAATCCGGTAGAAGAAAAATGGGTAGGCCGTGCTGAGGACGGCATCATCAACCGCAAACGAGCTGACGAGCTTCTCTCACGCTTCGATACCGCAGAAAAAGCAGATGCAGCACTTACTAAATTAAAAGATTACTGGAATGAACTGCTTTCTCATTTTACTGTTTCTTCCAGTGAAGAAAAATTAGACCGCATGGTTAACATCTGGCATCAGTATCAGTGTATGGTTACCTTCAATATGAGCCGTTCCGCTTCCTATTTTGAGTCCGGCATCGGCCGTGGCATGGGATTCCGTGATTCCTGTCAGGATCTTCTTGGTTTCGTACATCTGATCCCTGACCGCGCAAGAGAGCGTATCTTAGATATCGCTGCTACCCAGTTTGAAGACGGAAGTGCTTATCATCAGTATCAGCCGCTCACCAAAAAAGGCAACTCCGATATCGGAAGCGGATTTAACGATGATCCTTTATGGCTGATTGCCGGAACTGCCGCTTATATCAAAGAGACCGGGGATTATACAATTCTTGACGAAATGACGCCATATGACAGCGATGCTTCCAAAGCAACCACCTTCATGGAGCATTTACGCCGTTCCTTCCATTATACAATGGATCACTTAGGGCCGCACAATCTGCCTCTGATCGGACGTGCTGACTGGAATGACTGTCTCAACTTAAACTGCTTCTCGACAGAACCTGGCGAATCATTCCAGACATTTGGTCCTTCTGAAGGCCCGAATGCAGAATCCGTATTTATCGCAGGTATGTTTGTCCGCTATGGAAAAGATTATGCTGCAATCTGCCGCCATCAGGGTATGACAGAAGAGGCCGAAATCGCAGAGAAAGCAATCGCAGAGATGGAGAAAACGGTTATGGATGCCGGCTGGGATGGCGAATGGTATCTGCGTGCTTATGACCATTACAAAAATAAGATTGGTTCAAAAGAATGTGAGGACGGCAAGATCTTTATCGAGCCGCAGGGATTCTGCGTTATGGCAGAGATCGGCTTAGAAGAAGGCTACTGCTTAAAAGCAATGGAATCCGTTGAAAAATACTTAGACACCAAATACGGTATTGTGCTGTTACAGCCGCCTTATCACAGATATCATGTAGAACTTGGTGAGATTTCCTCTTATCCACCAGGATATAAAGAGAACGCCGGTATCTTCTGCCACAATAATCCATGGATCTCCATCGCAGAGACCGTAGTCGGCAGAGGCAACCGCGCATGGCAGGTATATACCAGAACCTGTCCTGCATATATTGAAGACATCAGTGAGATCCACCGCACAGAACCGTATGTATACTCACAGATGATCGCCGGAAAAGATGCACCGAACTTCGGTGAGGCAAAGAACAGCTGGCTGACAGGAACCGCCGCATGGACATTCCTTGATGTTTCCCAGTTTATCCTCGGTATCCGTCCGGATTATGACGGTCTGACTGTAGATCCTTGTATCCCATCTAAGTTAGATGGATTTACTGCAAAACGTGATTTCAGAGGTGTCAGCTACCATATCACAGTAAAGAATCCGGATCATGTTGAAAAAGGTGTTGTTTCCATGATCGTGGATGGACAGCCGGTAGAAGGAAATACCATTCCATTCTCCGCTGATAAAAAAGATGTAAATGTTGAAGTAACGATGGGTTAACCTCCCATACCTGTCTTTACCTATAAAAAAGGAGCCTTTGATAAATGAAGGCTTCTTTTTTATCCTATACCGTTAAAATATTTCATTTTGTCTGTATTTACGCGGCGAAACACCTTTTATCCTACGGAAAGAATCCCCAAAATAATTACTGTCATTAAATCCACATTCGAATGCTATATCCGTGATTGATTTATCTGTTTCCAATAACAGTCTGCTGGCATTTTGTATACGCAGGTTAATGATATATTCCTTAAAACCAAAACCTGTCGCTGTTTTAAATCTTTTGGACAAAAATGACTTGCTCATATGAAATTTCTCCGCCACATCTTCCAGTAAGATATTTTCCGTATAATGCTCAAATATATAGGTTGCAACCTCCTGAATCTTCCGGTTGTCTACATCCAGCTCTTTTATCACTGTTTCCTCATACTCCCTGCATCTTATGATAAACAGTAAGAGTTCCACAAGTCCTGCCCTGATAAACGCTGGTGACAATTCATCCAGCGTTTCATTTTCAAATATCAGCTTATCCAGAAGGGAAATCACATAATCCCTGCGTTTTTCCGGTACATTTATTACTCCCGGAACCATGCAGTTCTTAAGGTGTTCGTCTCCGATCTGTTCTCTGATTGAGTCTACAGCCTCATTTCGAAAACTGATCACAATCCTTTCATGAAGTCCTTTTCCGGTATATATGGTCTTATGCAGGCATCCACCCGGAACGATTACAAGATCCCCTTTTCCAAACTTGTATATATTATGATCGATAAAACTGGTACATTCTCCGTTTGACAGATAAAAGATCTCATGAAACGGATGTACATGTGGTTCACAGTTACTTTTACTTATCGTATTACTTTTTTTGATTTTTTTAATATCAAAATCTCTTGGCATATCCTGAAACATAAACTTCTCCATTTTCGTGCTTTTTTTCTGTATTTTTCTTTATTTTTTCTATTTTTTCATGGAATATACTGTTTTATTGTCATATTATGAACTACATAAATACATTTTGTCAACATGCTTTATTATTTTATAAAGCTCCAGGGAGGTTCTATGTCAAAACCAATATCTGAAAATAAAAGAAATATGATTTTAAACGGCAGTCTGTCACAGGCAATTCTTATGCTTGCCGTTCCGGTTATGATCAACAGTTTTATACAGTCAATGTACAATCTTACCGATACCTTCTGGTTAGGCAGGATCGGAACTGAAAATCAATCTGCCATAACGCTTGTATCACCATTTCAAAATATCCTTACCAGCTTTGGAAATGGTATCACAACCGCAGGTGCCATTCTGATATCACAATATCTTGGTGCCAGAAAAGATGAGCAGGCAGCCAAAATGGCAAATCATATATGCCTCATTTCTCTTGGTTTCTCGATTATCTGTGCACTACTGTGTTTTCTGATATCTCCATCACTGGTTACCTGGCTTGGTGCTGTTGGAAATGTGTATGTGTATGGTCTTACCTATTTAAGAATTGTTGTTCTCGATCTTCCATTTTTATTTATGATTAATTTATTTACGGCAGTGAAACAGGCACAGGGCGACACTGTAAAACCTATGCTTCTAAACCTGCTTGGTATCGTGATCAATCTCATATTAGATCCACTTTTCCTCATCGTATTTCACTGGGGGATCGGAGGCGCGGCATTTGCAACACTTACCGCAAAAATTCCATGTGCCCTGATTGGTTTTATCATACTTACAAAACCAGGGCAGTTGATAAGAATTTCTTTTAAGAATTTTGCATTTGACAAAAAAATGATAAGTTCCATTATAAAAATCGGTCTGCCAACTGCTATTGGCGGAAGTACCATGCAATTAGGAACTTTGCTCATGACAAGAAATGTAAATGTTTATGGCTATATTGCAACAAGTGCCTACGGTATTGGCAATAAGATCAATAGCCTTATTACAATGCCCGCAAGCGGTATTGGCTCTGCCGTATCCACTATCGTAGGACAGAATATTGGCGCCGGTAACAGGAAACGGGCGGATAAAGCATTTCATTATTCTCTTAGAATATGCGCCGTATTCCTTCTTATTTTGGGATTCATATTATCAAGACGCCCTGTTTCCCAGGCTATGGTATCATTTTTTTCATCCGATGCCAAAGTCATTCCTCTTGCAGCCGACTATCTGTCCATTATTGCTTTCTGGTGCTGGACAAATGCTTTTTATAATGTATCACAGGGATTATTTCAGGGATGTGGACATACATTCATAACAATGCTTGTAGACGCTTCAAGGATATGGATATTCCGTCTGCTGACTCTCTTTATATGCGCAAATATATTCCATCTGGGAGTAGCATCCATCTGGTACTCCGTTGTGATCAGTAACGGAACCTCTGCCCTGATCCTGTATATACTATACTGGACCGGTATATGGGAAAAAGGATATGCAGACCTTCGCTAAAGCCTTTCATATCCTTTTCTCATTCATTTTAATCTTCTATTTTCAGTTATCAAAATTTGTTGCAAATTAATTTGCTGTCACAAGTCCGTTCTCACAATCCAATTCTACATATGCACTGGATTTTAAGACATCAAGCGCATGTTTTGCACCGATCAGGACAGGAATATCAAGGCTTAATCCCGCAATCGCCGCATGGCAGTTTTCGCCGGATGCTTCCACGATCAGTCCGGATGCCTCACGCATCTGTGTCATCATTGCATTGCTGGTATCTTTTGCAACAATGATGTCCCCGACTTTAAAGTTTTTAAGATCTTCTTCATTGTGACAAACGCAGAGATTTGCAGAAATCTTCTGTGTTCCGATTCCTTGTCCCTCCACTAAGATATGTCCTGCCACCTGCACCTTGATCAGGTTGGTCGTACCGGATACACCAAGAGGAACTCCTGCGGTTAAGACAACAACATCTCCTTTGGAAATGATTCCTGCTGCTTCTGCTGCATCGACTGCATAGTCAAACAGTTCTTCTGCTTGTGTCTTTTCCTCGATCATAAGCGGGATCACACCCCAGGATAATGCAAGCTGGCGGTAAATCTTCTCTGTCAGACATCCTCCGATGATCGGACAGTTCGGGCGGTATTTGGAAACCATACGGGCAGTGCGTCCGGATTTTGTTACCGTGATGATCGCTGCTGCATTTAAATCACCTGCCATCGTACAGGTTGCATGGGAGATAGCATTGGTCACATCCGGGTTGCTCATAGTCTTACGCATTTTGAAACGCTGTAAGTAATTGATATCCTGCTCGGTACGGACTGCAATACGCACCATGGTCTTTAAAGCCTCGATCGGGTACATACCTGCAGCCGTCTCACCGGAAAGCATGATCGCACTGGTTCCATCATAGATCGCATTTGCAACGTCAGTTGCCTCTGCTCTGGTCGGACGCGGATGTTTCATCATAGAATCAAGCATCTGCGTTGCTGTGATAACTTTCTTACCTGCATCGTATACTTTTTTGATGATCATTTTCTGAATGACCGGTACATCCTCTAATGGTATCTCAACACCCATATCACCGCGGGCTACCATGATACCATCGGAAACGCGGATAATATCATCAATATTCTGTACACCCTGCATATTCTCAATCTTGGCAATGATATTGATATCTTCACCGCCTTTTTCTGCAAGGATCTTACGGATTGCAAGCACATCATCTGCTGTACGGACAAAAGATGCTGCAATAAAATCATAATCATGCTCTACTGCAAATACGATATCACCGTAATCTTTCTCACTGATATATGGCATGGACAGCTCTACATTCGGAACGTTCACACCTTTTCTGTTTGAGATCATACCGCCATTTAATACCTGACAGATGATATCCTTTGGCTTTTTGCCATCTTTATCTGCTTTTGCACCAGATGTCACTTTGATTTCTTTGACTTCCATTCCGATCAGACCATCATCGATCAGAATACAGTCTCCCGGCTTTACATCCTCCGGCAGATTTTTATAGGTAATGGAAACGCGTGTCGCATCTCCCATAATCTCATCGGTTGTCAGAGTAAACGTCTGTCCATCCTTAAGTTCAACTTTTCCATCTGTAAAATCTTTCAGACGGATCTCCGGTCCTTTGGTGTCAAGCAATGCTGCGACTGGACGTTTTAATTCCTTACGAAGCTTCTGTAACATCTGAAGACGTCCTAACTGCTCCTCATGGTCACCATGAGAAAAATTAAAACGGGCAACATTCATTCCCTCTTCGATCAGGCGTTTTAATACACCCTCTTTATCTGTTGCAGGTCCTAAAGTACAAACAATTTTTGTTTTTCTAAACATCTTTTTTCCTCGTAAAAAAATATATTTTCGGCAATCGATTCTTTCTTATTATTTTGTGATCATCGTACCCGGTCCACCACTCACATAGGTGCCGTCTTTGTTCAGCTTTGTAATAAGTACGGAACGGATTGCGGAATCTCCAATAAAATCGATGGCAGCCTGAATCTTAGGCAGCATATCATCTTCTCCGAACTGGCCTTCTTCCATGTACCGTTTTGCTTCTGCAACCGTCATGGTGGAAAGTGCTTTTTCATTCTCTGTGCCATAATTCAGACATACGTTATCCACACTTGTTAAAATGACTAACATGTCAGCATCTAAAAGTTCTGCTAATTTTCCTGCTGCAAGGTCTTTCTCGATCACTGCGCTGGCACCTTTTAAATTATTATCCTGTGAAAGCACCGGAATACCGCCGCCGCCACATGCAACAACAACCTGATCTGCATCGGATAATGCACGGATCGCATCGATCTCAACGATGTCCATTGGCTTTGGAGCCGCAACAATACGGCGGAAACCGCCTTCTACTGCGGTGACATGATTTCCTTTTTTCTCCTCTGCCTCAGCCTCTTCCTCTGTCATCACACGTCCGATCACCTTGCTTGGCTTATAAAAAGCCTCATCATACGGATCTACGACAACCTGCGTTAAAACTGTGGAAACCGTTTTATAAATTCCTTTATTGAGCAGTTCAGCACGGATAGCATTCTGTAAATCGTAACCGATGTATCCCTGACTCATTGCAGAACATACAGACATTGGCGTAGCGGTATACTCCGGATATAATCTGCAGAACTCATTCATTGCTGTATGGATCATACCAACCTGTGGTCCGTTACTGTGTGTAATGACTACCTGATAATCATCGCGGATAAAATCAGCAACCGCTTTTGCAGTGCGTTTTGTTGCCTCTTTCTGCTCCGGTAATGTGGTACCAAGTGCTTCATGACCAAGTGCTATTACGATTTTTTTCTTTTTCATGGCTATCCTCCGATACTGACTCTTCGTCATAGTGATTATTTTAGCATGAACCTTTTTCAGGCGCAATGTAAAAGGAGTTTGCTTCCTGTTAAGATTTTCTGCTTTTTGTAAAATTTATAGTTTCAGCATACCATATTCTTACATATTTTTAAATAAAAGAATATGCTCTTTGCGTACATTCTTTTATCCTGAACAATAGAATGCACGCTCTGCAAACATTCTATTGGCATGAATAAATGTATAACTCCGCGAACATTTTATTTTTCTTCCTGCGCTGCATTTTCATCCTGTAATGCATCTTCCTGCGGCAGCACGAATGAATCGATCAGCTCCCAGATCTCATCGCGTCCCTGCTTCGTCTCAGCGGAAAACGGAATGATCGTGGTGCCCGGCTGCACATTTAAGCCTTCGCGGATTGCTTTGACATTTTTCTGGATCTGGCTTCGTTTGATCTTATCGAGTTTGGTCGCAATAATGATCGGTGCAAATCCCTGATATACCATCCACTCATACATCATCCTGTCGTTTGCGGAGGGATCGTGGCGGATATCGATCAGGAGAAATACTGCTTTTAACTGTTTGGATGTGTGCAGATAATTCTCGATCATTTTTCCCCATTTAGCCTTAACTTCCTCGGATGCTTTTGCATAACCGTACCCTGGAAGATCCACAAGATACATGGCATCGTTGATATTGTAAAAGTTAATGGTCTGTGTTTTTCCCGGCTGGGCAGAAGTACGTGCTAACGCTTTACGGTTCATCAGCGCATTGATCAGGGATGATTTTCCAACGTTTGACTTTCCTGCAAAAGCCACTTCCGCATACGCGGTATCCGGCACTTTGCTGGTCACACCGCAGACAATTTCCAGATTTACATTTTTTATTACCATGTTATTCTCCTCATTGTTATCTTCATTCACTTGCTATGATTTCTAAAACTTTCTTTTCATTTGCCGGCAGAAAATCTTATTTTTGTTTTTTCACAAACGCCACTTCCAGTACATCCTGCATTTTTTCCACAAATACAAGTTCAAGTCCTTTTTTGATCTCTGCAGAAATTTCCTCTACGTCCTTCTCATTTTTCTTCGGAATGCAGATCGTTTTGATCCCGGCATTTTTTGCAGCAAGGATTTTTTCTTTTAATCCACCGATCGGGAGCACTCTTCCACGCAGTGTGATCTCACCTGTCATCGCAACATCCGCACGTACCGGAGTCTGTGTGATTGCGGAAAGCATTGCCGTTGCCATCGTGATACCTGCAGACGGCCCATCTTTTGGCACCGCGCCTTCCGGAATGTGGATATGGATATCATTTTCCTGGAAAAACTTTTTCTGGATGTGATATTCTTCCCCTACTGAACGGATATAGCTTAACCCCGCCTGCGCTGACTCTTTCATGACGTCTCCAAGCTGTCCGGTAAGCTGTACCTCACCTTTGCCCGGCATTACATTGACCTCGATCTCAAGTGTATCACCGCCAACGCTCGTCCAAGCCAGTCCGCGCACGATTCCAACCTCGTCCGTCTCGTTTTTCATATCAAATGTATATTTTTCTTTTCCAAGATATTTTTCCACATTCTGACCTGTAACTTTTACGCATTTTGCTTCAGATTCATATACTTCCCTTGCAGCTTTTCTTGCAATTTCAGACAGTCTGCGCTCTAAATTACGCACTCCTGCTTCCCTTGTATAACCGGAAATGATCTTTTGCAGCGCACGGTCACTGATCTTTAACTGTTCCGGCTTTAAACCGTTTTTCTCTTTTACTTTCGGCAGCAAATGCTCTTTTGCAATATGGAACTTCTCATTTTCCGTATAACTGCTCACCTCGATCAGTTCCATACGGTCAAGCAGCGGACGCGGGATATCCTGTACAGAGTTCGCTGTTGCGATAAAAAGCACCTCAGACAGATCGATCGGAACTTCGATATAATGATCGCGGAACTTACAGTTCTGCTCTGCATCAAGCACCTCAAGCATAGCGGATGCGGTATCCCCCTTATAATCACTGCTCATCTTATCGATCTCATCAAGCAGCATCAGAGGATTTTTCACGCCCGCACTGCGCAGTCCGTTTACGATACGTCCCGGCATCGCACCAACATAAGTTTTTCTGTGTCCGCGGATCTCAGCCTCATCACGCACACCGCCCAAACTGATGCGCACATATTTTTTATCAAGTGCGCGTGCCACTGACCTTGCAATACTTGTCTTACCGGTACCAGGCGGCCCGACTAAACATACAATTGGGCTCTCTCCTTTTTTTGTCAGATTACGGACGGCAAGGAACTCTAACATACGCTCTTTTACTTTTTCAAGACCATAATGATCTTCATTTAAAATGCGCTCTGCATTTTTCAGATCCTTGTTATCATGTGATGCCTTATTCCATGGGAGTTCTAACATGGTCTCGATATAGCCGCGGCTGACCGCACTCTCCGAAGAACTTCCACTGATATTTTTAAAACGGAGGATCTCTTTTTTGATCTTCTCTTTGACCTCTTTATCTGCCTTTAATTTTTTTAACTGCTCTAAATAGGCATCCGCGTCAGACTCCGTGTTATCCTCACCAAGTTCTTCCCTTATCAGTTTCATCTGCTCACGCAGAATGTATTCCTTCTGATTCTTGTCAACACGCTTTTTTACTTTTGCCTGAAATTCATTTTTAATGGCAATGATCTCAATTTCTTTTAAAAGAAGCGCCATCAAAACTTCATAGCGCTCTGTCAGAGAAACTGCTTCTAATATTTCCTGCTTCTGTTCATAATAAAAAGGAAGATTATTGGCGATCAGATCCATAATCTTTGGCAGATTCTCTTCTTCTCTGACCTGTCTGCGCAATTCACCGCTGACACGCTGGTTGACAGACACATATTTTTCAAATGTGTCCTGCACACTGCGCACCATAGCCGTTTTTGCCTCATCTGACAACCCTTCATCGACTTCCTCACACCGCACGAGTTCAACCTCTAAAAAGTCCGTTTGAGAAACAAAAGCGGACAATTGTGCCCGCTCTGTTCCTTCAACTAAAACTCTTACGATGTTATTTTGTAATTTTATAACCTGCTTGACCTCTGCTATGATACCGATCTGATACAGATCTTCGATGCCAGGCTCTTCCTGCTCCACATCACGCTGTGCAACCAGGAAAATCTTCTGCTCATCCATCATGCTTTGCTCTACCGCATGGATCGACTTATCACGGCTCACATCAAAATGGGCGATCATCCCCGGAAGGATGACCATTCCGCGAAGCGCCACCGCAGGCATTTTCATCGTTTTATTATCCAACCTGTTTTTCCTCTATCTTTTCAAGTTCACGTTCTTCGATCGCAAGCTGCTCTTCTACCATATCTTTCGTGATCTGGCACTGTGTAATGGATTCATCCGATGGGATATGATACATCAGATCTAACGTAACAGCCTCCATGATCGCACGAAGTCCTCGTGCTCCTGTTTTACGTTCTAACGCTTTGTCTGCAATCGCCTCAAGCGCTTCTTTATCAAAGTTAAGAGCCACACCATCTAACTCAAACAGCTTCTGATACTGCTTGGTAAGTGCATTTTTCGGCTCCTGTAAAATACGGATGAGTGCATCTCTGTCAAGCATATCTAAAGATACGGTTACCGGCACACGTCCGATAAACTCAGGGATCAGTCCGAATTTTACAAAATCCTGTGGCAATGCATGTTTTAACACATCACCAATGTTGTATTCTCTCCTGTCACGGATATCCGCATTAAATCCGATCGTCTTCTGATCCATTCTGGTCTCAATGATCTTTTCAAGTCCATCAAATGCACCACCACAGATAAATAAGATATTCGTTGTATCGATCTGGATCAGTTCCTGCTGTGGATGCTTTCTCCCACCCTGCGGCGGAACAGATGCAACTGTTCCCTCTAAGATCTTTAACAGTGCCTGCTGTACACCCTCACCGGATACATCTCTGGTGATGGAAACATTTTCTGATTTTTTGGAGATCTTATCGATCTCATCGATATAGATAATTCCGCGTTGTGCACGCTCGATGTTATAGTCTGCTGCCTGAATGATCTTTAAAAGGATATTTTCAACATCCTCTCCGACATATCCGGCTTCCGTCAGTGTGGTCGCATCTGCGATCGCAAACGGAACATTTAAAACTCTTGCTAATGTCTGGGCAAGTAATGTTTTTCCGGAACCGGTCGGTCCTAACATCAGAATGTTGCTCTTCTGAAGTTCGACACCGAGGTCATCTCCTGCCATGATTCTTTTATAATGGTTATAGACAGCCACAGACAGCACTTTTTTTGCCTGATCCTGTCCAATGACATAATCATCCAAAAATGCCTTTAACTCTTCCGGCTTTAACAGATTAATCTGCTCTTCCGGCTCTGCCACTTCACCTGCTGCCTCATCATTTTCTAATTCTTCATCGATAATTTCAGCACAGATATCCACGCACTCGTCACAGATATATGCACCATTTGGTCCTGCAATCAGCTTGCGAACCTGATCCTGCGTCTTCCCGCAAAAGGAACAACGGAACTTATCGTCATTTCTTCCTGCCATAATTGCTGTTTCTCCGTATTCTATCGATTTGTGATGACATCATCAA
>ERZ791621.754-NODE-754-length-15406-cov-5.47287_pt1 | contig 15406 bp, 16 predicted proteins | sample MGYA00510270_ERZ791621 | MGnify/ENA primary metagenome ERZ791621 (study PRJEB30046, sample SAMN00715189) | human gut metagenome | study: EMG produced TPA metagenomics assembly of the A metagenome-wide association study of gut microbiota in type 2...
TCCCCCCCCCCCCCCCCCCCGCCGGCAGGCGGGGGTTCGTTATGCAAGGAAGCAGATGATGTCGTTTTACGGTCTCTGGCCCATGCCGCCTTCCAGCGTCAGGGTCTCGCCGGACATATACTTGAAATCCGGCATGGCCAGCTGGACGCAGACACGGCCAATCTCCGTCTCAGCGTTGCCGTAGTGGCCCATGGGGGGCATCTTGACGTTGGCCTTGAAAGCGTCGGGGTAGGTGTCCCTGAACTGCTCGAGCTTGGCCGTCCATGCCAGCGGGCAGACCACGTTGACGTTGATGCCGTCTTTGCCCCACTCGGTGGCGGCGACGCGGGACATACCGCGGATGCCCTCCTTGGCGGCAGCATAGGCCGACTGGCCGAAGTTGCCGAAGAGGCCAGCGCCGGAAGCGAAGTTGATGACGCTGCCGTGAGACTCAGCCAGATAGGGGTAGCAGGCTTTCATGTAGTAGAAAGCGGCGTAGAGGCCGGAGTAGATGGCCAAATCGAACTGCTCGGTGGTGTGCTCGGCCAGCGGCACGCCGGAAGCCGAAGCCTGTGCATTGTTGATGAGCACCTGAATGCCGCCGAAGGTATCGACGGCCTGCTTGACCACATTTGCCACGGTGGCCTCGTTGTCGCCGCCCGCGCAGACATCGGCCTGCACGGTCAGCACCTTGATGCCGTAGAGGCTTTCCAGCTCCTGCTTGGCTGCTTCCAGCTTCTTGACATTGCGGCCTGTGATGACGAGGTTCGCGCCCTCCTTGGCGTATGCGGTGGCGATGCCGTAGCCGATGGAGCCGCAGCTCCCATCCTTCAGGACAGCGCGCCCTGCGCCGGTAATGATGGCGGTTTTACCCGTTAAAAAGCCCATAAGTTGCAACCTCCTGTTTCGATGTCCCTCGGTGTTCTGCCGGGGGTCGTTCTATAGCCCGAGTATAGCAGAAAAGCGGAAAATTGTAAAATAGCTCTTTTGAATCATTTTTTCTTTGCTTGAGGAATGGCTCAGCTGCTCACTCGCGGTATTTTTCCATCAGTCCCTTTTGTTTTTCAGTGCTGGTGGAGATACGTCAGAATATCTTCCGGCTTTGCGGCCAGAGCATCGGCACCGGCGGCGGTCAGCTCTGCTTCGCCCCGGAAGCCCCAGAGAACGCCCAGAGCGGGCAGACCGGCATTGTGTCCCGTAAGGATGTCTACGTCGCTGTCGCCCACGAAAAGGGTGCTCTGCGGGTCTGCGCCGAGGTCAGCCATCAGAGAGTAGACGCCAGCCGGGTCGGGTTTGGTGGGAACACCGGGGCGGCTGCCCCGCACCAGCGAAAAGCTGTCCGAGCCGAAGTAGTGCTCGATGATCTTTCCACAAAAAGCGTCCGCTTTGTTGGAAAAAACGGCGGTCTGGACGCCCTCGACCTTCAGCGCGGCCAGCAGTTCCAGGATGCCGGGATAGGGGGCCGTTTTGTCTTCCTTGTGGGCGTCATACCGGGCCGAGAACTCGGCCAGCGTGGCGGCAAGCTGTTCAGGCGTCCTGGCGTTTTCCGGGGAAAAGCGCTCCACCAGCTTCGGGATGCCGTTGCCCACGAAGTGCTTGTAGGTCTCTACTGGAAAGGTCGGCCAGCCGTGCTGGGTGCAGACCCAGTTGGCCGCGTCGGCCAGGTCGTCGATGGTGTTCAGTAAGGTGCCGTCCAAATCGAAGAGAATGGTTTTTATCATGAGAATCAGACTTCCTTTTGTTTTATGTTTCCTGCTCCAAAGCGTTGAGACAGGGCGCAGCGTCCCGCACGGGGATGCTGCGCACTTTGAGCCGCACCTGCCCGGGCAGAGCCAGCGTCAGCGTCATGCGCTGATAACGTGCCGCCCAGGGCGATTGGAAGGTGCGCAGGCAGACGTCCGGGTGGAACACACAGATGCAGTGGAGATAAACACCCTTCTGCCGCCGCAGGGTGAACCGGCCCTCCCGGAGCCAGATGCCCTCTTTCAGCCAGCCCATCAGCCCGCCCGCCAGAAAGACGGCAAATACCGCTGTCGGGATGAGCAATGTCCCCGTGAGGGCAGGCAGGACGCTGCGGGAGACCAGAACCAGCAGAAGGCACAGCCCGAACGGGATGCCGGCAGGCGCAAAGAAAACGGCGCTGCGGTGAGTGAGGTCGTGCCGGGTGTCGGGCGGCATCCGGAATTCGGGCAGCAGCTCCCGGAACAGCTCTTCCTGCCCGGAGCGGTAGACGAAAAGCGGCAGTTCCGGGCGGCAGCTGCCTGCCACCACGAATACCGGCCAGCGCTTCATGAGCCGGGCGATGGGGGAGACGCGGACGTCCGCGTAGCTTATCTCACTGCTCCGCACCCGAAACTCGAACCGGGACAGCCAGCCGCCCCGGCTGCCCAGCTGGTCGGCAGTGTGCCAGACCGTATAATGGACGGTCTGGACAAAACTGCGGGCCAGACTGATGCCGAAGAGCGCCCCGGCCAGCACCAGCATCCACGCCGCACCGGCGGGCAGCCAGTGGGCCGCGAACCGGACGAGGACGTTCAGCCGGGAGAGAGCCACGGCCTCGGCGGTGAGGGGAAATGGCCGGCTCTGCCGGACGGCCAAATAGGTCAGCGCCAGCGTGGACAGACCGTTGGCACCCAAAACCACCAGCGCGGCCCGCTCGCCCCCGGCAGGGCGGTGGCAGACCGGGTCCCGGACAGGCATCAGGCGGTCAGCAAGCTCCTGCGCGTCTTCTTTGTGCAAATAAAGGGTGACGGCTCGCTTGGCAGGCTGGCCCACCGGGTAGAGCACCACCCGGCTGGCCCCGAGCAGCCGAAAGAAAAGCGGCCGCTCAATGGTCAGTGCGGCCAGAGCTTCGGCCCGGATGATGCGCTCCCGCTTGGAGATGAACGCCCACCGCAGCCGGAGCACACCGGCCTCATCCAGCGCCCAGCTGCTGGCTTCCAGCAGGATGGAGCTGGCCCCGCAGAGGAAGAGCAGAAGCGCGGCGTCCTGCCGCAGAGCTGTGAGCAGAGCGTTCAGGCTGAACTCCAGCAGGGCGTTCGCCAGCGGCAGCAGGCAGACGACGACCGCCTTGCGCAGGAAGCGGAGGGCGGCGAGGGGATGGTAATGCCGTTGTCGGGTCATGGTGCATCCTCCGCCAGAATGTGGGCCAGAAGCCCGGCCTGCTGGGCCGGGATGGCGGGCAGAAAGAGCTTCGCGCCCGGGGCTGCCACGATGAGCAGCGAGACGCCTCCCAGCCGCAGCAGGGGTGTCCGGAGCAGCCGGACACTGGTAACGGCCCGGCGGGGAAGCACCCGCCCCACCCGCCGGGGGTCGGGGCGGGAAACCCCCTGCCGCACCGGCAGCGCAACGCCGGAGTAGACCGTTACGGTCCGTTCCCCCAGCACAGCAGCAAAGCTGCAGGCCCGCGCCCAGAGGCAGTAGACCAGAAAGCCCCAGAGCAGGCAGAAACCCGCTCCGGCGGCGACGCTCTGCCAGAACACGAAGGGCGCAGCGAACAGCCCCGGCACCGCCGCCCAGACGCAGAGGACGGCCCGGCCAGTAGGCGGGATGATGACGGCGGTGCGCCGCAGCTCCTGCTCCGTCACTTATCGCTGAGGCCCCAGGCCTCGGTCAGCTCGTGCAGGCTGTCGTCACGGGTCAGGCAGAGGATGTGGTCCCAGGGCAGCAGGATCGTGCTGCCGTGGGGGATGATGAACTCGGTGTCGCGGGTGATGCTGATCAGGATGGTGTCGCCCGGGATGGGGATGTCCATGATGGCCTTGCCCGCGTAGAGGAAATTCTCGGGCAGCAAGATCTCATTCAGGCTGGCCGTGCCGCCGCCCAGAGAGAGGAGCTGGCGGATGGTATCCGTCTCGATCTCCCGCTCGAGAATATGGCTCAGGTTGTCGGTGCCGCAGACCACGGTGTCCACGCCGAGAGTGTGGAGCAGTTCGCGGTTCTTGGGGTTGGAGGCCCGGGCCACGGTGCGGTCTACGCCGAACTCCCGCTTGGCGATCTGACAGGCCACAAGGTTGTCTTCGTCAGAGCCGGTCACAGCCACAAAGGCGTCGCAGCTGGCGACGTCGGCGGTGCGCAGAGTGTCCACGCTGATGGAGTCGCCGCAGATGACCGGGATGTCCAGCATATCGGCCAGCATCCGGCACTGGCTCTCCACTGGCTCGATGATGACGATTTCGTGGCGGTTGGCCAGCAGGCTCTGGGCCAGATACCGGCCCACACGCCCGCCGCCGGCAATACAAACTTTCATAATACTACCTCATTATACGAATGGTATCGGTTATTTGGCGAGAGAACGGAACACGGCCTGCTCGGTGAGGACGGTGGGGCAGATGGTGTCCAGTTCGTAAGCCTTGTGGTAGAGTACCTGCAGGTTGGGGTCGGAGACGCGGCAGATGACCTTTTCGCGCTGAAAGAGGCTCTTGGCGATCTGCGCGGCCATCAGGTTGAGGGAGTCGTCCTCGCTGACGGCGGCCACGGCGTCGCAGTTCTCGATGCCTCCCTGACGCAGTACGTCGGGGTCGGTGGGGTCGCCCACAAGGGCGTTGCCGCTGAAGGTATAGTCGTCGAAAGCGTCCAGACGCTTGAGCTGTTCAGAGTCCTTTTCGATGATGGAGATGTCGTGGCCGATGCGCTCCAGGTCCCGCACCAGCGATGCGCCCACCTGGTCGCAGCCGATTACAAGAATGTTCATGGAATTACCTCGCTGTAAAATATATATGGAACTTCGTCTCCGATAAATCTACATCCCAGTATAGCATATTTTCCCCCGCAGATAAATAGAAAAGCTGTAGGGGAATCCAGAGATAAAATTTTTGAATTCCTGGTGCGCAGAGAGTCGGAATATGGTATACTGAAACAGCATGACGATAAGAATCACAAAAGCCCGTGCGCCCGGCGTACGGCAGGAGGAGTGCTTATATGTTTCTTGAGATCATCAAAGCGATTTTGATGGGCATCGTGGAGGGCATCACCGAGTGGCTGCCCATCTCGTCCACAGGCCATATGATCTTGCTGGAACAGGTGGTAAAGTTCAACGCCAGTGAAGAGTTCATGTCCATGTTCCGCGTGGTCATCCAGCTGGGTGCCATCCTTGCAGTGGTGGTGCTGTTCTGGGGCAAGCTGTGGCCCTTCGGCCTGCGGCATGGCCGCGTCATCTCCAAGCCCAGCGTCTGGCAGCTCTGGTTCAAGGTGGTCGCCGCCACACTGCCGGTGCTGGTCATCAGTCCGTTGGACGACTGGATGGAGGCTCACTTCTACAACTACATCACCGTGGCCGCAATGCTCATCCTCTACGGTGTGCTGTTCCTTGTGGTGGAGAGCCGCCGCACTGCGCCCCACGTCACCCATCTGGAACAGATCACTTACCGTGACGCCCTCATCATCGGCGTCTGGCAGATGCTGGCCATCATCCCCGGCACCTCCCGTTCCGGCGCGACCATCGTGGGCGGCCTGCTGCTGGGCCTCTCCCGTGCCTGCGTGGCGGAGTTCACCTTCTACCTCGCCATCCCGGTCATGGCGGGTGCATCTCTGCTCAAGGTGCTCAAATTCGCCGTCTCCGGTGTCGCCATCACCGGCACCGAGGTGGCTGTGCTGACGGTGGGCTGCGTGGTGGCCTTCGTGGTCAGCCTGGCGGCCATCCGCTTCCTGATGGATTACGTCAAGCGCCACAACTTCACCTTCTTCGGCATCTACCGCATCGCCCTCGGCCTTGTGGTGCTGGCCGTGGCAGTGGTGTCTGCAATGGTGTAAAATCGAACTCGGGTCTTCTAAGAGGCTGTTGCAAAATAGCTTCATGAAAAAATAATACACAAAACCCGGAACCTTTTCAGGGCCAAAACGGCTCAAAAAGGGTTCCGGGTTTCTGCTTTCGCACTATTTCTTTGTACAAGTTGCTATCGCACTTTTATTTTGCAACAGCCCCTTTTTGCTGTTATTCGAACCAGTATTTCACCAACTCACAGTTTTTGATGCCGGCGGCGGAATACTCCTCGTTGGTCATGTCGTGGAAATAGGACTCGACCACACGGGCGATGCCGTTGTGGGCCACGAGAAGATAGGTCTTGTTCTCATCCTGCCGCAGCTCGTCCAGCAGATTATAAATGCGCTGGGCCAGCTGCATCATGCTCTCGCCGCCGTCGTAGCGGTCGGCAAAATGGGTCTTGGAGATGCGAAACTCTGCGCCGTCCCGGGGCGTGCCTTCGTATTTGCCAAAGCACTGCTCCCGCAGGCGGGGCTCACAGCGGGCGGGCAGGCCGGTGGCCTCGGCCACGGCCTTTGCGGTATCGGCGGCGCGGCTCAGAGGCGAGTACAATATCTCGTCGATGTGGACGCCGCTTTCCTTGACCTTCTGGCCCAGTTCCCGGGCCTGCTGACGGCCTTTTTCGGTGAGGGGGCTGTCGGTCATGCCGCAGATCTTATTCTCCACGTTCCAGACCGTCTCGCCGTGGCGGGCAAAATAAATGCTGTGCATGGTGTCTCCTTATTTATTATAATTGGCCTCGATCTCCCGGATCTTCTCATAGAAGAAATCGTTGGCGGGAGTGGGCATCCTGTGCTTTTGGGCCAGACGGCGGACGACACCTGCAAACTGCTCCACCTCGGTGGGGCGCTTGGCGAGGACGTCCTGCCGCATACTGGGCATTCCGTCGGGATTGAAGGTGGGGGCCATGGATTCGAGGAAGGCTTTGTGGTTGTCGACAGGCAGATCGACGCCCTCCAGCACCGACAGATCAATGACTTCCTGCATGGCCTCGAGCATCTTATCATAGGCCGGGCCGGGCTTGGTCAGGCCGCCGTAGGGCAGGTCAAAAGCAGCGGCCGCCTGATTGAGGCCGTCGTTGACCATCAGCTTGCTCCACTGCTTGAAGAGGATGTCATTGCAGGGCTCGCTGGCGATGCCGCAGGCGGCGAGGTATTCGTCCACCGCTTTTACGCGGTCGGTCATCTCGCCGCTCTTCTCGCCGAACTGGATGCGGCCTTCGGCACCAAACGTCAGGCTGCGGCCCACGCGGGTGGCGTCCATCCCGATGGCGACGCTCCACAGACAGTGGCCGGGATAGACAGCCTCGATGTCATTCTCACTGGTAATGCCGTTGAGCACGCTGATGATGATGGTGTCGGGGCCGACGAACTTTTTGATGTCCTTGATGGCCTGCTCGAGCACCGTAGCCTTGACGGCCACGAGGACCAGGTCGACCGGCTGGCCCTGCTCCGGCGTGACATAATCGAAGCGGCACTCTTTGCCGTTGCAGACCACCGGCTGGGCCGAGTAGCGGGCAATACGCTCCGCATCCGCAATGACCTTCACGCCGGGCATCTTCCGGCCAAAGAGGATGCCCAGCGCACCCAGGCCGATGAGGGCAGAAGTCTCGATTTTTTTCATGATGTTCCTCTCTTTTTCCAGCTCTTTTCCAAAGTCAGGCTTTGCGCAGGGCCGTGCCGTCCCAGAGCACGGTATCTCCCTCGTCGATGCCCTGCCGTGTCAGCTCGGCGTCGGGGTAGGACAGGGTCTTCCGGGTGCCGTCCGCTGCTTCTACCGTCACATCACAGCAGACCTCTGCCCCTTCGGGCAGCTCTTCGCAGCCGTACATCTGTTCTTCGAGGCGCACAACGCGGTAACGCTCCATGTTTCCACCTCCTGCCCTGCTTTTGAGCGGGGCGTTTTTCTTTATTATAAGCCCCGCTCTTCGAGGCGTCAACCGCGGCTTGACACGTCTGCCGCCGGGCTGATAGAATAAAGGAGAATCTGCATTGACCAGGAGAGAAGAGCTTTGAACATCACAGAACTGCGTTATCTCGTTGCCATTAAGAAATGGGGCTCGGTGAGCGCTGCGGCAAAGCAGCTCTACGCCGCCCAGCCCAACGTCAGCAAGGCGCTGAAGAAGCTGGAAGAGGAATACGGTCTGCGCATCTTTGAGCGCTCGTCCACTGGCATGATCCCCACCGAGCAGGGGCGGCGGTTCATCGAGCAGGCCGCACGGGTGCTGGAAGAGGTAGACCGCCTGACGGAAGATGCCCACCACGCCCGGGAGCGCTGCGCCGAGCTGCGGGTGATGATCCCCCATGCCACCTACGCCTCCTATGCGGCGGTGGATTTCCTGAAAGAAGCCGCCGGGGCCGACCAGCTCCGCATCCACATCCGGGAGGGCGGCTCCATGGAGGCGCTGGACTTCGTGCTGCGCCGGGGTTATCACCTGGCGCTGCTGCGGTATGCCGCCGAGGACGACGACCACTACATCCACTACTGCGCCCGCCGGGGCCTGAAAATGGAGCCGGTGATGGAGTTCGAGTACCGCCTGCTCACCAACCGGGACGGCCCACTGGCCAAGCACGAGGTGAAAGACCTCTCGGAGCTGAACCATTATATGGAGATCATGCACGACGATTTCCAGCTCCCCGGCGAAGACGGTGGCGACGGCGTGCGCTGGCACGTCAACGACAGCCGCCGCATCCATGTCTACGAGCGGTGCAGCCAGTTTTCTATCTTGCAGCAGCTGCCCTCAGCTTATATGTGGGCCTCCCCCATGCCCCAGCGGGCGCTGGACCAGTTCCATCTGGTGCTCAAAAAATGCCCCGCCCAGTGTCAGGTCATGCGGGACGTGCTGGTCTACCCCGACCACGGTGCGCTCCGGCCCGAAGAACAGGCATTCATCGACCTGCTCCACCGGGAAGCCGCCCTCACGGTAAAATAAGGTCCTGTTTCCAGCTCTCGCCATTTTATGCAGAAAAGCCACGGAAAAAGGCAAAAAAGCGCCCTCTCTCAGCACTCTGCACAAAAACGCACTAAAATTTTTGGCAAACTGCCTTCTGGACATTCCTGGAATCGTTTCAAAGAGAAACGTTATCGAAATTCAATCGTGCCTTCGTTAAAATGTGGCCAGACATCCCACAAACAGGGCGCCAGACCATATATTTTTTGATATATGACCCATACCAGAAGTATATTATTCATTTTATGAAGAATGTGTTAACATAAGGCCAAGGATGATTTTGGCAGTCGGCAGAATGGGGTCGGCTGTAGAAATCAAAAAGGAGGTTTCTGGTATGATTAGTTTCTTACTCTGTTTAGCGATCCTGATCGGCGGTTACTTCGTCTACGGCAAGATCGTTGACAACACGTTCGGACCCGATGACCGTGAAACTCCTGCTGTCCGCATCAACGACGGTGTTGACTACGTCGTGATGCCTCAGTGGAAGCTGTTTCTGGTCCAGCTGCTGAACATCGCGGGCCTCGGCCCCATCTTCGGCGCACTGCAGGGTGCTCTGTGGGGTCCTGTGGTGTTCCTGTGGATCACCTTCGGTACCATCTTTGCCGGTGGTGTGCATGACTACTTCTCCGGCATGATGAGCGAGCGTAATGACGGCGGCTCTATCGCAGAGATCACCGGTAAGTACCTCGGCCCTGTGATGCAGAACGTCATGCGTGTGTTCTCCGTCGTGCTGCTGATCATGGTCGGTACCGTGTTCGCAGTCGGCCCTGCCGGCCTGATCGTCACCCTGTGCAAGAACAGCGGTATGTCCGGTGTTCTGACCACTACCCTGTTCTGGCTGGTCATCATCCTGGTCTACTACTTCATTGCGACCTTCATCTCCATCGACGCCGTCATCGGTAAGATCTACCCCATCTTCGGCATCTGCCTGATCATCATGGCCGTCGGCGTTATCTTTGGCATCTTCACCAACCCCGCCTACACCATCCCCGAGATCTGGGAGCACTTCGGCAGCATGCATCCCTCCGGAACTCCGATCTGGAGCTTCATGTTCATCACCGTTGCCTGCGGCGCTATCTCCGGTTTCCACTCCACTCAGTCGCCTCTGATGGCTCGCTGCATGAAGAGTGAGAAGCAGGGCCACTTCGTCTTCTACGGCGCAATGGTCTGCGAGGGCATCATCGCCCTGATCTGGGCCGCAGCTGGCTGCTCCCTGTACGAGATCACCGGCGGTCTGAACACCGGTCTGGCAGCTGCTCTGGCTGAGGGCCAGTCCGCTGCTATCTACGACGTCTGCTCCAAGACCATGGGCGGTGTGGGTATCGCACTGGCTATGATCGGCGTTGTCGTCTGCCCCATCACCTCTGGCGATACCGCATTCCGTTCCGCTCGTCTGACCCTGGCCGACTGGTTCAAGATCGATCAGGACAGCTACGCAAACCGCCTGAAGCTCTGCATCCCCGTTCTGGGCGTCGGCGCTTTCCTGGGCATCGGCAATGCACTGGGCTTCATCAACTACACCGTTATCTGGCGCTACTTCAGCTGGACCAACCAGACTCTGGCTATGATCGTCCTGTGGGCTGCTTCCATGTACCTCTTCCAGGAGAAGAAGAACTACTGGATCACCGCTGTGCCTGCTACCTTCATGAGCGCAGTTTCTTCTACTTACTTCGTTCTGGCTCCTGAGTGCCTGGGCGGCCTCCTCAACAGCAAGACCGCTGAGGGCGCTACCATCTACAACACCGCTGTTGCATATCCCTTCGGCGTCATCTTCGCCATCGCAATGCTGGCCATCTTCCTGCACGCGACCAAGAAGAATACCCAGAAGAAGGCTGCATAACAGCCCGGCATACTCACCTGAGTTTCGCCGCCGTCTGAGTGTACCCATTCCGGACGGCATTGCTTGAACTTCAAGCAACAAGCCGCTGCCAGTTGGCAGCGGCTTGTTTTTGTTTATGGTGAAAAAACAGCTCGACTATCTGCACAGTTTTTCGCAGGGTGTTTTAGTAAGATTGTCAAATTTTTGTCTTGTTTTGTTCATGATTGGGGCGTATAATGCTATGAAGCCGGGGTGAAATGGAATACCGCCCCTAAAAGGAAGTGTTACTGATGCGCAGCTGGATCGCACGCCATCCCGTCTCTTTCATGGCTCTTTACACTGTATTTTATCTGACCGTGTTCCACTGGCTCGAGGTGAATATCACCGTCCCTGCCATCTGGGTACACTGCCAGCTGGATGATGTCATCCCTTTCTGCAAGTACGCCATCGTCCCCTATTTTGCATGGTTCGCGTGGATACCCTTTACCCTGTTCTATCTGCTGCGGCACGGCGAGCGCAGCGACTTCTGGCGGGTCTGCCTGTGCCTCTTCACCGGCATGACCATCGCACTGAGCTGTTATGTCCTTCTGCCCACAGGGCTTGCTCTGCGGCCTTACCGGGTATATGGCAGCGACATCTTCGCCCGTCTGGTGCGGATGCTCTATGCCGTTGACACCGCCCGGAACGTCTGCCCCTCCATCCACGTTTTCAACTCGGTGACCCTGATGATAGGCTACCGCCGGAGCCGCTGCTTCGACGAGCCGGGCCGCCGCTGGATGCGGCCCGCCGCCAATGTTCTGGGCGCGGCCATCATCCTGTCCACCATGCTGCTCAAACAGCACAGCTGCATCGACGTGGTGCTGGGCGCAGCGCTGGCCTTTGCGCTGGACGCTGCCGCCAGCAGCCTCGAGCGCTCGGGAGAGATGCGCCGCATTCCGCAGCGGCTCTGATGGCGTAACACCGTCGGCAATGCCGTACCCCTTTCTGAAAGCAGAAAAGACCTTCAAGTTTTCATGAAGAGAACTTGAAGGTCTTTTTGTGTATTGAAGATGAAGTTCTTTGCGCGCTGGTGGCGCGGGGTAAAGCGCTTTTTCATTAAGGCTAATGTTCTCTTTTGCTGGCAAAAGAGAACCAGAAAACCACCAGCGATTTCGACGCGCTGGACCCACGAGAAAGGGGCTGCTCGCCCCTTTCAGACCCCAAAGAAGAAGTCGAAACGGAAAAAAGCTAGCCGCTTCGCTAAACGCTTTTTTCTCGTTTCTCCCATTTACGGCTTCGCCGAGGGTGTTACGCTGCGCTAAAATAGCCCTTCCGGCAGACAGATGTCTTTCTTCGGCACCTTATCCCACGAAAAGTCTTTGATGAGGCTTTCCGGCGTCCGAGGTGCAGGTTCTTCCTGCAGGCCGTAGGCATAGGCCAGACGGCCCACGATGTCCTCGGCCGTATAGCGGACGCGAAGGTTCTCAAGGCTCTGGTCGCCGTCCCGCTTGGAGAGCCGCCGCCCGTCCGACGCCAGCAGCAGCGGGCAGTGGGCGAACTTCGGTGCAGGCAGACCCAGAAGCCGGTACAGATAGAGCTGCCGCGCCGTAGAGGAAAGCAGGTCGGCCCCGCGCACGACTTCGGTGACGCCCATCCGGGCGTCGTCCACCACGACGGCCAGCTGATACGCAAATACGCCGTCGGCGCGGCGGAGGTAAAAGTCACCGCAGTCGCGCAGAAGGTTTTCTGTATGTTCGCCCATACAGCCGTCGGTGAAGGTGATGTTCTCGTCCGGCACCATGAGGCGGTAGGCCGGGGCTTTCTTCTTCCGCTTTTCGGCGATTTCTTCGGCTGTCAGCCCCCGGCAGGTGCCAGGATAGATGACGTTGCCGTCCGAGGTATGGGGCGCACTGGCGGCATGGAGCTGGCTGCGGGAGCAAAAGCAGGGATAGACAAGCCCCATGGCTTCCAGCTTTTTGTAGCTCTCGGTGTAGATGCCGCTGCACTCGCTCTGGTAATATGGCTCATGGGGGCCGCCCTTGCTGCCGCCCTCATCCCAGAAAAGGCCCAGCCACCCAAGGTCTTCTTCCAGCTGGTCGGCGTATTTGCGGGGGCAGCGCTCCGCGTCCAGGTCCTCGATGCGGAGAACGATCCGCCCGCCCCGGCTCCTGGCGCTCAGCCATGCAAGGAGGCTGCACGCGAGGTTGCCCAGATGGAGCCGCCCGCTGGGGCTGGGGGCGAACCGCCCGATGACAGCGCTCACAGGCCCAGCTTCCACTCCCCGTCCTTCGGCTGGAAGATGGGGGTGTTGTAATACTCTGCCACGGCCTTTGCCATGTACTCGGCGTCGGCGCAGCTTGCCGTCTCCATGGCGGAGTGCATGGCCAGCTGGCCCAGACCGATGTCCACCATAGGCATCAGGATCTGATGGCCCAGCAGATTGCCCAGCGTGGAGCCGCCCGGCACATCGGCGCGGTTTGCGAACACCTGCACCGGAACACCGGCCTTCTTGCAGATGGCGGTGAAGGCTGCGCCGGTGAATCCGCTGGTGGTGTAGGTCTGGCGGGCATTATACTTCAGCAGGACGCCGCCGCCCATCACGACGGGGTTGGAGGGGTCGCTCTTTTCGGGGTGGTTGGGATGGGTGGCGTGGCCGTTGTCGGCGCTCAGCACCAGAGAGTTGGTGCGGGCGCGAATGCCCTGCTCTCTGCTGACGCCCATGCTCTCCTCGATGCGGGCCAGCACGTCGGCCATGAGGGTACCCTGCGCGCCCTGACGGCTGGAAGAGCCGACCTCTTCGTTGTCGAACATGACCCAGATGTCTCCGCGGCCTTCCTCTTCGCCGCGGCCCTGCAGAAAGCCCCACAGAGTGGTGTAGGCGCACTCGAGGTCGTCGATGCGGCCGGACATGAAATACTCGCCGTTCAGGCCCATGCGGACAGCCTTCTCACAGGTGGCGAGGACCAGGTCAGCGTCGAGGATGTCCTCGGCCTTCACACCGGCCTCAGCGGCCAGGACTTCTTTCAGGTTTCCACCCTTGCCGCCGAAGATGGGCTGCAGATCGACCTGCGGGTTATACTTCATGCCGTTGTTCAGGTCGCGGCTAAAGTGGATGCAGAGGTTGGGGATGCAGGCCAGCGCACGGTCGGGGCAGACCAGACGGCTCTCGATGCCGCTCTCGGTGCGCACCAGCAGACGGCCTGCCACGGTCAGCGGACGGTCGAGCCAGGAGGGCATGATCATGCCGCCGTAGCCCTCGACCTCGGCCTTGGCGAAGACCTTGTCCTCCGTGTCGAACTGCTTGATGCGCCAGGTGGGCGAGTCGCTGTGACTGGCGGGCGGGGGGCGACTGCGTGCCAGCCGGTCAGCTCACCCTTGGGCATACGCCATGCCAGCACGGCAGAGCCGTTGCGGGTGGTGTAATACTTGCCGCCGGGGGCCAGCTCCCACGCGGCACTCTCGGGGCAGTTCACATAGCCCTCGGCTTCCAGAATGGCGGCCGCAGCAGCCGTGGAGTGGAAAGCACTGACGCCGGCGTCCAGAAAACGGAAAAGCTCCTCTATCGAAAAAGCTGCATTCTTCATGGTTATTTTCTCCTTGGTATTTTAACGATTCCTGTACCCTTTATTATAGCCCGCTGCGCCGGAAAGGTCAATCCGGCCCCACTGCGCGGCCCCTTAAAATTTGTTCGTGGCAAGGCCGATTGACAACCGCGCGGCAGAACAGTATACTAGTCTCAGAGAGATATTTTCCCCGGCCTGCGGGCCGGGCGCAGATAGAAGGAGGACATCCCCTATGACTCAAAAGCACATCCTTTCGCTCCTTGTGAGTGCTGCTCTGCTGTGCGGCCTGCTGGCAGGCTGCTCCAATACAAACGGCGACGCCTCCCACGCAAGCTCTTCGGCTTCTGAGCCGTCCAGCGTCAGCAGCGAGAGCACCCCCAGCAGCACCGCGCAGGCCGACACCTCCGGGCTGTTCAATAAAGATTTCGACGAGAACTCACTGTTCAGCGTAGACGGCACTGCAGCCGCCTTTGAGCCCAGCCTCGGCTGGGGTCCCGGCGTGTCCGGCTGCTCCCTCAAGAGCGTGCAGGCCGCAGCCACCCTGCTGGTCTGGGCCGACGAGGCAAACCTCTCTGCCCGCACGGAAACGGCCATTGAGGACGCCTACACCCAGTGGTACGACAACCTCTCCGACTCGGAGCAGGAGGGCTTCGCCGAGGCATGGCCCATGATAAAGGACGATGCCGCTGCCCTGCTGGAAGACAAGAACGCCATGGCAGGCCGTCTGGAGGACGTGGGCCTCGACGCCAAGAAGTTGACCTTCTCCGAGAAGGACTGGAACGCCCTTGAGGATGTCGTTGACCCCCTCGTGCCGGAGGCAAAGGGCGAGTATTAAATCACAGAGAAAAGGCCGGACGCCTTTCCGCTTTGATGCGGGAGGCGTCCGGCCTTTGTTTTATCGGGATCAGACTTTCTTGAGGGTGTAGGCGCGGGTACCCATGCCGATCTTCTCGGCCTGCTCGAGGGTGGCTTTCCACTCGATGTTGGGGTTAGAGTCCTTGAAGTTGTCGTGGTGGCAGTTCCAGCCCGGGGTGGCGAGGTTCTGGCCCAGCTGGCTGTTGGGCAGCGGAGCGGCGTTCAGGCAGGCGTCGGCACAAGCCTGGTCGAGGGCCACCGGGTCGAAGGAGGCGAACATGCCGATGTCCGGCAGGATGGGCGCGTCGTTCTCGCCGTGGCAGTCGCAGTTGGGGCTGATGTCCTGCACCAGGCTGATGTGGAAGCAGGGGCGGCCTGCGCAGACGGCAGCGGCATACTCGGCCATCTTGCGGTCCAGCATCTCGTTGGCGCTGTCGCACAGGGCATAGATGGCGTCGAAGTTGCAGGCACCGATGCAGCGGCCGCAGCCCTTGCACTTG
>ERZ791621.757-NODE-757-length-15349-cov-2.71793_pt1 | contig 15349 bp, 10 predicted proteins | sample MGYA00510270_ERZ791621 | MGnify/ENA primary metagenome ERZ791621 (study PRJEB30046, sample SAMN00715189) | human gut metagenome | study: EMG produced TPA metagenomics assembly of the A metagenome-wide association study of gut microbiota in type 2...
TTCTTAGTGTAAAGGTCCTTACCACTTGCCTTTCCACGCTGTTTTTCTATTCCAAAGAGCATTCCTCTTATAAAAGTATGAAGAGTAGTCTTTCCCGCTTCATTCTCACCGTATACAATATTAAGTCCCGGTTCAAGAGTTAGCATTTTATGATTAAATTTTCCAAAATTAGTTAATCGTATGTCCTTTATAATCATGCCCTGTCCTCCATGGCATCCATCAATGCCTTTGTTCCATAGTAAAGGGTTTTACGCTGCAAAGGTGTAAGACTCTCCCTGTCAAGAAATTTCTTTATGTACATTCCAAGAATATTGTCCTTATTTTCAGCGTACAATTCTTCAAAATCATAATCAGGAACCGTATTGTCAGTAACACTTACAACATTTCCCACACCTTCAATATCTGAAACATCAATGTCAAAATCAGGATCTCTGTAACCGCTAAAAGTAATCTTGTACATATCATCCTGTCCCTGCTCCTTAATCATATCAATCAGTCTATGTCTTATTTCCAAATTAGTAGCTGTTGGAGTTACCGTGAAATCAAGTTCCCTGTAAATTCTCTTTGCAAAAGGCACAAATTCAAGTTCAAGACCTCTCTTTGAAATCTCCCCATAAATATAGCCTCTAGGTCCAATATCATTCATATCAATAGGTTCAAGAGAACCACTGTATGCCATCTTCATCTTTTCATCTATTTCAGGCTTATGAATATGTCCCATTGCCACGTAGTCAAAACCTGACATTGCAAGCTTCTTTCTATTAATTGGAATATGCTTTTCGTCACCGCCATGAGCCACCAGAATATTAATCATATCCGGTCTGTCCACAATAACATGGTCATACATTGCATCCTTAATTTCAGTCTGGTGATAACTTAGTCCATACACACATGTATTAAGCTCAGGAATCTCCACACTTTCAATATTCTTGTCACCTAAGAAAATAACATTCTCACTCCATTTGAAGCCGTCATAAAAAGAGCCCTTTTTAATGGCATCATGATTTCCCGCGCACAAAACAACCTTTGTGTCAGGAATAGTCGAAAACAAATAATCAACTTCCTTAAGTTCACGAAGTAACGGCTGTCTGTGAAACATATCCCCTGCAATAATAAGCAAATCTACCGGGTCTATTTTTATTTTTTTAATTAAACGTTCTAAAGTATTCCAAATTTCATCTCCACGGTTAGCCGCCCAAGGTCTTTTGCTCTCCGGAGTGGCACCAAGATGAATGTCACCAGTATGTATAAATCGCATAGTTCCTCCCGAATTTTTTACTAACTTTAAGTATAACATTAAAAATTTTTCGCGTAAAGATAAAGAAAAAAGTCAAAACACTCTTTTCTAATAAGCATTTTGACCTTTTCGTATATTTTTAATTATAATTCTCTTCAAAAACCCATATCTTATGTCCACGGTTATCCGTTACAAGTCCATATGTAGCTTTTGCCGCATTAGTTGCAACGTTCTTGTCGCTGTAAATCCCCTGAAGCTTTCCATATCCGTAAACATAATAATTATTTTCTTTCTTGCTCTCAAAAGTAGCATTAACCTTAGAACTACTGTCAAAAGTTACCTTGCCAATCTTTTCAACTGAAAGCTGCTTAGTTCCGTCAAGTGCATTAGTAAATGCCAAAGCTAATTCCTTTTGCTTTACATCATCCACATAATAGCTTGTTTTTGCAACAGGTTTCTTAGTCTCAGTATTATCCAAAAGCTGGTCATCTGAAATCTGGCTCTTGCCCTTGTACCGCTTAATATTAATAATATTGTCTGTTATTTCAACACCTGTAATATAAATATTATTCTGTGAATATGACTTAACTTCTTTATAATCCTTATCAACAATTACCAACTTGCTAACAGGTACAAAACTCTTCTTTGACACGTCACTCTGAGAACCTATTCCATAAATCAGGTTCGTTCCCGTGTAACCATATACGGTAATAATATTGTCAGCTCCCGCCTCAATAGTCTTCTTTTCACCATTCTTTAAGTTAACAATTGTAATGTTTTCCGTATCATAAGCCTTACCACTTGTATTGTAAGCCAACATACTTCCGTCGCTGTTAATTGCAAAACTTCCGTCTTCCACATTTTCTACCAACGCTCCCCACTCCTTAGTTTTAAGGTTTGCATAGTAAATAGTGTTGTTCATCATAATATAAAGAGTTCCGTCACCTACGTAACAAAGCTGTGACAACTGCTTCTCCAAGTTGTAAGCAGGCACTTTGCAAGGTACAAAAGCCGCCTCTGTGGAACTGTTAGACTCATAATTATATCTTAAAATAGAAATTCCGTTTTCGCCTACATGCTCCTTAGCCTTGCTATAACCATAAATCATATAGTCAACATTGCCCTTGTCATCCACGGTAATTACCCTTGCCTTAGTATTGTTAAGCTGTTCAGCATTCTTGGCATTAAGATTGTAAACCTGTTTGATTTTTCTTTCATTCAAATCCATTACGTAAACATCGCCGTTAACCTGAAACGCCATAAACTGCTGATTTGAACTTTCAACAAAATCAGCCTTTGTTTCTTTCTGAATGCCTAAGTCAATAAAACTTCCGCCTACGTTATTCTTGTCTGCTGTCCAAATCTGATTTACTTCCCTGTCATATGCCAAAACATAAATTCTTCCTGCACAACTCCATATTGTGATTGTTTCAGAAACATTATATTTCTCTTTAACCTTCTCAGCATTAGTTGTTCTAATCTGATAATTCATTGTATAAGTTCCGGCTTCCCCGGTGTCCTTTATGCAAAACTCTTTTGCTGTTATTGTTATATCAGATATAAGCTCAGGCTTAAGTGAAGTCCAAATAAGGCTATTGTAACTTGACTTAATAGTAGTCTGACCAAGGTTATCATTAGGAAGGCTACTATCAGGCTCAATATACTGAGCAAGCTTTGAAGCTCCCTCGCCCTTTAAAGCGGTCTTTGCAAAATTCTTCGCAAACTTAATCTGTTCAGTAACAAACTCCTTATCAGTAACCATTACTCTTGCGTAATAATTAATCTGCTCATACTTATCTGTTTTGATAATTATTTCCCAAAAATACTCTGTTCCCTGTTCCATAATGGCACTGGCCTGATAATTCAAAGTAATCTTGCCGTCCTTCTGTTTCCAGCCGTCAAGGGTTCCATTATCTATCAAACGGTTGTCCTCAGTACTCTTCATTTCGTAAGAAATCTCTGAAACCTTATTGCCATTAGTTGATATTGTAATTGGAACCGTTCTGTCTGTATTAACAGGGACAATAACATCACGCATATGTTCTTCTTCCATATCCATTGTGTAGCCGTTAAGACTTCCAACCTTCTGACTTCCATAATATAAATCAATCCCCGGCAACTTACCATTATATGTAGACGTTGCCTGACCGCTATTGCTCTGCTTGTTATTCTTAGACTGCTTCTTGTTAAAATTTATTCCTATAACCACTGCAATTGCAAGAATCAGCACAATTGCAACAACTGCTATAACTTTCTTTTTCATTTCATCACCCATTCAATCCTTGTATTTAATCAATCCTAATCATAGCACAAAAAAATGTCTGTGGCACTATTTTTTTGTACCACAGACAATTTTATTTTTTATTTTGTTTTTTTCTTTGGTGTAGCTTTCTTTTTTCTTGTTTTTGGAAATTCGAAAACTACTGATTCGTATGGTCTAAGTGGAATTTCCAATCTGTATGGTCTTCCATCGCACTCGCCTTTCTTGGCTCTGTAGCTTACAACCTGTTTCTCACCTGTTTCTGTTGTAACCAATCTCTTGTAAGTTCCGGCTTTTGGAACTCCTACAACATAATCAGGTCTTTCCATTGGTGTAAAGTTACACACGAAACCGATAGAGTTCTTATAATCAGCTTCTGTTGTCTTTCTTATGAAACTGAAAATACTTCTTTCGCAGTCATTGGCATTAATCCACTCAAAAGCTCCATAGCCCTTTGTTTCAGTGTAAAGTGCCGGATATTCCTTATATAAGTGAAGTAATTTCTTTACATATTCCTGCATATCCTTATGTTCAGGTTCATCAAGCAGATACCAGTCAAGGCTTCTAGCCTCTGACCATTCCTGTAACTGGGCAAATTCCTGTCCCATAAATAACAGCTTTCTGCCCGGATGTCCCAACATAAAAGTATATGCTGTCTTTAAGTTTTTAAATTTATCCTGTGGATAACCCGGCATCTTATTAATCATTGAACATTTCAAATGAACAACTTCATCGTGAGATAATACTAAAATAAAATTCTCACTAAATGCATAAGTTAATCCGAAAGTCATCTTATTATGATTACCCTTCTTAAACAAAGGATCAAGCTTAGTATACTCTAAGAAATCATGCATCCAGCCCATATTCCACTTGTAAGAAAATCCAAGGCCACCTTCCTTAGGTGACATAGTAACCTTAGGCCATGCTGTGGATTCTTCAGCAATAATATATGCTCTTGGATTTCTGTAATTCATAACACTACTTAAATGTTTAAAGAACTCAATAGCTTCCAAGTTCTCATTACCGCCATACTTATTAGGAACCCACTGTCCGTCTTCTCTTCCGTAATCCAAATATAACATAGAAGCAACTGCGTCAACTCGAAGTCCGTCTATGTGATATTTTTCAACCCAGAATAATGCATTTGCAATAAGGAAATTAACAACTTCTGTCTTAGAATAATCGAAAACCTTAGTACCCCAGTCAGGATGTTCTCCCAATCTTGGATCTGCATATTCATAAAGTGGTGTTCCGTCAAACATTGCAAGTCCGTGAGCATCTTTTGGGAAGTGGGCAGGTACCCAGTCCAAAATAACCCCGATTCCTGCTTTGTGGAAAGCATCTACCAAATACATAAAATCCTGAGGTGTTCCATATCTTGATGTAGGTGCATAATATCCTACAACCTGATATCCCCATGAACCATCAAAAGGATGTTCCAATATACCCATAAGTTCTACATGAGTATATCCCATATCCTTAACATATGCTACAAGTTCTTTAGCCATACGCTTGTAATCATAGAATCCGTCTTCATCATCAGGACCTTTAAAATCCTTTTTCCATGAACCCGGATGAACCTCATAGATTGACATTGGAAGTTCATAGTGATTCTCCTTTGCCTTCTCTGATATCCATTTAGCATCTTTCCATTTGTAATTATCAATATTTGCTACCCTTGAAGCATTTCCGGGTCTTTTCTCAGCCCAAAAACCATAAGGATCAGCTTTGTACAATGTATCCCCACTTTGTGTAGAAATAACATACTTGTACATTGCGCCTTCTTCAACCTCCGGTATGAAAAGTTCCCAGATGCCTGAATCATTTTCCATCTTCATGTTATGGTTAAATCCCAACCAGTCATTAAAATCACCTATAACGGCAACGTTAACTGCATGGGGTGCCCAAACTGCGAAATATGTTCCTTTTACACCATCAATTGTTGTAACATGCGCACCCAGTTTCTCATATATTTCATAATGAGTACCTTTTCCAAACAAATAACAGTCATCTTTTGTTATGACATTCTTGTTTCCCATATGGTCTCCTCCCTGTTTTAATTATTTATTTTCTGTTGTAATTAATCAGGCAGCCTTTTAATATAATGTCACGTTCGTCGTCAGTCATTTCGCCAAGCTTTAATGTAAATGGTTTAACATTCTTGTCATCATCTACAACGTAAGCCTGTACGTCTGTAGCTTTGTTCTTAACAGCTTCAACTATTTCCGGTACAAAAATATAGTCACCGTTCTTAAATGGCAATTCTTCTGATTCATAAATGAATGGAAGCATACCCCAGTTAATAAGGTTTGAACGATATCTCTTTGTTGCATATTCACAGGCAATATTAGCCCATCCGCCTAATACCTTCTGACATGAAGCAGCCTGTTCTCTTGCTGAACCGTCACCCGGTTTTACTGCAAAAATAGTGCTTCCGATACCTACTGTATCATTGTCAATCTTGTACTGAGGAAGATTGCTCTTTAACGCTTCAAATACTCCTCCAACTTCCGGAAGTGCATCTACAGGATTCTGTCCTGCCTCTCTTGCTTTTTCTGCTTTCTGTACTTCTTTAGCTTTTCCTACATATTCAGGGTCCTTTCTTGAAAGTGCAAATTCTGCAAGTCCAAGTGGGTTAGAACGATAAGATGATGTTTCACCTGATGGTATTAATTCATCTGTTGTTGTAACCGGATCATGAATCTCTGAAACAACTTTAAGAAGAAGATTGTCTGTAAGTGCAACCATTTCCGGCCAGTCTTTGATGTTTGGTCCAAACTGGATTTCTGTATCAGGATCTGCTATTCCGTGTGAGTCAAATACTCTGTTTTCATAAATACTCTTGTCAAAATGATACTTACGTCCCTTAAACTCAACATCAACATCTGTAGCTGCTGTAAGATAACCCTTGTTAGCTGCTGTTGCTGCAATAGATCTGGCATCCATAAGTGCAACTGAAGAAATCTGTCCATTCTGTAACTTACTTCCTTCTCTGTTAGGGAAGTTACGTGTTGAATGTCTGATACTGAAGGCATTGTTAGCCGGTGTATCACCTGCACCGAAACAAGGTCCACAGAATGCTGTCTTCATAACACCGCCGGCAGCCATAATATCTGCTGCGCATCCGTTTTTGATTAATTCCATATATACTGGCATAGAAGCAGGATATACACTAAGTGTAAATTCGTCAGCTCCAATGCTATGTCCCTTTAATATATCTGCTGCTGCACAAATGTTTTCAAATCCACCACCTGCACAACCTGCAATGATTCCCTGGTCAACATAAAGTTTTCCATCACGAATCTTGTTTGTAAGTTTATAATCAACCTGTCCATCTAATGAAACTAAAGCTTTCTTTTCAACATCGTGGAGAATATCTTCCAAGTTAGCATTTAATTCTTCAATAGTATATGTGTTACTTGGATGGAATGGCATTGCAATCATAGGTTTAATCTTAGATAAATCAACATAAACAATTCCATCATAGTATGTAACTTCGCCAGGATTTAATTCTTTATACTCATCTACTCTTCCATGGATGTCATAGAATTCCTTAATCTTCTCATCTGTACGCCAAATAGATGAAAGACAAGTTGTTTCTGTTGTCATAACGTCAACACCGATTCTGAAATCTGCGCTTAATTTAGAAACACCAGGTCCTACAAATTCCATAACTTTATTCTTAACATAACCCTTGTCAAATACTTCTCCGATAATTGCAAGTGCAACGTCCTGAGGTCCTACACCCTTAGCAGGTTCTCCTGTCATGTAGATACCGATTACTTCAGGCATATTAATGTCATATGTCTGTGAAAGTAGCTGCTTAACCAATTCAGGTCCGCCTTCACCCATAGCCATAGTACCAAGAGCACCATAACGTGTATGTGAATCAGAACCAAGAATCATCTTTCCGCCACCTGCTAACATCTCTCTGGCAAACTGATGAATAACTGCCTGGTGAGGTGGTACATAAATTCCGCCATATTTCTTAGCACAAGTAAGTCCAAACATATGATCATCTTCATTGATTGTTCCACCAACAGCACATAAACTGTTATGACAGTTTGTAAGCACATAAGGAATTGGGAATTTCTCTAATCCTGAAGCTCTTGCTGTCTGAATGATTCCAACAAATGTAATATCATGGGATGTAAGCTTATCAAACTTAATCTGAAGCTTGTCCATATTGCCTGATGTGTTGTGTTCGTTCAAAATACCATATGCCATAGTATTCTTTGCAGCATCTTCTTTTGTAAGGTATTTATCCCCTAACTTGTTCTTTAGTAATTCTTCTGAGCCTGCACCTGTTTCTACAACTTCTGTGCCACCAATAAGGTATGCTCCGCCTTTACTTAATGTTATCATTTTTGCCTCCTATGTTTTCGTAACTTATCAGGTTAAATGCGTACCCTTCGGGGTTATAATCCATTTCATACTGATAAGTAATAGTATACATTTTTTTGCTCTTCAAATCAAGTAATACACCCATACAATAAGTCGACAATCCGTCTGGTTTGTCTGATTTTTAACCTTTCGCATTTATTGAACATTGTTATAGACCTTTAGGGGAAGATGATAGTAATGAGGACAAAAAATAAGCTGTGCTTTAATGTTGAGTTAAAGCACAGCCTGTTTTATTATTAAGTTGTTTATTTTTTATTCAATAAAATCTGACCAATTATTTATTCCGTTTACATCAATTACATCTGTTAATCCAGGTTCACCACCGAGGTTACCACTTGTAGTTATTACATCATTTGTGTCAAATTCTATTATATCCATCTCTGGGCTTATATATCTTCTTTCCATTATTCTGGTATCTCCTCTCCATTAATGTACTTGTTAATGATGGCCTTCTGTGCATCAGTATAATTATTCTTATATGCTGCACTTTTCTGTACCTCGTTAGCAACGTATTCAATTGACTTAGCATTGTTTTCAGTAACTTCTGCATAAACAGTCTTTGTATCACCATTTGAATAATTAATAGTTGCATATCCTACAGCAATAAATTTTCTACCATAGTTTTTTCCCTGGATTTTGATAATTGAACCACAGAACTTTCCTGTCTCCTTATTTGATTCTTCACCAAACCATCCATTATTTGCAATATCGAGAACAGTATAAATACTAGCACTCTCCTTTGTAAGTGTGTTTCCATGAGTTGTGTACAAATCTAATGTTGTAATAAGTGTACCTGTTGTTACTGTTTTTGAATTTAAGATTTCATCTGCAGCAATTCCATTTCCTGATTTAACAGTTGTCTGGAATCTTAAACCTGTTGGAGCTGCTAATCTGATACTTGCTCCCTTTGTCATTGTTACATTTAATTCAATGCTCTTTAAAGTCATATTTTCATTTACTGTGAGTTCTGTTCCTGGAGCATAAGCTTCTTTCTTAGTAACATTGTAGTAACCCTGACCATCAGCTGGTACAGTAATTGTTGCACCTTCTTCGTACTGTTTTTCTGTTCCATCAATTGAAACTGTGTAAATAGTTTCATTTTCATTTTTTATTATAACTGTTGCTTCCCCTCCAGTATATTTTATGTTTATTGTGTTTTCACCTTTTACTAATCCTGATAAGTATACAACTACACCAGCACCTTGGGTTTTATATTTTTTTGAATCAACTCCATTAATAGTCACACTTTCTATTGTATTAGAAACAGTCATATATATACCCTGCTCACTTGCAAAACTTGGTTTTTGCACGTTCTCCACTTTCACTTCTGTATTATCATTATATGAATATCCTGAGCCATTAGCGATGTCCTTCCAAACTACTGCTGAAGGATCTCTTGTTGTTGTTTCTTCTGATGAAGTAACTGCCTTATCACCTGTTGCAACTATAAAAGTAACATACTGTGATCCATCTTTACTAGTTACTTTAACAACATTATATGCATTGTTATTAATCCATTCCTTTGCATTTACATGAATTTCAGCAGAATTAAATACCTGAACTCCGTTTCCTCCATTTTCAACCTTTTCAACCTTGACACCGTTTATTTCCAATGTTGCATCAGGGTAATTCCCATGCCAAGTAACATTCATAAACATCTCATTATAAAAATTCAAGCTTCCAGCGCCTGTTGTCATCCAATTTACAATATCTCCTTTTGACTGAGATGTATCTATAGCTACTTTCCAAGGTGATTTTTTATCTCCTGAACCTTTCATGAAGGCTTCACCATCTTTTTTATAGTCATGTTTATAGTTGTATGTTAGCTTGCTATAATCCGTATCAGCCTTTACCTCCCTTGGATTGTACACCGTAATTGATGTTACAATCATCGCAATAGTACATATTATTGCGAGTATTCCTTGTTTCCTTTTTGAAATATTCATGTTTTTTCTCCTTTCATCCAAGATCTTGTCGAATCCCTTCGATTATTTATCCTTTATCAGATAATTTTACCAAATTAAAATGTTTTTTTCAACTACCCATAGGTTATGTTGTACACTTTTTATTTATTTTTCATAACCTTACCTGTTCTTTATGCATTTATCCTATGCTTTTTGCACATTTTATCTGCTTCTTTTTATGCATTTTATACAATTATTTGGCGTTATAATGTTTTTACTATAAAACCGTTTTTATTCTTCTTGTGATTTTGCACAATTTCATCATTTTTCTCTGTTATATGCCAAACATTAAGGTTTTCCTCTAAAAGAGTAAAGAAAAAGCCCACTGGAACAATATCTCCAGCAGACCTTTTTCAATTGTTATATGCTATGCTTTGACTAACCAATCATAATAGACTGTTTGCTTTTTACATTTATTTATTTTTCTTAGGAATCTTCTTAAACTGAATATATTTAACCTTGATTCCTGCTAGTACTTCTTCAAGTTTTAAGTTGTATACACCCTTGTCAAGTTTAACCTTGCAAAGCTTCTGTGTAATCCAGTTGCCATCTGTACCATTAGTCTGAATTACAACCATTGTTGTACCATTGGCATTAACATTTACTGTTGACTGGGATAAGTTGGACTTGTCAAATGCGATATTTACAATAATTGTATATTCTCCTTCTTCTTCAACCTCCAATGTAGCTTCCGTTCCACTGTTAAACATTACCTTATCATCTTTTCCAACATTGAATACCTGATACTTAGCCTGGTCGTTTGGAATTGAATCAAAATGTTTTGCAATATCAGTATCAACTAATTCTCTTTCAATAACAGGTGCTGAAAGAATAAAGTTACAAATATTAATTGCTGCTCTCTGAAGCTCTCCAACAGTAAGCTTTCCCTCCTTAACTGACTCTTCAGTATTATCATTGTTTGAATTAACTTCTGCTCCGTTGTTATTTACAACCATATATAAGTCATTCTGTGAGCGAACCATGTCTCTTGTATCCTGATTTGATTCTTCTCCACCTTCTACAACGTCGTTCATCTTAGCCCACCAGTCAGTCATGACGATACCGTCATATCCCCATTCATTTCTAAGAATTGTTGTACAAAGATCGTAATTTGAAGCTGCCCAATGTCCGTTAATAGGATTATAGGCTGTCATTAATGCCTTAACTGTTCCGGCTTTTACTGCCATTTCAAATGTTTTAAGATAAATCTGTCTAATTGCTCTTTCTGAGCATACTGCATCAATCTTAAATCTATGTGATTCCTGACCGTTTAATGCAAAATGCTTAATTGTGCCCCATGCTCCACCGTCTTTAATACCGCCTGTTGAAGCAACTGCAATTGTTCCTGAAAGGTATGGATCTTCTGAATAGTATTCAAAGTTACGTCCGTTTAAAGGATGTCTGTGAATGTTTACTCCGGGTCCAAGTAATGTATCTACCTGATTTCCGTATAATTCCTGACCTTCCATTGTGTAAAGTTCTCTTACAAGCTTAGGATTCCATGATGCTGAAAGTGCTGTTCCAATAGGAAGCTGTGTAGCTTTTCCTTCCATTCTAAGTCCACTAGGACCGTCAGCACAACATGCTGCAGGGATTCCGTAAGCAAACAATGTATCACTTAATCCACCAAAAGCTGAAGCTGTTCCTTTTGTAACTCTAGGGTTACTCATTCCTTCACCTCTTACAATCTGTGCTAATTCTGCAACTGTAAGCTGTGCAACGAACTCTTCAATAGTGTTTTTACCTGCTTTTACATCCTGTAATGTAATTCCTACATCACCTGTAATTTCCATATCCTTTGGAAGATTTTCTTCAATTCTCTTAGCCATGTCTACTGTTGGCTTCTGTGATGGTACATATGTTATTTCATATGTTCCATCTTCTTTTCTTTTGCCCGGCTTCATTAATGTAAGATTTTCATCGTTAGGGCAGGCAGCTTCTGAAAGCTGTTCTGTTACTTTAAGTTCTTCAACTTTATATGTATAAGCTAGTTTATTATTTTTTACGCTGTTACCTACGTAGAAGTTGTAGTCTCCTGCTTCTAATACGTAGCATGACTTGTTGCCTGTAACGCCTGAGTCATCATATGATGCAATTCCGTTAATATCGAAAGCAATCTTTAATGTCTGGCTCTGACCCGGTGCAAGATTTTCTGTTTTCTCGTATGCGCAAAGCTGTCTTGCAGGCTGTCCCAAAGCTCCCTGTGGTGCTTCGTAATATACCTGAACAACTTCTTTTCCTGAGAACTTATCACCTGTGTTAGTTACCTTAACTTCTAATGTGATTTTTTCATCATCTGCATCGGCTGATACTGTTTCAATATCAAATGTTGTGTATGAAAGTCCGAAACCAAATTCAAATTGAACTTTTTCAGGTGCAAATGTTTCAAAATAACGATATCCTACATAAATGTCTTCTTTGTAAAGGTTTGTTAGTTCGTTGCCAAAGTTGTCATTAGCAGGATAGTCTTCAATATCATAAGCTACTGTGTCAGGTAATTTACCGCTTGGTGTAGCCTTGCCTGAAAGTGCTTCAGCTACTGCGTTTCCACCTTCCATACCGCCCTGCCATACAATAATTACTGATTTGATGTGTCCCTTAAACTGTTCTTCATCAATCCACTTAAGGTCGATAATATTTGAAACGTTAAGAACTACACAAACATCTTCGAAAGCTTCTGTTATGTTCTTAAGGTTTTCTTTTTCTTCATCTGTAAGAAGATAGCTTCCTACCCAGTTGGCGTTGTCCTTATCTTCTCCTGCTGTACGTCCGATAATGTATACAGCCTTGTTAGTTGATTCTGCCTGTTTCTTTGCATAATCTGCTGTGATTTCCATATCTTTCTGGAACCATGGCTCGCATGCCCAGCCACCGCCACCGTTATCAAATGGATGGTCTTTTAACCATTCCTTATAGTCTTCAACTATAGTCTTGTTAAAGTTAAGATTGCTGTTTTCAAATCCGTCCAAAATATTTGTTGTGTATTCAACGTTTACAGCTCCTCCTGAACCTGTTCCGCTTCTGTAGTACTCAATCATTGGTCTTCCAAAAACTGAAACCTTATCCTGTTCTGTTAATGGAAGTACATTTCCCTCATTTTTAAGTAAAACTATTCCCTCTACTGCCGCTTCACGGCTTTTCTCGGCAAATCCTTCAACAGGATTTCCCTTTAAGTTATTTGACATTTTTCTCCTCCTCGCATTATCTTCGGATATATTTTTTATTCGTTTTATTTTCATTTTCTATACTAAAAATCACTATATCATATAATTTTTGCAAATACTAGATTTTATGGGAGGAAAAACGTTTTTATTAAGGGCGTTTTTGTCCCCCCTTTTGTGCAATTTTTTAGGCTTTTTGCCCCATAAAAAGCACATCTTTGCTTGTAAAAATTTTTTTGGTTGGTTTTTTTTATGTATTTTTACTATTTATTTATGGCTATTTTTGTTAATTTTGTTTTTTGTACTTTATTGCTTTAAAGCGTTATATGTTGTAAAATTATATTACTATACTTGAGCGACAGAAAGGAATAAAACAATGGGAAAATATTTTCAGGAAGAAATTGAAACTGCCTCTCGTGAAAAGATTGAGCAGATTCAAACAGACGGACTTTTAGACGTGGTAAAAAGAGTATACGAGAATGTACCTTTTTACAGAAAAAAAATGGTGGAAAAAGGTGTAACACCTGACGATATAAAATCTTTAAAAGATATTTCTAAGTTACCTTTTTTAACGAAAGACGATTTAAGAGATGCTTATCCATATGGCTTATTAGCAGTACCTCTTAAAAATTGTGTACGTATTCACTCAACTTCAGGTACAACAGGTAAGCGTGTAGTAGATTTTTATACTAAGAAAGATATTGATATGTGGGAAGATGGATGTGCCAGAGCCCTTGTGGCTGCCGGTGGAACAGATGAAGATGTAGTTCACGTAGCTTATGGATATGGTCTTTTCACAGGTGGCTTCGGATTAAACGGTGGTTCACAGAAGGTTGGTTCTTTAACACTTCCTATGTCATCAGGTAACACTGACAGACAGCTTCAGTTTATGACTGATTTTGGTTCAACTATTCTTTGTTGTACACCTAGTTACGCTTCTTATTTGGCCGAATCAATTGAAGAACGGGGAATTAAGGACCAGATTAAATTAAAAGCCGGCATTTTTGGTGCAGAGGCTTGGTCAGAAGATATGAGAGCTGATATTGAAAACAGGCTTGGCATTAAGGCTTATGATATTTATGGACTTACTGAAATTGAAGGTCCGGGTGTTGCTTTTGAATGCGAAGAACAGAATGGTATGCATATTTGCGAAGACTATTTTATTCCGGAAATTGTTGATCCTGACACATTTGAGCCTGTTCCTGATGGTCAGATTGGTGAGTTAGTATTCACAAGCTTCGCTAAGGAAGCTTTTCCACTTATCAGATATCGTACAAAGGATATTACATATATTACCAGGGAAAAATGTAAATGTGGACGTACTCATGCACGTATTCACAGATTAATGGGACGTTCAGATGATATGCTTATTGTCAAAGGTGTTAATGTTTATCCTTCTCAGGTTGAAGAAGTTCTTATTAAACAGGGCATGCCTGCCAACTACCAGCTTATTGTTGACCGTGTAAACAATAGCGATACTATGGAAGTTCTGGTTGAAATGACACCTGAAATGTTCTCTGATAAAGTTAGCTCAATTGAGTCTAAGGAGAAAGATATTGTTACCGCTCTTAAGAGTATGCTTGGCATTTATGCTAAGGTTAAATTGGTTGAACCAAAATCAATTACACGTTCAGAAGGAAAAGCAGTTCGTGTTATAGATAAACGTAAAATTTAGGAGGTTTTTATATGTATATTCATCAGATTTCAGTGTTCATTGAAAACAAACCGGGTAATATTGCAAACTTTACCAATTTTCTTGCCGAACACAAAATAGATATGCGTGCATTCCAGATTGCCGATTCAAGCGATTTCGGAATTATTCGTATTATTGTAGACGATCCTTTTAATACTCTTACTCTGTTAAGAGACAACGATTGGATTTGTAACCTTACACACGTTATTGGCGTTAAGCTTCCGGATGAGCCGGGCTCAATGGCTAAGGCAATGAACGTTATTGCTTCTAACGGCTACAGCGTTGATTACGTTTACGCCTTTCTTGCAAGAGGCACAGATGACGCCCTTATGGTATTCCGTGTCAAGGACGAGGATACAGACAAAGTTGCCGCATTGCTGGTAAGGAATGGAATGAAAACAGTGGACCAGGAAGACTTGACTAAAATGTAGGAATGGAAACACTTAGAAGTGGGAAATATCTTTGTCCGCACTTACTTTTCAGTAATTATCCAGAAATATGCCCGCACTTCTTATAGACATTCTCTTTATCATCTATCATATACTTTTTGGGTATGGGGGAAAATGATAAATAGAATGTCTATAAGCACGCGGCTGTCGCAACATGCGACAGCCCCCACCAAAAAAAAGA
>ERZ791621.782-NODE-782-length-15029-cov-2.15814_pt1 | contig 15029 bp, 13 predicted proteins | sample MGYA00510270_ERZ791621 | MGnify/ENA primary metagenome ERZ791621 (study PRJEB30046, sample SAMN00715189) | human gut metagenome | study: EMG produced TPA metagenomics assembly of the A metagenome-wide association study of gut microbiota in type 2...
AATTAACGGCGGCACCTACTCGGTCTGCATCCGGGTCGGAAGCCAATACCAGCTCGGCGTCTGTTTCCTTGGCCTTTTCAACTGCCAGAGCCAAAGCCGCCGGTTCTTCCGGATTAGGAGAAACAACGGTTGGGAAGTCGCCGCTTACTACGTCCTGTTCGGGTACGTGGATGATATTCGTGAAACCGAATGCTTTCAATGTCGGCGGGATAACCGTTACCCCTGTCCCGTGGATCGGCGTGTAGACGATCTTCATGTCATGGTGACGTGCGATGGATTCCGGTGACAAAGAAATCTTTGTCAGGTCGTTGATATATTGTTCATCGATTTCCTTGCCGATGATTTCGATCAGTTCCTTGTTGCCTTTGAACTTGATTTCGCTGGCATTACGGATTTTGTTGACTTCGGCAATCGTATTCTTGTCATGCGGAGCGATCATCTGGGCGCCATCGTCCCAATACGCCTTGTACCCGTTATATTCTTTCGGGTTGTGCGAAGCGGTCAGGATAATACCGCTCTGGCATCCCAACTTGCGGATGGTATATGACATTTCAGGGGTCGGGCGAAGGTCTTCGAACAGATACACCTTGATGCCGTTTGCTGAGAAAATGTCGGCAGAGATTTCAGCAAATTTGCGGCTGTTGTTACGGCAGTCATGGCCGATTACAACTTTTATCTGGTCCAGATTGGCAAATTCCTTTTTCAGATAGTTGGATAAGCCTTGTGTGGCTGCTCCTACCGTGTAGATGTTCATACGGTTTGAACCTACTCCCATGATGCCTCTCAAACCGCCTGTGCCGAATTCCAGGTCTTTGTAGAATGATTCGATCAGTTCCGTCGGATCTTCGTTGTCTAACAGAGCCTGCACCTGTGCACGTGTTTCAGCGTCATAACTTTTAGTAAGCCAGCTTTGCGCCTTGCTTCTTACCATTTCTAACAGTTCCTTGTTTTCCATGACCTATATGTCTTGCTTTTAATTTAAAGAAATCCTGATTTTGAAATTAACAAAGGTACAAATAAATTGATAATTTCCAAGATTCAGGCTTTTTATTTACCAGACAAAAGAATACTTGTATTCCGACCGGTTTCCGGCTGCATCCGTAACGGTTAGTTTGAGGGTGTGTTTCCCTTTTTCGAGCCGTTCTTTATCGAACTTGTAGGTAATGACCGATTTGCTGTTCATTTCGAACAGGACGTACTGCCCGTCTATTTCTCCCCGGTAGGTTTGTACGCCGCTCAGGTTATCGGACAGGCGGAAAACGAATGCTTGTTTGCTGATCCATGTGTTGGCGCCCAACGGGGTGATCGTCGGTGCTTTGAGATCTTGCCCGACCGTATAATTGCCAAGTTCTTTGATCGTGCCGTCGATCCAGCCGTTCCGGTAAGTGCCGCCGATCCAGGATCGACGTCCTTTCTGAGTGCGGATGATACCATATTGCTGCTTGTTTTCCAGCGTGTCGATCCGTAAACGCAAAGATAGTTGGGCCGAGCTGTGAAGCGGAACGGGGCGGTTATGCAGGATGTGCGTGTCTGCCAATGCCGTGCTGTCTTCTTTTACCGAATAACGGAAATAAAGATCGTCGTACAGGTTTCCTTTCGGGATCGTCATCCGGATACCTTTTGCTCCGAACCGGTTGTCGGCCATCCAATGAAACAGCTCTGTACCTTCGGTCTCGATCTCCGGAATCTCCTGTTCTTTCCCTTCTATCCAAACGGAGAGGCGAGTTGTGTTGCCGAATGCATCGGCGAGCGTATACGTGAGATGATACGTTTTCTCTTCTTCTATATGGATGATTCCCCGGTTGATGCTTTCGTTAAAACGGAGGCGGTTACCTGGTTCTACGAAGCTGCGCATATAAAAGGAGCGACGCTCTTTCCATTCCTCATAATCGACATAGCTGTTCAAGTAGCGGGTCTCGTCGAAAGCAAAGCGGTCCAGGTTGCTATGGTAGATGATCTGGCTGTCTTGGCGGAGGGTAATATCCCTCACTCCGTAGATATTTGTCGTATTATCCATATAATCGTAGGCTTTGACCGCCAGCCCGATTTCTCCCCAAGCTTCGATCTTACCGGTGATGGTTTGTTTGCCGTTTTTGGCCGTGACCGGTTTTAGCTCCAGTTTACGACTGCTGCCGTTGACCACTCCTTTGCCTGGTTGCGGGCAGACCAGGATTCCCTGTATTTTCGGTGCGCGGGTGTCGGTTATCTTCTCTTTGAAATATTCGATAGGATCGAGTACCTCTTCACTTTCCGTGTCGCGTACTTCGAAGTGGAGATGTGGGCCTCCCGAACTTCCGGTGTTTCCGCTATAGGCGACAATTTCTCCTTTTTTGACCGGGAGTTGGTCCGGGTTGAGAAACAAGTTCACGTTGAAGCTTTCCTGTTCGTATTGCTGTGTCTTGATATATCGGGCGATGGAAGGGGCGAATCGTTGCAAATGACCGTAGACGGGTGGCGTTCTCTCCGGATGTGTCAGGTATAAACCGTTTCCGTATCCCCACGGACTGACGGATATACGTGATACGTATCCGTCCTGTACGGCGTGGATGGGCTTCCCTTCAACTCCTTGTGTCTTAAAATCTATTCCGGAATGGAAATGATTGTTGCGCAACTCCCCGAAGTTTCCGCTCAACAAGATCGGGAAATCGAATGGCTGGCGGAGTTGTTGGGCGCTTATTGTCTGTATGAAAAAAAACAGTATGGCGATATATCGTTTGTACATATTCTATCTGTATTTAGAAAAGCAAAAGTAATCATTTATTTCAATAGTAGAAAGTCGACGATCAAAGGGAGATGGTCGCTGTAGCCACCTTCGTATTTGAAGCCATAGTAGGTGCGGAAAGGGCGTTTGCCACGCCAGGTTTTATCTTTTATGAGCAGGAATGACGGTGAAAAGATGCGGGCGCTTCCTGGGATGAGCTGCATCTGGGAGGTGGTGTCGGTGAGAGAGGACGACAGGATGATTTGATCTAACTGGCTCCATTCCCCTTGATACTTATGACTTCCAGGAGGAACTGACCGGTTCTTGGCAAACAGGTTGTATAGAAGGAGAGATGGATAAGCATTCGTCCGAGGTTTCATAGGCATGGAACCTGAACCGGACAGGCATGGATTTGGAATCGGATGGGCATCCAGTATTTCCCGGATGCTCGTGTCGTCCGGCGTATCATTAAAATCTCCCATAATCAGGATGTGTGGGGCAGGACGGAGGTTGTGGATCGAGTCGCATAATGTACGCAGGGTACGTGCGGCATCCAAACGGTCCGGTTCGCTTTCTTTTTCTCCTCCGTAACGGGAGGGAAAATGGCAGACAAAGACATCGATCCGGTCTCCGGTCATTACATCTCCCCATACATGCAGGATATTACGGGTGTGTTTATGCTGCTTGCGGGTAAAACGGACTGGATGTTCCGTGTGTCCCTGATAGCGAAACTTGTCCCGCTGGTAAAGAAATGCTACATTAATCCCTCGCGTGTCTTGTCCGTGTGTCATGCAATAACGGTAATGCTGCCGACGGAGCGGAGTGTAGTTCAGAAGCCGGACAAGGACGGAATCGTTTTCGACTTCACAAAGTCCGATCAAAGCCGGAGTGCTCCATTCTCCTGCTGCTGTGATGACTTTTGCCAGTTGTTGTAGTTTATGGTAAAACCGTCCGGACGTCCAGTGGCGGTTGCCGGAGGGGAGGAAATCATTGTCCGCCGTAAGCGGATCGTCTTTCGTGTCGAACAGGTTTTCGACGTTGTAGCTCATCACGCGGAAGTCTGTTTGCCCTTGTGAAGGCAAAGAAAACAATGTCAGGATAAAAAACGTCATAGTTAAGGTTCTGGCCATATCGTTTTATTTTGTTTCATCTTCTTTCGGTACGAATTCGTAGGCTCCGATATCGGGACCGTCGTTTGTCAGGCGGTTTATGCCGTAGCGGTCCACCGGATATTGCTGCGTGACGAAGATATCGGCTTTCCCAACTCCTAAGGTCGTCAGCGAATCCGGACGGAAATCAAAACGGTATTTGTTTTTTTCGCCACCTTTTAACCTGTAGGACGGACTGGTATTGGTGAACAATACCTCTTTGAAGTGGTCATTGTTGCTGCCATTCGTTTTGATTACGCAATGGTTGAACAGGTATTCGAATGATGCCGCACCATCGACGGATAGATTGAGTTCTCCTTTATATGCTTCTTTGCCAGCATCGAGACGGCCGCCGTAGATGCAGTTGTCGAATGTCGCTTTGAGCGGATAAGCCTCTTCATTCGCATTGTTTGCCATCGTGAGGCAAGGCGTGGTCCGTTTTTCCAATGTCATGAAATTGGCAAGCGTACAATGGACGAAACAGTAGTTCCCGCCAATCAGAACCACGACACCTCCTCCGGCATTGGTCAATTCCGTGTTGGTCACTTCAATCTTGCAATTGCGTGCAGAGAATAGGTGCTCTCCCATATTCGTGATTTGGGAATTGCTTAGTTTCAGTTTGGATTCGTCCGGTGACGACTTTTCGAATGTCAGTCCTGTTTTTCCGTTTCGCACGATGACATTGTCCATAATGTTATGGTAGCTTTCCGGACGGAAGAAAATCCCTCCCCATTGTGATGGTGTCCGGTCGTAGGGCAGGATGTCGTTCAGTATGAAATCCAGACGGTCTCCGCGGAAGACAATCGGATTTTCGCGTGTCCCTTTGGCCAGCAATGTCCCGTATGTGATGACTTTCGCTGTGTCGTGCATATAGAACGTTGCGCCCGGATCGATGTTGAGCGTGATGTTGGGAGAAATAACCAGACTGTCATATATAAGGTAGGGCCGTTCGGCTGTAAAATGCGTGTCTTGTGTCAGGATAAGCCCGTTTTTATACAGGTTTACATTTTGCCCGTATGCTTCGAGGCGGACAGACTGTTTGACTCCGTTTGTGGTGAAGATGATGGAATCGTCTACCAGCAGCGGCTGGTTGGATGCGTTCGGATTGACGGTCACTTCCACAAAAACATACAAGCTGTCGTCCGCCTGTATCCTTACATTCTGGAAATGGTCACCTTTACGCCCGTCCACATTGATGCGGAAACCGGTTTCTTCGCCGCTTGCCAGCATGATCTCGCTGATCAGCAAAGGTTGGTCATTGCGGTTATAGATCATGAACTCTTTGGTTGCGGAGCCTATTGTGGTGAATACCGTATCGAAAGAAAGTGTGTCGACCGAGAAACTCAGCCGATGGTTGGGGTTATTCGAATAGTTTTCGTCCAGCCCGTCACACGACAACAGGTTGAGCACTATAAAGAATAATATGAATAACGGAGCGGCTAATTTTTTCATTTCATTAATTATTAATAGTCCAGGTAAACTGTTATTTACCATATAATGTCAATAAGAAAACAAATTTATTATAAATAAGTTTTCGGGCATTAACATAAAAAAAGAGGAAAAACATCTGTTGAATGTTAATCCTCTTTTATAACGAGAAATGTATCGTTTTATTTTGCAGGGATGTTCTTTAATAGTTCGAGTAAGTGAGACCACCACAATCCAACGGTATCAATCTGTATGCGTTCGTTGGGGGAATGGACATCCCGAAGCGTCGGTCCGAATGAGATCATATCCAGATTCGGATATTTTTCTAGGAACAAGCCGCATTCCAGTCCTGCATGGATCGCCATTATTTTTGCATCTTTGTTAAACAAACGTTTATAGGTCTCTTGTGCCACTTTCAGGATCTTTGAATCCGGGTTAGGCGCCCAACCCGGATAGCCGTCGCCGTGAGTTACCTGTGCACCGGCTAACTTGAAAACAGATGCGACCCGACTGGCAATCATGTTCTTGCAAGACTCGATGGAGCTGCGCTGGCTTGTGCCGACAATGATTGTGCTGTCATCTCCCATCTTGACAGAAGCCAGGTTGGTGGAGGTTTCCACCAGCCCTTCGATGTCGTGGCTCATGCCGATCACGCCATGCGGGCAGGCATGTAAAGCCAAAATCAGTTTTTCGGCATCATAGTCGCTGATGTATTTGTCCGGACGGTCGGTCGATGCCATTGTTATCTGTACGTTCGGGTCTACATGTTTCAGTTCGTTTTCGATATCTGCCGTGAAATGGTTCAGCAGAATACGGGCTGCTTCCTTTTCTTCCGGATACAGACCGATGGTCGCTTGCGCTTCGCGGGCGATAGCGTTGCGGAGGTTACCGCCGTGGATGAAGCAAAGGTTAAAATCGGCTTGATTTTTCAACAGGTACAGGTAGCGCACCAGAATCTTGTTGGCATTGCCCAACCCTTTATGTATTTCGCCACCGGAATGTCCGCCGTTCAAGCCTTTCACTTCGATTTTGAAGTATTGCATGTTAGGATTGGTGTCACGTGGTTCGTAATGGAACACCGCTTGCGTATCTTTGCCGCCTGCGCATCCCATAAAGATTTCACCTTCGTCTTCGCTGTCGAGGTTCAGCAGGATATCGCCTGTCATGAATCCTTTTTCGAGTGCTTTGGCTCCGGTCAGCCCGGTTTCTTCATCTACGGTGAAAAGGCATTCGATCGGTCCGTGCTCGATATCATCGGACGCGAGGATAGCCAGTTCGGCGGCTACACCGATGCCATTGTCTGCCCCCAGAGTCGTACCGTTGGCGCGAAGCCAGTTTCCGTCGACGATTGTTTCGATCGGATCATGGTCGAAATCATGTGCGGTTCCATTATTCTTTTCGCAGACCATGTCCATGTGGGATTGCAAAACGACTGTCGGCAGGTTTTCTTTGCCGGGAGTAGCCGGTTTAGACATCAGGATGTTGCCTACGGCATCTTTTTTGATTGCTATTTTATACTGTTTGGCGAATGATTCAAGAAACTCGATCATTTTTCCCTCCTTCTTTGAAGGACGGGGCACTTGTGTTACCTGGTGGAAGAACTTCCAGACGATTTCAGGCTTTAAATCAGTAATCTTCATAATGTTACAATGTATTATAGATGTTACTCTAAAGTTAATAAAACCGCAACTGAAAGAGCTTAGTTCGAAAAAAAGTAGAATAAAATGCCAAAAAGACACTTAGTAATCACTTAAACTCTTATATTTGCGTCCACAAATATAGAGAAAATGCTTACAACGTTATTGATTACTGTCATAATTCTTGTTATTTGTGTTGTGTTGCTCAGTGTAAAAGTGATTTTCAAAAAGGGAGGGAAGTTTCCGAATACACACATTGAAGGTAATGCGGCACTAAGGGAGAAAGGTATATGCTGTGCTAAAACCCAGCATAAGAGAGATAGTTTGCGGAAGAATCTATATGATAAAATAAAAGAAATAGAAGAATAAAATAAAATAAAGATTTAATTTACACTTTATGAAGAACATTAACTACGTTATTAATGGTGTGCTCGCGGTAGCTGTCATAATCCTGTTTGTTATGCAGTTTTCCAGTAAAAAAGAATCCACAGTAGCTCCGGCTTTCACAACGGAGGGAGATTCTACCAATCTGCTCCCTGTAGCATATGTAAATGTAGACTCTCTTTTATCGAATTACAACTATTCGAAAGATTTGAATGAACGTATTCTCAAGATGCAGGAAGACTATCGTTTAGATATGACTCAGCGGTCAAATGCCTTACGGACAGAATTAAATGATTTTCAACGTAAATATGAAGCCAATGCTTTCCTTACTACGGAAAGAGCGCAGCAGGAAGGAAACCGTTTGCAGAAAAAGCAGGAGGAACTTCAGAACTATGCGGCTAAGAAAGAACAAGAGTTGGCTGCCAAGCAGATGGAGCTGAACGGACAGCTTCGCGATACGATCGTCGCCCAGTTGACGACTTTCAACCAGACAAAAGGTTATCAGATCATTTTCAGCAATACAATGGGTGACAATATTTTGTTATCTAATCCGGCATACGACATCACTGCCGAATTTCTCGAAGTGCTGAATAAGAACTACTCTTCCGGTAAATAAGGAATAAAACATATAGATATATACGAAAGGGCTGTCCCGCAGGGGGCAGCCCTTTTTGATTGTGGCCCTAAGGATTCCTTGGGAGGATAATGCTATGCATTAGACCTTGTAACCCTATGCTTTAGCTATTGCAAAGCTATACTTTACGGCAAGCGAAGCATGCTTGTTCTTGTTTACCTTTGTTTGGACTTCCGGAGTTTCTTCTTGATCCAGAAATAGTAACCGGTTATGGCAAAGACAGCCCCTAAGAGCGAAACCAGACAGCTTAATATCCGGGTTGTCAATCCTCCCCATGTTCCGGCATGAACGGAATAGATCCATCCTCTTATTTTGGCGGATTTAGGGAGGTCCTTGTATAATTGAATTTCAGTGATCTTGCCGGTAGCCGGGTCAAAGGAATAACGGTCGCTTCCTCTTGTATTTCCATAGGCAGCGGTAGAAACGGTTGCCGATCCGTCTTGGATGGAGATCGATTTATATTCCGGATAACGGCTTTGTAAATCGGCCAAGACTTCGGACCATTGTGTGTAATCGGTTTTGGGATGTTTCTTCGAACCTCTTTCACCTGCTGTTTTTTGGGGGACGGCAGATGTCGGAGCGTGCGTCTGTTTAGATGTTGTGCTGATGCCGAACGCGGTATAGAACGCGTCACGATACCAACCGAACGACCAGGTTAGACCAGTCAATGCCAGGATAAGCAAAAGTAAAGCTGCATAGAAACCTCCGGAGACATGTAGATCGTACAGGAAGCGGAACCAGCCGGCTTTTGTTCTGATTTTGAACCGGTTTTTCAGTGCTTTCCTGTTTCTCGGATACCAGATGACAAGACCACTTATGATAATAATGGCCAGTACCAGGGTTGAATATCCGACAATAGTTTTACCCCAAGCGAAACTTCCATCCCGTTTATATTCGTCCAACAGCCAGCGGTGAAGGCGCATTATCTTCATGAAGAACCCTTTTCCATCGTCTATGCCGGTAATTTCTCCGGTGTAGGGATTGATAAAGCAAGCAGCCTTTTTTCCGGGTAAAATCAGTTGGTAGGTCCGTTTGGGGTCGGAGGAAACCCGTATCCCGTTTATTTTGATGGAGTCGGGAAGTTGCTGGGCCTATGTGATGCGGCCAGGAGGCTCCTGCGCGCTCAGAAGGTGCGCGGGAGGCGAAAGCATTTCGCCTTTTACCTCTTTGACAAAATAACGGGAAGGATAGCAAAGCTCCAGTATCTCTGTTTCGAATACCAGGATGGCTCCTGTCAGACAGACGATCGCGATGATAATACCGAAGGGTATCGATAACCATAAATGTATTTTCGCAAAGAATTTTTTCATTGGGCTGTCAGTTTGCCGATACCGGTTATTTGGGTTGCTTCGACTGTTACACCTTTTGTAGCATTGGCGTTAACCGGGTCGATCTTGTAGATTGCTGGGTTCCCGTCGGTTGTCGTTACAGCGATGTAAGCCTTGCCGTTTTCAACATGTATCGTGTTTCCGAAACCGGAAATTATATCGGTTGAAGGAAGTCCGCTTACGTAAGTCAATTTTTCGGCTCCGGCTTTGAATACGGCCAACTGATTTGCGGTATAGCCTGTTTCACTGAAAGGACGGTCATACATCAGCAACAAGAAATAATCTTCTGTTATATGCCAGCTGCGAAGGAAGGAGTTGCCGTTGCTCTGTGCCTCCAGGTTGCAGTAGTAATCATCGAAATCTTCGCTTCCGTTCGGGATGCGCACCACACCGGCCGGCAAGTTGGTCTGTTGGCGCGGGTCGGTCATCGTTTTAGCATATGATGGTGAGAATACATAGATGTCGCCATTATCGGCGGCCCAGATCATCTGGTAATATTGCGATTTGAAACGGCCGCAAGCGTAACTGATTTTATCAGTCTTGATGATTTTCTTATTTGTAAATGTTTCATCGTCGAAGATGGCGACCCAACAGGAGTTCGGATACTGTGTCCACAATAGCTCGTCTTTTTCGTAAGCGCTACTGTTCGAACCACCGGATTCGGTTTTCACCAAGTCTTCGTTACCCGGCAGAATCCATTTCCCGTTTCCGTCTTTTGTCCCATACTGGCTTAATCCCATCGGTACGGCTACGCTATAGATCTTGCTGTTATGTTCCAAGATACCTGCCAGCGTTACATATTCGCCATTGCCCAGAAAGTTTTCGGACAGGTAGGCTTTGTTCTTCGTGTCGTTGTCCGTTTTTGTCTCGGCTGCGACATCCAAAAGGGAGACCAGGAATGATTGGGGGACGTAGCCGTTCTCGTCCGCCCATTCCGTCGGACCGTCACCCGAAGAAAGAGTCATGATATACTTGTCATAAATGCCGTAAGTCGTAAATCGTTTGACCTTATAGCTTTGTGAGCGGGTTTCAAGTTCTCCGTCCGCATTCAGGATATACGAGCGTGTGTCCCCGGCATTTCCCTGATTGTAAGTCAGGCCGTACAAATACTGGTCTTTATAGAAAACCCATTGTGTGGCTCCGTCATTCACGAGGCCGTTGTTCAATGTCGTGATGGTCCCTTCGTCCACACTTTCGGCTGTAAGCAGTATGTTGGTCGTATTTCCGGATGCCGTTGTAGAAGCAGGGATTACGAATGTGTTTTTGATTTCGCCTTTCCCTCCTTCGTCTGGTGCCGGGATATCGTTGTCACTACAGGAAGTAAACAGTCCACCCGTCAGCATAACTGCGGCAATACCGGTTAATAAATGATTCTTTTTCATCTTGCAATAAATGTATTTATATTTAGTAACTGTGATAATTGAATTAATTTCCGAAATAAACTCTTACTTTACCGTAGAAAGCGCGTCCGGCTTTCTGCAAACTAAAATTATCGTACAAGTTTTCGTTTGTAAAGTTGCGGCACTCTAACGACACGTTGTACCGTCCGTTCTGAAGGCTGTAGGAAAGAGTTAGATTATGGGAGAACTGATTCGGTACGACATAGTCATTGTTTTTCGATCCGATAGCAGACGAATAGTAAGTAAAGCTATGCAGGTATTGATTGTCGTAAGTAACAGTCAGCACATTGCCTTTTTTCCAAAGGTTACGCCAATAGAACGATATGTCGGAATCCGCAAACCGGTAGGAAGGTTAGGCATCCGTTCTCCATAGGCCAGGTTTTCGGCACTGCTGGTAATGGAGGTTTTCATTTTGTCGCGTACGTCCATTTGGGTAAAGTTACCGCCTACGCTCACCCAGTTTGCGAAGTTGTAGCGGATGGACAGATTAAATCCCTTTGTCTCGACTTTGCCGTAGTTGATATAGGTTGCCGCTTGCTTGCCGCCACTCAAATCTGTGATGTTACGTTGTATGTAATCTTTCGTATTGCGGTAGACCACTCCACCTTCCACATACAAGGTATGTTTTCCGAATGTCTTGTTGTAGCTCAGGTTGAGGTTTATATTGTCGCTATTTTCCGGTCGGATGCTCAGTTCGCCCATTTCCAGGTCTTCGTCACCGAACATCTCTTCGATGGTCGGCAGGCGATAAGCTTTTTCGTAAGACAGCTTGGCTTGCAGGCCTGTCAAGATGAAGTAGGTTCCGGCCGCCCCGTATCCGAATGAGTTGACAGAACGTGTTTTGCGTACGTATTCGTCCTGCGTGCTTGATGTTGCCATCGGGCCTGCTACAAATTGGTTGTAGTATTTTCCGAAAGCGGAAAAGTTCCAGTGTTCGGACGGCATCAACCGGTAGGAAAGGCCTGAAATGTTTTTACGGGTTTCTTTGGCAATGGCGCTTTTCATCTCTTCGGCTGCAAGCAGGGAGGTATTGGAGCGATGGAAAGTGTTCAGCACATGATTGAAGGTAAATGTATGCATTTTACCGACCCGGTAATTGAGTGTCAATGTGCCGTTCCAGTTATTGTTGTCTGCCCGTGAATGCTGTCTTGACTGTTCTCCGGCGGAGTTCATCAGGTGCTTTTCTCCACGCCAGTTGTATTCATAAGAAGAAGTGTCTACGTTGGTTGTCAGGTTTTTATTGTAGTTGGCAGTCAGCACGATGTCCAGCCCTTTTGTGAACAGATCGCGTTTGCCATATTCCAGTGAGGGCATCAGAGAGTGTCCTTTGCGGTGTTTTTGCCCGTAAACGATTTCCTGGCGCACACCGGTCTGTATGTCCTGATACATATTCGAATAGGTGAAACCCAGCAACAGGCGGTCCGCCCATTTCTTGTCTACGATCCCCAGTTTGCCGATGACGGCTTCATTGTGGTAGGTATCGTTGAAACGTTTCACCCGTTCCTTCTTGCTTCTGTCGATGCTTCCGGTCTCGAAGTTTTCCACCGGAGCGTTCACGTAGTAATCATTATCCGAATAGTTTTGGAAGGCATTGATTTCGTAAGTGAATCCGTTTTTGAACGTCTGTCCGAAATTCACGTAAGATTTGTGCGTATTGAAAGAGCCATAGGAATAGGAGGCATCTAAAAACCATCTGTCCCGCTTCTTTTTAGTGATGATGTTGATCACGCCTCCGATTGCATCCGTACCGAAGCCTACTGGGACCACGCCTTTGTAGATTTCGATGCGTTCGGCAAAGTTAACCGGGATGTTGTTCAGCCCGAACGAACTTCCCACACCTTCCTGCGGCACGCCGTCGATAAATATTTTTACGTGCTTGCCACTGAAACCGTCCAGCGTAAGTTGCATGTCCGAACCGACACCCCCGGATTCACGAACCTTCATTCCCGGAGCTTTCGCCAATGCTTCGCTCAGGCTTTTGTTGGAATTTTGCAGTTCTTTCGTATCAAGTGCTACGGCATTGAATGCCGAACGTTTCAAACGGCTTATTCCGTTTGAGACAACGACCACTTCGTCCAGTTCCGTCGATTGCGGAGTGATGGTGATATTCTGTCTGGTCCTTTCTCCACCGGTAAGTTTCACCGGTTTCTCAACAGTCTTGTAACCGATGGCAGATACGACTAACGTGTAGTCGCCAGCCGGAGCTTTCAGATGGTAGATACCTTGTTCGTTGGTTGTTCCGCCGTATGTGGTACCTTTCAGGTAGACCGTTGCGAAATCAACGGTTTCTTTTTCCGTGGATATGATTTTACCTGAGATCATCGCCCTGTCCTGAGCGGAGGCGGATATTACAGCCAAGAGGAATATGAATAAGCCGGAAATTTTTAGAATAGTCGCTTTCAATTTATAAAGAGTTTTGTATCGTTAATAAAACGCTGCAAAGTTCCTTATAAATAGAAAGCGCATCAATCGCGGATTTTAGGTAATTTTATTGTCCCTGTAATTGTAATTTAGACAATACTTCTAACTATATGTAGGTATTTTTCGTTTTTAGTTTTCTTTTTTAGGGGTGACAAATGCCGTGTATAACTGAAGCAGGGCTGAAATGGTCAGGCAAATCATCCATTCTTTCCGTCCGCTGAACATCAGGGCGGAGGCGAATATGCACAGCAACCCGGCAAATATGTTGTAGCGGTGCAATCTGCGCCTGCGAAAATCCATATCCTTGATAGGCATTGTCAGGTAACAGACTGTTATACCGGCAGCCCCGACGGCGAACAGGTAAGGAGCTGCAACCGGCAATGCCAGATATAATCCCGCACCGGCGAGCAACAGCAGGGCGGAGATATTGAAAACGATCGTTCTTGCTTTTTCGTTCATTTATTTGTTCTTAATAATATATACATCCTCGTTCGGCTTTTTCATGAAATATTCTTCACGGGCGAAGCGTTCGAGTCCTTCCTTATCTGTATGCAGATCGTTCAGCTTTTTGCTGTTGATTTCGATCTCCTTCTGGTAATGCTTGATTTCCTTTTCCAGGCTACGAATCTTTTCATCGTATGTATAACGCTTGTACAGACTGCTATCGCCCATTACGAATGTCAGGGCGAAGAACACGATGGTTACCAGCCAGTAGGCATTGATCCTGGATAGATACTTGTTGTAAAAGTCTTTTATGCGTGACATAGGAACTTCGTTTTTGCAAAGGTAAATGAATTATTTTGTTTATCTTTGTCTTGTTAATAAAAAAGCAGAGAATGGATAATTATATTGTATCGGCAAGGAAATACCGTCCTTCTACTTTTCGTAGTGTGGTAGGACAGAAGTCCTTGACAACTACACTTAAGAATGCAATACAGAGTAACAAGCTGGCTCATGCCTACCTCTTTTGCGGTCCCCGTGGAGTGGGCAAGACTTCTTGTGCCCGTATCTTTGCCAAGACGATCAATTGTCTGAATCCGACTGCCGACGGGGAAGCCTGTAACGAATGCGAATCCTGCAAGGCCTTCAACGAGCAGCGTTCTTATAATATCCATGAACTCGATGCCGCCTCCAACAACTCGGTCGATGACATCCGTGCCCTGATCGACCAGGTGCGCATTCCGCCTCCTATCGGAAAATACAAGGTCTTTATTATCGATGAGGTGCATATGTTGAGTTCGGCGGCTTTCAATGCATTTCTGAAAACATTGGAGGAACCGCCCCATCATGCTTTGTTCATTCTGGCTACGACGGAGAAGCATAAGGTGTTGCCGACCATCCTGTCCCGTTGCCAGATATACGACTTTTCGCGTATCTCAATTGCCGATATGGTGGAGCATCTGGAATACGTATCTTCCTGCGAAGGAGTGACGGCTGAACCGGAAGCCCTGAATGTGATTGCCCAGAAAGCGGATGGCGGTATGCGCGACGCGTTGTCCATCTTCGACCAGGTAGTCAGTTTTACAAATGGGAATATTACCTATCAGGCTGTTATCGATAACCTGAACGTCCTGGATTATGAATATTATTTCCGGTTGACGGATGCGATGCTTTCCGGAAATGTCCGGTCTGCCATCCTGATCTTGAACGATATATTGAGCAAAGGATTTGACGGGCAGAATATCATAACTGGCCTGGCATCGCATTTCCGTGATTTGCTGGTCTGCAAGGATGAGGCTACTTTGATCCTGTTCGAGGTCGGCGCTTCTATCCGTGAACGTTATAAGGAGATGGCGAAGCGCTGTTCCGACGGGCTGTTGTTCAAGGCGATCGAGCTGGCAAATACCTGTGACCTGAATTACCGGGCCAGCCGGAATAAGCGCCTGTTGTTGGAACTTACGCTTATCCAGCTTTGTCAGTTAAGCAGAGCCGGACAACCGGCCGATGA
>ERZ791621.784-NODE-784-length-15005-cov-2.68408_pt1 | contig 15005 bp, 14 predicted proteins | sample MGYA00510270_ERZ791621 | MGnify/ENA primary metagenome ERZ791621 (study PRJEB30046, sample SAMN00715189) | human gut metagenome | study: EMG produced TPA metagenomics assembly of the A metagenome-wide association study of gut microbiota in type 2...
AGTGCATAGGATAGACAAAATCCACCTCCGGATATTTCCGGGTCAAGTCCTTGATAGCGGTACACATATGGATGAATCCATCACCAAAGTTCTCCCGGCGATGACCCGTGATCAACACCAGTCTCTTACCCTCAACCAGACGGTTCACGTCATACCCCGAACGCAAAAGCACGCCTTCCAGCTCCTTGTCCAGCTCAGCGTCCGTCTTTATCTTAGTCACCACTTGACGCAAGGCGTCTATCACCGTATTGCCGGTAACCAAGATTGAGTCCGGACTCACGTCCTCCCGCATCAAGTTCTGTTTGCTCAACCGCGTGGGTGCGAAATTATACGTGGCGATACGCCCCGTGACCTGCCGGTTCATCTCCTCCGGCCATGGGCTATAGATATTGTGGGTACGAAGGCCGGCCTCTATATGACCTACAGGTATCTGTTGGTAGAAAGCGGCCAAGGCGGCCGCCGTGCTCGTGGTGGTATCCCCATGCACCAGCACGACATCGGGTGTCGCCTCACGCAACACGTCACGCATACCCACAAGGACACGGGCGGTCACGTCATATAAGTCCTGACCCTGCCTCATGATATTCAAATCATAATCCGGCGTGATCTCGAACAATTTTAACACTTGATCCAACATTTCCCGATGCTGTCCGGTAACGCACACGATGGTCTCGAACGACTCCGGATGTTTCTGGAACTCCTTCACCAGCGGAGCCATCTTGATCGCCTCGGGACGGGTCCCGAAGACTAACATTATTTTCCTCATTACAGCGTATTCTTCTATTTAGCGAACGATTATTTCTTGAATGTCCCGCAAAAGTCCAGCACCTCCACGTCATCCCGATAATTCAACCCCGCAAACTCCCTATGATTCAACAAGAAAACTACTATATCCGCCTTCTCGTATGCCTCCTTATAAGGGGTCAACTTAAACAGCTTATGCTCCGAAACGTTCGGCTCCACCACCATGATATCAGCGTTGTTGCACGATTGCAACACCTTCGTCGTTATTCCCTTGGCCGGAGACTCGCGCAAGTCATCGATATCAGGCTTGAAAGCCAAGCCCATCATTGCCACCGCCGGCTTACGCCCATGCTTCAGCTCAAACCGTAGCATGGCGTTCCTCACTTTCTCAGCGCACCAAAAAGCCTTGTAATTATTCGTCTCACGAGCCGTCGAGATCATACGGCTCTCCATCGGAAACTCCGCCGTGATGAAATAAGGATCCACCGCTATGCAATGACCACCAACACCGCAACCCGGCCGTAAGATATTCACACGGGGATGCCTGTTCGCCAAGTTGATCAACTCCCAGACATTGATTCCCGCTTTATCGCAGATAAACGACAGCTCATTGGCGAAAGCGATCTGCACGTCCCGGCTTGAGTTCTCGGTCAATTTACACATCTCGGCCGTCTTGCTATTCGTTGGGTGAAGCGTACCCTTCACGAACTGGCCGTAGAACTCCATCGCCTTACGGGTAGAGGCCTCGTCCATGCCGCCGATGACCCGATCGTTATGCACCAACTCATAGATCACGTTACCCGGAAGCACCCGCTCCGGACAATAAGCGATATAGATCTTGCCCTCCAGCTCCGGCCGTTCCGAGAAAATCAAACTAGCCATCCGCTCGGTCGTCCCCACCGGCGAGGTAGACTCGATCACGTACAAATCCCCCTCCTTCAACAAAGGAAGCACCATACGGGTAGCCGACTCAACGAACGATACGTCCGGCTCATGATCCCCCTTGAAGGGAGTGGGTACCACCATGAAATAAGCGTCGCTCACCTGAGGCTCGGTGTACGCCTTGAAATGTCCGGAGGCCAGTACCTCCCGCAACATATCCTCCATACCCGGCTCGATGATATGCAATTTCCCTTGGTTGGTAACCTCCACCACCTGGGCGTTGATATCCACGCCGGCGATCTCCACCCCGTGCTTTGCGGCAATAATAGCCGTGGGCAGGCCAATATAGCCCAAACCCATGAAACATGCTTTCATAAGAAATATGTGTTAAAAAGATAATGTATCAAAAAGTATTCGGCCTTTCAGTATTCAGACCGGTAGGAATCCTTAATAGTCAGGTTTTGACATACGCATTCCAAGCATATCTAATGTAAATGATATGCGTTAGATTCACGCTCAAGACTAGAAAAAGTATTTTTTCAGCCTATTTATCGATCAATAAAAGTAATGTATTTAAATAATCCTCAACAGAATCCATCAAAGGAAGAATCTCATTGGCATCAATCACAATCCAGTCATCATAATCTCCACTTTACCTCAACTCAAGCTCAATAGCATCTAATTCCACATTCTTGAAAAAGGGAGTCCCCTTACGCTTCATCCATTCCGTGAAAGTGTACAACTTCGTGCTAAAATATTCACCGAATTGCCATCCCAGATCCACTAAAGGATACGCATAAGTGTCAAAATCAGCGGAAGTGATCTTTTCCTTATCTAATAATATCAGAATATCCCAATCCGATTCATCATGCACATCTCCACGGGCTTGCGAACCGAACAAAAAGACCTTTGTCCCTGCCGGCATCACTTGCTTTATCAAAGCCCTAAGAGAAATTAATATATCGTCCTTACGCATTTGCATTTAAAATAAATCTTAGAATAAAGATACTTACTTTTAGTAAGGTTACAAATATTCTTCTTGATTTTCTATTTCTACTATCTCATATAGGTTTCACAAAATTGATAGATTTCTGATTAAAACCATTTAAAGTTCCATGCTCACGAATATAAGCACGCATAGCCCGTTTGTCCTCTATCATCTGTTTAAAAAGCCCTTTGCCCTTCTCCACGGAGGAATCAATCGCTAATGTATCTTTAATCCATAAGTATTTGATAATTCTAAATGATCAACTATACCATCATAATCATCAACAGAAACAGGATTAACAGGAAGCGATGAAATTTCCATATGCTCATCAAAAAGTACAGGAAATGTAACACACCCATATTGAAACAACCTCATAGGCAAAAAATCTTTTTTATATGATTTTAGTTTCTGACAAGCCAAATCATCAGATGCATAAAACACATCGATAAGATTAGATTTTATACCCTTGCCTCTCCTATTATCAATTAAAGAGATAATCTTAGAAGAAACAGAAGGTCTGGGTTCTACTGTCGTCGAGAAGACCAAACCTTCTTTCAAGATCAATCCATAAATCACAGACCCACCAAGAGATAATAGTTTCCGGGGTATGCTATCAGAAAAAGGCACATAATATAAATAGTTATCCTCCATAACCGCATCTGTGGCGTAAAGCAATCCATTTTCCAATACCTTCCCAATCACAGCTCGGTATGACTGTTGACCTACTAAATAAGGAGTGACCTTAGAAAAATCACTATTAGCTATGTAAATCCCCACGTCATCACCAAAATCCCCTGTGAAAATAAAAAAGCGTTCACGATATTTATCGTATAATATATTATGTATATGTTTTACTGATCCTGCGGGAAATGTATAGCATATTTCACTATGCAAAGATTCATCTAATTTATAGATATGAATTTCTTCACCATTCACATTTTGACCATAATCACCATAATATACGACATTCATTCCATAAGACCTCATAGAACAAAATGTTAGCACTTCACTAAATCCTATTCTGAGATTTTCCACACTCACAATATTTGCTTTACTTAGCGATATAAACCACAACTTCCGAAGGAAAGCGAGTATTAAAATATCTTCCGTAAGAAACGTTGCGCACCGTGGCTCTAATCGGAATAGACGAACGAGGGAACGAAATCTACACAAATATTTTATAAAAGGCGACTGTGTTGGCATTTCGATTTTACAACCATCGGGCAAGAGCACTTTCATTCTGTCAAAACCAATAAACCTATGATCCGATAAGATAGATAGTATTTTCATTCTTTTATCTTTTTTTTGATTAAATAGAAGATATTTTTCAACAGGAACATGAATGCCCCATCATATCCTTACTGAACAATACTCTTATAACCATTAATATATTTCTCCGCAATCCAATTCCAATCAAACAGGGTAAAATCAACTTGCTTATTGGAATATATGCTCTGATTATTCAATATCGTGTAAATAGCCTGCTCTATTTCCTCTATCGATTTAGCGTTAACTCCTATGCCTACAGGAGATTCTTTTTCCGAGAATAATTGGTCAACACCTTGACCTTTACCATATATTATCGGGAGATTCTGCGATAATGCCTCTATATAAACCAATCCGAATGTTTCATAAATACTTGGCATCGCAAATAACGCATGATGCCTCATTATAGATCGTATTATCGATTTATCATGAATCCTACCTAAATTCCGAACAAAATCACTATTCCGATTTATCACATTGAGAGTCTTATTTCTATGATCTTCACCTCCTCCAATAATAGTCAGGTAAACATCTTTAAAAGCAGGATTAAAACGAACCCGACGTATAGCCTCAATCAAACGACTCACATTCTTATTCCTAGAAAAATCCCCAACATAAAGCACTCCCCTTCCTGATCTTATGGTCGTATCAAGGTGTGAAAGCCAATAATCATCAATACCATTGGGCTGAAAAACAAATTTATACCTAATACATTCTAGAATAGATCGTGTAAAATAAAGTTGCTCAAATTCTTTCTTAAGGGCTTTCGATAAGAAAATTATATTCTTTGCATGTAGTAAAATTTCACGACCGGCGTTCCATGTTTGGGGCTGGGTTTTTGAAAAAGTATTTATGTCCGTGTTCCGAACGGCAACTATGTAAGGGATGCCGTATTCCCTATAAGCCTTATAAGCTAATCCGCCATCAGAAAACAACGTAGCAGCATGAATCAAGTCAAATTCACTTAAATCGACCCTTGCTTTCATGTCCTTATACAAAACTCTTCGCTTATAATGATAAAGAAACTTATACCACGACTTGATAATATAACTATAAATAAATTCGACATGAGTTCCTTCAAATCGGTTAACACCTATTAGCTTCTGATCTCGGACAGGACAATAGACCACTTGTTCCACTCCCTTTTCATCCAATTTTCTCACCAAGCTAACATGAACCTTACTCCCCGCAAAGTCATTACAGATCTGTAAAACTTTCATTCTGATATATTATAACCGACCATCTATGATTTCTCTTTTAAAAACCCCCTTGACATCATAGATCACGCCTCCATCCTTAATAAGACTTTTCACATTAAGACTCAAAAATTCCGCATGGGCAACACCTAAAATGACGGCATCAAACTTCTCTTTCTCTGCAAGGCTACTAACAATCTTTATACCATACTCATGTTCTACAGCTCTAGGATTTGCCCATGGATCATAAATGGTAATATTTTCCGTGTATTCTTTAAATGTATGATAAATATCCACGATCTTCGTATTACGAATATCAGGGCAATTTTCCTTGAAAGTGATTCCTAGAATAAGGATCTTAGCATTTTTCACTATTACCCCTTTTTTATTCATACATTTAATAGTCTGCTCTGCCACATAGGCACCCATGCCATCATTCAAGCGACGAGCAGAAAACATCAGACGAGGTAGTACCCCATATACCTGTGCTTTTTGAATCAAATAATATGGATCCACCGAGATACAGTGACCACCCACCAAACCCGGTTTCAACTTAATAAAATTCCATTTGGAACCGGCCGCCTCAATCACGTCATTCGTATCGATACCCATTGCATTGAAAATCTTAGCTAACTCATTCATAAAAGCGATGTTTACGTCACGTTGTGAGTTTTCAATTATCTTCGATGCTTCTGCGACCTTGATAGATGGAGCTTTATGTGTACCATTCACTAATACCGAATTATAAACCTCATCTACGATATCAGCTATTTCCGGCGTAGAACCTGAGGTTACTTTCTTGATTTTCTCTACCGTATGCTCCTTGTCCCCCGGATTGATTCGTTCCGGTGAATAACCGGCAAAGAAATCCGTATTAAACTTCAAACCCGATATTCTTTCTACAACCGGAAGACATTCCTCTTCCGTGACACCCGGATATACCGTTGATTCATACACCACGATATCACCTTTGGATATCACCTTCCCCACCGTTTCACTCGCATCCCATAACGGGCAAAGATCCGGACGATTATTCTCGTCCACCGGAGTAGGTACAGCCACTACATAGAAGTTACAATCCTTAATATCCTCCAACGAAGTAGTACACTTAAAACCATGGTTACAGATAGCATCCTGCAACAATTCATCCGCTACTTCCAACGTAGCATCATGACCTATCATCAATGTATCTACACGGCTTTGATTCATGTCAAAACCAATTGTGGGATACTTCGTTGAGAAAAGTCGAGCTAAAGGTAAACCGACATAACCCAAGCCAATTACGGCAATCTTTATAACATTCATACGTGTAATTATTTTAACATAATAATCTAATTATTATATATCTATCAATAAAATAAGAAGTCTTTAAACTATATCAATTTAGGGAACTGGGAAAGAAAGAAATTATAGGAATATTCTCCAGTATTGCTCATTATAACTTTTAGACTATATGGCAACAACAAATAAATTAGCACAAGAATATATACTAATTTTCGGCTATTCATCTTTAAATAAATCAGCAAATACACAAGAGGTATACAAGAAAACAACTCAAAATAAAGTCCCAAACGAGACACTAGAGACATTGATACTACAGAGAGTTTGAAAGCATACCCACATAATCCAAAAACGAATAATTTTCTTTGATAATTAGTAAGATCCATTCTAGGATATATATATATATAGCATATAAGAACAAAGGCATACATACATATTTTGTAAGTATTAACAAAGACTTCTGACTATCCATTTTTTCTGACCCAAAATACCCGCTATACTGATCAAAATAAGGCAAGAAGAATGCTATAACATCATCCGATATCAATAAGCTACAAATCATACCTGTCACTAATATACCATAAAGCCACGTACTCTTCCGCCATTCACTTACCCAATAATAAAGGACTGGAAAAATCACCATGACAACGAGTGAACTTTGGTGAAAAAAGGGAATGACAACAAACAAGGCTATAGATACTACATAACGTTTTTTCCTTATAAGGATAATGGCCAACCACAATAAATACATGGCAAAATACTGTCTTATTCCATTCATTTGATTGTTAAAAGCTCCGGTAAAGACAATAAATACAAACAAAAACAGGTAGATGTATTTGCTGCCGACAAGAGAATAAGCAATATATAAATATATCACAGACCAGACAGCAGCTATAACAAAAAAGATACCCTGTCCATATACTCCTAAGTGCTGACACGTTTCAACAAACCAAGAAAAGGCATATTCGCCTCTACTTTCATTCACATAAGCCAAATTTGCCCCGGGAACAAACATTTCCATATAAGAAAAATAATCAGTTCCTACGTTATACTGTCCGCCGATTAAAAGACTCCACATCATTAACATCGGTAAACCAAACAATAACGTTTGTCCAAGACTTAGCTTCCTGCACTTACTCAATAATGACAGGTAACCACAATTTACAACTATAAAAAGAAGATAAATCATAATGACAACAAAGAAATAGCCTCAAAGACCCGATCACATCCAGAGTCGAACCCGAAATGAGTAACATAAATACGCAATATGTCTGATTGCCAATTCTCATTATCTCGCATAAAAACAACAAGCGTTTCGAGTCCTTTCTTAAAACTATCCTCATCATGATAAACTTGAAAAAAGGGATAACCAAAGAAAACATCATACCCGCGGGCTGACACCTCATGCGTAAGTACAGGCATACCTCGCCTTAAGGCATCCATCAGACGTAATTTTAAACCCCCACCCACATTCGTAGGACATAAAAAGATAGACCCCCTATCTATTACCTCATCCATGACAGGAGGATTGGGTATCAAACTTAAGCGATCCGAATGTTCATCACAAAAGCCAACAATTTCTTCCCCGGGATTTCTTCCCGCAAAAATCACATTCCAATCTTTATAGTTTTCTTCTAGAATAGAATAATAACGTTCCTTGAAATCCATAATACCGGTTATCGTCTGCGTAGAGTTCATGCTTCCAGAAACGATGATATGCCGGACAACGGAATCTCCCTCTCCTCTCATAGGTAACAAGCTGACAGATGAAGGTTCAAATACGCCCAAAATATATTCCCTGCCACGGCAATCCCCATAATATTTATGAAACAAACGCTTATCTTCTGCGGTTATGTAACAATTAAGGTCGCTCTTTAAAAAGGCATTTCGCTCAATACGATTCAGCAATGTGGCATTCAAGCCCCATAAAGTCTTCCAAGACCTATTTCCCAAATGGTATTCGCGCTCGAAATTATGATGAATCACGATCACCTTAATCCCTTGCTCATGAAAAAGGTTGATCATATCACCGGCATATACGCCACCATTTATCACGCAACAGCTATATTTTCCAGCTACCGCCCTTACATAGTGCCTAAAGAAGGCTAAATTACGATGAAACTCACCATGCACTATCCCTATTATTTTCTTCACAAATCCCCTCCGAGGAACATGAATTGCATCCGCATACATACCTATGCAATTCTCCTCTGCCATTGCCAAATCCACGACACAAGGAAACAGATGCTTAAACGCATTATAATAAGCTAAATTTGCTAAACCTCCACCTGTTCGTTTACCCATATCACACGTGGCTATAAAAAGAATCCTTCTCATACTAATTTATAATATTGTGCCAAAAGGCAAGTAGGCTTCACCGCCATAATCCACAAACAATTTCATATATAACTGAACTGCCATCATTGCTATAAATAAGGCGAAACACCAAAACTTCCTAACATCTGAACTCAAGGAAAAAATCACGAGGGTCAGCAGCAATGATTGACAATACATATAAGGAGTCAACATACGACTAAACGTATTCGTTACACTACTGAAAACCGGTAATAAAACGACAGCGAAGGTAAATAGGTTGAGCATACCCCCCCAATTGTTATTTTATGTTTCTTTTTTATAAACAAGACAAACAAAAGTAATAAGAGCAAACGCCCTAGCATGGAACGCATATACAATTGCGCGGCAGTCTGTCCGGCATTAAAACTCATATCAGCACCTCTGCTCATATATCCCTCAATCTTAGCTTCATACATTCCACCCAAGAAAGAACCTATAGAACTAAAATAATCCGAAAAGTCAATTATTGAACCTATCAATATGCCACAAACTATCGCAAGTACAGCTCGTCTATTCGAAAAATGGAACTGATAAATCCAATAAGCCGGCAAAAACGCAAAAGCGGAGCGATGAATAAGACCGGCTAAAAACACCAGCACTAAAAATGCCAACAAACGTCTGTCACGTATCATTACAATGGAAAAAAGTAATATGGCCGTAGATACAGATTGGCGTACAAAAAATATACCACAAAAGTTTGATCCCATAAAAGCATAAGAGTAGTCATAGGAAAAGGAGACAGCCGCTTGATCGCAGCAGTTTGAAAAGTAAACAGCAAGATCCCCTGAATAAATAAAGTTACCGTATAGCTTTCAAAATAATTTTTACCGATACTATTAATCATCATGAAACCCGTCTCCATGTTAGCGTATAATTCCGGATGCAAATAGATCTCATAATAACTATCCCAATCTGTTCCTACTCTCCAACGAAGGAACGACAAGCAAAACAAAAAAAACGAGAAAATATACAGCCAATACGTACAACGTTTTTTGACTAGAAAAATCTCCAAAAATGAAAAAAAGTCAAAAGAAATGATAACGTAATATATAATAACATACAATCAAACTACAATTTACATATACTTATATAATAATACTCACTATCCTTCGTGCAAAATGGCGCAATCCTTGTCCTATATGATACAAGATAGACACAATACTCAGCATGAAAATAAGCATGACAGTTATCCCATAAAAGAAGAACGAAAAGAATCTATCCTCCGGACGAAAAGGTATATAATCAGAAATATAATAAACAAAAAACGAACATACCATACTTGCGATTAGATGCTTAACATACATAACCACATAAATCCGCAAAGGCAATCTCAATCCCTTACAAAACAAGAACCAAGGTTTCCAGCAAAAAACGACGATCAATAGGCTTATCAACACGCCCAACAACACACCATGTAATCCAAAGAAATATCCCAGCAGGACAGACATCCCGATGTTAATAGAAGCTTCCGTTACCGGTGCCCAAATATCACCGAACAGACCATAAGCGTTAATATAAGCATCCACGGTCGTGCGGCTCAAGTTGATAAACAAGATGGCAGTCATCAATAACAACGTCATGGAATCTAGCACATATTCTTTCCCGATCCACAAGGTTATAAATGAGGGAGTAAGCATAAATACCCCAAAACACATCACGCAGGTAAACAAAAATCTCACGGAGAACAGTTCCTCAAACACCGACAGAATCCGTTTTCGATCTCCCTCCGCTACCAAATTCCCAACCCCCGCATTCATACTATTAAAAATAGCGATCATCAGTGTCTGAATCCCGAGGATCACCAACATATAATTACCGTAAAAAGCAACTACCGTTAAAGTCGTATAAGCATATATAATAATGGGACTTGTTTGTGTCAACGCAAAGCCTCCGATCTTATGAAAAAAAAGTTGCTTAATTTTCGTTAGTATATCCGGATATTTCCTTGCCAGCTCTCTGCCCATAAGCAAATTTGTCTTTAAATGAGGATAAGTACGGTCGATCACCCGATTCAAAGCAATCGAGGCTACTACCGCAAACACCACCTCCAATACCAGCCACCAAACATATCCATGATCCAAGAACCGAATCGCTACTATCTGGCAAAGCAACTTAACCAACATAGAGGCCTTATAGCTATACTGGATCTTATACTCTTTCTGATCCGCGGAAAGAACAATCTGCTTGTAATTAACAAAATAACTCAGTAACGCACTAACCAACAATACCCCAAAAGAAGCATACGCATACCATAAGGGTAACGGCATCTTAGCGAAGATCCAAGGGAAAAACGCCATCAACACGAGACTTCCCACTATCACGATCCATGCGATACGCCGATACAACCAGCCTTGCAAGGAAACAATCTCATTGATAGCAACCGTATCCTTCTCTAATAAAGGCTTATATAATGTACAAGCAATGGCTGATCCTATTCCTAATTCCGCAAGGTTCAAGAACTGAAGCAAATTGGTAGCCGTAGTATTCAGTCCCAAGATCTCTGCCCCAAGATAATCCAAGAATACCTTACGGGAGAAAAATTGAAGAACCAGATTAATAAAATAAAAAGCCAAGGCTACCAAACTATTTTTTATACTTTTCGAAGTTCGTGAGTCTGTTACCATTGCTACAAAGAATTGTGTTTAATACAAAAATTGCTCTCCATGATAAAGAGCATACGCACGTAGAGGAACAGCGTATTCTTCGCTATCCGCTTATTATTCTCTGATTTACTAGGAATAAAGACAAGTACACAAACCACTCCCATCCCGCCGGTAAACCAGTAGGGCAAAAAACGAGTGTCTTGATTTAAAATGAGTTTAAACTATATTTATCGTGATAAGTCACCGAGACAAATCCCTCAGCATAACACAAATAGTGGAGTACAAATCCGGAACCTCCTTTTGAAGACTATAAAGTATCACGCTTGCGTCAATATCAAAATAATGATGGACAATGATATCTCTCATCCCTTTAATATCCTTCCAGTTTACAGCCGGATATTTAAGAAGTAATTCCTTATTCGTTATTTTGTCTAGATTTTTGATTGCCTCACCTACAGCGACAAGTTTCATACAAACACTATCCAATAGAATCATACCAGACTCATTCATATAAAAATCATCAACCTTATGAATATGCGAAGTTCTTGCCATTATCATTGAAAGAGTATCCTTTATCTGCGACAAGGTATCCAAGGCCAACTCCGTATCAAACATAGATTCCCTCCCTCTCGATTCGTTTACGAAGCAACTGATTCATCCGGTCTCTAAGACGGATGATATCCACCGGGCTTCCCAACAATTCTTCCAATTCATTTTTCAAATGAGAGAGAGAGAAAAGCCCTTGCGCCTCACCCTCGTAATAAATGTCCACATCACTGCTTTCCGTCTGTTGATCACGAGCTACAGAGCCAAAGATACCCATCTTCAAGATTCCGTACTTTTTGCCTTTACGAACCTTGAAGTCTCTTAATAACGCTAGGATCTCTTGTCTCGACTTCATAAGAAAATAGAATATTGACAAAGAAACAAATAAATATCCAATTATGCAATCATTCATAAACCAAAACACCTACCCTTCCCCCAGCACATACTTCACAATCGCCCGCCGGATATTGCGCAAGCTCTTGCCTTGCTTGAAGGGGAGCAGGGGGATGATGGCGTTGATGAATTCCTTGCTCTTGATAAGTTTGGCCGGTTCCACGCAGTCGCAAAAGACCTCGTTGAAAAGGTCGGTCAGCACCGTTTGGCAGAGGGTGGCCACATCCGGGCATTGGGCGATTCGCTTTACGAAGTCGTGACGTACCTCCTCGTCTTGGATATAGGAGGCTAATAAATCACACGGCTCCGGATCCGGCCTCACGTCCTTTTCCGAAACGACCTCCGGCTTTTCTCCCGGGTCCAAGCAAATATATTGAATGGCAAACATGGCGTTGGGCAGCACCTGTATGTTCTCGCCATGGATGTGCAGCACACACGGGCTCGCTTTCTCTTCACTCATATCTTCTTCTTTTTCCTGTCACCGAATTACTTTTATGCGCAAATAACTTACCGATAGGTGCAAATAACTTACCGGACCGTTTTTTCTCACTCTTTTACCTTTCCTTTACCAGCCTAAACTTTAAATCAAACGAGTTAATGAAAGAATGTATCATGTCCTTTTTCAACGCCCCCATCTCCAATCAAGTGCCGAGTGGCGTGACCAGTGTCAAACAGTTGCATACCTATATCACCTCCAACGAGTGGCTGAAAGAACGAACGCTCAGCGTACAGGACGCTTTGAGCGACGAGAAACGGTTCCGCAAACTGAAGCAAAACTTACTGCCATACGTCACACCGGCCGGGGGGCTCTTCCATCGCCCAAATCCGCCCCCCCGGCCGGGGTCTTCTCCTATCGCAAGGAAGACCGCCTGTTATTCCTTTCCGGAGAGTTTGTCATCGATATCGACCATCTCCCCTCGCCGGAGGAAACCCTCCACTGGCGAGACACCTTGTTCGCCGATAATAAACTGAGACCGGACCTAGCTTTCGTCAGCCCAAGCACCACAGGCGTGAAACTGCTCGTCCCCTACCGGCTCTCACCCAAGGCTTCCATAGAGGAATCTTTTGATAAGGCACGGCTATCAGCATGGGAATACCTGAAATGGAAATACGGATTGAATGCGGATGCCTCAAACGCCGATCTCTCACGGGCGTGTTTCCTCTGCCATGATCCCTCCGCTAAGCTGCGGGAGAGTTGATAGTTGACAAATGACAGTTGACAGTTTAAATCATAAATTATAACTTATAAATCAAATGAATCCATTATCAGATTTAGAGCGGCTTGTCGCCGCCATCGAACACCAAGGGGCGAACATCGCTCCCACTTACCAAGAGTATATGCCGATCGCCTTCGCCACCGCCAACGATTGCGGGGAAGCGGGAAGGACGTTCTTTCATCGCATCTGCCGCCTGTCCGAGAAATACCTCTACGAAGAAGCGGACAAGCTATACGACCACGCCCTCAAAGCGGGCAACGGGCGCAACGGATTAGGCTCCGTCTTCCACTGGGCCGAGATTGCCGGCGTAAAAACGGACAAGCAACTGGCCGACACCTTCCGCCAATACCCGAGGGAGAACAAGAATCCTTCAAACCTTCAAGCCCCTCTCACACCCACACACGCACATACGTACGCACGTGAGGACTTGCCACCCGCTTTCCCGGATTATCCGTGGCCCCCGTTCATCAAGCAGATGATCGATTGCGGGAACTCCATCGCCCAGCGTGACATACTCCTGCTGGGAGTATTCACCGTACTCGGGGGCACCTTGAACAAGCGGGTACGGGTGTTATACGGACAAAAATACATGTATCCATGCCTACAAACCTTCATCGTAGCGCCTCCCGCCTCCGGAAAAGGAGCCTTGACATGGGTCAGGCGCCTAGCTGAACCTATTCACGAGGAGATGATGGCCCGCTACAAAGACAGCCTAAAGAATTATCGGGAGGAAAAGAACCGATGGGACTCACTCGGCAAGAAACGCTCCGAGACGCCCGAGCCGGAACAACCGCCCCTCACGATGTTCCTCATAGCCGGCGATAACTCGGGTACCGGTATCTTAGAGAACCTCATAGAGGCCGACGGCGTGGGGCTGATCTGCGAGACCGAGGCTGATACCGTGAGTACCGCCATCGGAGCGGATCACGGCCATTGGAGCGATACCTTGCGTAAATGCCACGACCATGAGCGACTGGCCTTCAACCGGCGTACCAATCATGAGTACCGGGAATGCGATGAGTCTTATCTCAGCGTATTGCTAAGTGGAACCCCGGCGCAAGTAAAGCCGCTGATCCCCTCGGCGGAGAACGGCCTGTTCTCTCGCCAGTTATTCTATTTCATGCCACCCATCGATGAGTGGATGGACCAATTCGATTCGGAAGGCGAGGATTACGGCCTACGCTTCGCCACATGGGGAACACAATGGAAACAGGTACTGGACCTGATCAACGGATCGGTCCAAACGATCCAGCTAAGGCTATCCGAGAAACAGAAAGAGCTGTTCAACCAACGGTTCGCCCAGTTATTCTCCCACGCCGGTTACGCCTATGGAGGTTCCATGCGAAGCGCCGTGGCCCGTATCGCCATCAATACCTGCCGGATCCTGAGTATAGTAGCCCTGTTGAGAGCCTTGGAGAAATTCCTCCCTCCCCAACAAAAAATTTTCAATTCTCAATTTTCCATTTTCAATTCCCCCGGTCTCTCCCCCGCCCCGGAGATACCCATCGAGAATATCAAGGATGGTATCGTCCAG
>ERZ791621.809-NODE-809-length-14616-cov-2.7766_pt1 | contig 14616 bp, 10 predicted proteins | sample MGYA00510270_ERZ791621 | MGnify/ENA primary metagenome ERZ791621 (study PRJEB30046, sample SAMN00715189) | human gut metagenome | study: EMG produced TPA metagenomics assembly of the A metagenome-wide association study of gut microbiota in type 2...
ACTGTACCCGCCCCTCTTTTGGCCCCTGCCATTCCCAACAACCACAACAATACAACAGGAGAGAGCACACATAAGGATACTGCCGGAGCAATCCGGGCAGCATATTTTCTCGTAGCTTCCAGGAAAGTATTGGTTTCCTCCACCGTGATCACTTTGCCCTCTGTGATCTCCGGTGTCATTCCATCGGTGAATTCCGTCTCTTCCATTTCATCTTTTAATAAGTAATCCGTAGTAACTCCGAACAACTGGCTCATACTGACAATGCGTTCCAGATCCGGGATTGAGGCTCCGCTCTCCCATTTGGATACAGACTGTCTGGAAATGTCCAGGCGTTCTGCCAGTTCCTCCTGGGACCACCCATATTTCTTACGCAACATTATTATTTTTTCTGACAGGATCATTTTCATTCTCTCCTTCTTTTATTAATGTTTTCTTGTGCACACATAGATCGTCGACATAGGAAAATCATAACAAAAGAGCCGGTTGACAACTACCAAGTGCCCTTGAAATTTTGTCAACCGGCAGTTGCATTTCCGGATTTTTCTAAAATTTTCAGCAATATTACTGTACCTCACGGATCAGACAGTATTGCTTTAGTGGGAAATTCTTTTCCATCACGCCATATACCTTGAATCCAAATTTTTCATAAAATTCCACGTTTTTCGGATTATGAGTCTCCAGGGAGATCATCAGCTTGTGCTTCTGGGCATAGTCGATGGCTTCCTCCAGAAGCTCCGCTGCAATTCCGTGATGCTGCATGGATGGATCCACCGCCAGATAAATGATATGTAGACGCTGATTCTGATGCAGTTGATCCGTCCAGCTGGAATTCAGATAATCCTCACCCTTCATAAAATTCCGAAATGTCTTTAACGAAGGATCCTCCTTGATCAGATAGGAATCCGTCTGTAAAGCAGCCATGGCCTCTGTAAAATAGAACTGAAATACATTGTACGGCTCCGCTTCATCCGATACCACCAATACACTGTTCAGATCCGCGCTGTCTGCGAAGATCTCACAGGTCGCATAAAATTCATCCATGTCACATTTAAACAGCTCCGGCATCAGATTTTTACGGACTTCCGGATCCGGAATCAGCGTCTCGTACAACGGATCGTGTGCAAAGCACTGATTCAGCATTTTCTCCACTTTCGGAAGGTCTTCCTTCTGCACACGATATAACTTATCACTTTCCATAATTGTATTTACTGTTATCTCCTTATTATGATGATGTCAGTCCCCAGCTTTGTTGTCTGTGGATCGTTCCGTGCTCTGCTCTCGCCATCATTACAATTCGAATATCTCTGTCACAGATCTCTCCATTTGTTGCACGATATTCATCAGGCTGACCACAAGCTTGCTGCATGCATGCTCCAGGCTGGTAATTTCTTCCCGGTAGTCCATTTCCTTCATACCGGATCCTGTCAACATCTCCAGTTGTTTTTCTTTTTGTAGAAGCTGCTTGACCGTTCCATATAGATTTTCATGCTCCGGCAGCCTTCCGTAACCCCATTTCAGGCGATCCTTCGGCTGATGGAATACATAATCCGTAAAATGCCTATATACTTCTTCATCAAAATTAAAGGCATAGGCATTGTTGTCTACCTGATAAAGCTTACGAAGTGCGGAGGAAAGTCTCTGTTCCTTCAGATTTCTCACCGCTCCGCCCAGAAGTCTCAGATTTGCACTGCATATCTCATGAGGATACAACACATTTCCGTACCAGTCAATCCGCACAAAAGCGTCCTGCTCCTGTTGGAACCTTGCGAGCAGCTTCTGTTCCAGCGGTCTGATCTGCCGGAAAAGTTTCTCCGCCTCGTCGTATTTTCCATCTCTAAGCAACTGTTTGTAGTTACGGTTGTATTCCTCTACCGCTTCATATTCCTCCCGGCATCTTCTGAGTGCCCGGTCACTTAAAGTCTCCAGTTCCTCAATTTTTTCAAGCAAAACCCGTTTTTTCTCTCCCAACTGCCCCGCCACATCGGCGCGGTAGCAGATTTCCCGACACTGTTCCAAGCCCTTGCGAATCCGCTGCACCACCGGTGAAAACTGCAACGGTACCACTGCCGTTTCATCGAGTGCCAGGATCAACAGGGCAAACAGCTCATGATGCAGACGATATACCTGTTCATCATAAAACTCATCGTTATCAAACTGAGAATGGTAGTGGGTCTCCATAAAGCTTCCGCCGGTGAAATCATTTACCATGGACGGTACACCTGCGATCGCCATGGAAAAATCATCCGACCAGGTCTCGATCGGAGATGTCACTGCTGTCTCTTCCGGATAGGCTATCGTCAGATTCGGCAGATCCGCCAGATATTCCTCCAGAAAGCTGACGTATTCATAGCAGCTGCGGATCCTCGCTCTGGTACCATGCGCCAACGCAGGGAGTTCAAAGTTCAGGTCTGCGATCACCTTGCCCACCCATTCGGGATGTGCGGTGAATATCTGCTCATAAGCTCCCGTAGACCAGTCGAAATTAGAATCCACCACGCCCCATTCCTCGGATGCCATGGCACAGATCACAATGGTATTGTTCGGTTGAAAACCACTGTCCAGCAACGCCTTTGCAATACCAAACATCAGGGCGACCGCTGTATTGTCATCCTGGAATCCGTCAAAATAGGAATCATAGTGTGCAGACAAAAGCACCATGCGGTCAGGATGTTTTCCGGGAATCCTTCCCACAATATTATAAGTCGTGCAGTTTCTGGTCACCCTGGATTCCGCATCAAAGGTGACCGTTATTTCCTCCTGATCACGCAACAGCTCCAACAGGCCTGCCGCATCTTTTCTGGAAATGGAAAAAGCGGGAGCATCCTCCGGTCCGGCGATATCCTGTGCATTCAGAGCTTCATCGTCGATTTCGCCGTAGCCGCCGCTCTGCACTGCGATCAGGGCTGCGGCTCCCTTCAGATGTGCCTGGTATACCGGATAATTGATCCACCACTCATCTCTCTGGTTAATCTCCACCAGTACCAGTTTATCCCTGACGTCTTTTCCCTGATAGTCCGTCTCCGTTCCTTTTCCCAGATACATCATGGAAAATTCCTTAGGACCATCGGTGACAAAGGTTGTCTGATAGGCTCCCAATTCTGCTGACACGGTCTCCCCTGCCGCATTCGTGTAGCTTAACGCTGCCTTATGAAATTCCCAGCCGTCTACCGTCACAGCATCCTTTGTAACCTCAGACAGTCCGATTTTTTCCATTTCTGTCTTCAGCATCTCTCCGGTCTCAAATTCTGCCTTAGAACCCGCCGGGCGATACCCCAGTGTCGGATGTGACCGGTATTGTTCCATTCGTTTTGCCAGTTCATACGAATACGGTATATCCAGATTCTGTAACACCTTTTTCTGTAAAGTCACCCCGTTGTCATGCATATTCTGTCACTCCTGTTTCTATCCTGTCCGTTCTGTCACAGGAACCGTTACTTATTTTTTTACCATAGAATTCATATTTTCAGTAATTTTCTGCAGAATCTCTCTGTTTCTCTCTTCCGCTTCCAGTGTCTCACTGGCATGGGCAGACACTTCTTCCGTAGTCGCTGAGATTGTCTGAATGGAATCCACGATCTCCTGGTTGGCTGTTTTCAGAGCTTCTACTGTCTGAAGCATCTCACCCAGATTATCCACGATCGTATAGCTGCTGTCTTCAATTGCCGTGAAACTGTCCGCCGCGCGCATCGTTCCTTCCCTTTGGCTGCCAATACCGTCTATCATCTGACGGATGACCGTCACCACTTCTCCAATCGCTCCGGATACATTTTGGATCAACTCCGCGATGTTGCCGGTAGCATCCTTTGTCTGGGTGGCCATTCCCGAAATCTCCGTCGCTACTACGGAGAAACCGCGGCCGGCTTCACCGGCTCTGGCTGCTTCTATGCTGGCATTCAGCGCCAGAAGACTGGTCTGATTAGCTATTTTGCTGATGATTTCCACGATGGAATGCATCTCCTGCATATAATGATCCAGCGTTTCCAGCTTCTGTGCCGCCAGTTCACTGTTTCTTGCAGAATCCTCTGCCTGCTCCTTCAGACCTGTCATCTCTTCTTTTCCGGCATCCAACATTTCTATCGTATGTTCCATATTGCTTCCGATCGTCTCTGCCACTTCACCCACAGTATTTACTTTTTCCTGAATAGCCTCCGTCTGGGACGTCTGCTGCTGAATCGCCGCTGCAGACTCCCCGGAACCTGCAGACACCTCCTCCATGGCTGTTTTGGTACTGTCAAAAGCAGTTTCCAGTTTATTCAATTCCGCTGTGATATCAACTACTGAAGTCTCCATCCGGCTGCTCATTTCCATGACTTCACGTAAGGTTGCTTCCGCGCGGTCCTGCGCAGCTGTAATGCTCTCTATATTTTCATCGGTGTTCTTCTGGTTGGATATGGTAGCATAGATGGATGTAATGCACAGCAGAATCATTACCGAAATCTGTATAAATCCTGCATCCTGCCCCAGATAGCCGAACCCACCCTGTGTGGCTCCCAGGAGCACCACCAGGACATTCTCTACCACCGTCCCCACATTAATAAGTGCAAATGCCTTGACATCATGATAAGGCATGACTGCAAACATCATGGGAATTACAAATGCATACACCATATTGCACTGTGCCGTAAAAAGCAGCACCGTATAAAACAACGCAAATCCGATCAGTGACAGATGTTTTATAGCTTTGGTCGCATGATCCCTCTTCCAACAAATTAATTCCGCAAGAACCGGTATGATTCCCAGAAGCATCAGCACTGCCAATATCGGAGCCGACACTGTGTGATTAGCGAATCCGATCACGCTAATGAAAAGCATACATGCATTGATCACACCATGTGCTATCATGGCCACCCGGTTACTTCGTTCCAACTCTTTCATTTGCATTCTCCTTCTCTCCCGTATGATATTATGCCAGGGTCAAAAAGTCTAAGCCCATATGAGCTTGCTTATAAGTGGGTGAAATACCTTAAATTCATAACGTAATTCCTCACATCCCTTATATTGTAATTCATGATGGTATCCCCGTCAATAAAGCACACGAAAATGCAGTCCGGTTTTCTATGAAAAACGGACTGCATTTTCTGTCATTTATATGTTATCTCCCTGCCGGACAGCTTCCAGCACCCTCTTTATACCTTGAAAACATCCAGTACCTTTTCCAGCTTATCCGCTAATGCCAACAGGTTCTCAGAAGAATTCATCAGTTCTGTCATGGTATCACTCATGCCATGAGCCGCCTGCATGGTACTGTCTGCGGATGCTGCATTCTGTTCGGAGATTGCCGACAATCCTTCCACTACATCACGGATCGCACTTCCGGACTGTCCTAAGACATCCATCTTCTCCCGGATACCGTCAATATGCTGCAGGGAATTCTCCACACCATCCGCTACTGCCGCAGTCTTCACACCGGTCTCCTCTAACTTGCTCTGCTGGTGATTCATGTTGGCTTCCACTTCACCCATGATCTCCACCATTCTGCCGGAAGACTCCATGATATTTTGGATGATCTGCTGGATCTCGGTTGCGGAGCGCTTAGACTGGTCAGCCAGCTTACTGATCTGCTCTGCTACCACTGCGAAGCCTCTTCCCGCTTCTCCGGCTCTGGCTGCTTCAATGCTGGCATTCAGTGACAGCAGATCTGTCTCGTCCGCAATATCCTGAATCATGGATACTGCCTTGGTGATATTCTGAATTGCTCCGTTCATATCCGTAATCTGTTCCGCTACCCGCAGGACAGATTCCTTGGTGCTCTCGTTGGAGCCGTTCAGTTCCTTCATGATCTCTTCGGAAGCTTTCTCCGCTTCTGCCATCCTACCGGCATAATCCGTCAGAGATTTTACTTCCTCAGATATATATTCGATCTGCTCGCCGATACGCACTACATTTTCATTAGCATCCGTTGTCTCATTGGCCTGATTCCTTGCGCCGTCTGATATCTCGCCGACAGCATGGTATACATCATTCACAGATTCCTGGGTATCCTGTGCCATCTTGATCAGTTTGTTGGAAGATGCTGTCAGATCATCCGCGGAATCCTTGATCTCTGTTACGATCGAACGGAGAGTTTTTTGCAGTTTTACAGAAATACGATATACATCCCCAAGTTCATCCTTTTTACGGCACTGCTTTTCATCCGGCTCTGCATCCAGTTCTCCGTTCACGATCCTGCCTAGGAAATGCTTCGTCTTCTTCATGGTCTTCACCATGCTACGGGATAATACGCTTACCAGCGTTGCCGCCACAAGAACACATGCCACAGCGATCAGAATAATATCCTTCACCTGCATCGAGATTGTATCCTTGACATTCTGCATCGGCGTCGCCACTTCGATGGCACCGATCACAGAGCCATCAGAATTGATCAATGGCTGATAATATACATAATAATCTACTTCGGAAATGTTGCAGTCCGTCAGGAACAAAGCCTCCCCAGTCTGAATCTGTGCATAGACATCGTCTTCCAGCGCCGTACCGTTAATACGTCCTCCTTCCGGCTTGGTCAATGTCGTGATCAGACGCATATTTCCATACAGAAAAGACACCTGGAAGCCTGTCTTCTCCTGCAATCCATCGATCAACTGTGTCTCCCCGGAAATGGATGTGCCGCCCTTGCGCACCTTGCCTCCCTTATCTCTGGTGTAATCGCCTTCATACAGATTCGTGTAGGTTTCATCCACACTGACACCAACGATCTGCAGAGACTGCTCAATCTGTTTCTCAATTCCGGTCTCTAATGCTTTGGCCCCCACCGTAGCCACTAGTGCACATACAATGATCATCGGCAGAAGGCTCAACGCCAGTATCTTTTTCGAAATTGTGAAAAATGGCTTTTTGTTCCCTTTTACTTTCGTTTTCCTATTCTCTGTCTTCTTCATACTTACCACATCTGCCTTTCTGTAAAAGACTTTATCACATTCGGTCCATCTCGAAAACGTTTAAGTATTTTCTCGGTAAATTCATTGTAACATTTTCCATATAGTAATACAATTCGACAAAATTACAAGTATTTTATTGTTAAATTTGGTCATTTTTCCTTAACGTTAAGTGAAAATATCTCTTTTGTTTACGAAACAGTTAAGTTTTCTGCTTCCACAACGGCATACGCAGTATCTTTATCAATAGCGGAATGATCATGATAAACCACACAATAGGCTCCGCCGCGATGACACCCAGGTATCCGAACATGGGAACCAGCGTCGCCGCGATCACAATTTTCCCTATCATTTCCAGAGAGCTGGAGATCAGCGGTACGATACGTTCTCCCAACCCCTGCATGGCATTTCTCACAATACAGATTACCGCCGTCACATAATAGAACAAAGTATCTACCTTGAGATATAACGTTGCATTGTAGACCACTTCCGGGTTTTCACTGCCGGTGACTAGCCATACCAGCCAGTCACCGATGGTATAAGCAGTCACAATATTAAGCGTACACCAGATGCAGGTATAACCGGTTGCCAACAGGATTCCTCTGCGGATCCGTTCGATTTTGCCGGCTCCCAGATTTTGTCCGCAATAGGTCGCCATGGTCTGTCCGAAGACGCTGAACATGATCATGAAGATCTCGGAAATCTTGCGTGCCGCCGTATGGGCAATGATAATATTCTGTCCCAGCTTATTGATGGAGGTCTGCAATGTCAATGTACCGATATTGACCAGTGAGCTCATGAACCCCATGGAAAGGCCGGAGCTTAACATATTGCGGAGCATTCCGGCATCCTGCAGCTTCAGATCATTCACACGTATCCGCAGAATTACATACTTTTTCCACAGATAGATCGCACACACCACCACAGCGATCAGCTGCGACAGCACAGTAGCAACTGCAGCGCCCAGCACTCCCATATGCAGCACCACGATCAGAAGCAGATCTCCTCCGATATTCAGCACCACCGACACTGCCAGCACGATCAGCGGGGTCACGGTATCTCCGATTGCTCTTAGGGTCGCCGCTAATACATCATATAGTAATGTAACAACAAGTCCCGCTATGATCACGGATACATACTGTGTTGCTGTGTTCAGCAGATTTTCCGGCACATTCAGGAATCTGAGGATCGGCTGCAAAAATACAAGCCCTCCTATCGTCAGTACCACAGCTGCCAATAGGCCAAGCACCAGAGAATTGCCCAAGGATCTGCGCAATCTGTCCATATCCTTCGCTCCGAAGCACTGTGCCGAAATAATAGCAAAGCCATTGCACATTCCCATCAGAAATTGTACGATCAGATTGCTCAGCGTCGTCGTGGCCCCCACTGCCGCCAGGGCATTATCTCCCAGAAAAGTACCTACGATGCGGGTATCTGCCAGACTGTAAGTAAGTTGCAATAAATTGGCCAAAAAAATAGGAAGGGCAAACGTCAGTATCAAAACTGACGGTCTGCCCTTTGTAAGATCTTTCATATAGTTCCTCACTTCTACACTTCCGAGAAAAATATAGATTTTCCCTCATGATAGGGCTACAGAACTTTTTTAAAACTTTTTCTTGGCATTGTCAAGGTATTTCTTGGTCTCAGCCACCACAACACCGTTTAATGCCAGCAGTGCGATCAGATTCGGGATCGCCATCAGACCGTTGAAGATATCTGCGATGGTCCATACTGCCTTAACAGTCATGTAGGGTCCGATGAATACGCAGGCAATGTAGATCCAACGGTATACTTTGATCGCCTTCGGCTTCTGACCGATCAGGTATTCCAGGCATCTCTCACTGTAGTAATCCCAACCGAGGATCGTGGTAAATGCAAAGAATACCAGGCATACCATCAGGATAAAGGATGCAATAGAGCTGTTAAAAGGCAGCCCCTGCTGAAAAGCTCTGGTGGTAACATCCACGCCGTCCAGACCTACGTTCCAGGAATCGGTAATTACGATCGTAAGACCGGTCATGGTACAAATGATCAGAGTATCAATGATGGTACCCATCATGGAGATCAGACCCTGTTTGGCAGGAGAGTCGTTCTGCGCTGCAGCCGCTGCGATCGGTGCACTACCGATACCGGCTTCGTTGGAGAAAATACCTCTCGCAATACCCTTCTGCATTGCCATGATAACCGCTCCCAAAGCACCGCCGGCTACGGCACGCATACCAAACGCACTCTGTACGATGGTCACGATAGCTGCCGGAATGGCAGTTACATTGAAGATCAGTACTAACAGACAGGCTACTACATAAGTCACTGCCATAAAAGGAACGATGACCTGTGCCACGGTGGAGATACGCTTTAATCCACCGATAACAACCAGTGCCACGCAGATGGTCAAAAGGATTCCGGAGATCACCACGCTCCAGGAATAGTCCATGCCGAAGAGCTGTACGGTATGTGCATTATTTGCATCGAAGAAATTATGTACCGCACTGGTGATACCGTTGATCTGGGTAAAGGTTCCGATACCGAACAATCCTACGCATACACCCATAAAAGCGAAGATCTTCGCCAGCGGTAAGGCGAAGTTCCCCCCCAGCCATTTCCAGCTCTTGCCCATACCGTTTTCGATATAGTAGAAGGGGCCGCCGATAATGTGTCCATCCTCTGCTACCACACGATATTTCACCGCCAGCAGGCACTCGGAATACTTTGTAGCCGTACCTACCAGCGCAGCGATCCACATCCAGAACAAAGCTCCGGGACCGCCTGCTACAATAGCCGTTGCCACACCAACGATATTACCGGTTCCGATGGTAGCGGACAATGCCGTACACAGTGCCGCGAAACTGGATACTTCTCCGTCTTCGCCCGACTTTTCATTGGCAATTAAGTGTTTGATTGCATGGGGAAGCTTCGTGATCTGCAAAAAGCGAAGTCTGGCTGTGAGAAAAAGGCCCGTAGCCAGAATGAGGACGATCAGGGGGATGCCCCAGACGAAATCATCCACTGTGGTCAGAAAGTTACTAATCATGTCTAACATATTCCCTCTCCTTCCGTCACCTCTTGTGACGTCCTATCGTAGATTGATTTCTTCCGAAGAGAATGGGAATAAGCATATAGATGCTCTGTCCTTTTGCCTGAGAGATTGGCAGCTTTACTGCCGTACACCTTCGGCGCCTTCTATACGGAAATATGAAAATTGCTTTCCGTGGAAGGACTCTCCAGAGTAAATCTTTACCGCGCTAAAGCGGCAACAAAATCACAATAGCATACTTTTTCACCCATTGCAACGTTTTTTTATCTTTGACATTGATCTGCCCAACACAGACATTGACTTTTATGGTACCTGATTACTATAATATAATTCATATGAATACTAACACGAACAATCACAAAACTTCATATTCCATTACACGTGGACTGTTTTTCCTGATCATGTGTTCTGTGATTTTTACGGTACTGTACTACAGTCTGCCCAAACAGAACCATGAGCCGGCAATATCGGATTATATTGACTTTTCAGAAGGCTGGACCACCTCCGATGGAAGCCCCGTTGATTTTTCCCATATCAGCGGCACCTGCACAGTGACCAAGAAGCTTCCTGCCCTGACTCACGACATGGCACTTTTCTTTTTTTATAAAAGCTCCAATGTCACGATCCTGATAGACGACCGGCAGATCTATGAGACTATACGACCGGAGGGAGTTTTCTTCGGCAAGATGCCGGGAGCCTCTTATGTCTCTCTGCCGATCTACCGGGAAGATTCCGGGCGCACGCTCACCCTGGTGATCGATAATCCTTACGGAGACGGCAGTGGCAAGATCAATCATATGTACCTGGGACGTAGTGAAGATATTCTGATAAGCCGCATCCGCGACAAGGCACCCGGATTCGGCATCAGCTTCCTGATCGCCCATCTTGGTCTGGCATTTATCCTGTTTTATCTGCCATTACACAAGAAGCACATCATCGGCAGTGAGATGCTTTATCTGGGATTATTTGCTCTGAATACCGGTATCTTTATGTTGGCAGATAACCGTATGCTGCAACTGATCCTGCGTAACAGCCATATTTATCATACAATTGCGGAACTTTTTATGATGCTGATCACCATTCCACTGTTTCTGTACCTTGGCAAAATGTATACAGAGTACTCCCCTGTGATGGTACAGACCGTATGCCTGATCAGTGTCATGGATTTCAGTATACGTTTCTGCCTGAATCTGACCGGTCTCAAGGACTTCCATGAAAGTCTTCGTCTGACCCATATTACTTTTGGCATTCTGATCGCACTTGTTATCTATGCCATCGGCAAGGGGTTTTATCAGAATCAAAGGCAGCATCTGAAGCACAATCTATATCATAACCTTGGAATTCTGTGTCTGTGCTTTGGCGTTCTACTGGATATCCTGCTGCTATGGTTCGGCAGTGCTCCCGAGACCAGCTTCTTCACACGGATCGGTGTGCTTATGTTCCTGATCATGGAAGCAGTCCAGGTTACCCTGCGCCTCATGACCAACTATCAGGAAGGTGTTCGCATGCAGCTGCTCAGCCGCCTGGCTTATCGCGACGGTCTGACCGACCTGCTGAACCGTACTTCCTATATGGAAGAATTGAAAAGACTGGACGCATCCCATAATTTTCATGTGTTGCTGGCACTGTACGATGTGAATAGCCTCAAATATGTGAACGACACCTACGGTCACCAACGCGGTGATGAAATGATCCGCCGGGTAGCGGATACTCTGTCGGCACATCTCGGTTCCTTAGGAAAATGTTATCGGATCGGCGGAGATGAGTTCGTATTCCTGTCGACCGTATCCGATTCCGAAAAAGAATTTCTCAAGCTGCAAAGAGATTTCGAAGCGTCTCTGGGAACTCTGAAGCTTCCTGACGGTTCCGAGCATCCCATTACTGTAGCCATGGGATATTCCGTACTGACCCATAATATGCCTCGTTCCATGGACGATATGGTCCGGGAGGCCGATGCCAAAATGTATGAGGCGAAACGACGAATGAAAACAGAAAATTGATCATAGGATTTGCAGCGTTTTTGCTGACAATCTTATGAATAGCGTGGCTCATTGCAGAGAACTGCCAACAAATGTGGAGTGCCCTTTGCGAAACATTTATGAATTGGGGACATGGCTCGTAACGTAGGGTTGCCATAGCCCCCACGCAGAAAGGACTCCCCCCCCGACTCGGATGCTAGCTACAACTGTGGATTTTCTAAAGGAAAGTGGTCAAGTGTTTCTCATCATGACGGGGCCGCCTTTACGCTGCCATCCATGTCTCTTACCGGCTAAAGCGAACATCGTGTTCGCGTTGCCCCTGCGGCTTAACCACTTTCTAAGAAAATCTCACAGTCTCCGCCGCATCTACGCCCGGGGAGCAGTCCTTTTCTGCTGGAAACCTTCCGCCTCACTGTGGACACAGGTGATAGGAACAAGCTTCTCTGTATCCTTAAACCAAGGTATGGGGCGTTACGCACAATATTTGATAATTAAGCCCCGCTATCGTAAGACTGCCGGGGCTTAATTGACTAAATTTGATGATTACGCCCCACGTATCGAATAAGACAGCGATTTGTGCGCAAGCGCCCATCGCTGTCCTCACTATGCCTATGCGCGGCTCATTGCCCGCGTAACTCTCCATCAACTACGCTTGGCCGCATGTTCCAGATAGAGGAAACATGCCACGTTCAACACAATTCCAAACGCAGTAGAGATGGGGGCTGCGAGGCCGATATTGGTGAGACTTGCGTGCGGTTGGATACTCATATAGTAAGCGAAAGGAAGTCGGACGAGAAGTGTCTGGATCAGTCCCTGAAGCATGACCCACACGGTCTTGCCATTACCGTTAAAATATCCCATCATGCTGAACAGCACAGCAGTCAATAGTGTCTCCGGTGCGAAACCTTTCAGATACTCATACCCTCTCTGCACCACTGCCGCATCCGCGGAGAAGATACCTGCCAGCAGATCCCCCCGGAAGAACACCAGTGAAAAGGCAAAGCATCCCACCAAAAGTCCGATGCCGATACCGGTGAACATGGTCTTCTTCGCCCGCTTCTGTTCTCCGGCACCTACATTCTGTGACACGAAAGAAGAAGTGGACTGCATCAGTGCACTGGGGATCAGCATGGCAAAGTTAACGATTTTGCATGCCACGCCGTAGCCAGAGGAAGCTTCCAGTCCCAGGCGGTTGACAAAGGCACACAGTGCCAGGAAAGAGCCTTGCGTCAGACACTCCTGCAAAGCTAACGGCAGACCAATCTGCAGGAATTTACCGCACTGGGGATTCCAACGGAAATCGTATCCGGTAATGGTAAAGGGCAGTCCCTTTTTCACAAGGCGTACAATTGCAAACACTACGCTCAATGCCTGTGCAAAAACAGTAGCCAGCGCTGCTCCCATGGCATCCATGCCCAGTCCTGCCACCAGCACCAGATCACCCACGACATTGACAATGCACGCCACGAATACAAACAGCAGCGGGGAATTGCTGTCACCCAGTCCACGGAAAATGGCTGACAATACATTATATGCCACAATAAAAAAGATTCCGGCACCGCAGATCCGGATGTAAGCAGCGGTCAGCCCTACCGCCTCTTCCGGTGCCTGCATGAGAACCGCAATAGGACGGGCAAAGCCCACCATAATTACAAACAGCACCAGCGAGATCGCTGCAAATACAACGGTTCCGCCGCCGATGATACTGCCGATCTGCTCCTCCTTCTTCTCTCCCAGATACCGTGCGATCAGCACGGTGATACCCATTGCCAGCTGAGTCACCACGAAAGTTACCAGATTCAGCACCTGACTACCGGTAGAGACTCCGGACAATCCCGAAGTGGAGCCGAACCGTCCCACTACCAGCAGATCCACTGCACCGTAGGCCGCCTGTAAGATCAGTGCTCCCAAAATAGGAACCATGAAGCGAAGTAATTTTTTCAAAATACTTCCCTGTGTAAAATCCATCATGTCATTTTCTTTATTTTTCAAACTTCTCTCTCCTCTCGCACATCACCTGATAAAAGGTCTCTATGGTCTGTATCATCACTTTCGCATCTGCTTCGGAAATGCTCTCCAGATACGGTGCCAGACCGGCAAAATAATTCTCATTATATTTTTCCGACAGCTTTCGTCCCTCTTCGGTCAAGGAAATATAGGTGATCCTGCCGTCCTCCGTTGCATTCGTTTTCCGCAGATATCCCTTTTTTTCCATTTCCTTCACAGTCCGGGTCACACCGGGACGGGGGATGTTCAGATAGTCGCTGATATCTGAAATCTTCACAGCGACACCCTGTCGCTCCAGAATCTGGATCACATCCAGAAAATGAATATAAGAGGGGGTCACGCCTGAGGGCAACGCCGGAAGCATCTCCCGGATTCTTTTTGCCTGATAACAGGCATCCAACATTCGTTTTATGGTCTGAACCGTCATTCTTTTTCCTCTCTGATATCTTTTTTCTATTCTTTAATTACCTTTATAGTTACCACTAGTAATTATCTTTGGTAATTATATGTAAACATTTCAGATTTGTCAATGAGATATTTTCATAAACACAAAAACAGCAGACTCTTTTGGAGAATCTGCTGTTTTCCTTTCTCTTCATTCAGATTATGAAGTTTCCACCTGGATGATTGTTTACGCATCCGATCTGGCATAGGCATTTTTCATCTGTCCGCTAAGTTCGTACAGTACCTTGTCCAGTGTGTCGGCTGCTGCCTCCCGCCCCCT
>ERZ791621.837-NODE-837-length-14185-cov-5.64812_pt1 | contig 14185 bp, 6 predicted proteins | sample MGYA00510270_ERZ791621 | MGnify/ENA primary metagenome ERZ791621 (study PRJEB30046, sample SAMN00715189) | human gut metagenome | study: EMG produced TPA metagenomics assembly of the A metagenome-wide association study of gut microbiota in type 2...
ATTTTCCCCCCCCCCCTCCCCCGGCTGGTTTTTCGAACGGCTGAGCCGCCGCTCCTTTACAAAACTCGCCTGCGGCGCCGTGGAGCAGGTACGGGGGCAGGTCATGGAGCGGGTGCTGCGCCGCCCGGTGTCCCAATATCAGCGGGAGGGCGACGCAGCCTATCTCTCCCTGTTGACTACCGACCTGCGCACCCTCTACGACGACTATTATATGTCCCTCTTCAACATCGCGTTCTGGGGCGGCATCATGCTCTGTGCGCTGGGGATGTACCTTTACATCAGCCCGGTGATGCTGGCGGCCATCCTGCTTGTGACCGTGCCGCCGCTGGTCCTGCCCCGGAAGATGAATGAGCGGCTCAAAGCCTCCCGAGACGCTTTTTCGCTCCAGATGGCGGGCTACACCCAGCAGCTCAAGGAGCTTCTGGGCGGGTTCGAGGTCATCCGGGGCTTTCTGCGAGAGGACGCCTATGCCGCCCGCCACCGGGATGCTGCCCGGCAGGCCCGCGACAGCGAGCAGACCTACCAGCAGAGCCTCAACGCCATGGTGGTCAACACCTCTCTCATCAGCAACCTCATCTTCCCCATCGTCATGCTGGTGGGCCTTTTTCTCGCTTTCGACGGGCGGCTGACGATGGGCACCGTCTCCACCGCCGCCAGCATGGCGAACTTCGTCATCACGCCCTGTAATCAGATCGCCCAGTGCTGGGCCAAGGTCAGATCCTCGAAAGGCATTCGTCAGCGGCTGGAAGCAGCCATGTCCGGCCCGGAAAAAGTCTCTGCGGGCCGGGCCATCGGTAAACTCGAGCACATCGAGTGCAAGGACACCGGCTTTTCCTACCCCGGGGCCGCTGCACCGGTGCTGCGCGGCGTCCGGCTGACGGTCTCCGGGCAGGAAAAAGCCGTCCTCGTGGGCGAAAGCGGCTGCGGCAAGTCTACACTGGCAAAGCTGCTGTTCCAGTACTACCCAGACTATACCGGCAGCATCCTCTTCAACGGCCAGCAGCTGCGGGACATCGACCGTCAGAGCCTCTACCAGCGGGTAGGTTACATTGCCCAGACAACCTATCTCTTCAATGACACCCTCCGCAGCAACATCTGCCTCGGCGCGGACTTCCCCGAGGCTCAGCTTTCCCACGCCATCGGGATGGCGGGCCTCACCGACTGGGTAAGCACCCTGCCCGACGGCCTCGACACCCTCATCAGCGAGAACGGCAAGAATCTCTCGGGCGGGCAGCGCCAGCGCATCGGCATCGCACGGCTGGCGCTTCGCCGGTACGACCTCATCATCGCCGACGAGATCACCGCCAGCCTCGACCCCGACACCAGCGGACAGATCATGGAAAATCTGCTCGCTCTCCCCTGCATGGTGGTGGCCATCACCCACGACGTCTCGGGGGCGTTCATGAAGCAGTTTGACAAGGTATACCGGGTGGAGCACGGAAGCGTCACACAAGCATAAAAGGAGAGCCTGTGCCGGGTTTCAGCACAGGCCCTCCTCTTGTTTTTACCAGTTATTTTGCCGCGTCGAACTCGGCCAGAATATCTTCCGTGGGAGCCGGGGTCACGAGGCTGACCACCACGCAGACGGCCAGCGAGACGAGGAAGGCGGGCAGAAGCTCATAGATGCCGAAGACGCCGCCCAGCGGGCTGACGAGGTACTTCCAGACGAAGACCATCAGGCCGCCGCAGAGCATACCGGCCAGCGCGCCCTGCCAGTTGCAGCGCTTCCAGAACAGGGCGCAGAGGACGACAGCGCCGAAGGAGCCGCCGAAACCGGCCCACGCAAAGCTGACGATGCCGAAGACGCTGGAATCCGGGTCGCGGGCCAGCACCACGCCCACCACGCTGACGCAGATGATGGTCAGGCGGGCTGCGAAGAGGCTCTGCTTCTCGCTCAGCTTGAGGTGGCCGAACTCCTGCAAAATGTTCTGGGACACACTGGACGCAGCGGCCAGCATCTGGCTGTCCGCCGTGGACATGGTGGCCGCCAGGATGCCTGCAAGGATGAGTCCGGCCAGAACTGCGGCCAGTACGCCGTGCTGGCTGATGAGACTGGCGATGCGGACGATGAGGGTCTCACTGGACGAGCCGCTGAGGAATTCCAGCGCACCGGCCCTGGTCATGCCGAGGCCCACCATGCCGATGACGATGGACGCCGCCATGGCGATGACCACCCAGACGGTGGCAATGCGGCGGCTGAGCACCAGCTTCTTCTCGTCCTCGATGGCCATGAAGCGGAGCAGGATGTGGGGCATACCGAAGTAGCCGAGACCCCACGCCATGGTGGAGACGATGTCCAGCAGGCTGTAGGACGTGGACCCGCCGGTCACGGCGTCGTGGCTGGCCGTCATGGTCAGGTAGCCGGAAAGGCTCTGGGCATTCTCCACCACAGCACCCCAGCCGCCTGCCACAGCGATGCCGTAGCCCAGCACCGCGATGAGGGCCAGCGACATGACCACCGACTGGATGAGGTCGGTGGTGGTGACGGCGCGGAAGCCGCCCAGGATGGTATAGCCCACGATGACGAGGGCTGACACCAGCATTGCCGCCATGTAATCTACGCCGAAGAGGCTGTGGAACAGTTTGCCGCAGGCCGCAAAGCCCGAGGCCGTATACGGCACGAAGAAGACGATGATGATGACTGCGCCCAGAGCGTTCAGCAGGTTGCGCTGGTCATGGAAGCGAAGCGACAAGAACTGCGGTACCGTGATGGCGTCGAGGTTGGCCGAATAGCGGCGGAGCCGCCGGGCCACGATGAGCCAGTTGAGCCAGGTACCCAGCGCAAGGCCGATGGCCGTCCAGCCCGGCGAGGCAATGCCTGTCAGATAGGCCAGACCCGGCATACCCATCAGCAGCCAGCTGGACATATCGCTGGCCTCGGCGCTCATAGCCGTGACCAGCGGCCCCATCTTCCGGCCGCCGAGGTAGAAGTCGGCGCTGTCGTTGTTGGTCTTGCTATAGGCGAAACCCACCAGCAGCATGGCCGCAAGATAGACGACGATGGTGACGATGATACAGATCTCACTCATACACGTTCCCCCTTTGGTGCTTTTTCCTCTATGATAAAAGCATGGCATGATTTTACCACAGTAAAGCATCAAAGTGCAAGACCCCTGGGCAGATTCTTACCCTATGACCGAAATTTCGTTCTTTGCAGCGTCCAAAACCACTCAATATGCCAACAGGCCGTCCTCCTCCAGAGGACGGCCTGTTGGTTCGGATGAAGAAAATGATGAAAATAAAGAAGATGACAGATTATTTTGCGGCTTCGCCTTCGGGGAAGATGATCTTGTTCACGAAGAAGAAGATGACCATCGAGATGCCGCCGTTGAGCACCGTGGTGCCGATGTTGTAGATAAAATCAGGCACCAGCAGACCGGCCACAGCCACCCAGATGCAGTTGATGGAGTTGACGATGCAGGTGATGAGGCAGAAGGCCAGCAGATACCAGCCGATCTGCTTGGCGAGGTTGCCCTTGCTGCGGAAGACAAAATTGCGCTGGATGGGAAAATTGATGCACTCGCCGATGACCATGGCCACCATGTAGGCGCAGAAGTAGGGCAGGCCGCCGTGGGCCGCGTCATAGCCGAGGATGTTCCACTTGAAGGTCTCGCCGAACAGGGTGATGTCGATGCCCGGCCAGCCGAAGTCCACCACCGGCAGGTTTGCAAATGCCTTGGGCAGGAACTGCAGAAGCAGATATTTGAACACGGTGATGAGGTTGGACACGATGACGAACAGTCCGCCCTCCCGCACCCATTTGGCCGCGGCCGGATGCTTTGCGGCAAAGTTATTCCAGAAATTCATGGCCTTATTCCTTTCAGCTGTTTTTGAGCCGGTTTTCCATCTGGCTGTTCAGGATGAGATTCTTGCCGAACTCATAGATGACCCGAAGGATGCCCACGAGCCAGAAGCCTTTCAGCTCCCAGACGAGGCCGTCCACCATGCCCATGCTCACCATGCCGTTGGTCATCTTGGCCAGCGCGCGCAGCGGCATATTATACTGGAACACGGTGTTCAGGTCGGGGGTGCCTTTTGCAAAGCTGCTGTCCAGACGGTAGCGCAGCACCTTCTGTGCCACCCAGCCCAGCGGACTGCGGCCATGGTCCATCTCGCCCAGCGTCATGTTCCGGTCGATGCGGACGACATCCTCCGGGATCGGATGGCCCAGCAGAGCCTCGAACTCGGCGTCGGTCACATAGGTGATCTGGCCGGAGACGTAGTGGAGCAGGTCGAGACCCTCGTAGGGGTCGGGAGCGTTGGTCCCCTTGACGGAGACTTCCTCTGTCAGCCGGATGTCTGCGCTGGATGCACCCACGCGGAGCTGATAGCTTCCGCCTTCGACTTCCCAGCGGTCAGTCTTGACGTTCCAGTAGCGGAACGCCTTGTCGTCCAGAGCGATGCTCACCGTCCTGCTCTCGCCTGCTTTCAGGAATACCTTTGCAAAGCCCTTCAGCTCCTGCGCCGGGCGGAAGATTTTTGCGTCCTGCTTTGCGACGTAGAGCTGGACGATCTCGGCACCGGCACAGCTGCCGGTGTTGGTGACAGTGAGGGTCACGCCCTTCTCGTCTGCCTTCAAATCACTGTACTCGAAGGTGGTGTAGCTCAGGCCGTAGCCGAAGGGGAACGCCACCGGCACACCGGCGGTCTGATAGTACCGGTAGCCCACATACAGGCCCTCGCGGTACTCCACGTTCCGGCCCTCGCCGCCGAAGTTCGCCTTGGCGGGGGTGTCGTCGTGAGCCTGCGCCCAGGTCTGGGACAGCTTGCCGCAGGGGCAGAGCTTGCCGGTGAGGATGTCTGCGGCTGCGCCGGCGCCTGCCTGTCCGCCCAGTGCGCCGTAGACCAGCGCCCTGCACTGGCCGGCCCACGGCGTCTCCACCGGCGCACCGGCGCTCAGCAGAACGACGACGTTCGGGTTGACGGCAGCCACAGCAGCCAGAAGCTGCTGCTGGTTCTCGGCCAGCTTCATGTCAGAGCGGTCAAGGCCTTCGCTCTCCCGCAGCTCATCGAGGCCGAGGCAGAGCAGAACGGTGTCAGCCTTCTTTGCGAGGGCCACAGCCTCTTCCAGCTTCTCGGCGTCAGCTGCACCCTGACGCTCGAAACCGGAGGCATAGCCCACGAAGGTGATGCCGCTGTCGTCGGCCTTGATGCTGTCCAGCAGGGTGTCCACCTGCAGGGCGTTGACGGCGCTGGAGCCTGCGCCCTGATAGCGGGGCGTCTCGGCAAAGTCGCCGATGACGGCCAGCTTCTCATTGGGCTTGAGCGGCAGGATGCCGCCCTCGTTCCTGAGCAGGACGATGCTCTCTGCGGCCGCGCGGCGGGCAAGCTTATGGTGCGCGGCAGCGTCGAAGGTGCGGGGCGCTTTTTCCACCGCAGCGTGGGTGGAGAGCACCAGTTCCAGCATCTCGTCGAGACGGGCGTCCACGTCGGCCTCGGAAATTTTTCCGTCCTGCACGGCCTTTATCAGCTCCCGGATGGAGTCGCCGCCGGGGCAGGGCATTTCGAGGGTGGAGCCGTTCTTCACGCCGAGGGCGTGGTCATTGGAGCCGCCCCAGTCGGTGACGACGGCCCCGTCGAAGCCCCAGTCCTTCCGCAGAATGTCCTGCAGCAAGTGGGCATTCTCGTTGGCGTAGGTGCCGTTGATGAGGTTGTAGGAGGTCATGATGGTCTTGGGCTTTGCCTCTTTCACCACGATCTCGAAGCCGGTCAGATACAGCTCCCGCAGGGTGCGCTCATCGAGCACCGAGTCGCTGGCCATGCGGCGCAGCTCCTGACTGTTGACCGCAAAGTGTTTGGGGCAGGCAGAGATGCCGTTTTTCTGGATGCCGCGCACATAGGCGGCAGCCATCCTGCCCGCGAGGATGGGGTCTTCCGAGAAATACTCGAAGTCACGGCCGCAGAGGGGGCTGCGCTGGATATTCAGGCCGGGGCCGAGCAGGACAGCCACTTCCTGTGCGGCGGCTTCCTCGCCCAGTGCCTCGCCGACGGCTTCGCCCAGCTTCTCATCCCAGCTGCACGCAGTGGCGGAAGAGGTCGGAAAGCAGGTTGCCGGAACGCTGGGGTTGAGGCCCAGATGGTCGGCGGCACCGGCCTGCTTGCGGACACCGTTGGGGCCGTCCGAAAGGGTGATGGCCGGGATGCCCTTGCCCGGCAGAGCGCGGGTGGTAAAGACAGTCTCGCCCGAGAGCAGAGCGCATTTTTGCTCCAGATTCAGTTTTTGGATGATGTCAGCGTGTTTCATGGATCGCTCCTGATAAAAAAGAAGAGGTGGCGGGCGCTCTGCCCGCCGCCCCTTTCGGTTTTGTGTTACTCAGACGGTTTTGATGTTGTCCTCTTTCTTTTTGCGGAAGCGGAAGATGGTCAGGATGACCAGGACCGCAATCAGACCGCCGCAGACGCCATCCACCGCGTAGATGACCTTCTGGTAAGGCTCGACCTTTGCCAGATAACGGCTGCCCGGCATACCGCCGTTCATTGCCTTGGAGTTTGCAATAGTATACAGGATGTTGTGGACTGCCTCACGGCCATAGTGATAATCCGAAACATCATTCTTGTTGAAGGTATAGCGTGCGCCGGTGGGCAGGTTGGTCAGCTTGCCATCAGCACCCGCCTGGATCATCTGGCCAGCATCCATAAAGACACCGGTGTTTGCATTATCGGTGATGATAAAGCCGTGGAAGCCCCACTCGTTGCGCAGCAGGCCGGTGATCATGTTGTAGTTGCCGCCGGCCCAGGTATAGCCAACGCGGTTGAAGGAGGTCATGATGCCGGTGACGGACGGGATCTCGGTGGTGGCATTGCTGTAAGTGCCGTCGCCGTTGTCCTTTGCATAGTTCATCTCGACCTTATCAGACTTGACGCACATCTCAAAGGGCTTGAGGTAGATCTCGCGGGCCGCCTGCTCGTTCAGGAAGGTCGCAATGCTGTACTGGCCTTCACGGTCGCCGCGGTGGTCCTCCTGATCGTTGATGGCGTAGTGCTTGACAAAGACATACATACCGCGGGAGGCGACACCCTCACACTCGAGGGAAGCAATGTGACCGCCGATGAACGGATCCTCGGAGTAATACTCGCTGTTGCGGCCGGAGAATGCAGTGCGGTGCATGTTGACTGCCGGTGCATACCAGCCATCGACATCCAGATAGTAGGACTCGTCGCCAATGTTCTCGCCGTAGTGAGTGGCCAGATCATCGTTGTAGGTCTGTGCCAGAACGATCACGCCGCAGTGCGTGATGTTGCCCTTGAAGTAGAAGTTGCCGCTTGCATCAACGCCATAGTTGACCAGGCCGGTGGCAGCGTCGCGATCGGTCGTGGAGGGCTTATCCACCGACTTGATGGCAGCCGTGCCATAGCCGGACTGCGTGATCAGGGTCTGATAATCGCTGGGGGTCAGCTGGTCGAGCAGTTCATCCCACTTTTCATCATCGTAATCCAGACCGCGCATATCGATCAGACCCAGACCGTTGTCCTTACCGTAAACGATCTCATCGGTCAGGGCGGAGAAGTCGGTGGGGTTCAGGGAATCAACAGAATCCAGCTTTGCAAGATCCTCCTTGCTGATCGTCTTGCGGTAGGTATAGGATGCAGCCTTGCCGCCGACATCGGTACCATTGATGGGGTTGCCCCAGGTGCTGATCTGGTCGCTGACTTCGCCGTCAACGGTCGGCCAGGTGCCAGTCCAGTCACTGCGGGAGAGATACTGCAGCCCGCCGTTTGCATGGTCGAGCTGATTGGTGATCTCCACACCGGTCGTGGTGTCGAGCTTGTAGGTCGTGGTATCCACGGTGCCGTTTGCCGGGGTGTAGGTTGCAACAAAAGCAGTGTCGCCGTCGGCAGTCATGCCGTCTGCCACGGTCTTGCCCTTGGCAGAGAGGATGTTGTTGACCGCTTCGTGTGCGTTTTTGGCTGCGGTGATGTAGTAGTCACCGGCATCCAGAATGTAGGTCTTGGCGTTGGTGTAGTCGTAGGACTTCAGCTGTTCCTGATCGAAGGTGACCGTAACGGTCTCGCTTGCACCGGGAGCCAGCTCCGAGGTCTTGGCGTAACCGACCAGTTCAACCGCAGCCTTTTCCACCTTGTTGGTCTTGTCATAATCGGTGTAGGGGCTCTGTGCATACACTTCCACAACGTCCTTGCCGGCAACAGAACCGGTGTTGGTCACCTTGACCGTGACGGTGCAGGTGTCGCCATCCCAGCTGGTGTTGTAGTCGGACCAATCAAAGGTGGTGTAGGACAGGCCGTAGCCGAAGGGATACATCACAGCGTCATCGTAGTTGTAATCGCCTGCGTTGCCCTGACCGAGGACCTTGTCCTCGTAACGGGTCTCGTAATAGCGGTAGCCAACATAGATGCCCTCTTTGTAGCTGACGTAGTTGTACTTGGTCAGGTTACCATTCTCGTCATAGTAGGCAAAGTCGCCGAAGTTCTGCGCCGCCGGGCTGTTCATGGCATCCACTTCATAGGTATCCACGGTGCGGCCGGAAGGATTGACCTTGCCGGAGAAGATCTCGGCCAGAGAGCACAGGCCGTAGTCGCCCATGGCAGGAGCCGAGATGACCGTGTGGATGCTGGGATAATCCTCCACCCAGCTCAGATCGACCGCTGCACTGGAGTTGAGCAGCAGCACGACATCGTCAAAGTTGTCGTTCAGGTACTGGAGGATCTCCAGTTCCACGGAATCCGGCTCGAGGTAGGTCTTGGTCTTGTCCTCTTCCACATCGGTGTGGTTGTACATGGAGCGCGGCATATCGCGGCCTTCGCCCGCCACACGGCTGAACACAAAGACCGGCACTGTGCCCTGCATGGAATCGGTCAGGCCCGGCTCCGCCTGCATGACGGACAGCGGGCACTCGTTGATGGAGAAGTCCTCGTCATCACCGTAAGAGACCGAGCCGACACCCAGACCGTAATCCTTGCCGTTGCCTTCGGAATAGAATTTCCAGAGGTCCTCGTTGACACCGAACCCGGCATCTTCAAAGGCCGTTTTCATATCGACTTTGTTGCCGCCGATGTAGCTGACAGCAGAATGGCCGACAAAGCTAAAGGTCGTATCCGTGCTGTACGGCATCTTTCCGGCATCGTTTTTCAGCAATACAATGCCTTCGGCGGCGATCTTCTTATTCAGAGCGATCTCATCCTCAACCAGCGCCTCCTCTGTGTCAAAGCCGGGCTTGCTGTATTCCATATTGATGCCTTCGGTCTTTGCCTTGCTGTTATTGATGCCTCCACTCTTCAGGCCCAAAATGCTCTGCACGCTGCTGGCATTGGGCGGGATCAGCACATTGGCCGCAACCATACCGCCCGCCAATGCGATACACAACACACCCGAAACGGCAGTTTTGATGATCTTGACCATCATCTTACTGTCCTTCTTTTTCTGTGCCATAACTGTTAGCTCCTTCTCTTTTGGGTACACGACCCGGTTCATAGCTGTTCTCCGGAGTGCGTCCACTCCTTTGCTTGATGTCATTTTATCATATAAACTGCAAAACGAACCGTTCTCCGCGCAATCTGTCATTTTGGAGGCGTATTTTGCAGAAGTTTCAATTTGATTTCAATTTCTATTGTGCTTATCGCCAATTTTGAGAGCGGTTTCATTGTGCATCATGCCAAAAGCAAAAACTCCCCCAGCCGCTGACCCGCGGGACTCCTCAAAGAGGTGGCCCTTGGCAAAGAGGACAATGTTTCGCTCTCTACCAAAGGCTCCCTCCCTGAGGGAGCTGTCACCGCAGGTGACTGAAGGAGTCCCTTTACTTTTCCGGGACAGGCAGCAGGATCCGCAGGGTGAACCAGCCGTCGGCCCAATGAAGGGTCATGGTGCCGTCGTGGCGCTGGGCGGCCGCCTGCACGCCCTGCAGGTCGTAGCCGCCGTGGGCGTTGTGGACGGGCAGACCGTCCGCGCCCATCTCCACGGGCTGGGCGCAGTAGTTCTCGAAGCGGAGCATCACGCAGCCGCTCTGGTTGTAGATGGCCACCCGCAGCAGACGCTTTTCGGGGTCGGGCTCTGCCAGCACGCTCTCGATGGCGTTGTCCAGCGGCGCACCCACGAGGGTACACAGCTCCCGCGTGCTCAGAAAGCCCAGTTGGCTGCCGTCGGCCACGCTGGTCATGTTGATGCCGCGCTGCTGGCAGTCCATGCTTTTGGCGGTCAATAGGGTATCCAATACCGGGTTGCCGGTCTTATTCTCGGCCTCATACTGCCGGATGCCTCTCTCCATCCGGGCCAGAGCCGCGTCCTGCTTGGCCCGGTCGCGCTCGGCGCGGATGTCCGCGATCTGGATCTTCAGCTCGTGACAGCGGCTGTTGATGAGCCGGATACCCTCCTTGCTCCGCTTGTACTGCTCATACTGGCGGTGGAGCACCTCGTCCATGGCGGCAAGCTCGCTGTGGAGCGCCGCCTCCCGCAGCTGCTCGTGCTGGACCGTCAGGATGAGCACACCGCAGAAATCCACCAGCGTACGGATGCAATAGACGCTCATGTCCACCTCACGGTCGCCGAGAAAGAGCAGATTGCTCACCGCAAAGGCCATCACCGCCATGACGACGGCCACAAGGCCCGCTTTTCCGCTGATGACGATATGGCCCTTGGGACTTTTGTGCTTATGCTCCAGCACCCAGATGCAGCCGAAAACGCCGCCATAGACCACCACCAGAAGCAGCAGTGACAGGCCGTCGGCCCCGCTGCGCTGAGGCCAGAGGAAGCAGTGCAGCTGCCACTCGGCGCCCGCCGCCACTGCTGCCAGAACGAAGGCCCGGGCGCAGACATAGCCCGCTTCCAGCAGGGAGATGGTGCGGGTGACCCAGAGGTATAAATACTGTATCCCCACAGCTGCCGCCATGCAGGGGATCCACCACGCCAGCGGGACGCTGCCCGTGGCCTGCAAAAAAGCACTCAGGGCCAGCGCCCCTGCCGCACTGGCAGCGATGGTGGCCGTTTTGCCGAAGCGGATGCCCAGCGGCAGGGCGTAGATGCCCACGGCCAGACACTCGGCCAGCGCCGTATACAGGCGCGGGATGCTGGGCAGTGCCGTCATGCACCCTCACCCCCGATGTGGTCGGCCAGCGCCGCGAGGAAGGCTTTCCGCCGGGGGCGGCTGACCTGCAATTCGTAGGGTCCCACCTGCACCATCCCCTGCTGCACGCTCTTCACCTGTGCCAGATTGACAAGGTAGCCGCTGTTGCAGCGGGCAAAGGGCCGCTCGGCCAGCTTTTCCTCAAAGGCTTTCAGGGTGCCTGCCGCCACGAAATCGCCCTCTTCAGTATAAAAATGGACGCGGTGTCCCTCGCTTTCCAGATAATAGATGAGGGACGAATCCAGCCGCCGCATCCCGCCCTCCACCGGCAGGGCCAGATAATGCCGTGCGCGGCGGCGCAGCTGTTCTTCGGCCTTGCGCAGCTGCTGCGAAAACGCAAAATAAGGCACCGGCTTGAGCACATAGTCCAGCGCGCCCACCGCGGACCCCCCGGTGGCATACTGTGCCATATTCGTGATAAAAACGATGATGACGTCCTTGTCCAGCTCCCGCACCCGCCGGGCCGTCTCCATGCCGTCCAGATGCTTCATCTCCACGTCCAGAAACAGGATGTCGTACACCGGGCGGTAATCATCCAGCAGCTCCATGCCGTCAGCGAACTCCGTCACCGCGAACTCGGTGCCGTACTGCCGGGTGTGCCGCTGCACATAGCCTTGCAGCTGCGCCCGCACCTCTGCCTCGTCCTCGACCAGAGCAATGCGTATCATTGCCGCGCCTCCTTTTTTCCGCTATTTCTCCGGTTTTTATTGTAACACGAAACCGGGCCGGTGGCAAATGGGAAGGCCCTTTTTCTGCCGCGTCCCGGATGTGTTTCATACAGCGCAGCCCTCATCCGTCTTGTCCCCCAGTCCAACGGCTAAGTGCAAAAAACAGCAGCCTCACTCTGCGTTCGGTGAGGCTGCTGTTCTGTTATTGGAAAATTTCAGGCTCAGTTCGTCTTGACGGCCACAAGGATACGGATCTTCCTGCCGCCGGAGCAGCCGAAGTTGTCGTACCAGCCGATGAGCTTATAATCCTCGGTGTTGATCTTGGGCAGCGAGGTGGCGAAATACTGGCCGTTCGACCACAGATACACTTGCATATCGTCGGCAGTCTCATAGCGCTTATCGCCGCTCATGACCGAAGCTGCGCCCAGCTTATCGACGACTACCGGCGAGAGCTGGAGCATCCGGTTGATGGCCTTGCCGTCAGCAGAACGACCGATGGCGATGCCGCCTGCGATAACGGGGTACTTGGTGGCGGTGCTGTAGGCCACCTGCTTGCCGCCGGAGTAGCAGACGTAGGTCGCACCCTCGCCCAGATAGTTGAGGAAGTCGCCCAGCGTACCGCCCACGCTGTCGCCGGTGCGGCGGAGCACATAGCTGAACAGCTGGTCCGTCTTGCCGGTAAGGGTGTTCCAGGTAGAGCTGACGACACTGCCGTCGATGAGGCCGTAGAGCACATCGCTGGTGCTGGGGACAAGGATGTTCTTCACATCCTGGAAGGTCTCCTCATCGGTCTTGTCTACCTTGGTGGTGGTCGCAGCGGGGAGGCCTGCGGCCTCTCTTGCGGCGTCCTGTGCCTTGTCGCTGATCTTTTTGTCGATCTTCTTGGCGGCTTCGTCCGTCAGGCGGCGGACAGAATCCAGCGCAGCGTACTCCCACAGGTCACCGGTCACATCGTCGAGGATGACCCGGTCGATCTGTCCTGCGGAATTGGTGGTGTAGTAGCGGATGTCGCTTTCGCTCAGAGTTACCCCCGATAGGCGGCTGGGGGGGGGGCGAACTGCCCCAGCCACACCCTCCGACGTCGTATCAATGATCTGCACGTTGTCTGCAAACGGGGTGTCGCCCAGCGCGGTGCCGTCGGCGCTGACGCTGCCGCTGGTCGAGCGGGGCGAGATGGACCGGACGCTTTCGCCGTCACCGTCCACGCTGATCTCCACCAGCTTGCCGGCCGGGAAATTGAGCTTATTGTTTACGTTGACGGTGCGGGCCGTGCCATCGGTACACATGACCGAGACAGCCTGCTGCACCTCAGCGCTGTTCGTCTCCACGAGGGTGCGGGATGAGGACTGGACCACGCCGTAGAACACAGCGTCTGCCGCGTCGCCGGTGAGGACGGAGACAGCTGCATCGTTCATGCCCAGCAGCAGAGTGACCACCTGACCCACGCCGCCGCCGGACAGAGAAGACAGCTGATAGGCCACAGAGGGCGAAGCGATGGTGTAGGTGACGCCGGCCACAGTCACAGAGGTCGGAGCGCTGGCCGAGGGCGAGACCGCCGTCACGCGGCCTGCGGCACGCTTATTGTAGATCCACACGGTGCGGGCGCTCTCATTATAATAGTAGACATCATAGGGAGAGAGGGCCGCAGAGGTGGTGACTTCGTCGTTGCGGTAGATGGCTGCCGGGGCAAAGGGCAGGACGGTGGAAGCATCTGCCACGAAGGGACCCTTGACGTTGTCCAGCAGGACAGAAGAGATGTCCACCTGGCCGTTGCTCACCGCAAAGCCCAGCGTGGAGGCGTAGACCTGACCGCTGCCGTTCATGGCGGTGAGGGCGTTGTAGAAGAGCATGGTACCCTGCTCGAGGGTCAGAGTCTCGCCCTGACGGGCATTGATCTCATTGCGCAGGCCCAGTGCGCTGGCCTTACTGAGCTGAGCTGTGGGGAAGGTACCGCCCAGCTTTGCCACATCATAGCCCAGCAGGCGCAGCGCCATGGTGCAGGCTTCTTCCAGCGTGACGGTGTTGTCCGGGCGGAAGCTGCCGTCAGAGTAGCCGGTCATCCAGCCGTTCTGGACGGCAGTGCGGATGTAGACCGCATAGGGAGAGTCGCTGTCCACATCGCTGTAGAGGCGGCCGGTGCGGCCCTGTGCCGTGGTGGTATCGCGGTAAGCAGAGAATGCGGTGAGGAGGCGGGCCGCCTGCCCACGAGTGAGGGGCGCACCCAGAGAACCGGCCTGCTCGGCGGTCAGACCGCCCAGTGCCGTCGCCGTCTGGACTGCCGCGTTGGAGCCGACCGCAGAGGCGGGCAGCACCAGCATGGAAACAGCCACGCAGACAGCCAGCAGGAATGCGAGGAATCGTTTTTTCATGGTAAACTCCTTAATCATATCTGAGCGCTTCGATGGGGTTCAGGCGGGCGGCACGGCGGGCAGGCAGGAAGCC
>ERZ791621.841-NODE-841-length-14156-cov-2.63208_pt1 | contig 14156 bp, 10 predicted proteins | sample MGYA00510270_ERZ791621 | MGnify/ENA primary metagenome ERZ791621 (study PRJEB30046, sample SAMN00715189) | human gut metagenome | study: EMG produced TPA metagenomics assembly of the A metagenome-wide association study of gut microbiota in type 2...
AACGAGGCGGCCAGTTCACGTGGCAGTGCCCCGCAGTTCACCGCCACGAAAGGCATCTCCCGGCGTTCGCTGCTCAGATGGATGCTCTGTGCCACCGACTCCTTCCCTGTACCGTTGGCACCAAGTACCATCACTGACATTTCCGATGGAGCTACCAGTCTGGCAAGTTTCTCCACTTGCAGGATCTTCGGACTTGTACGGTGAAACAGTACCTTTTCCTGTTTCCGCACCGTAACCATGGGGCGGAACACATCTTCTGCCAGTTCCAGCAGATGTTCCTTGCGTACCGGCTTGGGAAGGTAGTCTATCGCTCCCAACTTAATAGTGCGTACCACATCGGGAACCGACACATACTCGGTCGTGATGATGAAAGGAATATCCTTTCTTTCCTTGCGCAGCCATTCCAGTAGAGATATTCCGTCCCCTTCGGGTAGACGTACGTCCGATAGAATCAGATCAAATTGTATTTTGCGTATCAGTGAACGGGCTATCGGTTCGTTCATAGCTGTCACGACATCATAACCAGCTTGTGCAAACCAGTCCTTCTGCATCTGAGACAGGCTGATATTGTCTTCAACTATCAGTATTTTCCGTTTCATTTGTCTGTCTTTTTATTTCATTTTTTGCTGCTGCCATCAACATATCGGTATGATTTATTATCCGTTGAGTATATTCTTTTAAAGCAGTGTCACTGGCCCTTTCATCTTTTAAAAGGGAACGATAAGCAAACAACATTTCTTCATTATGTAATAATTCCCACATCGGCAGCATACGGTGAACCGTTTCACGCAATTTCTTCCTATCACAATTTTCTATGGCCGAATTGAGTTCTTCAACATCTTTTTTCGACTGGTCAATAAAGGAACATAATAATTTTATCTTATCGCTCACCTCACACAACATCATGCTGAAATCTACATCATGCTTTTTGTCAGGGCAACCTCTTTCTATAGTTGACAACAGACCGATCAACTCTGTAGATGAGAACGGCTTATAAATACAGGCTGTAAATCCGGCATTCAAAAAAGCATCTTTCTCCTTCTCTCCACGTGCAGTCATAGCGACAATGGGTATAGTCTTTGAATTGCCAATACTTGAGTTACGTAACAAAGTCAACAATTCAACCCCGTTGGTGTAAGGCATCAGGATATCTGTAAGCAACAGGTCATAATCTTTTTTCCGCATGGCTTTTACTACCTCTTTGACTGTGGTACAAGTTGTACAGGCCATGCCATTACGCTCTAACATTTCTTTAATGACAGCTTGCAGCATACTGTCGTCATCAATAACAAGTACATTGTGATGCAGGTGTGTGGAATGCGTCGGGACATGTTTTTCGCTTTCCAACGGTTCATCCGTTTCCGGCATGGGAAGGGTCACACGAAATGTGCTTCCACAATTAATCAAACTTGTTACTTCTATTGTCCCATCAAGAAGATTGACAAGTCCTTGCGTGATCGGAAGCCCCAATCCGAATCCGTCCGCATTGGTTGCAGAGGTCTGGCGTTCAAAAGGACGAAAGATACGGGAAAGTGTCTCCTCACTCATACCAACACCGGTATCCACTATTTCCATGACCAGCAGTCCATTGAGATAGTGCACATTGAAATTGATTGTGCCGGTCTCCGTGAACTTAACTGCATTGGTAAGCAGATTGTCTATAATCTGTTCTATGCGGTCTGCATCACCATATAACTTGACTTCCGTATCCTTAAAATCACAATTGAACAGGATACCCTTATTATTGATTATATGAGAAAAACCGGCAGCGGTACGTTCCAATAATTCATGCAGGTCGAATGGGACATCGTTCCGTATTTCTTTCGCCTCGTTTAACCGGTACACATCCAACAGGTTGTTAAGCAGATGTACCACATGCTTGCACACCCTCCTTATGTTATTCAGATGGATATTCCTCCGTTTCTTTTCACGTGTATCCATTGCCAGATCGGCACTGCCGTCAATGACATTCAAAGGGGCACGTATGTCATGCGATATGGTCAGGATAATATTCTTGCGCATTTCCAACAGCGCAGTGTTTTGTTGTATCGTATCTTCCAAACGCTTCCTTGTTCTTGCCTTTTCCCGTAAATCTTTTTGAATAATCAGATAGGATATGACAAGCAGAATAATGGCGGAGATAATCAGCCAGGAGATGACACATATGGAACGGTTGTAAGATTCTCTAAGATGACATTCCTTCGCTTCAAGTACACGTTCTGTCTGGTTGTTCATCGTGGTTATCAGATGGCGAAGCTTTCGGTTAAGTTCCTTGTTGTGGTTGCGGAGGCTATCGGTATAAGCATTGATACTTTCCTGCCGTTCTTCCTGCATGGATAGCAATTCCTTGTTCAATGTCTTGAGAATTGTAGATGCGGAAGGAACTATCTCCAGAGTTTCTTTTGCCCCTAAAAATCCTGTAAAACCTTTCTTTTTACGAATAACAGTACGCGGTTGAGCTTCCGCTGGTAAATGAGAGAATTGCATACCTTCCTGACTGTTCTGACTATGGAAAAGTTGCATAATTTGGTATAAATGCTCTTCTTTACTGGATAATAGATAGCGCAGCGAGTCTATTTGACTTTGGCTGACAAATTCCTCATACCCCTTGTGCATGGCCTGCAACATGGAATCGATATGCAGACGAAGAGAATGATAGTTCGCAAAATCCTCCTCTTCCCAAGAAAGGGCTGTTTCACCATAAGTTGAGAGAATCGTGATGTGATGCTGGACTATATTTCCATTGTGTTGAACCCGATGAATTGTTTGTGCCTCAGTTTCAATCACCAAAACCCTATTCCGCTCACGTACCATGATTATAATCATACCGATTATAGCCACAATCAACACCATATATCCAAAGATGATTTTATATTGAATACTCATTTATCAATATTTGCTGTTTATTTAGACACTATATGTATGTGGAAAGCAACCAGTCCTTCTATCCGAAATTTAAGGGTGGCTTGTATAAACGGTAATATGTCTGTTAGTACGAAAACGATTGGGTATATTGTATTCTAAAATCATAGTGTACTTTGAACTGCGATAATAAGGCTGCGGAAACTCTATTGTTTCGTATGAAATGAGAGTATTTCCATTTCTTCTGTATTACTTGTCTCCTTTCAAGGGTATAAATCCTATTTGTTCCAATTGGGCGATTTTTTGATCCGACAAGCTTCCTCTTCGATAATTCCGTCTTTGAACCGTACACCAACGCCCCAACGCCCCTTCACGACATCCAGGCCACCGTCCATTTTGGACATGAAACTGGTGCAACTGTTCCAAGTAGCTTCGCCAGACCTGCTCCACCGACCAGACAAATCCTATTCGATCTAATAGTGTTTGACGATTAGGGGAAAGTTTCCCTTGCTTGCGCATTTTCCGCTGTGTACTGCACCACTCGCCCAAATAGCCTTCGGCTGATTTGGGAAAGCGCTGCTGTTTGTCGAGAAAGATTTTCAACGCTTCATAATTTTTCATCCATTCACCGTTCAAGTCCTGACTCCACACAAATCCGATCTCATCCAACACACGAATGCGTTCTTTGCTCAAACGTCCTTTCTTACGTCTTTCCCGTTGAGTATAACACCAGGTAGCCAAGGCACCATCCTCCCGTTTGGGCCAGCGACCTTGAGTCGCAAAGAAGACTTTCAATGATTGGAATTCCTTCATCCAGTTTGAATCCAGCAGGTTCCATTCAAAGCCGACAGACTCCAGCAGTTTGTAACGCTCCTCCGAGAGTCTGCCCCGTTTGTAAGCCATGCGCTGCGTATTGCACCACAAGCCCAGCTTCCCCTCTGTAACCGAAGGCCAGTCATTTTCTTTCTTACGGAACTCAATAAGCCTCTCATACATGATCTGCCAAGGTTCCAACTCTGTCAATATCTCCTCAATACGAAGCCGTATGTCTGATAGGAAACCTGTGGTCAGAAAAGAGGTCACCCCTTCAAATCCCTTGGGTGAAGGCTGACAGGCAAGGCGTTCCATGTGCAAGGCCATCATGTCATATACAGATTTGCCCGATAGGTTGTTCACAAAATCCAATACGACAGGCTGTTTCCCGCTTCCGGCATCCAAGCAACGGCCCAGCTGTTGCAGGGTAACAATATAGGATTCTGTCCGCCGTAGAAACATGACGGCATCTATGCCCTCCACATGCAGTCCTTCTATCAGCATATTGACAGAGAACAATACATGCAATTTCCCAGATTCTTTTTGGAAAACCTTTAGTATTTGATTATTAGTCCGTTCGCTTTGAGTGTGATGGATCTCAAATGGTATGATTACCCGTCCGGCTTGTGTCAGCCAGCCACACACCTCAGGAACCATCTGTTTCAGATCGGTAAGATCACGGCAAAAAACCAGCAGTTTACATACATCTTTGGGCAAGAACTTTCGGATTACCTCAGGAGCTCCTAACGCCCCTTTAAAATCAACGCGAGCCACATCCAGTTTCTTTTGGACTTGTTCTTTTCGTCGAATTGAACATCCGCTTCGATCCAATCGCTTTTGTAAACGATTCAGTTCACCGTCTAATCCATAGGCACTTTGTACCAGGATTGGGACTGGTAAAATACGGTAATACCAAGCCTGAGGTAAGGTAAGTTCATAAAACAGATTTCCCTCGAAATAAAGATCCACCGTATCAATCATTCCCTCCGGGCGAATAGGAGTCGCCGATGTTCCTAATATATAGGCCTGCGGATTGGATTCAATTACCTCCTGCAAAGCAGCCCCCCATATTTCTGCACCGAAATGATGAAACTCATCAATCAAAATATGATCTGCTTTGAGTTGTTTATCATTTTTTCGATAATATATCAATGACTGAAACGTTCGATAGCAGATATAAGGAGAGGTAAAGCCTACCGCTTTTTTGATCTCCTCCAGGATTGTGACATTTGGAGCAAATACGCAAATTCGTTCTGTGGCATGGTCTGATATATAACGAGCCAGCAGATATGACTTTCCCGTCCCGGTCGCTTGCACAACGGTACCGATACGATGCTGTTCAAAGCCTTTTATAATAGCACGATAAGCTTTCTCGTTATGCGGGTAAAGTTCTACATGTCTGCCGGAATTAAGGCTTCTGAGGTAGTTGTCGTCAGAAACAGTCAAACCATGCAACTCATAAGCCAACGCCTCTTTCAGAAATCCACCATGAGCTACAATCCGAAAATAAAGACTCCCTTTACCTTGGGTTAATACTGTAAACTCCTCATAATATCTCTCAACATCCGTTCGGGTCAAGGGGCGAATATTCCAAACCTCTTTAGCAATAAAATGTACCATTCCCGGCTTGAATCCGACCCATAGGAAGCCGTCCGATTCTATTACGTGATAAGCAAGTTTTCGATAATAAACCGATAACGAAGAAACCATGTTATACAATCAATGTTTTCAAGATATCAAAAGAACAAAAAGTGATGTACAAGACGCAGTTTGTTCCAACACTTCTTGTTCTTTCTTCATTCCCATACGAAATAGCATAAGATAAATTCTTAATGGATTAACACCGGAATATTTTGATACTATCCACTGAACATTTGCATTTTTGGAATGCAATATAAATTTTGATTCTCCCATAAACTCGATTTTCATAATCAATGGAAGAATCACAAAAGCCCTTGCCTTTTATAATACTGAATTTTGTGTAAAATATTTAATCGGATTTGATTATCTGAAAGTTCTAGCCAAACTTTGTATCTACTTTTGCCAATTCCAATCAAACAATTCCACATCATCTTCAAGAAGATCGCTTCCGGTTTGCGTTTCTATCAGGGTCAAGTCATTTATGGCTTTTAGACCGTGGCGCATATCTTGAAGGATACAAACAGTATCTCCCCGTTTAACTGGGGTAATTTTTCCTTCTATAGCCAACAGTCCCTCTCCGTCAACAACCGTCCATACCTCTTTCCGTAGATGATGAGCTTGATATGTGAGACTTTTTCCTGCCTTTATAATCAATTGCTTCGTCAACGACTGAAAGCCATCTGAATATTGAACATTATGAATAATCTTGTATTCTCCCCAATGTCTTTCCTCATACATTGGACAACACTGTAGCCGGTCTGCATATTTTTTTATGTTCTCGCTCTTGTTCTTTTCGGAAATTAAAATACCGTCATTCGATGCTGCAATCACCAAATCTTTGGTTCCTATACACATAATCGGAAGATCCAATTCATTAATGATATGTGTATTTTCCGCCTCTCCATCTGTGATAACATTACCTATTACATGGTCTTCCAACTCATCTGTAAGTGTATTCCAAGTCCCTAAATCTTTCCATTTGCCAGAGAAAGGAACTACTGCTACCAATTTGGCCTTTTCTGCCACCTCATAATCGAAACTGATTTTGGGGAATTCACTATATCTGTTACGGATTTCCGAAAAAGAAACAGTCCGGATATATTGCTCCACAATATTCATCATATATCCCAACTTAAAAGCAAATACGCCACCGTTCCAAAATGCATTTTCTTTTATAAGATATTCCGCTGTAGCTACATTTGGTTTTTCCGTAAACCGTTTGACCGAAAAGATTCCACCTTTCAGTTTCGATTCATCAGGCACTACATATCCATATTTAGCAGATGGATAGGTTGGAGTAATCCCCATAAGAACCAGCTCGGCTACATTGTCATCCACCGCATGCACCATCTGCTCAATAACTTTGAAATATCCAGCTTCCGTAAAAGGGTCACAAGGCATAACAACAACTACTTCTTCATCGGCACATGATTTCTCATATTTCAGATATGAAGCTGCCAAAGCAATGGCTGGAAATGTATCACGTCTTTCCGGCTCCACCACTACATCGATGTATTCACCCAGCTGATTGTAAATAACATCAGCCTGAGACAAGCTGGTAGCCACGGTTACATGACCTTTTAAATCGGATTCTCCCAATTGACGAATAACCCGTTGTACCATCGACTCTTTTTGACCATCGGGAGAATTGAGTAATTTTATAAACTGTTTGGAACGGCTGTTATTTGACAGAGGCCAAAGGCGTTTCCCAGAGCCTCCGGATAATAAAAGAATTTGCATAAATAATGTTTTAAATCGTTACCTTTCTGCACGCATGGGATTATGCAAGAAATCATCATAAGCCAATCGGATACCATCTTCCAATTCAGTTTGGTAAGACCACCCCAAAGCCATGGCTTTCGATACATCCAAAAGCTTTCGGGGTGTACCATTCGGACGTGTCGTATCCCACTTGATTTCGCCTGTAAATCCTACAACCTTAGCCACCAATTCTGTAAGATCTTTAATGGTCAATTCTTTACCGGTTCCTGCATTCACAGTTTCATTCCCCGAATAGTTGTTCATCAAGAACACGCACAGATTAGCCAAATCATCTACATATAGAAACTCCCGGAGCGGGCTGCCGTCACCCCAGCAAGTCACTTCATCCAGACCCGCCTCTTTCGCCTCATGGAAACGGCGAATCAAAGCAGGAAGTACATGACTATGTTCAGGATGATAGTTGTCATTGGGACCATAGAGGTTAGTCGGCATCACGCTGATGAAGTCTGTGCCATACTGTCGGTTCAAAAATTCGCAATACTTCAACCCCGATATTTTAGCCAAGGCATACGCCTCATTCGTTTTCTCCAGTTCTGATGTCAGTAAACAAGATTCCGGCATGGGCTGAGGGGCTAAACGCGGGTAGATACATGAAGAACCTAAGAACTCCAATTTTTTACATCCGTTCTTCCAAGCTGCGTGAATCACGTTCATCTCCAGTATCATGTTGTCATACATGAAATCAGCCAATGCAGATTGGTTGGCAATGATGCCACCTACTTTGGCAGCAGCCAAAAAGACATATTCCGGTTTTTCTTCCGCAAAAAACTTTTCCACAGCTTCTTGCCGTGTCAAATCCAATTCTGCATGAGTACGAGTGGTAATATTCATATACCCTTGCCGATGCAACTCACGGACAATGGCAGAACCCACCATTCCACGGTGTCCTGCCACATATATTTTTGCGTTCTTATCCATCATTTTACAATCCCTTTCTCCAGGTATTCAGCTAAGTTGGTATGCATTACACTGGCTACATGCTCCGCTGCCACCTTCCGCATATCATGTGCGACCATAATTTTCACCAGTTCCTCGAAAGAAGTAGATTGCGGATTCCAACCCAATTCATTCTTAGCTTTCGTAGGATCGCCCCACAAATTAACAACATCCGTAGGACGATAGAAATCTTCACTGACAGCTACCAGTACTTTTCCTGTTTTCACATCAATACCTTTCTCTTCTATACCTTCACCTTCCCAACGCAGTTCAATGCCGGCATAGTGGAATGCCAATGTAGCAAATTCGCGAACGGTATGCTGTACACCTGTTGCAATAACGAAATCCTGCGGTTTGTCCTGTTGAAGAATCAACCACATACATTCTACATAATCTTTAGCATATCCCCAATCACGTAGGGAATCCAGATTACCCAAATACAGACAATCCTGTTTCCCTTGTGCAATACGGGAAGCAGCTAATGTAATCTTGCGCGTTACAAAGGTTTCGCCTCTGCGTTCCGATTCATGGTTGAACAGGATACCCGAGCAGCAGAACATATTATAAGCCTCGCGGTACTCTTTTACAATCCAAAAACCATAAAGTTTAGCGATAGCATAAGGACTATAAGGATGAAACGGTGTATTTTCATTTTGAGGAACTTCTTCTACCTTGCCATAAAGTTCGGAAGTTGAAGCCTGATAAATCTTACAGGTTTTCTCCAGATGATTGGTACGAACCGCCTCCAATATGCGGAGCACTCCTACAGCGTCCACATCAGCTGTAAATTCAGGTGCATCAAACGACACCTGTACATGGCTTTGAGCAGCCAAATTGTAAATCTCAGTAGGCTGTACTTTACCCACTAATTTCACTAAAGACATAGAGTCCCCCATATCCGCATAGTGCAAGTGAAAATGAGGTTTCCCCTCTAAATGAGCAATACGCTCCCGATAATCAACTGATGAACGACGGATGATACCATGAACATCATATCCTTTGTCCAATAGAAATTCTGCAAGAAACGAACCGTCTTGCCCGGTAATTCCGGTGATTAAAGCTGTTTTCATCTTGTTATTTTTGTTAGTAATACTTCATGAATTTTATAAATATACCTCAATGATTCCAAAAAGGCATTACTGTATATGCCATTACGTTTGAATGCTTTTTGATGATCGGATATAATTTGTTTATGGCTGGCAAAGCCACTGGTGGAAGTCCCTCCTGTGCGCATGGTTACAAAATCCATTGGGATATATGTTGTCTGTATTTTATGTACGAAAATAAACCGTAAAAGACATTCAAAGTCGGAAGCAATCTTATAAGACAAATCAAAGCCACCATACTTATCATATATAATTTTGCGGCAGTAGAAACTTGGGTGTGCAGGCATAAAGCCAAGTCGCATCCAGCTACGGTGGAAAAGTCTTGACGAATAATAACGGACACATTTACCCAGGTCATTGCCATCCACGAAATGAATATCTCCATATACTGCATCCACTCGGTTGGTAGCAAGCTCTTTCTCTAATTTTTCCACTACATCCGAAGAAGTATAAAAATCATCCGAATTCAAGATACCAACCACCTCCCCCGTGGACATCCGAATCCCCTTGTTCATAGCATCATAAAGACCTTTGTCCGGTTCACTTATAAACCGCAATCGTCCATTATAACGAGGTTCATACTCCCGGACTATTTCCATCGTATTGTCTGTACTTCCCCCGTCCACGATGATATGCTCTATGTCGGGATAACTTTGGCTGAGTACACTATCCAAGGTCGTGCAAAGTGTTTTACCGCTGTTCCATGTAGCGGTAATAACTGATACTTTCATGTAAGTTATAATGTAATGTTATGTTTTGGGCTTCTATGCGTTCTCTCTTCTATATTGTTAAGTATAACTAACAATGTCGGTATATTTGCCATAATTTATAAATCATACTTAATAATAGAATACATGAAACTGCCCCAAATATGTCGTCAGCCTTGATGAATGGACGATAGGCAGCAATTACGAAGGAATCCACCACATTCATTTGCTCGATTTCCTGCAACGGCAGGAGTTATAAACCTATATTACTCCAAAGATATGCCATAATGATCTTTCAAATATTGGCATATCTTTTTCTTGTCATTTCCACAAGCTCTTTTTATTTCAAAGATCTTAGCATCCACCAAAGTACGGTACCACCAACCTTGCAAGAAGTCCCAGAGGAATCCTTCCTTGCCATCTAAGAACCCCAACTTTATGATATAACGATAAACAAAGTAGCCGAAAGCCCTCCAAAATAAAGGCATCTTCGCATATCGGTTTTTCTGTGCCCGCTTTCGTTCAACCTCTTTCCCATGATCTTGTGATACGATTTGAGAACCCGTCAAATGAAACTCTGCATCCAGCAACAAAGCCGCTTCCCGCGAAGCATAATTATTATGCTTATCTGTAAACTGCCCGAAAGTCATTCGGTTGTCATCCACAAATTGATGTTTCAATTCTGCCGTCTCGCCGTCCAATATCTCCAAATGCTCATCCATCAACCGCTGCTCATAACGAGCCATTCCTTTCCGGAAAACACGCACGATCTTGACATTATTTACAATGCCATGATGTAAGATCTTACCACAATAAGCGCGCGCGAGAGAGAGAGAGAGGGCTGAAACGCCCTCCGGCATTACAGGTAATCTCTCTTTTAATTCTTCAACCAATTCGGGTAACAAATACTCATCCGCATCCAGACGAAGAATCCATTCGGTCTCTATCTGCAATGTATCCAACGCCCAGTTGAACTGTTCGGCTTGATTACCCGGATACTTATGTACCACTACCTCCACATTCTCAAACTCCCGGCAAATCTCTACTGTCCTGTCAGTTGAAGGCGAGTCAACCACAAATACCTTCTTGGCAAAAGGTGTTACATTCTCCAAGCACCTACGGATATGTATTTCCTCATTATAGGTGAGGATAATTACCGTAATATCCAATGTCTTATTCAACATAACTACATTTACATGTTACAATTTTTCTTTTGTTCTTATGGATTCTATAACCAGGGAAACGCTTTTTTCGATACTTCCTGTATTATCTATTTTTATGACTTCTGGCTTTTGAGCTATCTTTTGATATAACCTAAACCGATAATCAAAAGCCTCATTAAAGGTGTTTTCAATTCTGCAATTCAAAACATCTTCTCGATTACGGCTTATCACAAACTGAAAGCTATCATTAGGCAAAAGCCGTTGGTATAATTTATACCATTTGCCGTCAAGTATGTCGAGGTTATGAGTTTCACTTCCCATATCAATGATTATGTCATTTACCCATCTGTCACAGATTACATAATCAGTTCTTAACTTAGTTGGTTTTTTGCGAGCAAACCAACTATCTATATAAGAACTATATAAGTAGAACCAGCAAAACAAAGGGCTTTTATAGAAATAGTGCAACCACATTTCTCCCATTGCGGTATTCTCCTTTTTACTTAATCCTGTAAGTTTAGCTATGGCATGCATTATTTTTATCAATTTATGATGATAACGCATCCAAATATATCCAACAGTCTTACCTTCTGCTTCCAATTGGGCACGCACACCTTCGATGACTGTAGTTTTTCCACTGCCATCCACGCCTGATATGATGATGTATTTAGTCATTTTGTTTCAATAAGTTAATCCATTCCATCCCCACTTGACTCCATGTAGGATGCGCATTCATTATTATTTTACCCTTATCAGACCTTGAATTTCTCAAAGCAACATCGCTCCAAGCCTTTTCGATTGTAATGGCCAATCCTTTGATTGACTTATCAGCAGTCAGCAGTCCATACTTAAGATATTCCGTAGTACCTCCATTGACAAAGGTGATTACAGGTGTACCGCAACTCAGCAACTCAAAATATGTCAAAGGCACCTCACTTGGAATCACGATGAAAGGCAGAATTGCATACCAAGCAGAGCCAAAAAAAGCCCTAAGCTGTTCTCTCGTCAGTCTATCCTTGATAATCTTTACTCGTTCCGGATGTTTCAGTCCGGACAATGTCTTTTCAAACCGCTTATATTGGGAACCCACATCCGTACGCATCAACATGACAAGCCGGACACCATCATCCTTCACGCTGTCTAAAGCCTCCAGCAACACCTCTGCCCCACGAGTAGGTGCAGGAGCGCCACTAAATAGTAGCCATTTTCTTCCCTTCAAATCATATTTATCCAAGACACTGTTGTCTGGTACAATTTCATCAAACGAATCCTTGCCAGGGTATATGGTTGTCACATTTTTAAAGCCGCCTCTCTTCACTGCTTTGGCACTCACATCGGTCAAACCAATCACATGGCTCACACCAATATTTTTCAATGTATGAGCAAAAATGCACTTGGACGTTATAGCCTCCATCAGGTAAGGCTTTGCAGCGGCTAAACCACCGTTCTTCTTCAGCAGCATTCCACTCTTCAGGTCATACACCCCTCCTGTCATGTAACCAATCTTCTTGCAGTTGATTTGAGCAATCCACTTGGCTGGTGTCAGCCCATCACGAAAAGTAAAAGGGATGAAAAGTATCTCCGGTTTTAGTTCCGTGCATTGGACAAAGATTGCCTCATTATTCTTTATCACGGAACACACATGGACAGGTTTCGACGAATCGCTTCCTGCCCAATCATAATCAATGACATCCTCACTGTTGCTGCAAGCATTCAAAATGCTTGCCTCATAGCCGTATTCCACCATCACCTTGGCAACCTCCAATATTGTTCGCCAAGGCATGAGATGTTCCCTTCCCTTAAAACAGTCAATCGTAAAGAATATAATTTTCATTTTCTCATTCTGATTACATTTGCAGGATTACCTCCTACAATGGCGTAATCGGGAACATCATACGTTACAACGGCACCGGCAGCCAAAATAGATCCAGTACCAATGTGCCTACGTTTCGAAATGATGACATTTGCTCCAATCCACACATCGTCTCCTATGATGATGTTCGAGTCCTTGGTTTTTTCCACGTGACCTTGGAAGCACATCGGGGTTGATGTATCAGACACCTCATGTCCAAAAGTAATGCAATACAGGAACGGCCCCATCATTACATATTTACCTATATGGATGTCATTGGGAATGCTACAATTGGCACCAATACCACTATAATCACCTATCACGATATCCTTTCCGTTCCCAAAATAAATATTTCTGTTTATTGTTGATACTTTCCCGCACTCCTTAAATATGCGCTTGCACAGGAAAATACGGATTCGATTACTTACCCCCCCAATACAGGAGTGTACGAATCTGGCAAATGGTTTGCGAAACCATAAAACAAGACCAGCCAAAACTTTCTCATCATATTTTGTTTTGATTTATTGTTGCATTCTTTAATACCTCACACAACTTCTTTTTCATTATATCCTCCGTAAAGTTTCTGAGGAATCTTTCACGTGCATCATGTCCCATCTTCTTTCGTAGGGATTCCGATTCGATAAGTTTCACAAGAGCATCAGCAATAGCTTCCGAATTCCTCGCCGGCACAACAAGAGCTTCCTTCCCATCCTCGACCGTTTCAGGGTTGCCACCTACAGAGGTACATACAATAGCCTTTCCTGCCCGCATTGCTTCCAGTAATGCAATGGAATGATTTTCTTGAAGAGAAGGCAGACAGAATATGTCCCATGCTTTTAACCAAGCAGGTACATTATCCTGATATCCCTCGAAACAGATTAACTCCTCAACTCCAAGTTCTCTTGCCAAATTGCGCAAAGCCTCCTCCTCTGGACCGTCACCAATGATATAGATGTGGAATTTTTCATCCACACGCTTCCTGACTTCCGGGATAGCTTTTATTAAGAAATTCAATCCCTTGATAGCGTCCAGTCGTCCGGCCATTCCGATGCTGACCCCATCGGATTTTAGCACAACAGGTTCTAGGGCAGGCTCGTTTTCCACAATACCATTATACACCACTTCCAGTTTGCTTTTGGGCACTTTGCGCTCCAACAGGTACAGTCCGCTATATTCCGCCACCAGAACCACCGTTCGTGCAAATCTTTTATACATCCAGGCTTGCAATTTATTAATGGCGTCTGCAATATACCGCCTGCCCTCAGTCGGAGGATTGTACAGACCATGGTAAGCC
>ERZ791621.844-NODE-844-length-14110-cov-2.28993_pt1 | contig 14110 bp, 19 predicted proteins | sample MGYA00510270_ERZ791621 | MGnify/ENA primary metagenome ERZ791621 (study PRJEB30046, sample SAMN00715189) | human gut metagenome | study: EMG produced TPA metagenomics assembly of the A metagenome-wide association study of gut microbiota in type 2...
ACAAACTTTGAAATCTTGCAGAATATAAATATATCACCTAAATATCTATAGTCCTGTTACATAAATTATCACTATTTTCCTTGCTTCGCAATTTCCCATTCTATTTTCAGATATGTTCTAATTGCATCTCTCAAAAGAATTAAATCATCTTGCAAAGCTTCAATTTTCTTCCTTTCTTTTTTTAATGCACTTTCTGTTCTTACAAGATTCTGTACATCGTCTTCTTGATATTCTGGTTCTTCAACTGGAATAAAATCATCTATATCTTCTATCCATTCTTCTCCAATTTTTTGCATTGTGGCATTTTTATACATTTCCTTACGTGCTTCATCCACGGCATTCTTCAATTTACTTGTTCTATCATTTTTAACATCAATTGAATACTGACTAAATCGTTTAGCTAAATCTAACAACAATTCAACTAACAAATTATTTTTTCCTTTATTGCTCTCTTCATTTAATAAACTTTCTCTGTTCAAATCTTCCTCAATTATATTTGTTGTATCATTACCAAAATACAAAATCAGAAGTTCATTCTTCTCTTGTGAATTAATTAGTTCTTGATTAATATTCTTTATGTTTGCTAAATTCAACATTGCAAAATAATGAACTAACAATTCAGATGTTGTTTTTCTAACATTTTGAATCCACTCAATTCTTGCTTGTGCAATTAAGTTTGCATCAATATTTTTTTGATTCCATTTTTCCTGCAATTCAGCGTTATCTTTATTAATCTTCTTTGTTGTTCTATTTGTCCAAACTGTTGAAATTATGACCCCAGTCAAGGATATCACGGCTACAATTATAGCAATAATATTCCCCATACTTAACAACGTTTCAGATTCTGAAATCAATTCAATCTTCCCTACAATATCCATTATTATTTCCTCCAATATTTTTTATAGCATATTAAATTTATTTTTCGTCCGCAAAACTTGTATTTCTATTCAGCTCATACAAATTTAACTCCCTTACTTTCTTTTTATGAATCATTTAGTACTAAAACATACATCACAAATAACGTCCCATTTGAATCCCTCTATCATATTTACCATGTATTATATTATTGCTATTCTCCCCCAATATTTCATCACTTCATTGTAATCAAAAAAACAAGTACATTTGTTAATTTTGCTGTTTGCTGAGTATTATAACTGTTCATGCAGAATAAAATGCAGTAGCATATATATTTGTACTTATATCTTTCAAACTCTCATTAGTTATTTAATTATCAATATCATTCATCTCCATCTTCATAGAATATTCTAAATTCTATAACTTACTACTTAGTTACAATATTTCCTACATAATAGAAATCAACCTTCATATATATTAAAATCCCCATTAAATCCCCAATCACGCAATTTGTTTTTTTTAATATCTAAATCTGCAGAATCATTTGCTTCAAATGTAGTAAAGTTCCATACAGCATCTGGGGCAATACTTTTAATTATACGCTTTATATAAACACTATCTACGTCTCCATAACTAAATCCATACGAATAGACTTTATTGATATCATAACTAAGTTTTTTGAAAAATTTTTTATGTTTTATTAGTGGGAAATCCGTATCTTTTCTAAATTTCAATACCATATCATCTAAGAATGAAGACCCCAGCATTAAATCAATCTCGTCTTCTCCATACATCACATCATCCTGCCCATGACCAAACACAAGTTGTTGCCCTACATAATTGTGTATATGAGTAACACCTTTTATTCTATACAGTTTCTCTAACGTTTTAGTATAATTAAAAGTAAAATATAACATATCTGGCTCATTGAATATTTTCCTCAAGTTTTCTTTGCGTGCATATGTATCCAATTTTATTTGTATTTGTACTTCTCTAATCCACAATTGAAAAAAATCTTGCCAATATTTAGTACATTGTATAAATCCACTTGTAAGGATATCCATATACAATAAATAATCCTTCATAAGTATGTTATCTTCTTCCTCTGTTTCATCTTCCTTATGGTTTGGTCTTGGTAACTTATTACTAAAATCAATATACGCTAAAGCTTCCTCAAAATTATTCCAATTTTCTCCACCAACTTTATCCATTGTGCTTAATAATATTTCTGCAGCAAACTCTTTTTCATTAATATATTTATAATCAAGCAAAGATATAATTTCATCACGATATTTAAGTGCATCAGGATAATTCTTAATGATGAACGTCCTAAAATCACTATATTTTGTAGGTATTCCATGTGCAATATCAAATCCATTTCCAACTATAAACAAAGAACTCATTTTTCACCTCGCAAATTTTTTAGTCAAACTATTCTATTTATATTTGTTATTATTTTAGTGATTTCACTAACAAATTAATCTTTTATTTTAGTTTTGAAAAGATCTACTAAACCAAAGATACTTTATATATTTAACATCATTTCTTCAACTTTTCTCACAATATAATCAGGAACAATATTAAATTTTAATATATTCAAATAATGCAGATAGTCATTTTCAATGTGATATGTCTCATCAATAAACTTATACCAACCCTCATCAATTGGTTTGAATCGTATTATATCACCTTCTGCGATTTCACAAATTGCTCTAAACAATTGAACTTTTAGATATGTATTATTTTCACTATTGTAAAGTCCTTTAATACCATCAATCGTATATACATTATTTTTCAAATACTCATAATCAAAGTTGTTAATAAATTCTTTTATTTTTCCAATTCCAGAACTTATTTCATCTGGTGTCATTTCGACAAAAGTGTCATTACCCACTTTTCGCTGTATGCTTGATGAATGTATTAGACATGATAGTATTTCATAAGCCTCTCCCCATGCACCACTTCTTCCGTTCAATTCACACAGTTTTCTTAGAAAAGCAATCCTGCTTACAATATTGATATTTTCCATTTTAGAAATTTTGCTACATTCTTCCACAATTAATAGGACATCATTTTTTACATCTATCCCTTGTTCTACAACTTTTCCACCTTCATTCCAAATAAATGATGCAGCCACCTGCTCATTTGGTAATTTCCCTACAACAATAAAATCAGTAATAGGTTCAAAATCATGAGTTAATAATAGTACCGTTTTACCTACTAAGGAAACATCTTTTTTCCCTACATTTTTGAACATTCTATGGAGAATAGCATATTTCTTGTTACTATCAAAAGAAGAAATAGGATCATCCAATATTATCAAATCTGCATCTTGCATTTGTGAGTAATACATAAATAAAATCAAAGAAAAGGCATTTTTTTCACCCCAACTTAAATGTTGACGTATATTTTTTACCTCTGTTTTTTGTTTAGAAAAACACTGTCTTAATACCGTTTTACTATTAGATTCATCTTCAACTTGAATTTCTAATTCATAATTAATCCCAGCCGTTTTCAGGAATTCATTTATATCATTTTGTGAAGCCTTAACTGTTGCTTGGACTAAGCCTTTTAATTCTCCCATTTCTCTTTTTAGTTTTGCAACTTCTGTTTTCAATTCATATACTTTGTCATTAATTCTATCAAAAATATCATCTATTTTCGTTCCTCCAAACATTTCAAAAAGACTCTTTGGAAATTCCATAGAATTAATTTGTTGTTCCAAATTTGAAATATCAGCTATTGCTATCTTTCTATTACCAAATTCATTTATTAGTTGAAAACGAGCTATTAACAAATCAAATTCCGTGGTCAATTTTTCTATAATTGCTGTTATTACATCCGTTGCAGTGTCTGTTTTTATATATTTCATTAATTCCACAAATTTATCATCATTCAAGTATGGTTCTAATTCTTGAAGCAATTCCAAGACTTCCTTTAAATTTTGTGAATCCGCTTTTTTATATGTATTTTTAAAAACTTGTTTTTGTTTTGTATGTTTCGGTATATCAAACTTTTCGGAACAATATGGACAGTTATCTTCAATATCAAAAGCCTCTCCTTTATTTTTCCAATCTATCCAAGAAATATTTATATCTGTATTGTCTAAAAATGGTCGATACGCATCTAGCTCTGACGGAATATTATACAAATTCTGTTTAGATAATAGACTTTTCATTGCTCCGGTAGTACTTAACTTTCCTTTAGATGTTCTTTTAAATTTTTGATTTAGCTTTGCTAAATCATTCTGTAGTTTTATGATTTCCGAATCATTTTGCAACACATTTTTCAATGTTTGCAAGTGAGAATCTAATTGTAATTTTTTTACATCATAATCTGGTGTTTTTAAAAAAACCTCAAATGAATTTTCAATGACCTCATCTTCAACAAATACTACTTGGTTTACAAAGTCTTCATTAAATACCAGTATTTTATTAAATACAGGAGTTATCGTAACCTTAGATAATTCATCTGAAAAATACGATTGTAGTTTTAATAATTCATCACTATTATTTGCAAATTGAATTGCTTTTGCCAATGAAGTCTTCCCTGTACCATTAATTCCATATTTTATGTTTAACTTATTTGGAGCAATATTAATTATCCCTTCCTTGATATTATTACAATTCTCTACTTTTATCTGGTACATTATTTTCTCCTTTACATTTTAATTTGTTACTCATTTTGCTATATTTGCATTGTCGCTCATTTACCATTCTATAACTATTCATAGAACATAATAAAAAACAATAAGCAGTATCCAAATCTACGGGTATTTACTAACCGTTAGATTCAGATACTGTTTATCGCTTTTATAACTTCTGTATCATTTTCCATTACATACCAAACAGTATCAAAACACTACTCCCCCGTAACTTTTCACTTCTATTTGCATAATACAAGTTTATAATACTTGGCATAATTTGTCTATATTTATCAAAACTTCTTTCAAATTTTCTAATTACTATAAATTACATTATCTTATCACTCATTGTGCTGCTCGCTGTCTAACAACACGATAACATCCTTTAGCTTTGTTATATCAATAATTTTATTTAATGCATCTACAACCCCAATGACACCTTATATCGTAATACCATCTTTATTGACAATTCTTGTAGACATTCCAAGAACATCTGAAACGGTAGATTATACCCATCTACAATAAAAAATTATTTTCATCCTCAAATCCTTTTACCGTAAACCATTACTGAAAACCCAAGAATAAAACAATTCTTTTTTAGGTTTTACATAGTCATACTCCATTTTTATTGCCTTATGTTCAATTATCTCTAACGCTTCTATGAAAACCTGCTCAACTGTTTTTCCTGCAATATCCAGTTCAAACTCATTCACCAAGCATTTTCTTGCATTAATTTTTTGACTCATTTTCTCTAACAATTCAAAATCTATAAGTCCATTTCCTCTATTTTTCATCTGTTCATAATTTTGTCTATAATCACTGCAAACAAGTTTTATCGTAATATAATTAAATCCTTTGAACACCTCTGGAATATCTCTTGTTCTTAAATCGTCAAAGTCTAGGGCAACAATATTTCTTATGCCAAGTTCCCAGAACTTCTTCACTTGAGTCACACTGGACTCCCAACAAACCCGCTCTTCAAACAAACCCTCATCAACACCTTCAGGCACTCCGAACTCTGGAATCATACTCATTTCAACATACGCTCCCTTGTAATGTTCATATAATTTCTTTGCTAGTGTCGTTTTTCCAATACCACTGGCTCCTATAATAAATATAAAATCTCTCATAGTAAAATCATCCTTTTTGTTCAAAAACTAAAACTAACTTTTGTAACATCTCTTCTGTCAGATTTTTTGTTGATGGAATATGGACAAAGACTACATGTCCATTCATCTTTTTCAACATATAAAAGTAGGCTTCATTACATAAATAATGCGTCGAATTGTGCGATACACTGTATGGGATTGCATTATTTTTCAAACATTCTTCTATTCCAGATAACTGCATTTGCGTATAAATTCGTTCTCCATCTTTCTCAGCACATTTTTCTATACGAACCGAATCCTTTAATGCTTTATCCAATCCAAACATATAAACCTGTTCATATTCTCCCACCAGATTTTCAATATCCCTTTTTAATCCCTCAAAGGAGTTTGTCAGAAAATATTTTTCTCCTTGAAGATTCTGAACTAATTTGTTAGAAGAATTATGAATACCTTTAAATCCTACATATAATGTTTTCAAATAACCTACTCCAATCTCAACTTTTTTGCAAAATTTATCTGCTCCTTCTTCTTTTCAAAGCCAATACTACTATAAAACTTGTGTGATTCTTCTTGTTCTTTTCCAGATGTAAGTCTGATAGCATCTGCACCAATATTCTTCGCCCATTCTTCAACCGAATCCATCAGTTTTGTTGCAATTCCATTGTGTCTATATTCCTCTAACACTGCCAATCCCATAATGTTTACCATTGAATTTGCGTACAATAAATCATACTTTGTTGCATGAACATAACCAACCACTAAATGTTCTATTTCAGCCACAAAAATTTTGGGGTTACCATCACACAAAACTTTCTTTAATTAATATTGTGTCTTTTCTTCTGGATAGTCATATCCCATTGTATATTTATTGATTCTGCAAATAAATTCCGTATCTTTGTTCGTCGCCTCCCGAATGATATATTTCATTTCGCAATTTCCTTTTTCCTTATTTGTACCATAATTTTCATAAACTTCAAATCCTCTGAATTAGGATTGTCAATTCTAAAAGTACATCCACAAACTTTTTCAAACTCTTTTCCAAAAATCACTTTCCGTGTACCACCACTACACGAACCGCAATTTCCACATAAATTTACATGTTTCCAGGCAAGTTCCTTAATTTCTTCATCCTCAGAAATTTCTTTCAACCATTTTGAATCCATATCATCTGACCATACAGTCCAATGATTTTCCGGTTCTTCTGGATCTTTTATTAAAATAAAACAGATACCTTCATTCTTATATTTTATCAGATAATAAATTTTATCTTTCCAATAGCCATTGTCCTTAACAAATATAAATTTTTCTTTTTCCGAATAATCAACAAAGTCTAGGGCGACTTTTTGTTCATCTAAAGACAATTTTTCACAGATATAATCTTCAATCTTTATTTCATTCATTTATTATTTCTCCCATTATATGTTAAATTTTCCTTTTCAAATATCCACATGTAAACGGGAAGAATTCAAATCCTTCTGGCAAATCTTGCAATCTCTTCCACAGTTTCATCAATCGTCAAATCTGTATTATCTATGTAAAACTGAAATTTTCCCGCATTCTCTTTAAACCAATTATTATACTGAATCTGCCCTGTGATAAACTCATCACTTCCGCACATTCTCTCTGCCGGTCTGGCTTTTAACCGTCTCGTAATTTCATCATCAGAACAGGTCATCCCAATAAAGAACGTAGATGCTATTTCCGATGGAATATGAACCTTTCCATAGAAATCATAGGGATTCATACAAGTTACAAAAAGCAGATTTTTCTCGCCTGACATTCTTACTGCCTCGGCAATACAATCATGACTGAACTTTGCTTCATTTTCCGTTCCTGCATAATCCCACCAATTAATACCAACTTCATCGGTGTCAATACAGGCATAATTTTCTAATATTTTTTTCTTATTGAGTTTCTCTTTTATTGTAGATTTTCCAACACCACATGCAGAACTTAGCACTATTAATTTCTTCATGATTTTCCTTTCAATTTCGCATTTACTTCACTAAAATATCTAACGTATGATTACTTAACCCTATCACATCACTTCTTTCGCATATAGAAAAATGGTATTTTAAATAGATCTCATATACTTCATCGGACCATTCCTCAATCCGCTCTTTGATATAGTTCGAAAACATATCTGTTCCAATAAACTTAATTCTAGTTAATTCACATTTTTCACTTAGTCTTTCAATATCTTCTACTCTAACTAATTCAAATAAATCAGCTGGTTTGGAAATGCAAGCAAAATCGTCCGTCAACATATTATTTGACAAACTCTCCAGCATATTATTGCCATCGTCAGCAAATGCCCATTGGATTATCGTTGGTTCATTCATACAGTAAGCCACGAAAATATATCCATCCTTCTTCAAAATCCTTTTTGCTTCGTTCAATACTTGTACTTTATCTTCTTCGTTGTATAAATGATACATTGGGCCCAAAATAAGTACCGCATCAAAGGAATTATTGTCATAGACTGATAAGTCCAATGCATTTCCCTGTTTGATATCTATATGTTCATTATCCGTCAACTTAGATTTGAAAACTTCAATATTATGTTCTATTAATTCCATTGCCTGCACCTGATAGCCTTCACGTGACAATGCAATAGAATATCTTCCGGTTCCCGCTCCAACCTCAAGAACTTTTGCTCCCGGCTTTACATAATCATGTATGTATTTCATCGTAGTAATGAATTCAACCTTACCGTGCTTTGATGCCAATCTTCCATCTTCATCATATAAATTATAATATTGCTCCAAAAAACTATTTTCCATCATTCGTCTCCTGCAATTTTCAAAGTGATATTTTTTGTTTTTCAACATCATTTATTGTTTAATCTATTTCTTCCGATATATCTTATACCCATTGCAAAATAATTCGACTACATTTTCTTTTCTCACAGATACCTTCCCTGTACTTCTTGTAGCATCTATAATAATTATTTCTTTTTTCTCATCATCTACAAACTCTTTGAAAAACATAACATGACTTCCTACTTTAGCAAGCACATCTCCCTGCTGAATTTCATCAATGCTTTCAATTACATTTGCGTAATCAGGAATAATTCTTGTAGATATTTTTTTAGGCAACTCCCAGCACACAGTCAACAAGCCAGAGCAATCTACTCCTACACAATCGTAGCTTACGTGTCTTGATTTATCTTCTGGAACATTTCCGGCATATTTTCCTTCGGAAATTCCTTTTTCAAACTCCTCTATTGTAGAAGCTAATCCCCATCCGTATGCCATCCCTACATTTTTTTGATTCGGCTTCCACCAACCACAATCAAGAATTTCACCTTTCCAGGTAGTATCCGGTGTATCCACTTCTACACCATTAGAATCTGTCCCGTGTTTAACATTTCTTGCTGATGCAATCCATTCGCAGTTAGCATATTCTAATGCTTTCTCGATAACTTTTTTACCCCATTCCATAATAAATATCCTCCCGATAATAAAAATCTTTTATTTTTGTATTTTCTTTCTTGCAATCAAACCATTAGGAATATCAATAATATCAAATCCTTGATTTACATACATTGAAGTCGAGCCACCGCATTCGTTTATGGCAAACTCACCAAGAGATGGATACCCTTCCACATAATCATATCCAATTTCTTTTGCATACTGACAAGCATATTTTAATAGTGCTTTTGCAATTCCTCTCCTCCTCATATCCGGCTCAACGGTAAAGCATACAATAGAAAGTATTTTATCCCTTTCATCAACACCATTCCAACTATATGGTGCCTTCTCCTTGCTTAACCGAAAATAATTGTCTTTCGTATCTGCATTACAAAATCCTACGATTTGATTATCATAGACGGCTACAAAGCCATTCAAGATACCATTTTCTATCAATTCTTTTGCATAATCTCTTTTACGATATGGTCTTTCATTCTCTGGTATTAGACTCCGCTCCTGCTCATGCTTATCCGTCCAATGATGCCAGACGCAATAACAACCTTTTTGAATGTTTCCATCAGAAAATGCTCTATGCTCAAAATAGTCAATGTAATCATCTGACATATCTTTTGTGAGTTTGCACACTTTGAAATTCATAAAAAATACCTCCTTGCTTGGATATTCATGTAACAAACTAATTCTTTCCATTCTCAAGAAATGATAGGTAATTCAAACCATTCCATATCCACTGCTTCAATTCTACCATACGCATCAATACATTCACACCCTAAATTTACCAATCTTGCATCTTCATTTCCCAGTTTTTCGCTTTAATAAAATTTTTCAAAAATTACCCATTTTTCCCCTTACTGTCCTTGGCAAGATACACACTTTGTAAAGCAAAGTGCCTCTTACTAGGGGAACAGCCCCTAATACCTGTTAGAGTCAGGCGAAAATAGCCAAATACAGACAGGTTAAAATAACCAAAATAGTGATGGGCGAAATTAGCCACAAAAAGTCAACTAAAAAAATCCATTACGATTTATTTTACATCCTTTATACTGATATCAGCCAATGTACCAGTAAATCAGAATGAATGAGGAAAATCGTAATGACTTACAAGAAATTTTAACACAAGCACTTAATGAAATGAAAGAAGAATCAGGTGAAAAATTTAATATTAATAAGGTTAATCTCGCTGAACTTGAAAGAAGGACAGGTATATCCAGAAGAAAACTTAGAAGATTAAAAGTTAACAAATTTGTGGTTAAGCCCCATGGATTGAGTGGCAGAACATCCAACAACAATGTAACAGAGGCATTTTCAGGTGTTCTCGATGACTTGTTATCTAAAGGTGTAACCAATGCATCTGCATGCTATGACAGAATCTGTGAAGTTGGATATGCAGGAAGTAAAAGCGCTGTCAAAAACTATGTTAAAAACCATAAGTATCTGTTAACGGCCAAGAGACAAATATTAAGGATATGGAATCAAGATATAAGGAAACATAGACAGATATACGTATGTATTTAATCTTCATATTCTTCCCTACTTTGGAAAAAGACCTATCAGCGGTATCACTCCAAAGGACATCAGAGCATGGCAGACGGAGCTTATTGATTGCTACGCAATCAATAAGCTCGCGGCATTCCTAGAATGCCTGCAAACCCTATAAATAAAGGAAAACCACGGTTTTGCGTAAACACGACCGTGGTTTTCTTTATTTATAGGGAGTTTGCGCTCTACTCCGAGAACACCTCGATTTCGCTGACGCTTCATCTCGGTCGGGACTGTCGTCCCATAAATAAGCAAAAGAAAGTCCATTTGAATGCAAGCACTCAAATGGACTTATTTTACTTATTTATTGTTCTCTTAGTAAAACGAAAATTATTCAATAATTGTAGCGACCTTACCTTAACCTACTGTTCTACCACCTTCACGAAATTATTTCATCATTGTCTGCTATATCTTGTTTTATTTTCGTTGTTTCCATTGTGTATTGTTGCTGTTTATGTTGTCATTATTTCTACTTGCGTAAGAAAATGACGACAGTTTGACGACACTTTCTTACTACTTATTTCCAATTGTCAACTTGGGATACCAAATGTACGATATAACCATGCTCTACTATCAACAAGCATATGCAATATTCTGACCATAAAAACTTCCTTCACATTATCATCAATAGTGTAAAATATCTTATATTCTTTATAGTATGTTTTATGTACTCCTAATTCTACTAATATAGAATCATCGTCTAATTCATAACTGGCTGGAAAAACTTCCAACTTATTTATTTGTTCCCTAATACCTTTTACCATATTTTCAGCAGCAATAGGATTGGGTAGTTCAAATGCAATGTAATCACCTGCGTTTTCTAAATCTTGTTCAGCTAACTCGCTAATTCTGATTTTATACTGCTGCATTTCTATATTTTTTCTCCAATCTGTCGCATACCTCGTTAAAATCTTTTGTCTTACCTTCTTTAATATTTTCCAAACCTGCAAGAACCATATTTCTAACTTCTTTCTGTTGTTCCTTCAATGCAATATCATAATTATTTTTTGCTGCTACTGCCATATAACCATCCTTTCTTGTATGACTGAAAATGCTTATCTATCTGTCTTTATTGTATGCAATTCAAAAATAAATAGCAACTATTATTTTGACACAAACTTTGAAATCTTGCAGAATATAAATATATCACCTAAATATCTATGTGAAATAGTACTGTCAATCACTATTTTGTCTATCCACATCTGTAAATTTATAATACTTTACCAATATTCCCTCTTTTTTCAAGCTCAAATAAGTATCTGTATATATAGTTAGTTTTTCTTTTTCTTTTTTGCATTCCTGTAATATAATTTTATCATCACTTGATCTTATAAGGGCATATTCATTATGTTCTATATTTACAATTCCATATATTCTCTTTTTTTCTGCTTTTTTAAAATTCATTTTATAAGCAAGTATTCCCCCAAAAATCAAAGATACCATTATTAGTAATAATCCTAATATTTTATAGTCTTTTTCTCCCCACCTTTTTGATAAATTCTTTTTTCGTTTTTCTTTTTTTATTTTTAAAGGTACAATATCCCGATGAATTGGCCATGCATAACAGTATCCGATAGAAAATATCAGTATCCATTGAAATGGTAATAAAACAAGTCCACTGACCAGCACATACACATCTAATTCATTAAAAATTACTATAGATATCACAATGTTTATAATAAAAGGGAAAATCAACCACCACAAAAAAATAGTCACAATCTTTTTTCCCTTAATACTTCTTCTAACCGCAAGAGTCGAATAACAGAAATAAAAGATTACCATAATCCCCATTATGATACAATAATATATGTTATATGTACCAGTTATTATTATATTCTCTTTATCTATATTGTAATATTTGTAAAATCCATAATCCATTATGTATAGATAAGTGTTCATTATACTGTTAAAAACTAATCCTATAATTGGTGTTATCAATGCAATTTGCGCTGTATAAGTTTTAAAAAATTCTAAGACTTTATTTATTTTGTCCTTTCTTGTGATTATATACTTATTTTTTTCCATCATTCTTCCTCTTTTTAATTCATTTTAGCAACAGACTATCTACCTAGAAGTATTTGATTTTATTCTTATAGTATAACATCGTTTTCTTTATCTCTGCAATCTATCAAACTTTTTTTTAATATGCTTAGTCATTGTTGTTTAGAAAACAAAGTATGCCTAAATTAGATGAACATTTAACTAATTATTATCAGCTAACTGATGAAGGCAGACGTGATGTAGATAGTTTTATTGAAGCTCAACTTCAAATCAAAAAAGATCCAAAAAGAGCTGCAGATGTAAAGAAAATTACAAGATGGTAAGTATGAACTCCGAGTAAATTCGGAGTTCTTTTTTGTTTGCAACAAGTCCTCATTCTTACTTTTAGGTGAATTTTGACGACACTTTTGACGACACTTTTCTGAAATTCATCTTGTAAGAACGAAAAAAAGGCATCCCCGAAAATTTCGGGAATGCTTATATTTTTGCACAAGCATATCTTATTGATTACTCCGTAATCAATAAGCTCGCGTCATTCATAGAATGCCTGCGAGCCCTATAAACAAAGGAAAACCACGGTTTCGTGTAAACATGACCGTGGTTTTCTTTATTTATAGTGAGCTTGCGCTCTATTCACGAGAACACCTCGATTACGCTCACGCTTCATCTCGGTCGGGACTGTCGTCCCATAAATAAGCAAAAGAAAGTCCGCCTGAATGCAAGCATTCAAACGGACTTATTTTACTTATTTATTGTTCTCGTAGTATCACGAAAATTATTCAATAATTGTAGCTACCTTACCTGAACCTACTGTTCTACCACCTTCACGCTACTTTAAAAGCACTTTTCCTCATATTTTTTATGTTATTTCATCATTTTTATAAGGAAAAATCGCCATTTTTTCACGTCATATTTATATTTCTATAATTTCTTGGCACCGTTTTGGCACCAAAAACCTATTTTATCACTTTTACTTATCAAATCTCTTATTAGCAATCGGTTTTAAATAATTCTTCCTTAAAACTCTATCACTTTCAAAAAACTTTTCTTCTGATTTTGATAACATATGATTATCTAATTTTAATTCTGTCAATTTTAATGTGCATACTATATCTGCAACTTGAAACAGCCTGTAATCTGATGGCATTACTTTTCTAAATTCCACATTGTCAAGAAGCGTACTAAATACTGCTGCAAGTATCTTATTTACCTCAACCTGTCCATTATCATAATATACCTTCACATTGTCAAACGATAAAAAGAGCTCATAATGTTCTCTAATAAACCTCGCAATTATTTTGCTCAACTTTCCTGATGCCTCTATACCGTCTCCTATGTGCTTCTTTTCAATATAAAAACTCTCGCATTTGACATCTATGTTTCTGATAAATCTAACGCCTGATCATGGAATACCATTGATATTATGTAATAAGGTGCACGATAATCATATTGTCCAAAATCACCTGACTCATCAATAAAAATACTTAATTCGCTCATACTTCCTCTTTTTAGTCAAAAAATGGCGGGTGTCT
>ERZ791621.856-NODE-856-length-14018-cov-2.68152_pt1 | contig 14018 bp, 9 predicted proteins | sample MGYA00510270_ERZ791621 | MGnify/ENA primary metagenome ERZ791621 (study PRJEB30046, sample SAMN00715189) | human gut metagenome | study: EMG produced TPA metagenomics assembly of the A metagenome-wide association study of gut microbiota in type 2...
CCACTCTTCGTTTTCGTCCGTTCCTTGCTTTCCGTAGTGTACGCGAATATACCCACGAGAATTCGCAGGCGAGTCGTGACTACCAGTTAGTAGAAAACGGCATTAAGACTTGCATGTATCCGGGCTATCCGGAATTGTTCATGCAGTTGAATAAGAAAAACGAATTCCATTATGAACCGAATTGGTATAGAGGAATTGAATATCCGAAAGAACAGGAGAGAGGATATGATTTCAATGAAGACCTTTATGTTCCCGGATATTTTGAAGTCGATATAAAGAAAGGAGAAAGTATAATTTTCTCTGCCGGTATTTCTGAAATTTCTCCCCGCAGATTGAAACAAACTTTTGAGGCGGAAGTTGCCGACCGTACGCCACGTGATAGTTTCTATCATTGTTTAAAGAATTCCGCCCATCAATTCCATAACAAGCAGGAAGAGGACCATTATATTTTGGCCGGATATCCTTGGTTTAAATGTCGTGCCCGGGATATGTTTGTATCGCTGCCCGGATTGACGCTTGCTGTAGATGAGATAGGTGAATTTGAAGACGTGATGGAAACTGCCCGCAAAGCGATCAATAACTACATTAAAGGTGAACCGATAGGCTGTAAAATCTACGAGATGGATGATCCTGACGTATTATTATGGGCCGTATGGGCTCTGCAACAATATGCAAAGGAAACAAGTCGTGAACAATGTCGTGCCAAATATGGTTCTTTGTTAGAAGAAATCATCGATTTTATTCGTCAGCGCAAACATGATAATCTGTTCTTGCACGAAAACGGGTTGTTGTATGCCAATGGTGCAGATAGGGCGATCACATGGATGAATTCCACGGTTAACGGACGTCCGGTTATTCCGCGTACAGGTTATATCGTAGAGATAAATGCTTTGTGGTACAATGCCTTGCGTTTTATTGCCGACTTAGTTCGTGAAGGCGGTAATGGATTGCTGGCAGATTCACTGGATGCACAGGCTGAGGTAACTGGAAAATCTTTTGTGGAAGTCTTTCGTAATGAATATGGTTATCTGTTGGATTATGTAGACGGAAATATGATGGATTGGAGTGTACGCCCCAACATGATATTTACGGTTGCCTTCGATTATTCTCCTCTTGACCGGGTGCAAAAGAAACAAGTACTCGATATTGTGACGAAGGAATTACTTACTCCGAAGGGACTCCGAACATTGAGTCCGAAGAGCGGCGGATATAATCCGAATTATGTAGGTCCTCAAATCCAGAGAGACTATGCTTATCATCAGGGTACGGCTTGGCCATGGCTGATGGGATTCTACATGGAGGCGTATCTGCGAATCTATAAGATGAGTGGAATTTCGTTTGTAGAGCGTCAGTTGATTGGACTTGAAGACGAGATGACCAGCCACTGTGTTGGTTCGTTGCCGGAATTGTTCGACGGAAATCCACCTTTTAAAGGGCGTGGAGCAGTATCGTTTGCAATGAATGTGGCGGAGATTTTACGTATCTTGAAGCTGTTGTCTAAATATAATTTATAGGAGGAGGGACGAAGATGAAAGTTTTAATGTTTGGATGGGAGTTCCCCCCGCATATCTTAGGAGGTTTAGGAACTGCCAGCTATGGTTTGACAAAAGGTATGTCTCAACAAGAGGATATGGAGATTACATTTTGTATTCCCAAGCCTTGGGGTGACGAAGACCAGAGTTTTCTGAGAATAATCGGTATGAACAGTACACCGATTGTGTGGAGGGATGTAGATTGGGAATATGTCAAAGGGCGTGTAGGCTCTTACATGGATCCTCAATTATATTTTGACTTGCGCGATCATATTTATGCTGATTTCAATTATCTGAATGCAAATGATCTGGGATGCATTGAATTTTCAGGGCGTTATCCGGATAACTTACATGAGGAAATCAATAACTACTCAATTGTTGCAGGAGTTATAGCACGGCAACAGGAGTTTGAAATTATACACTCACATGACTGGTTGACTTATCCGGCCGGTATTCATGCAAAACAGGTATCGGGCAAACCATTGGTGATTCACGTACATGCTACTGACTTTGACCGTAGTCGTGGTAATGTGAACCCCACAGTTTATGCCATTGAGAAAAATGGTATGGATCATGCCGATCATATTATGTGTGTGAGTGAATTAACTCGTCAAACAGTAATCCATAAATATTTCCAGGATCCGAAGAAAGTATCAACTGTGCACAATGCAGTTTCTCCTCTTTCGCAAGAGATACAGGATATTGTACCTAATAAGAACCCGAAAGAAAAGGTGGTTACCTTCTTGGGACGTATTACAATGCAAAAAGGTCCTGAGTATTTTGTAGAGGCAGCTGCGATGGTATTGCAGCGTACGCGGAATGTACGTTTTGTGATGGCCGGTAGTGGTGATATGATGGATCAGATGATCCGTTTGGCAGCTGAAAGAGGCATTGCCGATCGTTTCCATTTTCCGGGATTCATGAAAGGGAAGCAAGTATATGAAGTCTTGAAGGCCAGTGATGTATACATTATGCCTTCGGTATCCGAACCTTTTGGTATTTCTCCGTTGGAGGCTATGCAGTGTAGCGTACCAAGCATTATTTCCAAACAATCCGGTTGTGCCGAGATCTTGGAAAAATGTATCAAGACCGATTACTGGGATATCCACGCTATGGCAGATGCTATTTATTCTATCTGTACCTATCCGGCTATGTACGAGTATCTCCGTGATGAAGGTAAGAAAGAGGTGGACGAAATAAAGTGGGAGAACGTAGGCTACAAGGTTCGCGGCATCTACGACGAGGTTATAAAAAATTATGGAAAACAATAAAACAATATAGATATGAGAACAATCTGTCTTTATTTTGAGATACATCAAATTATTCATCTGAAACGTTACCGCTTCTTCGACATTGGTGCCGATCATTATTACTATGATGATTATGCCAATGAGACAGGTATTAATGAGGTTGCCGAACGTTCTTATATTCCGGCTCTCAATACATTGATTGAAATGGTGAAGAATTCCGGAGGAGCATTTAAAGTAGCCCTTTCTATTTCGGGAGTAGCATTGGAACAGCTCGAAATTCATGCACCTGCCGTAATTGACCTGTTACATATATTAAACGATACGGGTTGCTGTGAATTCCTGGCAGAGCCATACTCTCATGGCTTATCATCATTGGCCAATGAAGACTGTTTCCGTGAAGAGGTAATGCGTCAGAGCGAAAAGATGAAACAGATGTTTGGTAAAGCTCCGAAAGTGTTCCGTAACTCCAGTTTGATTTATTCGGATGAAATAGGTGCTACGGTGGCTAGCATGGGTTTCAAGGGCATGCTGACCGAAGGTGCTAAACACGTTTTGGGTTGGAAGAGTCCGCATTACGTGTATCATTGCAATCAGGCTCCCAGTCTGAAATTGTTATTAAGAGACTTCAAGTTATCGGATGATATCAGTTTGCGTTTCTCTAACTCTGATTGGAGTGAGTATCCTTTATTTGCCGATAAGTTTATCGGTTGGATTGATGCTTTACCACAAGAAGAACAAGTGATCAATATCTTTATGGAACTGAAAGCATTGGGTATGGCGCAGCCATTATCATCCAATATTTTGGAGTTCCTGAAAGCACTTCCTTATTGTGCAAAAGAAAAGGGCATTACTTTCTCTACCCCATCGGAGATTATTTCGAAATTGAAATCTGTTTCCCAATTGGATGTACCATATCCAATGTCGTGGGTAGACGAAGAAAGAGATACGAGCAGCTGGCTGGGTAATGTTTTGCAGCGTGAAGCTTTTAGCAAATTATACAGTGTGGCTGAACGTGTACACCTTTGCGATGATCGTCGTATCAAGCAGGATTGGGATTATCTGCAAGCCAGCAATAACTTCCGTTTTATGACGACCAAGAATACCGGTGTGTGGCTGAATCGTGGTATTTATGATTCTCCTTATGATGCCTTTACTAACTATATGAATATCTTGGGGGATTTCATTAAACGTGTAAATTCTCTCTATCCTGAGGATATCGATAATGAAGAGTTGAATTCATTGTTGACAACTATCAAGAACCAGGGAGAAGAGATCGCCGAATTACATAAGGAGGTTGATAAGTTGCAGGCAAAAGCGGAAAAGGCTGCAAAAACAGTAAAGGCCGAACCCAAAGCTGCACCTAAAAAGGCCGCTGCGAAGAAACCTGCTGCAAAGAAAGCAACGGCAAAAAAAGAAGATTAATATGATTCAAGAACATGCTTTAGCGTAAACTAAAGCGGTGGAAAGGGGCTGTCCAAAAAAGTTGGATAGCCCCTTACTGTTATTTACAGTTTAAAAGTAAAAGGCATAAAATGACCCTTATCTCTTGATAAGAAGGGTAATAGTCCAAATTTTTTAAATGATATTTCTTTGTAGATTTACAAGCAGTGAGTTGAAAAGGTAAGGAGCAGACTTTGGAGACAACCTCTTTCTATTTTATGGAGAAAGAGGCGTCTCTGCTTTAGTTTGCCACATCTTGTTATTCTTTACATAAAACATAAGGAGAATGAGACCATAAAAATTAAGGCGATGTAAATAAAGAATCATTTACATCGCCTTAATTGTATTATATACTGAGAATATTTTGTTACTGCTTACCGTTGAAGTTGGTATAAGTTACTTCTAACTTCAGTTTCGTACCGTCCGGACCACCTTCCAGTTTTACGTATCCCGGTTGTAGATCGTGCTGGATGCTGATCATATTCTTATTGGAAGAGCTATCGTACTGTACCAGTACCGGGATAAGTACCACTTTATTCCAATCCGGATTTGCTGCTTCCCAAGCTGCTTCGTTCCAACTGTCTCCTGCTTTTTTCTTGGCTTCCTGCTTTTCGTTGACGCATGCATTAATCAAGCGAGTCAAGTTGGTAAACACATACTGATTGGTTGTAGGTTTATTGGAAATAATAGCATTGTGCACGGCCAGATAAGAAGTGATGTTATCTGTAAGTTTGTTCTCTTCGAAGAAACTTTGCCGTTCTTTCTCACGTAAAAGTAACACATATGTAGGTGCTTTCATACTAAATTTTCCATTGTCCGGTTGGTTGTAGCTATTGAAAGTCAGTTTCACTGCATTAATGGTGTCATGGCTTAATTCTTCATAAATCTTATTGATCGGCAATGTAGCTTGTGTGAAGATACCGGCCGGAGACTTCAAATAAGTACAGTCTGTCTTTTTAGCGATTTCGTTTAGTTTTTCAGAATTAACAAACTTATTGGCTTGAATTACTTCCTTGGTTGTAGCGAAAGTACGGGTTGTGTAGTACAAAGAGTCAGCACCATTTTTTTTCTTCAGATTATTTCCCAAGCTGTCTTTTTCGTGGCATCGGATTACAACATTCAGGTTGATCTGGTCAACATAAAGAATCGTTCCGTTACCATAGTCATTCTTGGCATAAATACCTTTGAATACGTTATTAATAAATGCTTCCGAAGTTTTAAAATATTCAGGGTGATCTCTGTTCAAACGATAGATACGTTTACCTAGTTTGGTGATCTCTTCAGAAGTTAGACGGACATTAGGATAAAAGTCATCTGAGTTTCTGATGGAATCGCTGAGTGATTGGTCAACAGCTGTGTAGGCTTTTCGTGCGAGTAAGTTGTTTGGATTGTAATACTTCAATGGATCGATGTCTGTATAATAGTTCTGGGTCAAGTTTTCGTCCAGTTCATAAACAGTCATTCGGCATGGATTGATAGAGTCTCCAAAATAACTTTTATAGTATAAGATCAATTCAGCGGTGTGAATAGAGTCTCCTGCCATTACCCCTTTGGGATTAGTTTCCGGATCGTAGACCGAAGGAAAAGAAATTCCATCCGGACTATTCAACTGTGCGAGGAAACTGGCTTCGTATTCTCCGAATTCTTTATCAGTGAATTTTCCCACATAACCTACGCTGGTTTTGGCAAAAACAGGACCTGATAGGTCGGAATTCGTAGTTAACTCGTAAGTCGTATATCTTCCATTGATATTTTGGTCGCTATCCGGAAGCATATCCCATCCGATAGTACCTGTATTATCATCGCATCCGAAGAAAGTCAAGGCAAGCAGTGCTACCCATACATATTTTGCTTTCATGATCGTCGTATCTAGGTTCTTATTTATTTTTGTTCAGCTTCCCACACTTGATCGTAGAAACTGTTGCAAGCATCTGCAAGAGCATCGGGAGCTTGATAGTCAAGAACCAATTTGCCCGATTGACGCGCGTAGTTCATGACATCTTCATTTACATGTTCACTATTCTGTACTATTCCGTCCGAGTAATCGACAGCTAATTTGCAAAGTGTAGCATAATCTACCGGATCTTTCAGGGTAGCTACATCTTTTTTATTAATACCCTTTAGCATCAGTTTGCTTGCAAAGTCATTGTTGAATGTACCTTTGAAATCATCTTCGTATACGGAGAATACTACTTTTGCATCGCGGAACGAAGGTTCGTCTTTATACGCTTTCTTTATATACAAAGGGGCTAATGCCGTCATCCAGCCATGACAGTGAATAACGTCCGGACACCAACGCAATTTCTTTACCGTTTCCAGCACTCCTCTGGCATAGAAGATAGCCCGGCTATCATTATCATCGTATTCAACCCCATTTTCATCAGCTGTCTGCAGCCGGTTCTGAAAATAATCATCGTTATCGATGAAATAAACCTGCATACGTGCTGACTGGATAGAAGCTACTTTGATAATAAGTGGATGGTCGGTGTCGTCGATGATCAGGTTCATGCCGGAAAGACGTATCACTTCGTGCAATTGATTTCTGCGTTCGTTGATATTCCCCCATTTGGGCATAAATGTTCTGATTTCTCTGCCTTTTTCCTGGATAGCTTGTGGTAGATGTCTGCCTATATTGGCCATCTCGGATTCTGAAACGTAAGGAGTAATCTCTTGTGTAATAAATAAAACCTTGTTAGCCTTTGTCATAATAACAATCGTTCTCGTAAATATTCTGCAAAGATATAAAAAAAAACGGGCATTAAAGCAAGTTCTCTGGCGGTATAATTCCTTATGAATTGTTAAGTGCTTGTTTTTCAGTGATAAACCGTCCTGTTGCTTAGGACTCTCCTTCGTCTTCTTTTGCATTAATTTACGATATTTCTTCTTTATATGGTAAATTATGGTTTATTTTGCACCGTTTTTCAAACAACTAAGAATCATAAACCAATTAAAATGAAAGTAATACATACGATCAAGGACTTGCAGGCTGAACTTTCGGTTTTGAAAGCCCAGGGTAAAAAGGTGGGGTTGGTGCCTACTATGGGTGCTTTGCATGCAGGGCACGCATCTCTTGTAAAGCGTAGTGTAAACGAGAATGAAGTAACGGTGGTAAGTGTTTTTGTGAACCCTACCCAGTTTAATGATAAAAATGATCTTGTTAAGTATCCTCGCACACTGGATGCCGATTGTAAATTGCTCGAGGCTTGTGGAGCGACTTATGCTTTTGCTCCTTCGGTGGAAGAGATGTATCCGGAGCCGGATACCCGCCAATTCAGTTATGCTCCTTTGGATACTGTAATGGAGGGGGCTTTCCGTCCGGGACACTTTAATGGAGTATGCCAGATAGTAAGTAAACTGTTCGAAGCGGTGAAACCACATCGTGCATACTTTGGTGAGAAAGATTTTCAGCAATTGGCTATCATCCGTGAGATGGTTCGTCAGATGCAGTTTGATCTTGAAATAGTAGGTTGTCCTATTGTTCGTGAAGAAGATGGTTTGGCTCTGAGCAGCCGGAATGCGCGTCTGTCGGCAGAAGAACGTGAAAATGCATTAAAAATATCTCAGACCTTATTTAAAAGTCGTACCTTTGCAGCCACTCACACAGTGAGTGAAACGCTGAAGTTTGTGGAAGATGCTATTGCTGCTGTTCCGGGATTGCGTCTGGAGTATTTTGAGATAGTAGACGGAAACACTTTGCAGAAGGTTGATAATTGGAACCAAACATCGTATGTAGTGGGCTGTATAACAGTGTTCTGCGGTGATGTCAGACTGATTGATAATATTAAATACAAAGAATCTTAAACTTAAAAAAGACGAACCCCTTATGATGATTGAAGTGTTGAAGTCAAAAATTCATTGTGCCCGTGTCACGGAAGCCAATCTGAATTATATGGGTAGTATTACGATTGATGAGAATCTATTGGATGCAGCTAATATGATTGCCGGTGAGAAGGTGTACATTGCCGACAATAATAATGGCGAGCGTTTTGAGACCTACATTATCAAAGGTGAACGCGGATCAGGTAAAATCTGCTTGAATGGCGCTGCGGCCCGTAAAGTACAACCGGATGATATTGTGATCATTATGTCGTATGCGTTGATGGATTTTGAGGAAGCTAAGTCGTTTAAGCCGACTGTTATTTTTCCGGATCCGGCTACAAATAGTGTAGTGAAGTAAGAAATCGTTCAATTGTGGAATATGAAAATCCCTGCTAATTATCCAATTTAGCAGGGATTTTTTATTAGGATCGATTATTGTGAATATCCAGTCCGGAGAATAAATTGTTAGGAGGGTGTCCATAACTCACCACATACTCTGTGGTGAATACGAGTTTTGAACATCCCCCCGACTTTATTCTTCTACTTGGAACTCAATTGTTCGTTCATTGCTGCTGCGGCACGGCGTCCGTCTCCCATGGCAAGGATGACAGTAGCTCCTCCGCGTACAATATCTCCTCCCGCATAAATAGTGGGAATAGACGATTGCATCTGATCGTTAACAGTGATTGTTCCTTTACGGCCCAATTCCAGACCTTTGATAGAACTGGGGACGATAGGATTGGGAGATACCCCGACACTGACAATGGCGAGATCGATATCAACGGTTTCTGTTGCTCCTGGGATGGGGACGGGGCTACGTCGTCCGGAGGCATCCGGTTCACCCAATTCCATCTTTTGCAAGATTACTTGTTTGACACGTCCTTGCTCGTCTGCCAGATATTCGATTGGGTTGTGTAAGGTCAGGAACTCTATACCTTCTTCTTTGGCATGTTTCACTTCTTCCAGACGTGCTGGCATTTCTTCTTCTGAACGGCGATAGATGATCATAGCCCGTTCGGCTCCAAGACGTTTGGCTGTACGGACAGAGTCCATGGCAGTGTTACCGCCACCAATTACAGCTACGTTCTTTCCGAAGGCTACCGGAGTATCGGAATCGGGACTGGCTGCATCCATCAGATTTACACGAGTCAGATATTCGTTGGAAGACATGATGTTGATCGAGTTCTCACCCGGGATGTTCATAAAGTTGGGAAGTCCGGCTCCTGAGGCTACAAAAATTCCCTTAAAACCTTCTTCTTCCAACTGTTCTACGCTGATCGTTTTCCCTACAATGCAGTCTTTGATGAATGTAACTCCCATTTTGGCAAGATTCTCAATCTCGACGTCTACTATTTTGTTGGGTAGACGGAATTCGGGAATACCATATTTCAGTACACCGCCAATTTCATGTAGCGCCTCGAATACCGTTACATCATATCCATATTTGGCCATATCCCCTGCAAAGGATAGTCCGGCAGGACCGGAACCGATAACAGCCACTTTGATACCGTTTTTCTCGCCTACTTCAGGTACGGAGATTTGTCCGCTTTCTCGTTCGTAGTCGGCAGCAAATCTTTCCAGGTGACCAATGGCTACGGCTTCTTTGCCCATTTTCAGATGGATACATTTTGATTCGCATTGTTTTTCCTGCGGACATACACGACCACATACGGCAGGCAGGGCACTGGTCTCTTTCAGTGTTTTGGCTGCTTCAAGGAATTCTCCACGTTCTATGTTCTTGATGAAACGGGGAATGTCGATGCCTACCGGGCAACCTGTCATACAGCCTGGGTTGGCACAATCCAGACAGCGCTGTGCCTCCGCAACTGCCTGCTCTTTAGTCAGCCCTTGATTGACTTCTTCTTTACGGCTGTGTGACCGGTACTCCGGATCGAGTTCGTTCATTTGGCAGCGTTCAATGTTCGCACGGTCTTTAGCTTTGATAGCTTTACGGAGTGCTTCGCGCCAAGGGGCTGTACGTCCGTTTTCGTCTATGACTTTGGTTGCTTCACATTCATCGAGTTTATGCAACTCTTCACGTTCGATGGTTTTGAAAGCTCCCATGCGCTTCAACATTTCATCGAAGTCCACTTGGTGACCGTCAAATTCCGGACCGTCGACACATACGAATTTGGTCTTTCCTCCGATAGTAATACGGCAGGCGCCGCACATTCCGGTGCCATCCACCATAATTGTATTTAATGATACTTCTGTCGGAATTTCATATTTCTTCGTCAGCAAACAAACAAATTTCATCATGATAGCCGGTCCGATAGCAAAACATTTGTTCACTTTCTCCCGTTTGATTACTTCTTCTACTCCTTCGGTAACCAAGCCTTTGCGACCGTATGATCCGTCATCGGTCATTATGATCACTTCGTCCGAACTTTCACGCATTTCTTTTTCAAGAATGATCAGTTCTTTGCTACGTCCTGCCAGTACGGTGATCACACGGTTTCCGGCTGCCTTCAGGGCCTGTACGATGGGTAGCATCGGAGCTACACCTACGCCACCTCCGGCACATACTACTGTTCCGAAGTTTTCAATGTGGGTAGCTTGTCCCAATGGACCTACTACGTCGGTGATATAGTCTCCTTCGTTTAGTTCGCAAAGGCGGGTAGAAGAGAGCCCTACTTCCTGAACAACCAGGGTGATCGTTCCTGCCTTCGGGTCGGCGGCTGCAATGGTCAGTGGCATCCGTTCTCCCTTTTCACCGACACGCACAATCACGAAATGACCTGCTTTGCGTGATTTTGCTATCAACGGAGCTTCAATGACAAGTTTGAATACTTTCTCCGAAAAGTGTTCTTTGCTAATGATTTTGTTCATTATCTAATTAATTTGTTGGATTTATTACGTAATTGCTATCAGAATGTTCTTAGTGTGCAAAGATACTGCTAATTTGTAAAAAACAAAAGAAAAGCCATCCTTTTGAGGGGATGGCTTTATTATCAGTGTAAATCAGTTTGTTTTATTTTGTTCTGATTTTATATCCGGCCATTCCATAATAAAGAATGAAGAGGAAACATGGGAGACAAATCCAATAAGCATTTTGTGCTCCCGCTATGTCTTTTATGTATCCGAACAGAGTAGGGATGACAGCACCTCCGGCCATAGCCATAATCAACAGAGAAGAGCCGGCTTTGGTGAACTTACCTAAATCTGCCATGGCAAGTGGCCACAGTGCGGGCCACATCAGTGAGCAACCCAGTGCTATGAATGCAATGAAATAGATTGAGATGTCAGCCGGGGTGAGTACTACCAGAATTGAACCGGCAATGGCGAGGATTGAGCATATTTTTAATGCTGTAGCCTGATTGATGTATTTGGGTATAAAGATGATACCGCAGATATATCCGATCACGATACCGATCGGAGCAATCCAGGCATAAGCTGCGGCATTCTCCAAATGCAGGCTGTTGGCATAGTCAACGAGGGTTCCCAGTGAAACCGTTTCTACGCCTACGTAGAGGAAGAGGGCAAGACATCCCAGCAAAAGGTGCGGAAATTGCCATACTGAGGTTTTGCTGGCCGCATACGGACATGCCTCGGCACCTCCTTCACTGTCGTCCTCGCCGGCTGCTTTTACTTCAGGCAGCGGAGCCATCAGTGAGATGATGCCTAATATAATAAATGCTGCAATAATAACATAAAAGGGAGTGAATAAGTCCGATACGGTAATGTCGCTCACTTCCTTGCCTATCAGGAAAGCGAGGAACAAAGGAGGAATTGGCCATGCTAACTTATTACAGATGCCCATGATGCTGATACGTTTGGCTGCACTGTCCAATGGGCCGAGAATAGTAATATAGGGGTTAACAGATGCTTGTAAGAATGCGTTTGCCGTGCCGCTGACAAAAGAGGCTACCAGAAAAAGAGGAAAACTCTCCTGGCTGGCCGATGGAATGTACAAACCGAAAGCTACAGCGAACATGGCAAACGAAAGTGCCATGGTGTGTTTGTATCCGATAGCTTTGATAGTCATCGAAGCCGGATAGCCGAAGATGAGGAAAGGTACGAAAGTGGCAGCGATTATCAGGTAAGATTCGGCTGAAGTGATGCCTAAAGAACCTTGTAATACCGGAATAAGTACAGAATTGATTCCTAATGCGAATCCGATGGCGAAGAACATGATGCCGATAAATGCTAACGGCAGAGCAAAGTTTTTTTGAGTAGAGCTCATAAAATAGGAGTTTTGAGGTTAGTAAAAAGTGTGTTTTATTACAAAAAAGAAGGGGGTGTCATAACTCGCTACAGATAACACAGATTTACACAGAACGTTTTTTAATATGCTGATAACCAATGTTGTCTATCTATGTAAATCCGTGCAATTCTGTGGTGAATACGAGTTTAGCACACCCTCTTTTATCTTTTCTTCTATGTCAGTCGATCATGTCAAATCCGCAGTAGGGAACCAATGCTTTCGGAATCCGGATACCCTCCGGAGTCTGATGGTTTTCCAGCAAGGCTGCTACGATGCGGGGCAATGCCAGTGCCGATCCGTTCAGTGTGTGGCAAAGTTCGGTTTTCTTTTCTCCGCTACGATAGCGGCATTTTAATCGGTTGGCTTGGTAAGTATCGAAGTTAGATACAGAGCTGACTTCCAACCAGCGCTTCTGTGCTTCGGAATATACTTCGAAATCAAAGCAAAGCGCAGCGGTAAAACTCATATCACCACCACAGAGACGGAGAATACGGTAAGGGAGTTCCAACTTCTGGAGCAGGCCTTCTACATGATCCAGCATTTCCTGATGTGACTGACGGGAGTGCTCCGGTTTGTCGATACGCACCAATTCTACTTTGATTGAGCCCGCGTACATCTTTACCGTAAGAGCCGGCTTCCCGACGGAAGCATTGTGTATAAGCGCAGTTTTTAATAGGAAGTTGCTTTTCATCCAAAATGACGTCACGGTAGATATTGGTTACCGGAACTTCAGCCGTCGGAATCAGATAGAGATCGTCTACTTCGCAATGGTACATTTGTCCTTCTTTATCCGGAAGTTGTCCGGTTCCATAGCCGGAAGCAGCGTTTACAACTGTTGGAGGCATGATTTCGGTATATCCGGATTTACGTGCTTCATCCAGGAAAAAGTTAATCAGTGCGCGTTGCAGTTGAGCTCCTTTGCCTTTGTAAACAGGAAAACCTGCACCGGTTATTTTTACACCCAAATCAAAGTCAATCAAGTCGTATTTCTTAGCCAGTTCCCAATGGGGGAGTGCATCTGTGGGAAGTTGAGTTTCCATACCTCCCATTTTCTCAACTACATTGTCCTCGGCACCAACACCTTCGGGCACACTGTCGTAGGGAATATTGGGAATGGTATACAGCAGATTCAGCATGTCGTTGGCAGCCTGGTCCATGTCGGCCTGCAGTGTTTTATTGCTCTCCTTTATCTCGGCTACACGGGCTTTTGCAACTTCAGCTTCTTCCTTTTTGCCTTCTTTCATCAACTGACCGATCGTTTTCGAAAGTGAATTTACCTCTGCCAGGTTTTTATCTAATTGATTTTGTGTATTACGTCTTTTGTCATTCACTTCGATTACTTGGGCAATTGTTTCTTTGGCTCCTTTGAAGTGTTTTTTCTCCAGACCGCGGATTACCGCGTCGGTGTTTTCTGTAATTTGTTTAATGGTAAGCATATCTATACTTTATTTATGAACTTTCTTCTTTGAGTTTACAAAGATATATAAAAATAAGATAAGAGGGTGCGTCTTGTATAAAAAAGAAAAGAGACGCAATCAACCGATTGCATCTCTTTCTTCAATTTCTTACAATTTCCTTTAAACTCCGGAAATTTATGCTTCTGTTGCTTCAGCAGGGATGATAGAAACATATCTTCTGTCTTCTCTACCTACTTTGAAGTTTACAGTTCCATCTACTAAAGCGAAAAGAGTGTGGTCCTTACCCATACCGATGTTTTCACCCGGGTGGAATTCAGTACCTCTTTGACGAACGATGATGTTACCTGCTTTGCAA
>ERZ791621.857-NODE-857-length-14013-cov-5.44627_pt1 | contig 14013 bp, 7 predicted proteins | sample MGYA00510270_ERZ791621 | MGnify/ENA primary metagenome ERZ791621 (study PRJEB30046, sample SAMN00715189) | human gut metagenome | study: EMG produced TPA metagenomics assembly of the A metagenome-wide association study of gut microbiota in type 2...
TGAACTGTCCCCAGAAAGCGAGACACTTTCTGAGGACATTTTTATGAGCAAGAAAATTTCTGCGGAAATCCGCCACCAAGTTTTGTTGTTGCTTCGGCAGGGCGCACGTGCTCAAAGCATCGCCACCCAGCTCCGTCTCACTAAAAGTTGGGTGCAGCAATGCCAATATCGCTTTGACCTTGGCGATCTGACTTGGCTTGATCCCACGTATCGCTCGTTAGTGACTCCTGAGCTTGCCTTACGTGCTGTCCGAGAGTACGAGATTTGCCGCAATTACGCCCAGGCCGCACGCGACTGCAACATTTCACCTTCTGACGTTTACCGCTATGTCCAAAATATGGCAAAGTGGGGAGTACCGTTGTTACCCCGTGGACGGTCGTCTGCGTCGACGAAGCTTGCCATGAAGACCTCCTCTTGCGCCAAAATTCCTGTGCCCGTCAAGAAACCCAAAACGTTAAAGTCAGCCGAACGCATGCTCGAAGAGCAACGCATTGTATTGGAGAGCTTGCTGGAATTGATGAACAAGCACCTCGGTGGTACTGAAGGCTCAAAAAAAAAGATTTCATCATTGACGATGCAATTGAGACAGCACATCGCCGAGGGGTACCCGTTGCCCGATCTTGCCGACTCACCCATACCAGCCGGAGCTCCTTTTATCGTCGTGTTGGAAACCCTGGCAAACGAGTGCAGGAAGATCAGAAACTCCTGGATCGAATCAGAATTCTCCAAGAGCATCACCAAGGACGATACGGTGTCCGACGAATGACGGCTGCATTGCGTACAGACGGACATGAGCGTAAACCTGGTCACAATCAGGTTGCTCGGCTCATGCGAGAGTATGGATACTCGGCCGTGATTCGACGCGCCAACAACTACAAGGTATGCGTGAAAAAAGGACGATTACCGGACGGAACCGTCCTGGAAAACACGTTGGATCGCCAATTTGAGCAACCCAAGCCTCGTAGCGCCTTTGTTACGGATGTGACCTATATCCCTGTCAAGGAAGGTTGGCTGTACGTCTCCCCCGTCATGGATCTGTGCACGCGGGAAATTGTGGTTTGTGAGATGAGTACGCGCCAGGACTTGACACTAGGCATGAAGACGCTACAGGAACTCTCCAGGGTTGTTACGGGAGCTGTTGTCTTGCATAGCGATCAAGGGACGCTTTATACCCATTGCGCTTTTCGCAGGGCTGCCGAAGATCTTCTTGTCAAACAAAGCTATTCCCGCAAAGGCAATTGTTGGGATAACGCAGTGATGGAGGGGTGGAACGGTACCTTGAAAACGGAGTGGCTTTACCATCCGGACAACCGTTATCACAAGAACCTTCTGACGGCTGACGAGGCCAAACGGGAAATTCTTGAATATTGCAATTACTACAATGAGGAACGCATCCAAGCCAAATTGAACTACCGTTCTCCTAAGCAATGTAGGGAAGCGGTAGTTCGACAGGCTTGAACGCCCGATTGATCAAAAATCTGTCTCGCAAAGTGGGGACAGTTCATTACTGCCTGTCAGTGCTAGCTTTTTTCTCGATTTGGGTCTCTAAAGTCGGGAGAAAAAGTTGATCGCTCGGTGTGTCACCAAGGCAGAGAGCAAGTACAGCATCAACTGAGCAAAGTCGATGAAACTTTGCATTACGCCGTCGTGCGTGTGTTGATGAGCGACACTGTCAAGGACGCCATAGAGTGTTGCGTTGCTCACGAAGAACGCAATCAGGTCGAGTACGCCTTCAATAGGCTCAAGGCACGACTGAACTGCAATTGGACAAAAGCGGTATCTGTCAAGGTACTTTAATAAATTCTGTGAGGCATCTCTCTGCTTGCTGTTGATTTAGGCAACAACTTTCAATGAAGCAATCTGACTATCCAGATTCAACTACTGGCTTCCGGTAGGTTCGCACCTCATCACTCGACCGCCAATCCATTGTTCCGGGGGCTGTAGCCGGGCATTCTCGAGTACCACGCCTTGAGCCGCGCAAATCGCTGTAACCATGCCACTAAAGCGTGACCACAGGGTTACGTTGTTGATGTCATTTTGCACCATTGCTTGTTGTGCTTCTACGCAAATGCGGCTAGCCCCTTTTTGCATTCCTCAGGGCCGTGATAGTTGCGTTTACCCATGTGGCCATCGTACTTCATGGTTTTAAACAGCGACTCGCTGTAGGGGTTGTCGCTGCTGCCCCGAGGCTGACTGTGAGAGAACCCCACGCCGCGCACCGCCAGTTAACCCAAGGTTTCTGCGGCCTTCATGGCGGCGCCGTTGTCCGAGTGCAAACCAAACAACAAGGTCGACAGAGAGACGTTTTCGTAGGCGACAGAGCCAGCCTCGTGCTGCGATTAACTTTTGACAAATAAATCGGAATGAGCCCCTTTATTTACGTTTGAAAAATATCCTGAGGTAGTGAAGCTCAAAGGCAAAGCCCCTGCCGAGACTTTCAAAGGCCTGAAAGGCTTCTCATAAATTTTTTTGAAATGCTTTGACAGATGCCGATGTCTGCGAAGAATTCTCGAGGGGACAAGGCAAGTAGCAAACTAACGTTCAGAGTTTGACAATAGTGGTCAGAGGTGTCCTCTTAAGGTATGATATTATATTGCTTGTTTAATCTACATTTGAAATTTTTATATATTTAATAGGCATCAACTTGTCAATTTTATTTATTTCGATAATTTGATCTTCTATTGTTTGTTTTGAAAATGCGTTCTCCCTGAGCAATTGCGGGTCTTTCATAAACCAATTTGAAGCTATTATTTCTTTTTCTGTCTTTTGTTCAAATCTTTTTTTTATTGGCTTAGCTGGAACGCCAGCTACTATGGTATAGGGGGCAATAGATTTAGTTATAACAGCATTGCACCCTATTATGGCCCCGTCCCCAATAGTAACGCCATTTAATATATATGCGCCATCACCTATCCAAACATCATTGCCTATAATAACTCGCCGTTTAGGTTGAACAGAGGCTAGTTTTATAACGTTTATATCTTTTATGTTTGCCTTATCCAAATAATATGGAGATGTTGACAATGCATTGTAATTATGTTCACCAAGTCCAATACTCACATTTCTTCCAATTGAACAGTACCGCCCAATTTCTACATAAGACCTAATTAGCCCCGATACCATGTATGTCGCAAATCCAACAAAGCAAGTTCCTAGGATATCGACATCTTCTATTCTTGCCTCATATTCTGCATATAAGGTAAAACGTCCTCTTTGGTTTTTCCTTAGTATTGGTCGATTGAATTCCATTGTGATGACTCCATGTAATAGGACAGGATTTTTGTTTTATCTTTTTTGCATTTAATAATTTAAGTTCTTGAATTATTTCAACATGTATATGCAGACCATTGCGTTCAATTATTTAATATTGCGGACGCGAACAGTTTCGAGTCAAAATAGCTCTAACAACACTAATTAAATGCTTTTTTTTGAGGTCTGGCCTTGCTATTATTAAATACATCAACATAGCCTGAGTTCAACTTTGAATTTAAGTCATGTGAATTCTTACAACCTCAACATCCTAAAAAACTTGATAATTGCCACAAGCAAACACTATACTTGTGGCAACTCTTCTTAAGCTTACCTTAAAATCGTTTCTTTCAAATCTTTACCTCTTGCTCCGTATATAGACTGCTCATAATAAGATGCCCATTCCTTACTCAATGGAACGTTTGAGTTTTTCCACGGCTTATCTTTAGACGAAAAGTGTATTATTACGCTTTCTTTTCTAATTGACGTAAGGTCTCGATAGTTAGATTTAAATAATTGATTTAATTGTGTGATGCTGTATTTATCTCTGGCCCTCATCAAGTTGACATAGAGGAGGTTGTACTTAATAGACAGGAACTTAACATGCCCTTTAAAAACAATATTAAATATATTTTGATCCATCAGGGATTTATCTTGATAAGCGGCCTTTTCTTTTATTAATTTATCACCGATTCGATCTTTTCTTAGTAATTTAAGATTGAGCAACATGACTCCACTGTTGAAGTAGCTTCTTGCGTTAATTTTTTGAATTCGCTGACTGTACATTAAGCCGGTATCAAAACATACACCAGCATAAGAATTCGAAATATCTATATCGTACAACTCCGCTAAATCTTTTCTAACGAGAATGTCGGAGTCCAAATAAATAACCTTATCAATATTTAAAATATCTGCTAGCTTGAATTTTTCCAGAGCAGCGATACTCGCGCTAAGATTTTTGGCTTTTGGTCCTTCATGTAGCTTTTCGAAATCTTTCGTTGAGAAATCAATAAACCGAATGGAGAAATTCTCCTCTTCTATTTGTTTAATAAATCTCTTTTTGTCTTCTGAAATGTTGTTTGTTAATATATTTATATTGTGCTTGTTTTTTATGTTTCTATTTATCTTTAACGATGTAATTGACACTACTGTGGGAACTAAGTAGTTTTCATCGCAAATAAAGGCCACATGAATAGTGTTCTTTGTTTGATGCGGCTTACCACTAATGATATCAAAATATGCCTTCCTTGACTTTCCTTGAGCTATATCCAATATCTCAGGATATTCGATTAATATGTTTTTTAGTTGGATGTCGTTCCACCCTTGTTCAACGTTATTATTATGTAGTTGATTTTCGCCCCCTTTACCTAAATCCTGACTGCCCGAAGCGTATTTCAGTTTGCTATTATTCCCATTGACTACCTGAACTTTGTAACCATTAAGAACTTCCATTCCCCAAAACCACAAGTCGTCGCAAGTTGGTGCCAAATTTTTAATTTTTTCAATATCAACTATATCGGGAAACAAACAATACGGAGGGTACAGAACCCCGCCTACCCCCGTTGCCAAATGAAGAAAAGACGGATTATGGTCTGAAATTCTCATTTTCCACTCTTTGTATGGAAGCACATTTCCGTCTTTGTCTATTTTAATTAAATGCGCTCTATGACAGCTTATAACATCTGGATGCAAAATGTAGTTAAGAAATAATTTTTCAATCATGTCCTCTTGATAAATAACATCATCATCCACTGTTATGATAATTGAGTCAGGAAATTCCAAAAGAGTGAATATTAATTTTTGATATGATCGTAAGCAGTATTTTGTAAACCTAAATTCAACTCCTTTTTTTTCGAATTGAGACAACTTATGAGGTATAATTTTTCCTCCGCATTCATCTTCTGATAGCCAAATAACAATTCGATCCGGTAGTAATGATTGACTTAAAATAGTCTCAATAGTCTGTGCTGCAAATTCTTCTCGAGCTGGAAACGTTGTAAGAGACACAACCAACTCGGGTTGTCTTTTAATCTTTGTCAATCCTTTATTTTTTGTTTTTGTTAATCCCAAATAATAAAATAACTTTGAATCAATAAAGTATTGCTTTGGGTTTTTTATTAGTTTTAAAAGTTTTCTATTCATTATACGATTTCCATTTAAAGGTCAACAGCAACTTTAGTTGCGACAGCAATTTGATAAATAATCTGCATCAAGTCCTTAGCCAAGAGCATTCCCTTAGTATCAACTTTCGGCAGTACCAGAATTCGATCTCCGGGGCTTATGCCTAAACGGTCCGCCATCCCGACTTCGCCGTTCTGTTTAGCGACCAGAATGTTTTTGTCGTCGGCTCGGGACGAAACTCCTCCTGCTGCAGCCAGATAGTCGTCCAGCGACATTCCCTTTTCAAAAGCCACAGCTTTTGGCATCACCACTTCACCGGTGATCTGCACCACATTGGATTTCTGCGGGATTACGATTTCGTCTCCATCCTCGAGCCAGATATCGCTGACTTCCTTTCCCCTGGAAACGACAATCACGCCATCCGGCTCAAGTTGCCCCGCTCGTTTGACAAAGTCCTGAATCAGGCGCGCCTCGTCTACGCGCAGTTGCGCTTCTTCAGGAGTGGACGAGGTTGCAGTGAGCGCGGTTTGTTCCAATCGACGCAAGGAGTCCTGGATGACCGCTTTTTGATCTCTCGCCACACTCTTGCGGCGCAAATAAATGGAATCCGTTGCCGCCAGTTCGGGTTCAACCTCGATTCGACGCAAAAGATCGCGCAATTTCACTGTTTTATGGATTGGGTAACGCGACGCTCCGGTGATGGCTCCCGTCACGGTTGCCATAATGGTTTGACCGGGCATATCGGCAACAAACTCAACAATGTCGCCATCGGCCAGTGAGAAGTTCTTGAATTCGTCGAGAGAGAAATAGCGGTTAAAGGGTGCTTTATTGCGTGTGCCGCTTACGCTTACGTGCGAGACGTTTTTCAGAGGTGACGACAATTCGATAAGTCGCGCACCTTTAGAAGCTTGCTTATCTTTTGCAGCATTACCTTGTGTTAGTTCGTAGACCGCTTCCTCTCGCAGTAGACCGTAGGCCGAAACACTGATGCCCTTTTCCTTGACAAGAATGACGTCTCCGTCCTTCAGGCGAAGCGTGTTGACATTCCCTGCCAACGCAAATTGGTAAAGATCCAAATCGGCAATGACCTTCTTGTTGCGGATGATTTCGATTCGGCGGTAGCTGCCGCGTTCCGGATCAATGCCGCCGGCTCGATCTAAAAACGACAATACGGAATCAAGAGATCCACCGGCGTACCGCCCCGGGTGATTAACAAACCCCGTCACATAGACAGCAACGGGTTGAGCGCTTTGCAGGCTCACATAGGCCTGTACGTTGTCGGTATAGACGCGAGAGATAGCCGATCGAACGGTGGAGAGCAGGTTCGAATTTTTGATGCCGCCCACGTGCACCGGTCCCACTTCCGGGATAAAGAGATTGCCTTGTTGATCAACAATCAGAACATCGTCGTATGAACGCGCTCCCCAAATACGAACAACGACGCGATCGCCCGGTGCCAACACATAGTCACCGCTTGCCGCATCACTGAAAGTGGAAGCAAATCGCCCTTCAAACAGTTTGGATGCAAAAGGCTTTAGAGCGATTGAGGTCGAATTGCTATAGGCACCTTGTGCCCAGGCAGGAGGCGCCACTGTGATGTTGTTGGTGTCGGTTGGAATGACCAGCGGTGTACCTGCCACAGGCATGACAGTGCCGTTAGGCCCCATAACAGTACCGGCCGGCATATTGGCAGGATTGACTGCCAAGCCGGCACTAGCCGGCGTCGGGTTTGTACTCGTACCGAGCGAGCGGGAGCCTGATGAACTCCCGTAGGAAGATGATCCGGTGCTGCCGAACACGGCAGCCGTCAACACGTCGGCCGCCTGCAACGCCGGACTAATTGCGGGCAGAGTGGCCGCTAGTGCCGCCAGCACGATCTCTTGCTTGGTGAAATGCATATTTCAGCATGTCAATTCCAAGCAAAGGAAACGCGTAGAGAGATACGAACAATAACGGTTAGAAGTTCAATGAGGGGAGAAGAGGAACCTGAGCGATGCTGTTAATTCGCATCATTTCATCGCGGCGATCGTAGATCTGTGTGGTTCGGATGTCGCTGTGCCCCATCACGAGGCGCAGTGAATTAATGTCGATTCCGTTGGAGAGTAGCAATGATGCGAAAGTTCTTCGTAGGTCATGCGTTGAGATAGTCCGTCCAATCAGTACGGAAGATCGCTTCTTGACCATCAGGCACAAGCCTTCAGGACTTAATGGGCGGGTGTGTTCCAAGTGTGCCCCTTTACGCGCTTTGACGAAGCAATGAGAACATCCACTACCTCCTCGGGCTTCAAGCCATTTTTTTAGGTAAAAGATGACATTTGCGTTAAGACCGATATAACGGAGTTTGTTGCCTTTGCCGAGCACCTGAATGAGATGGCGGTCAAGATCGATATTAGACAATTGCAGTCCTGAGATTTCGCTTCTGCGTAATCCGCAGCCAAGACCAACAGCGATGATGGCCGCATCCCTGATGTCTTTTGGAGTGCCGCCGCTAATGCACCCCTGAAGCAACTGACGTATATCGTCGGATGACAGACAGGGTGAGCCATGACGTGAATTGCCGCGAAAATTGGGGATTCGCTCAATTGCAAAATATTGCTCCAAGGGCATCAGTCGCTGAAAACATGCTTCTTCGCAGAGGCTTTTAATCACACTCAGTGTGAAATTTTGGCTGGCAGCTTTTCTGTGGGTGAGCTCTGGGCGAGCTAGTAGAGCGCCGATGGTTGCTCGTGTGAATGTAGGCCAGTCAATATCGTTCACGCTGGCTATTTGAAAAAGCTGCGCTAGGCGATTTAGTTCGTAGCCTATGCGTCTTCTGGACTGAGGTGAGGGATAACGGTTTAGACAGGCTTCTTGGATGTTCATGTTGACTTACTCCTTACGCGTGGAGAGGAGTCAAGAGGATGCATCCGGTAGCAGTGTTTAAAGGGCTAAATTCAAGATAGTTTCACGAAAAGCGTACGTAATACCCAGTAAAAGTGTTGTTTTTATACATCATCTTTTGCGAAGATCTCATTTGTTATGTTCTGTGCAAAACAAAAGATGGCCACGAAAATCTGCAATAAAATCAATGTGTTGTTAAGTGGCTTTAGTGAAAATGCCTATGTAATGTTGTTCAACCATAGTATGGAGACAAGTTTTTCTTTCCTTTAAGATGCTCGCATCGGTCTTCACCAAAAGTGCGGCAGCCGAGCTGTTTTTGCCTCTTGAGCTGAAGTTCCGAAGGATTGTTACGTTCGAACAACAATCGTTTTTTTGTTTAATTTTTAGGTGTCTTTCCTAGGAAGCAAATCATGAAAAAGACATTGGTTGCTTTGGCGGCTATGACCGCCATGTGTGGCGCTTCGGCCACTTCTCTGACGTTGTACGGTGTTGTGGATACCGGCCTTGCTTATAACTCTATCGACTGGGATGGTTACAAGGGGCTCGAAGGTCAAGGCGGTGACAGCTTCGGTATGCAATCCGGCCAGCGTTCCGGTTCCCGTTGGGGTATGAAGGGTGTCGAAGACCTCGGCAATGGCCTGCAGGTCGGCTTTGTGCTGGAAAACGGCTTTAGCTCCGACACGGGTGCAGACAAAGATCCGTTCTTCGACCGTGAATCGAGCCTCTACCTCGAAGGTAGCTTCGGTAAGTTCGGTATGGGCCGTTTGAGCACGTTCGCTAACGATGCTGGCTCGACCGGTATCGGAGGCTACTTCTCGTCCTTCGGTACGGGTTGGGGCGATGTCGGTGTTCAGAACTACATGCAGGCCTACCGTCCGACGCGTATGGACAACGTGGTCTACTACAAGTCGCCGAACTTTGCCGGTGCAGAAGTTTGGGTGATGTACGGCATGGGTAGCAACGATTCTGAAAACGAATCTGGTTCGGATCGCTACTATGCTGCGGCAGTGACGTACAACAACGGTGGCTTGAGCCTCTATGGAGCTGTTGACGTTCTCAACAAGCAGACCTGGGACAACGCGAAGGATAGCCCTGTGTCAGGGCATGGCAAAGACCAGATCACGATTACGGCTGCTGTGAACTACGATTGCGGCTATGCCAAGAGCTACCTCGGTGTGCATTGGTTCGACAATGCCAAGGCTGTTGGTAGCAGCAACGCAGGCGATGCCAGCTGGTCTCGCCTGGGTAACGGTTTGGTCGATGACTACCGTTACGGCGACGCCACGGGTTGGTCTGTGATGGCCGGCGTGGATGTTCCGGTTGGCGGTGGTACTGTCAAGACCTCCATCGGCTATTTGGATGCTTCCTCTGATGCCTACAGCCCTGCTGCCAAGAAAGAAGTCGACAAGGACTTCAGCCGCTTCATGGCAGCTGCCGGCTACGAATACTACCTGTCCAAGCGCACCACGCTGTACGCAGGTGCCGGTTACATCCAGGATAGCGTTGCCAACAGCGATCCGCGTTGGGTGCAAGTCAACTGCGGTCTGACGCACAAGTTCTAATCGCTTGCGGTAAGTTTCAGGAGTGCCATAAGAAGACTTTGACCTCCTTGTTTCTAGGTGCTCCTGACTTAGGTTTCCGAAAATTGTGCTGTTTTAAAAACTGCACCTGTTTTCGGAAACCTTTTGTTTATGTCGTTTCAGTTTCAATACCGGGATACGGCCTAAACAAAAGGTTGTGGCTTTCTCGCTTTTTGACGCGATTTGTCAAAATTCGAGAGCTGAGAGAAAATCTGCCTTTCGCAAAGCCTATTGTTATTCGTTATTGAGAAGAGAGATAAAAGTGAGCGTTGTGCGTCCGAGCGCTGTGGCCGTTGTTGGTATTGGATGTCGCTTCCCCGGGGGCATTGATTCACTCAAAGCGCTCGAGGTGTTGCTGGAGCGAAAAGAGGATGCATTAGGGCAACTGCCGTTTGAGCGTTTTGACGTTGAACGGTATTTCTCCCGCGAACAATCTACGCCGGGAACGTTTTACGCTCCGCGCTGCGGCACTGTGGGTGACGTTCGTCTTTTCGATGCCCGCTTTTGGGGAATGTCCGCCAAAGAAGCGGATAATCTTGATCCCCAGCAGCGCATGGTCTTGGAGATGACATGGGAAGCCTTTGAAGACTCTGGTATCCCTCCTTCCAAGATGGCTCACAGTGACACCGCCGTGTTCATTGGGGCAGCGAGCGCCGACATGGCGATTCTGCACAGCGATGACGCCGCTGTGCAGGGGCCCTATACGATGACGGGCACGCAACTTTCCATTATCTCCAACCGCATCAGCTACTGCTTTAATTTGCACGGGCCCAGCATGACGGTGGATACGGCCTGTTCTTCCAGTCTGGTGGCGATCAGTCAGGCCGTCGAATGCATTCGTTCCGGTCGAGCTAAGGCGGCTGTGGCGGGTGGCGTGAATGTTCTTTTGTCTCCCATGGGCTTCGTGGGCTTTTCTAAGGCACACATGCTGTCTCCCACCGGGGCTTGTCGTGTGTTCGACGAAAAGGCCGATGGATATGCCCGTAGTGAGGGCGGTGCTGTCGTCCTTCTCAAAGATCTCGAAGAAGCGCAGAAAGACGGTGATGCCATTTATGCAGTGATTCGAGCCGCGGCAGTCAATTCCGACGGTCGCACGACCGGTATAGCCTTGCCCAGTGGCGAAGCTCAAGCGCAACTGCTCAAAGACGTTTACGAAGGAACCGCGACCGGGCTCGACAAATCTCGCATCGCGTACGTTGAGGCCCACGGAACAGGTACGGCTGTGGGGGACCCTGTGGAAACGGGGGCTATCGGTCGCGTGCTGGGACATCGAGAAGCGTCGCAAGAGCCGCTTGTTATCGGTTCCGTGAAAGGCAATCTGGGACATTTGGAAACCGGCTCGGGCATGGCAGGTCTGGCAAAGGCACTGCTCACGCTTCAAAACCGTCGGATCTACCCCAATCTTCATTTTGAAACACCGAATCCCGCCATTGATTTCAAGGCTTTGGGGTTGCGTGTAGCTACCAAAATCGAACCGTTGCCGAAAGTCAATGGATTGCCGTTGGTGGGCATCAACTCCTTTGGGTTCGGCGGCACCAACGCGCACGTAGTGCTGGAAGGCTGCACTGAGGCTGTTCAAACACAGGAGCAACCGACTTTTGCAAAGCAAGACACTTGCTTGCCTTTGTTGCTCTCGGCCAAGAGTAAGGAATCTCTTCTCAAGCTGGCGGCTAGTTGGAAAGATTTTTTGACGCAGGAATTGGACAGCTTCAATGACGAAAAGGCTCGTCTGGCTCGGTTTAACCAATTGGCTGCGGCCGTTCTTCAGCAACGCGATTTGCTTACTCACCGCGTGCTGGTGCAGGGAAAAAGTGTTGACGGCGTGATTCGAGCGCTTGAAGCCGCGTCTGAGGAGAAGAGCGCAGAGCCGTCTGACGCAATCCTGGTGCATGATCGCGACACTGTGGCGGCGGACAAGGCTAAAACTGCCTTCGTCTTTTCCGGTAACGGCAGCCAGTGGGTCGGTATGGGAACGGTTCTTTACCGTGACAATACCGTGTTCAGAACGGCTGTTGACGAAGCTGATGTCTACTTTGAACCGCTGGCGGGCTTTAAGTTGAGTTCCATCCTGACGACGCCCACGGACGATAAGTCTGTCTGGTCGCTGGATCGTACGGAAATTGCACAGCCTTTGCTTTTTGCCTGTCAGCTCGGTTTGCTTGCTTGTTTGCGCTCGATCGGCATCGATGCACAAGCCTATTGCGGGCACAGCGTAGGGGAGGTGGCTGCAGCTCATGCGGCCGGACGACTGACGCTTGCCAATGCTGTCAAGATAATTTATCAGCGCTCTCGTTTACAAGGCAAAACACGAGGCGCCGGGGTGATGGCGGCCGTCCATCTCAAAGAGGGACTTGACGATCTGTTGGAGATTCACGGCGAGATTGCCGTTGCCGGCATCAATGCGCCCGAAAGTCTCACGGTGAGTGGTCCTCAGACGGCCATGAGCGCTTTCATTACCGCTGTCAAGGCCAAGGGCGGTGCTGCCAAACAGCTGGCGTTGGACTATGCCTTCCACAGTCCGGCAATGGAAATTATCCACGCGGATATCCTCCATGATTTGGCTGACATCGTTTCCGAACCACAAGAGGACTCGAATCGTTGCTTCTACTCTACGGTAACCGGCGACGCTTTAGCCGACGATACGCCGCTTGATGCTTCCTACTGGTGGAAGAACGTTCGCAATGCGGTGATGTTCGAGTCGGTCGTCAAGGCGATGTTGCGTGACGGCATACGTCGTTTCGTGGAAGTTGGACCGCACGCGATTCTTGTGGGGTATTTGCGCAATACGGCTCGCGCACAAAGCGTTGATGTTCAGATTTGCGCACTGGAGCGCCGTGGCGACGAATCCGCCGATCATTTGATGAGTCAGATGTTCAAGGCCGTGGCGGGAGGCGTTCCCATGCGTCCTGCGTGGTCGGTGGTGCCTCGTGAACGAAATTTGCCTCATTACCCATGGAATCGAACGCTTGCATGGAACAAACCCACGTCTGAGACGGCTGCGCTCTTTGCTCCGCAACAAGTACCGACTCTGCTGGGGTATCCGGTTGCAAAGGGCCGGAACACATGGGTGAACCGCGTCGATACGGTTCGTTTGGATTGGCTTGCCGGTCATCGCATTGACGATACTGTTCTTTTCCCTGCCGCCGGTTTCCTTGAAGCGGCGGCACGGTTTCCGTGGAGGGGGGGGTGAGCGCAGGTCAGTTGGCGTTGAAGGATGTGCTGAGCGAAGCACAGGCCAAGGGCAAGAAAGAAGTTGCCGAACTGGTTAATTTCTCGATTCTTCGCGGTCTGCCGCTTGCCGGGAAGGAATCGCACACGATGCGCACGAGCGTCACCGACGACGGCGTGCTCACGATCGAATCGCATCGCGAGGGCGCCAATGAGCCTTTCGGCCTTTTGGTGCGCTCCCGTGTGCGTGCGGCCGACACGACCGGACTGGCCTCCCACAAGCTTGATTTGACGATCACGCATAACGACAGCGTCAAAGTCAAGGCAGAAGCTTTTTATCAGCACTTGCAGTCGGCAGGACTCAACTATGCCGGCGCTTTCCTGTCGGTGGCCGAGCTTTGGTTTGATAAGACGAAGCAGCGCTCCGGGGCAGATTGCTTTGTTCTGGCTCGCTTGTCGTGCCCAAGTCCGCTTTACGCCAACGCAGCGTTGGGAATCGAAGCCAAATTGAGCACTGTGCCGCCGCTGGTTGATGCCGCGATGCAAAGCGTGTTTGCCGCTGTGGGCAGTTTGCTTTCGGACAAGCCCAAGAATGCTCAGCTTACGCACGCCTATCTGCCGGTTTTCTTCGGTCGCGTGCTGATGCTTGCCGACAAGATTCCGGCATGGTCGAAGGCCGTTATCAAACGTGTTTCCGCGATGACGCTCACGGTGGATATCGAGCTTTTCGATAAAAACGGTCAGTGCGTGGGTCTACTGCAAGATCTACGGTTGCGCCGTGCTCCCAAAGCGGCACGACTGCAGCCGGCTGCCTACACAGAAGTGTGGGCGGGTCCCTGCTTGACGTTACCTCGATTTGAAGAGTTGCCCGTGGTGACGGCTCCTCAGGGAGACAGTACTCTTCGTGGTTGGGATTGGCAGGATGCTTCACAATTGGCAACGGTTCTTATCGGTGCCTATGCTTATCAAGCTGTTGGTCGTAGGGGGGAATGGCTGCCGGGGGGACCTTTTTTCT
>ERZ791621.881-NODE-881-length-13797-cov-3.02598_pt1 | contig 13797 bp, 12 predicted proteins | sample MGYA00510270_ERZ791621 | MGnify/ENA primary metagenome ERZ791621 (study PRJEB30046, sample SAMN00715189) | human gut metagenome | study: EMG produced TPA metagenomics assembly of the A metagenome-wide association study of gut microbiota in type 2...
CTAGCCAGAAGACCTGGTTCGAGATCCGGTTGTCTGCAGTGATTGATCCTTTTTTAGAGGAAGCAAGACAACTGTGTGAAGAATGGAAAGAGATCGAGCTGGCTGCCTCCGACAGCGGAGAGGAAGTACCGCTATGTTTCTGCCACGGAGATTACCAATATCATAATATTCTGCGGCAGGACCGTGGATTTTTCCTGGTAAACTTCGAAAAATGTCAGGCAGACGGGCCGGTGAGAGACCTGTATCTGCTGTTGCGAAAGCTTTTGGAAAAAAGTGAATGGGATGCCGAATGGGGCAGAGTGCTTCTGGCGGCTTATGAAAGTGTCAGACCGTTAAAGCCCTATGAGAGACAGGATCTGGTCTACCGCCTGTCCTATCCTGAGAAATTGTGGAAGATCGTAAACTTTTATTATAATTCCGGCAAGGCCTGGATCCCGGAGAAGAATCAGGAGAAACTGGACCGCCTGTTGGAACAGGAAGCGGCCAGAAAGAAATTCCTGAAACTGCTGCAAAGATAAAAGCCGGGCAATGAACGGCAGACAACGGAAGAGACGTTGCGGCAGGATCGCAGCGTCAGAAGACAAAGGAGAAGCAAAACGTTGAAAAGATTCGAAGACAAAAAGTATTCGAAAACGAAACAGACAGTGGTAATCCTTTTGCTTGTGACAGCAATGTCATTTGCTGGATGCGGGCAGACAGAATCCTCCGGGACGGCGGCAACACCTGCGCCAACGGCACAGGCAGAGCGGATAGATACCGGCTTTGTTGTCACCAATCCGGACAGCTATGATTCCGCAGATACGGCGGTACTGGTGGATATCAATAATGTTGACAACACTGTCACACTGTTAAATCTGGATCTGGGCAAACGTTACACGCTGTCCATGGACGGAACAACGCGGTTCGCAGATAAATATGGAAAGGCAATTTCCCTGAGTCAGCTGCAGGAGGGGGACATCGTGGATGTGACTTTTTTGAAAAGTCAGAAGCATCTGACCTCCATGCAGCTGGCGCAGACAGCATGGCAGTATGACGATGTAGAGCACTACGAGATGAATACCGTGCGAAATGAGGTGGCCATCGGGGAAGAGGTGTTCCAGTTGTCCAGGGATACCCAGTATTTTTCCCAGGGACACAGCATTGAAAAAATGGATCTGAATCCGGCGGATATTCTGATGTTTCACGGCATTGACAGCACAGTGCTCAGCGTAACAGTGGAAAAAGGCCATGGATACCTCAGACTGGTCAACGATGAGAACTTTGTGGGTGGCTGGCTGGAAATCGGCCAGACACAGATCGTACGGATCACAGAGGACATGCTGGTGACTGTGCCGGAGGGAAGCTATCAGGTAGATATCAGCTATAACGGAGGTGGCGGCACGAAAAATGTCGTAATCAACCGCAACGAGGAAACAACACTGGATATCGGTGATCTGGAAGTGGCAGAGGCACAGTACGGTATGGTGCTGTTTTCCCTGAATCCTTCCGATGCAGAATTGTATATCGATGGAAGTCAGGTGGATGCTTCCCAGCCGGTCACGCTGGAATACGGTATTCATCAGATCATAGCGAAGGCGGATGGCTATAAGTCGCTCACACAGTATCTCAGGGTGGGACAGGAATCCGCAGGAGTGGATGTCCAGCTGGATAAGGCGGACTCCGACAGTGAAGACAGTACGGAAAGCAGCAGTTCTTCCAGCTCTTCCGCAACGGAATCTACCTCCACCGCAGATACGACTACGACCTATTACCGCGTGCATATTGATGCTCCGGAAAATGTGGAGGTATATCTGGATGGCAACTATGTGGGAATTTCCCCCTGCAGTTTTAAGAAGACCTCAGGAAGTCATGTGATCACCCTGCGAAAATCCGGTTATGAAACCAGAAGTTATACGGTACAGGTGGATGAAGAAGAAAAGGATGTATCCTACTCATTTGTAGACCTGACGGCCAGCTCTTCATCGACAGAATGATCCTTTCCGGGAGGGGAAGAAATGCCGTAAATATGCGGAAAAACCTTGACAAAAGGGATAAAAACAGATATATATATGTATAGGCGTTTCAAAAGAACTATTTTCGAGCGTAAAATTAATAACGAAAACTCATTACAGGAGGAGTTCAATATGAACAAAACAGAATTAGTTGCAGCTATGGCTGATCAGGCAGGTCTTTCCAAGAAGGACGCAGAGAAGGCATTAAAGGCATTCACCGATGTTGTTGCTGAAGAGTTAAAGAAGGATGGTAAGGTTCAGTTAGTTGGCTTCGGTACTTTCGAAGTATCCAGCAGAGCAGCTAGAGAGGGTAGAAATCCTCAGAGCGGCGCACCTATGAAGATCGCTGCTTCCAAGGCTCCTAAGTTCAAGGCTGGTAAGGCATTAAAGGATATGCTGAACGCATAATAGAAGCTGAATTTTCAGAGACTCGATAGGACAACCTTTCGGGTCTCTTTTGTTTTTCAGAAACGGATGATCGTGAGGTTAAAAGCATGAGATTAGACAAATATTTGAAGGTATCCCGACTGATCAAGCGCCGTACTGTGGCTAATGAAGCCTGCGACAGCGGTAGAGTGCTGATCAATGATAAGCCGGCAAAGGCATCCGCCAATGTCAAAGAGGGAGATATCATTTCCATCTCTTTCGGCAACAAGGAAGTAAAAGTCGAGGTCCTGGATGTACAGGAGACCGTGAAAAAAGAAGAAGCCAAAGAACTTTTCCGTTATATATAATATCAGGTTCTCTATGTATAAATTTCCACATTTTCCCATACAATACATTGTAAGTCCGGTTCCGGAAGGAGCGGAGGATGGGAGGCTATGGAGAGAATGGAAGATTTAAACGCGACAGGACGTATGCATAAAGTGACCATGACCAACAGACGGACATGTACCGTGAATGGGGTAAATGACGTCCTTTCCTTTGATCTGCGGGAGATCCTGCTGGAGACGGAACAGGGGATGCTGATGATCCGTGGCAACGAGCTCCATGTGAACCGCCTGACATTAGACAAGGGGGAAGTGGATATTGACGGTCGGATCGACAGCCTTGTATATTCGGATACCGCAGCATCCGGAGAAAAACAGGAATCTTTCCTGGGCAGGCTGTTCCGCTGATGGATGAAAATGTTTTTCTGCTGCATTCCTTTCTGCTGGGTGTGGGGATCACTTTTCTGTATGATATTCTGCGGATCCTGCGAAGAGTGTTTGCTCACAGTACCAGCATGGTATCTCTGGAAGATCTGGCATTCTGGATCTACTGTGCGGGAAAGGTCTTTCTGCTGATGTTTCATGAAAGTAACGGGAACCTGCGATGGTTTGCCGTGCTGGGGGCATTGGCGGGAATGTACCTGTATCACAGGACAATCAGTCCCTTTTTTGTAAAGTATGTGGCACTGGGCCTGAATACTCTTCTGCACCCAATCCGGAAAGCCTTGCGGATAACGGGAAATTGGCTGAAAAAGCAGTTGACTATACTTAGGAAAATGCTTAAAATATTCATTAAAAGGAGATGCGCGTATGGCAAGAAGAAAAGCAGCCTACCGCAAGAGACACCAGAACCGGTTCAGTATGTTCCTGGTGACCCTGGTCGTGTTGATGATCATGGTGGTCGTTGCGGTGCGGAGCGTGGAATTACAACAGAAGATTGCGGGCTATGATACCCAGATCGCAAGCCTTGGCGCGCAGATCGAAGCAGAGCAGGCCAGAGCGGAACAGATCGAGGAATTCGGTAAGTACACTCAGACGAAAGCTTATGTGGAAGAGGTGGCGAAGGATAAGCTGGGACTGGTATACGAAGGTGAGATCCTTTTTCAGGAAGACAATTAAGCAGGGAAACTGTTTCTCAACAGTGAACCTGCTTTTTTTGTCGCAAAAAATGAAGTCTCTCCCTCCCTCGATTTGACAAAAGGAAGAGGAAAACTGCCCTATAATCTTGAAAACAGAAAGGGGAGGATGCCATGATCATAGGGAAAAAGGAGCAGGAACGGCTGGAGAGAGAACAGTGTGCACAGATCTCACTGCTGTGCAGACAGAAACTGATGGGATATGCGGAGAGTTTTGAGGAACTGGGGAAGAGCTTTCGGCAGGAGATACAGATTACAGGAGAGGACAGGCAGAATATTCTGGAAAAATGTATGCTGTGGCAGAGCAGACAGATCATGGGAGACCATCTGCAGGAAGTGGCCCGGATCATGGAACGGGTGGCAGGAGAGGAACTGGGGTATTGTCCGCTGGAAGAGAAAAAGAGGAAAAGCCTGGTACAGGCGCTCAAGAGTGAAGGGATCATCGCCAGAGACCTCTGCTATGTGGAGAAGGACGGCAGCAGCTCCGGGACAGAAGCAGGGATCAGTATGACACTGTCCACCGAAAAAAGGCACTATAAGGCGGCACAGGTGGCGGACATGCTGACGGTATTATTGGGAAAAAAGCTGCAGGTCTCTTCAGGAAGCCCTTATCTCGTGGAGCAGGAGCCGCATTGTTTTCTGTTCACGGAGGAACCGAAATACATAGCACTGACGGGGGTGAGCCGGGCGGTAAAAGAAGGGGAGAAAGTCTCGGGGGATCAGTATGCCACCATGGAATCGGAAAAAGGGAAGCTGATCCTGCTGTTGTCTGATGGGACAGGCTCCGGGGAGGATGCCAGCCGGGGCAGCGGCAGAGTCATGGATCTCATGGAAAAAATGCTGGAGGCTGGCTTCGGGACCGAGGCATCTGTGAATCTCCTGAATTCCGCGTTGTATGCACAAAATGAAGAGGACGATCATCCTACGATAGACCTTTGCAGCCTGGATCTGTATACCGGCGAATGTGAGATCTGCAAGGTGGGCGGTGTTGCCACGTTCTGGAAGACCTCCGGAAGGGTTCTCTGTGTCGGCGGCGAAAGCCTGCCGTTAGGTATTTTTCAAAAAGTGCAGATAGAACGACAGATGTGTCAGATCCGGCCGGGAGATCTGCTGGTCATGATGACAGACGGGGTTCTGGATATGATGGAAGACGGGGAAGAGCGCATGGCACAGGTGCTGGAAGGGCTGCAGGAACAGAACCCGCAGGAGATCGCAGAGAAAATATTGTCCTATGCCATCTGTGCCTCAGAGGGACGGATTCGGGACGATATGACGGTATTTGTGCTCTGCCTGTGGGAAAACACGTGATGCCGCCTTGATTTTTCCTCATAATTAGGATAGAGTAAAAACATGAATACATGGATGGATACGCGAGAAAAAGTATTTGCATATATCAGAGAGCATCACATGCTGCAGGCCGGCGACCGTGTGGTAGCCGGTGTTTCTGGAGGGGCAGACTCGGTTTGCCTCTTATTTTTGTTGCTGGAATGGCAGAAGGAAGTACCTACAGACATTGCCGTAGTGCATGTGGATCACGGCATTCGCGCGGAGGCCGGAGAAGATGCCCGGTATGTGGAGCAGCTCTGCGAGGAGAGAGGAATCCCTTTTTTCCTGACCAGGGCAGAGGTAAGGAACAGAGCCCGCATGGAGAAAATCTCTGAGGAAGAAGCCGGGCGCAGAACGAGATATGAGGCGTTTGAAAAGGCGGCAAAGGAGTGGGGAGCCACGAAGATCGCAGTGGCCCACAACAGCAATGACCGCAGCGAGACCCAGCTGTTCCATTTGTTCCGGGGCAGTGGAATCCGGGGACTGGCCAGCATTTTGCCTGTGAGAGATCGGATTATACGACCGCTCCTATGTCTGGAACGGTGGGAGATCGAGAAGTTTTTACAACAGCGAGGAATTGTCTATTGCAAGGATGCCACCAATGAGGAGGATGACTACACCAGAAATCGTATTCGGCATCATATTTTGCCTTATGCGGAGCAGAATATTGTAAAGGGCTGTGTAGCACATATGAATCAGACGGCGGAGCTGCTGGCGGAGACAGAGGACTATCTGGAACTGCAGACAAAAGAAGCAGCTGGCCGATGTATCCGGGCAACGGAAGGTGACGGAGAGTCCGCAGAGACGGGGGACAGCCGGAACGCGGTGATCTGTATTGCTGTGGAGTCTTTTCTGTCGTTGCATCCTGTGATCCGTAAGCGCCTCTTGTATGAAGAAGTGAAGCAATTGTCTCCCGGACAGAAAGACATCACTTACCAGCATATTCAGGAACTGCTGACCTTGTTTACCAGGGAAGGCAACCGGCAGATCTGTCTTCCGTTCGGCATCCGGGGTAGACGGCAATATGAGGAAGTCCTGCTGACAGTAGAGAGGACAGACAGGGAGCTTTTGGAGAAGACGGAAGTGGCTGAGAAATATCAACCAACTCTGCAGCTTTCTCCCGGACAGACAGGGACAGTGGAATGTGAAGTGGGAACGGTGGAATACTGTGTGTGTGACCTGGCCGCTGCCCATGAAAAAAACCAAGAAGTTCCCACAAATCAGTATACGAAATGGTTTGATTATGATAAAATAAAAAAATGTCCGGTGATACGGACAAGAAAGCCGGGTGACTATCTGACCATTGCTGACGGCAGAGGCGGGATGATCCATAAATCGCTGAAAAGTTATCTGGTCGATCAAAAGATCCCACAGGCGGAACGCGACAGACTGCCGATCCTGGCAGAGGGAGAGCATGTACTGTGGGTCGTGGGATACCGTATCAGCGAATATTATAAAGTAAGGGAGAATACAAAACGTATTTTAAAGGTACAATTAATAAGAAAGGAGTTCGCTTAAAAGCGAAAAGACAAAAGAAAATGGCAGAGCATATCAGAGTACTGTTGACAGAAGAGGAAGTAGATAAGAGAATCCAGGAGATCGGTGAGCAGATCAGCAAGGATTATGCGGGTAAGCAGGTACACCTTGTATGTGTACTGAAGGGTGGCAGCTTTTTCATGTGTGAACTGGCAAAGCGTATCACTGTTCCCGTATCTCTGGACTTTATGTCCGTATCCAGCTATGGCAGCGATACCAAGTCCAGCGGTGTAGTCAAGATCGTGAAGGATCTGGACGAATCTCTGAAAGATAAGGAAGTTATTGTAGTAGAGGATATCGTGGACAGCGGAAGAACCCTGAGCTATCTGCTGGAGATGCTGAAGGACAGAGGTCCGGCTTCTTTACGTCTGTGCACCCTGTTGGACAAACCCGAGAGAAGAGTGATCGATGTCCATGTGGATTATACCGGATTTAATATTCCCGATGAGTTTGTAGTGGGCTATGGTCTGGATTATGATCAGAGATATCGTAATCTGCCTTACATCGGTGTGGTAGAATTCGATTAAGCGATACAAAGATGTAGGAGGCCCGTGAAGTTGAAACAAAACGGCAAAACAATCAATTCATATTTTATATTTATCATACTTCTGCTTCTGGTGATCTTCGGCCTCAACCTGTTGAACAACCGTACAGATGAATACACCAAGGCAGAGTTCATTGCGGATCTGGATGCCGGCAATGTATCGGAAGTCGTGGTGCAGCCCAACGGAGAGGCACCTACCGGATATCTGGAGATCCAGATGAAGAACGGTGTATCTCATAAGCTGTACGCAACGGACATTACAGAACTGGAGACCCTGGTACGTGAGTATGGGTTTGATCCGGTGGTCAATGACATTGAAAGGGAGAACTGGTTCCTGACCTATATGCTGCCGATGCTGGTCGTGCTGGCGGTGGGGAATTTTCTGTTCATGATGATGAATGCCCAACAGGCAGGTGGCGGTAACGGCAAGATGATGAACTTCGGCAAAAGCCGCGCCAAGATGACATTGGGTGACAAGAGTGTCACATTCGCTCAGGTGGCCGGTCTGAAAGAGGAAAAGGAAGAACTGGAGGAGATCGTCGATTTCCTGAAGGAGCCGGGAAAATACACCGGTGTCGGAGCCAGAATCCCCAAGGGTGTCCTGTTGGAGGGCCCTCCCGGAACCGGTAAGACCCTGTTGGCGAAAGCCGTGGCAGGCGAAGCCGGAGTACCTTTTTTCAGCATCTCCGGATCTGATTTCGTGGAAATGTTCGTCGGTGTGGGCGCTTCCCGTGTGCGTGACCTGTTTGAAGAAGCAAAGCATAATGCACCTTGTATCGTATTTATCGATGAGATCGATGCCGTGGCAAGACGGCGTGGTACCGGTATGGGCGGCGGACACGATGAGAGAGAGCAGACCCTGAACCAGTTACTGGTAGAAATGGACGGTTTCGGTGTCAACGAAGGCATTATCGTCATGGCAGCTACGAACCGTGTGGATATTCTCGATCCCGCGATCCTGCGTCCCGGACGATTTGACCGTAAGGTAGCGGTAGGGACTCCGGATGTGGGTGGCAGAGAAGAAATACTGAAGGTACATGCGAAGAATAAGCCCCTGGGAGATGATGTAAATTTACAGCAGCTTGCACAGACTACCGCAGGATTCACCGGAGCGGATCTGGAGAATCTGTTGAACGAGGCAGCGATCATCGCAGCGAAGGAGAATCGCTCCTTTATCGCAAATAAAGATGTTAAGAGGGCGTTTGTCAAAGTAGGAATCGGTGCAGAGAAGAAGAGCCGCATTATTTCCGACAAGGAGAAGAAGATTACGGCATATCACGAGGCAGGTCATGCGATCCTGTTCCATGTGCTGCCGGATGTGGGACCTGTCTACACCGTATCCATTATTCCTACCGGTGTGGGAGCCGCCGGTTATACCATGCCCCTGCCGGAAAAGGATGAGATGTTCGCCACCAAGAGCCGTATGCTCCAGGATATCATGGTATCTCTGGGAGGACGTATTGCGGAGGAGATCATCTTCGGAGATATTACCACCGGAGCATCCAGTGATATTAAGAAAGCCACCAAGACAGCCCGCCGTATGGTAACCCGTTACGGAATGTCTGATCATATCGGTGTCATCTGCTATGACGATGACGATGATGAAGTCTTCATCGGTAAGGATCTGGCACATGCTAAGGCGCACAGTGAGGAGATTTCCGGTGAGATCGATAAGGAAGTCAAGCACATCATAGATGACTGCTATACCAAAGCCAAGGATATTATCTTACAGCATGAGGATGTGCTGCATAGCTGTGCACAGCTGCTGTTGGAGAAGGAGAAGATCACCAGAGAAGAATTCGAGGGTCTTTTCGTATAGGAAAAGGTTTTCGCGGGAGTTTCGTGGAATTGGTAGTATTGTACAAACCGATTTTGTGAAAAATATACAAAAATGAATATTCACTTTTGTGATATTTGTGAATTTTGAGAATAGTCAAAAATAGGAGTGCATGCTATTATAATACTCGTAACCCCCCCAATACATTATATAGTTTTTTGCTATACCCCATAAGAAAGAAATACCTTCTCTAAAAAGGGCAGTCCTCCCAAGACTGTCCTTTTTACTGTCTAAAAATCGCTGAATAAAGAGGCGGGCAGTTGTCAGATGTAAGGAAAAAGGGTATAATAAATAGAGCTTTTGAGCTTGGGACATGTCATACTGCCGGAGCGCACAAGACAACAAAGCACTTTGGCAGAAGCAGTGTCATAATATAGATAGTAAGACATTAGTCTCAGAAAGGATAGATACTATGGATCTGGAGCGATTACGTCGAACAGAATATAATCAGCAGTATATTGCTGCCATGAGACCCGTATTTAACAGAAGAGCTCTTTTTACGGATACAAGTGCGGAGTATGTGATTCCGGAAGAGCCGGCCTGTTTTTCCGAAGTGACGATCCGCTTCCGGACCGCCAGAAATAATGTGGACAGAGTGTTCCTGGTATGCGGCGGACAGAAGCATCTTATGGTACGTGTGGAGAGCAAAAATGATTTTGACTATTATGCCTACGTAATGCGTCTGGATGATCAGAAGGTATCTTATTATTTTGAGGTGCAGACCGGCAGAATTACCGGCATCTTTGATATGCGGGGCCTGGTGCAGGAAGTTAATGAATATTATGATTTCATTATCATTCCCGGTTTCCACACCCCCGACTGGGCCAAGGGAGCGGTTATGTACCAGATCTATACGGATCGTTTCTGCAATGGAGATTCTTCCAATGATGTGTTGACCAATGAATATTGCTACATCGGAGAACCGGTACACCGCGTAGAGGACTGGGGACGTTATCCCGCACAGATGGATGTCCGTGAGTTCTACGGCGGAGACCTGCAGGGTGTGCTGGATAAGATGGACTACCTGCAGGATCTGGGAGTTGAGGTGATTTATTTTAATCCTCTGTTTGTCTCCCCTTCCAACCACAAATACGATATTCAGGATTATGATTATATTGATCCTCATATTGGAAAGATTGTCAGTGATGAAGGGGATCTGCTTCCCGACGGACAGCGGGAGAACCGTTTCGCTTCCCGCTATATCGACCGTGTGACCAACAAGGCGAATCTGGAAGCCAGCAACGAACTGTTTGCACAGGTGGTGGCAGAGGCACATCACAGAGGCATGCGTGTCATCCTCGACGGTGTCTTCAATCACTGCGGATCCTTTAATAAATGGATGGACAAAGAGCGCATTTATGAAAATGCGGAAGGCTATGAGAAAGGCGCTTATGTCAGCGCAGACAGCCCTTACCGGAATTATTTCGATTTCCACAATCAGGCAGCATGGCCCTATAACAATTCCTACGACGGCTGGTGGGGACACGATACCCTGCCGAAGCTGAACTACGAGGGATCCCAGGAACTGATGGACTATGTCCTTCATGTGGCGAAAAAATGGGTATCTTCGCCTTATAATGTAGACGGATGGAGACTGGATGTGGCTGCTGATCTGGGACACAGCCAGGAGTTCAACCATCATTTCTGGCAGGAATTCCGGAAAGCGGTAAAAGAAGCCAATCCGGATGCTATTATTCTGGCAGAGCACTACGGCAATACCAGAGACTGGCTGCAGGGCAATGAATGGGATACGGTCATGAACTATGATGCGTTTATGGAGCCTGTGACCTGGTTCTTAACCGGAATGGAGAAACACAGTGACGACTACCGTGAGGATCTGTTAGGCAATGCAGAAAGCTTCTGGGGAGCCATGCGGCATCACACCTCCAGTTTCTCCATGCCCAGCTGGCAGGTAGCGATGAACGAACTGTCCAACCATGATCATTCCCGTTTCCTGACGAGAACGAATCATAAGGTGGGACGTACCAATACCTTAGGACCGCAGGCTGCGGAACAGGGCATTAACAAAGCGGTATTCCGGGAAGGTGTTGTGATCCAGATGACCTGGACGGGAGCACCTACGATCTATTATGGCGACGAGGCAGGTGTCTGCGGATTCACGGATCCCGATAACCGGAGAACTTATCCCTGGGGGCATGAAGATCAGGTACTTTTATCCTTCCACAAAGATATTATCCGCCTGCGTCGTGAAAATGAAGAGCTGCGCAGCGGATCTTTGAAAATGCTGGAAAATGACTACAACTTTATTTCTTACGGACGTTTTAACCGCAAGGGGCAGTGTGCGATCCTGATCAATAATAATTATCACCCTATCACCAAAGAGATTCATGTGTGGGAGATCGGAACCCCTAAGACAGGTAAGATGAAAGTGATCCTGCAGTCCAGGGATGACGGGTATTGCATGGAAGGCGCGGAATATGAGATCAAGGCAGGCAAGATCCTGATCGAGATGCCCCAGACATCCGCAACCATTTTGAAATTTATAGAAGAATAAATATATGTAACTATTCAGAACACCATTCGCAAAACCGCCTCTGCGAGGCTTCCTTTTTGCTCATGGTGGTTACTTCGCCCTATAAATAGTATCAAATGCTCTTACGAATGCAAGCATTCGACGCTCATTCGATACTATTTACATGGCTCTGAATAGTTACAAATACAAAAGACAGAGAGGATATTAGATGTTTACCATCATCATCACCCTGCTGTTGCCGTTGGTACCCATTGTGGTCTGGCGGCAATATGTTTTAAAAAACCATGGAAAAAGCGGACAGACGACTGCGCCCGGAAAAGGAGAATATATATTTCGTTATCTGACATGCCTTATCTGTGTGCTGGTCATTTCTTGGATTATGTTGTCGCTGGCCGGCAATGACGATAATACGATCCTGCGGAAACTGATCGAATCCAGAGAGTATGCGGTGAAAGTTCTCTGTGCGGAAATCTGCATTATGCTGCTTTACGCGATTGCAGAATTATTTGTGGAAGAGGCAAAAGACGGAAAGCACGAGAAGATCCGGAGTGTTTTATACAGCTTTAACGACAGTAAGGTATGGAGTGTTTTCCGCAAGTACATAGGACCGGTAGTTGTAGCGGCATTGGCAATACTGGTAGTGTGTCTGAACTTCAGTATGATGTCCGACCGTGTGCTGTGGGGGGATGAGGCGTTTTCTGCGAATACGGCCCACAAGGATGTGGATGGCATTTTGCAGGTATTGTATTACTGGGACAATCATCCGCCACTGTATTATTACTGGCTGAAATTATTCGGGACCCTGTTCGGATATAAGGTACCGGTATTCCATCTGGCCTCTCTAGTGCCCTTCGTGATCGGAATCGTACTGGCACTGACCGTTGTGCGGAAACATTTCGGGCTGCTTCCGGCAACATTTTTTGTGATGATCTCCGGTCTGGGACAGGCATGTCTGGAGTACAATCTGGAAGTCCGCATGTATGCGCTGGCTTTCCTGTGTGTAATGGGTTGCTTCTATTGTTCCTACAGAGTCATTGCTGACGGCAACAGGAAGACCTGGGCAGGCATGGTGCTGTGGGCACTGGCAGCAGCGTATTCTCACTATTATGCACTGGTGGCTGTGGGAATCATGATGTTTTTCACCGGAGTGGCCGTATGGATCAAATACCGTGGGAAAACCTGGATTAAAGGCGTGCTGGCGATTATCGCATTTTTTATCGGTTATGCACCCTGGCTATATTTCTTCTATGCCGGCTTGAAAAATGTCAGCAGAGGCTGGTGGATGACGGAGATTCTGGGGCTGGATAGGAGTCTGGAAATCGTCATGGGCGGCAGGCGCATGAACGGTATCGTATTTCCGCTGCTGATTCTGTTTCTGGTGATAACATTGGTAGCAGATTCGTCGGTATTTTCCGTGGAAAAGGACGGTATACATCTGCAAAAGCCTTCTGTAAAAAAATGGTCTGATAAGACATACGCAATGGCGGTAGGAGCCTGTACGATCCTTGGAACATTGGTATTCGCCTATTTATTAAGCGTTGTAATGGCGCCGATGCTGGCACAGAGATATCTGTATCCGCTAAGTGCGGTCGCGATTGTAATGCTGGTGATCGGCAGCAGCAGAGTGCTGGAACTGTTGGCTTTATTGGAAAAGCAATCCTGGAAGGGATTAGAACTTTTGGGCAGAGTGATTCTGGTGGTATTTCTAGGAATCATGTTTGGCATGGGAATCCGGAACTACCGGGAATGCTATGACAGCTACGAACAGCAGAAGACAGAGACCGATAAGACACTTGACCTGATCGGAACGCCCACACAGGATACCAAAATGGTCACCAATGGTGTAAAACATCTGGGTTGGACCGTATTGTATTATTACTATCCGGATAACGAAATTGTAAATGGCGACTATAGACAGGCTGAGGCGGACAGCTTCTGGTATTTTACACCGAATGCCATGGGCGGAGATTCTATTGCAGAATTAGAACAGAACGGCTATCAGGTCACAGATTACGGACAGATGCAACTGTCACAGTACCCCTTCTTCTTATATTATATGGAGAAATAACAAAAAACATCTTGCAATTTGTGTGAACATATGCTACAATTTCACATTGTTAAGGCACTTTTGCCTGACATGGATGGATTCCCGAGTGGCCAAAGGGGACAGACTGTAAATCTGCTGCAATTTGCTTCGGTGGTTCGAATCCACCTCTGCCCATT
>ERZ791621.886-NODE-886-length-13756-cov-6.60171_pt1 | contig 13756 bp, 12 predicted proteins | sample MGYA00510270_ERZ791621 | MGnify/ENA primary metagenome ERZ791621 (study PRJEB30046, sample SAMN00715189) | human gut metagenome | study: EMG produced TPA metagenomics assembly of the A metagenome-wide association study of gut microbiota in type 2...
GGGGGAAGACGGCAGCGCCGTCCTGACCAGAGCCTTTGGCCGGGACCGGACCGGGCGGCACCGCCGCTATGACCTCGACTTTGGCACTGCGCCCGAAGAAGACCTCCACCCCGTCTGCGGGAACTTCCTCGAAGAAGCCGTCCTGCCGGACAGCCTGCGGGTCATCGGGAGCTGCGCGTTCTACAACTGCCGCAGGCTGCGCACCCTGTCCGTGGGGGCGGGGGAGCTGACCGTGGGCAGCGATGTCTTTTTGAACTGCTTCGCACTGGCGGACCTCATCGTCCGGGCCGACCCGGAGCAGGCCACCGGCCTGTTCGCGCTCGTCAACAACATCACCGAGGCCGTGCGGGCGCTGTTCTGGTGCCCCGGCGAGGCGGCCCCCCGCGCAGGCCTGTGGTATCCGGCCTACTGGGAGGATGTGGAGGAATCCCCGGCGCATATCCTGCTGCACACCTTTTCCGGGCAGGGATATCATTACCGACAGTGTTTTCTGGATGGAAAAATCCTCTGCGCAGAATACGACGCCATTTTCCCGGACGGCCACGCCTCCGAGGACAAGGATATCATGGCCATGCTCTGCTTCGACCGTCTGCGCTGGCCCTGGGGCCTGACCGAACAGGCAAAGGCCCCCTACACCGCGTTCCTCAAGGCGAACACGGGCCGGGTCGTGGCCCGGCTGCTGAAGGCGCAGGACCTCGACAGCCTGAAGGCCCTGCTGGCGCTGGATGTGCTGGACGCGGCCGGGTTTGCCGAGGCCGCAGCGCTGGCCGTTCAGGCCGAACAGGCTGCTGCTGCGGCCCTGCTGGCCGATGCCGCCCACAGCAGACAGGCCGCAAAGCCGAACCGGAAACGCTATGATTTTGACTTTTGAACCCTTTCCCGCAGGGGAAGTGAGGTGAAACGATGCCCAAAGAAACATTTTTCGACCCCCGCAAGCCGTTTGAATCGAAGCGGCCGGAGACCCACGAGGAGTGGCAGGTGCGGATGGGCGGTGAGGTGCTGGCTGTGGTGCGCAGCGGGCTGTATCTGGACTTCCGCTTTCTCGACCTGGCACTTTCGGCTCTGACGCCCACCCCGGATGAGCGGTGCGGTGTGCTGGCCACCGATGGCCGCATCCTCTGCTACCAGCCCAGCGCCCTGCTGCGGCTCTATCAGCAGAATCCGAAGTATCTCAACCGGTTGTATCTTCATACGATATTCCACTGCGTATTCCGACATCTCTGGATGAAAGGGAAGCGCGACCCGCGTCTGTGGAGCCTGGCCTGTGATATCGCGGTGGAAAACGTCATCGACGGGCTGAACCGCAGCAGCGTCAAACGGCCGCTGACCTATGTGCGGCAGAACGCCTATCAGTGCATCGCGGAAGAGGGCAAAGTCGTGGCAGCGGCCCCGGCGTACCGCTGGCTGGTCCGGCAGACGCCCGGTGTGCTGCGCCAGCTGGAGCGGGAGTTCTGCACCGACGACCACCGCCTCTGGCCGAAAGACGCCCCCGAACAGCCCCAGCAGATGCCGACCCCGCTGCCCCAGAAGACCTGGCAGAAGATCGGCGAACGGATGCAGACCGAACTGGAACTGCGCGACAAGGAGGCGGGCGAGGGGGCCGACAATCTGAAGGAACAGGTCAAAGCCGCCAACCGCAGCCGCCGCAGCTACCGGGATTTTCTCCGCCGGTTCTGCGTCACGCGGGAGGAAGTCCACCTCGACCCCGACGAATTCGACCTGAACTTTTACACCTACGGTCTGTCCGTCTATGGGAACCTGCCCCTCATCGAGCCGCTGGAAACGCGGGAGAGCAGAAAGATCGAGGAACTGGCCCTCGTCATCGACACGAGCTATTCCACCTCCGGCGAGCTGGTCCGGGCATTTCTGGCCGAGACCTACACCCTGCTGAAAGGGCGGGAGAACTTCTTCCACCGGATGAACCTGCACCTCATCCAGGCCGACAACGCCATCCGGCAGGACCTTCTGGTCCGGAACGAGGACGAGCTCATCCATGCGATGAACCACTTCCAGCTGCGGGGCGGCGGCGGAACGGATTTCCGCCCGGCGTTCGAATACGTCAGCCAGCTCTGCGCCGAGAAAAAGTTCTCCAACCTGCGGGGTCTGCTCTACTTTACCGACGGCATGGGCACCTACCCGGCCCGCCGCCCGGCCTCCCTCACGGCGTTCCTGTTTCTGGGCGACCGTTTCGATGACGCCAATGTCCCGCCCTGGGCCATGAAGGTCGTTCTGGACGAGGAAGAATTTGCAGGCCCGTCTGCCAGAGCTGCGTCGGCCCTTGCCGAGGCGCTGTACGACGAGGACGACCCCTGCCGCGAACTGAACAACACCTGAGGATGTGAGGAACGTTTATGAACATCAAACGAGCCAAAGAAGAGATCGAACACACCGTCAAAGCGTATCTGGCCAAGGATGCGCTGGGCGAATACGCCATCCCGGCCATCCGGCAGCGCCCCATCCTGCTGATGGGCCCTCCGGGCATCGGCAAGACCCAGATCATGGAACAGGCGGCGCGGGAGTGCGGCGTGGCGCTGGTGGCGGCGTGCACCCCCCCCAGAGCGCGGTGGGCCTGCCCTTCATCCGCCAGCGCCATTATGACGGGAAAGACGTCTCGGTGACGGAATACACCATGAGCGAGATCATCGCCAGCGTCTACGCCAGAATGGAGGCCACCGGCCTGAAGGAGGGCATCCTCTTCATTGATGAGATCAACTGCGTCTCCGAGACGCTGGCCCCCACCATGCTGCAATTTTTGCAGTGCAAGACCTTCGGCAACCAGGCCGTCCCGGCGGGCTGGGTCATCGTGGCGGCAGGCAACCCGCCGGAGTAAAAAAAAACGCTCCGTGATTTCGACATCGTCACGCTGGATCGTGTCCGCCGGATGGACATCGAGCCGGATCTACAGGTCTGGAAGGACTACGCCCGCGCTGCCCACCTGCACAGCGCGATCCTGAGCTATCTCGACCTTCACCCGCAGAACTTCTATCAGATCAACGCCGATGTGGACGGCACCCAGTTCGTCACCGCCCGCGGCTGGGAGGACCTCTCCAATCTGCTGGATACCTACGAGGCGCTGGGCCTCAAGGCAGACGAGGCACTCATCCGCCAGTACATCCAGCATGAGAAGATCGCGGAGGATTTCTCCGCCTACCTCGACCTCTACTACAAATACCGCGACGACTACGGCGTGGAAGAGATCCTGGCCGGGCAGGCCAAACCCGCCGTCTTCGCCCGCCTGCTCAACGCGCCCTTCGACGAGCGACTGAGCCTTGTCAGCCTGCTCCTGTCCGGCCTGAACAACCGGTTCACGGCGTCCCGCCGGGCCGATGCTGCGGCCGATGCCTGCTATGCCTTCCTGCGGGAGGCCAAACAGGGCTTTGCGACCCTGCCCGATGACATCCCGGATGGCCCGGCAACTCTGTTCAACCAGATGATGACCGACTACGACGCCGAGACCCGGCGCCAGCGCGAGGCGGGCCCGCTCAGCCGCGACGCGCTGGCCACCCGGCTCAAGGTCTATGCCGTCCTGCGCCAGTGGGAGGCGGAACTGCGCCGCGCCAAGGCGGTGGGCACACAGGAAGCCTTCGACCTGCTGCGCACCCAGTTCCAGTCGCTCTCCGACGAGCGGGATGCCGCACAGGAGGCGGCAGCCAGCGCACTGGAAGCGGCCTTCGATTTTGTGGAGCAGGCCTTTGCCGAGAGCCAGGAGATGGTGGTCTTCGTCACCGAGCTGACGCTGGCCCCTGCCGCTCATGCGTTCATCACCGAGAACGGCTGCCCCCGGTATTTCCAGTACAACAAGGACCTGCTGCTCGACCACCGCAAGGCGGCATTGCAGCAGGAACTGGCGGCAGAAGAGCGCCGCCACGGGGGAATGTGAGCCATGCTGGAAAGTCTGATTTTCAGCCTGAACAGCACGATGCCGCTGTTTTTCCTCATGCTGCTGGGCTACCTGCTCCACCGCAGGCAGTTCCTCACCGACGACTTCGTGGCCATGGCCAACAAGTTCGTCTTTCATGTGGCGCTGCCGGTGCAGCTGTTCCGGGACCTTGCCACCATGGATGTCCGCGCCAGCTTCGACGGCCCCTATGTACTGTTCTGCGCTGCGGCCACCACGGCAAGCATTCTGGTCATCTGGGAGCTGGCCCGGCTCCTTTTGAAGGATAAGCACATCGTGGGTGAGTTCGTGCAGGCGAGCTACCGCTCTTCGGCGGCCATCCTCGGTGCGGCCTTTATCCAGAACATCTACGGCACCTCCGGCCTGTCCGGCCTGATGATCCTGGGCAGTGTGCCGCTGTACAACATCTTTGCGGTCGTCATCCTCACGCTGGAAAGCCCTTCGCAGGACGCCCGGAGCGGCATGGGAGAGAAGCTGGTCACGAGCCTCAAGGGCATCGTGACCAACCCCATCCTGCTGGGCATTGCGGCGGGCTTTGCGTGGAGCCTGCTCCGCCTGCCCATGCCCGCCATGGCCAACAAGACGCTCTCCAGCCTGGCTGGTATGACCAGCCCGCTGGCTCTGCTTGCCATCGGTGCGGGCTTCAAGGGCCGCGCAGCGCTGGGCTACCTCAAGCCCACGGCCGTTGCAACGGTCATCAAGCTCATCCTCCTGCCGGCCATCTTCTTGCCCGTGGCGGTGCGGCTGGGCTTTGTGGACCAGAAGCTCGTGGCGCTGATGGTCATGCTGGGCAGTGTGACCACCCCGGCGGGCTACGTCATGGCCAAACAGATGGGCCACGAAGGCACCCTGACCGGCAGCGTCTGCGTCACCACCACCTTCTTCAGCGCTCTGACCCTGACCTTCTGGGTCTTCTGGGCGAGGAGCCGGGGATATATCGTATAAATAAAAAAAAGAGCTGCTGCAAAACTCCTTCCGGCATCGCATCCGCGATGCCACCTCCCTCTCAGAGGGAGGCTTTACAGCTTGCCGTTGCGCTAAGGCTCCTTCACTGAGGGAGCTGGCGCGGCGAAGCCGTGACTGAGGGAGTAAAACAGCGGCTCACTTTTTTGTATTAAAATAAAAACACAACAAAAAGCATCTTGAAAAACTTCAAGATGCTTGGTGGTTGCGGGGGCCGGATTTGAACCAACGACCTTCGGGTTATGAGCCCGACGAGCTACCAGACTGCTCCACCCCGCGATATTTACTTTTTGCTGTCGGCCTCTCGCTGACTGCTCAAGTATAATACCACAAGGCGGGGGACTTGTCAAGCGTTTTTTCAAAAAATACTTGAAAAATTAGAAGCGCGTTAATTCATCAATAGAATGACGCGTAGATGAAAGAATATTACGCATATAGTTGGACATAAAAGCCCAATCAGGGGAGCCGGACGAGGTAACAGGAAGATAAAAAGAAAAGTCTGTCCGAAGATGCCGATTTAGTTCATCGACGAAAGCTTTGTAGTATATACGACTTTCGCGAAAAATCATAGTAGAGATAAATAATTTTACTTCAAAGGGCATTTCCCATGTCGGAATCAAAACGACAACATTTTGACTGGTGTAAAAAGGCTTGGGTTGAACAAAGCAAGAGCCAAGATATTCGCCGCCGAGAGAAAGTGTTAACAAACCGGCGGAGTATGGAGGGAGATGCTCGATAGCATCAACACAGGCAGTAATGCCATTGTTGGTATTAGCACGCCCTACAAAATTTACAGAAGGATGCGTTTCTGTCATTTTGACACGATCAAGCTTGGTTCCCATGTCAATGGAGAACAGGGAATCATCGTATAAATGAAATTTTTTCCAATGAGAAATATCCAAAGACTTTTTAGAGTAGTCGATTTTAGATATATGGTGGAGAGAGATAACGGATTTTTGAAGAACCTGACGCATGTGATCATCCATATAATCCCAGTCTGGTTTTCCGTTGGAGTCGGCAGGAAGAAAAAAGGTCTCTTTTTTAATACGTTTCATTGAGATGGAATCATCCCAAGAATATCTTGAATGGAGAGATGCCCGAAGAGCCGTAATTAAGAACAAATAGTGAGTCTCGGTGGCGTTTGCCGAATCCTTCAAAGTAAGCGTTATATTGTGACTGTCGTTTGAACAGAATGGCTTGGCTTGATAGGAAAAAGATAATGTCTTCCCGCCTATCATAATGCAATTTCCTGATTCAAGCCATTCTAGCGGACAGGAAATGTAGGTTGAGACACCATTGTTTGGAAATTGTGAAGTTACGTAAGGGATTTTACCACTATTGGGTACAATATCCTTTTGAATAATGCTTTTGGTGTTTTGCATATGGAAAATATCGCTAAGGTTAAATTCTTTCCATGTGCTATAGTCAAGTTTTGTCATTGAACGAATCATCCTTTTTTATGAGGATAGAAATATGGTCGTGGTCTGAACTTATGCGGCTGGAATACATGGCTGCGGTAAGCAGTTGGTTTTCAAGAGATTTGGAATCCAGACCTTGTTGAAACATCAAGTAGTCCATGGCAGTTTTCCTGAAATCTTCTTCACAAATTTCAAAAGCCTTTTGGGGCGATTGATAGGAAAGATGCTCAGAAGGGTCTATCCATTGGCAGGAAGCGTCGCCAGATTGTTTTGAGATAACATTAAGCCAGTAAGATTCAATGCCGAGCCATTTTTTATGAATATCGTGCCGACCCTTGTTTTTAACTGTGACAAGTCCGTCGGAATCCATGTAACAAGCAAAGAATTCGTTCCCGTTTTGTGGAATGCCGGATTCAAAAATAAAAATACTGGTGTTCACACCAACATTAAAAAATAAGTCTTCGGGAAGTTTGATCACTTTTCGCAAACGATGGTGTTTCAGAATACGACGGATTTGGGCTTTGCTGGCCTTCTCCAATTTTTTATCAGGGAGGATAAAGGCACAGGGAGTATGAGAGGGCACGTGGTCGAGGACATTTTCGACGATAGTAATGCATCCATACTTGGTTTCGTATGGGGGATTCATGAGAACTTTTGTAATCGCTTTTGTTGAAATCCAGTTTCCGGCTTCAGAGGTGCGGGCGTCAAGCTGTTCAAGATTTGTTTTTCCGTCTTTATGAATAAGCATGTTGGCACATGCGAGAGCATAAATTTCGCGGTCAAATTCGATTCCAAAAAGCTGATGGGCTTTGATCTCGGTGGCTTTTTTTGTTTGCATACCACCGGCTTCATAGATCATATTTGCCATAGCTTTTACTAAAAAACCACCGGAGCCGCAAGTGGCATCAAGAACATGATCGTCTTGATTCACCTCTAGGATTTTATACATAAAATCGGTGATGTGCTCTGGGGTAAATATCTGACCGGCTTCACTTTTCTTTTTGTAGCGGTTGAATTCGTTAAAGAAAATGCCCATGACATCTTCGCCGCGCCATGCGTCAGAATTTAGGCAATCGGAAATTTCTGTGACCCAATCAATAAACAGACCAATGAGGTCTTTCACATGCTGTTGTTCTTTCTCATCTTCGCTGTTAACATTTAGATTCATGCGAATCTCGGAAAAAACATCTAATAGAAGCTCAAGCTTCTGGTTCTGCTTCTTATCTCGAATGAGGGCTTTTCCGATGGAAGACTGAATTGAGTTTGTGAAGGTGGAATAATCCATCCCTTTTATCATCAGAGCGTTATAGCGTTTGGCAACCAAAGCACAGGCAGTAAAAATCATCCGATGGTATAAATTCTTTATGCCGAACTCAGAGTGGAGACAGTTGTTGATCTTTGCGGTTAATTCATAGATTCGCTCTTTGTCGATCGAATCAACAGTATAGAGGGATAAATAGTAATGGAGATCCTGTAAAGCAGATGGGGCTTTATACTCGTCAATGCCTTTGAAAACACGAACTTCATCGCCATTATATAAAATGCCGATAACCTTAGAGTATTGATTCTGCACAATGCGAATGTTTTTAAGAAGCTCGTTTACCTGATTCGGCCCGAGACTGATTTTAGATGACTTGGCTTCAAGAATAAGGGCAACGTCATTTTGATTGAAAGGCAAATACCAGCCATCAGGTTTATCGAAAACTCCTAAAAAACCGAGTTGGTTAAATGTGGTGATTTGGCCAGTGCCAGCACGTGCAAGAGGTGTATCTGTAAGACCGAGTATGTCACGTGCCATGTCGCGAACGACATCCTCAGTTAGAAATTTGGGCATAATACGCTCCTCCGTTGAAAGCAAGCTTTATAGTATGAGGGGTTATTAACAATATAAATTATAACATTAAGCGTACAGGGATAACAAGCAGAAATTTTCAAATAAAAAGTACAAACGCAGAAAGTATTTGGAACTTTCTGCGCTTGTACCCAGAATTACTTATTAGACGTGGAATGCTTTCTCCAACTAAAAATACTAATTGCAAGAACTGCGATGACCAGCACGGGCCAGACGCCCACGACCCAGACCGTCAGCTGCTGGATGCCGGAGACGAAGCCCGTCCAGCCATTGCGGAGGGCGCTGGACAACTGGGAGAGGTAGGATTCCTCGGTGGGGGTGTATTCCTTCACCTCGTCCAGCGAGAGGTAGACCGTGGAGCAGGACACCTGCTGACTGTACCAGTCCAGCTGCGACTGCCAGCTCTCGATCTGATACTGGACGTCGCTGAGGGAAGATTCGATCTCCAGCAGGTCGGCGAGGTTTTCGGCGCTGGCCTGAAGCTCCTGCAAACGTGTGCGCTGGGCCGTCAGGTTGGAGAGCCGGGCCTCGATGTCCATATACTGGGTGGTGACGTCCTGCACCTGCTCGCTCTTGTCCACGAGGTTGCCCGCCTGCGCGGCGGCTTCGAGGAAGCTCGCGTAGTTGTCCTGCGGGACGCGGATGGTGAGGGAGAGGGTGCGGCTCGAGCCGGTGTAAGAGGATTCATTGCTGGATTCCAGATAGCCTCCGGCGGCGCTCACGGCGTCGGTGAGCGCGGTGCGGGCGGCATCAAAGTCCTTGCTCTCGATGGTGAGGTTGGCCGTGTAGATGAGCTTTGTGCTCGTCTGCGCTGCCTCGGCGCTGAGGGTGCCGGTGCCGCCTGCATCGCGGGCGCTCATGGTATCGGCGCTTCCACCGGCCTGGACGGCCATCTTGGGTGCGGCAAGGGCGCTGTTCACGTCGTCCATCGAGTAGGCAGCGTAGGAGGCCGTCTCAGCGGCAGAGCTGAGGGCCGCGCCGCCCGCAGGCAGCAGGCTGATGGGGGAGTGGACTGCCGCATACAGACCAACGCCGCAGAGCAGGCCGCAGGCGGCGATGCTCAGAGCCTTGCGGGGAAAGTGGATGGCTTTTTTGGGCTTTTTGGCGGGTTTCGGAGCCTCTTCTGCCGGCTGCATGGCGAGGAGCTTTGCTTTCAAATCGTCCGAAGCGTGAAGGTCGTCTACCTCCATCTTGTACTCATACCACCTCATCTTCGATTTCCTCCTTCAGCATCGTATGTAACTGTGCGCGGGCGCGGCGAAGCCAGCTGAGCACCGTGTTGGTGGGTGCGCCCAGCATCCGGCCCACCTCGGCGGCGGTGTACCCCTCGTAGTAGTGGAGGTAGACCGCATTGCGGTAGTTCTCGGGCAGGGCGCGCACGGCGTCCAGCACGCTGCCGTCTTCCATCTGGTCCGGAGCGGGAAGATTCTCGTCCAGCTCGGTGTCCTTCTGGCGGGCGGCGCGGGTCAGGTCGTGGCAGCGGTTGATGGTCACACGCAGCAGCCAGGCTTTCAGGTGTTCCTCGCTCTCGAAGCGGCCATTGTAGCACAGCAGCTTTTCGAAAACATCCTGCACCACATCTTCCGCATCGGCGGTGCAGATGCAGTTGTGCATGGCGGCTCGGAACACCGTGTCACTGTATCGCTGCACGGCCAGCGCAAAAATCTCGTTTTTGGTCAGCTGTCCCATAGTTCTATGCTCCTTTGATGTCCTGTGTACAGCAGGACCCGGTGGAAAAATTATCTTTTATTGGGGACATTCACCCTGTATACGGATGAGCGGCCCCGATTATTGCAGTTTATGGTGCAGAGCGGAAAAATCTTCCGCCCGGCATCGCACAAGGTACCCAAAGTATAACATGAATACGCCAAAAACAAAAGGGCCATTTGCCGCCATGTTTTGGCAAATGACCCTGAGAGCTTCTGTTCAGTTATCGGTAGAGCCGCTGGAAGAGGGCTACCCGCTCGGAGAGATACGTCTCGGCCCGGGGGTGGTGGAGCCAGCGTTTGCCCGCCTTGTCGCAGGCGAGACGGTGGCCCAGCGCGGCGGGGCAGGCGTCTATCTCTTCCACGTCCCGCATGGTGAGGGTGAGGCTCAGCGCCGCCGGAGCGTCCGGCAGGGGCGGGAGCGGGTCTTCCCAGACGGCAGGCGGGAGGAGGAGGACGGCGTATACCGTCCGGGTGCATTCTTCGGTGAGCAGCAGCGCGGCGGGCGCACCATCCGGCATGACGTGCAGAGAGGAATAGAGCAGCTGCAACTGCGCCGGAGCCAGCAGACGGGATGCACCCTCTTCCTCATCGGGCAGAAGGGTGAGAAAATCCGCCGCCTCGTCGGCGTAGATGCGCCGGGCCGGAGCGCGGAACTGCGCATACAGCGCGGGCAGGGCAAACACGCCCTCCCGGTCTAAGGCCCGCTGCAACAGACAGTAAAACTCCGTCAGCGGGTGGGCAGGGTCGGGCTGCGGCATCCCGAAATCGGGGCGCGAAACGTGTCCTCCGCCCATCAGCCGTTATAGCCCAGCGTGGCCGCCATGACGGCCTTGATGGTGTGCATCCGGTTCTCGGCCTCGTCGAAAACGATGCTCTGGGGACCTTCGAAGACTTCGTCGGTGACCTCCATCGCGTCGCGGCCAAAGCGCTCGCCCATCTCCCTGCCCACGGTGGTCTTGTGGTCGTGGTAGGCGGGCAGGCAGTGCATGAACACGGCCTTGGGGCCGGCGATGTTCATCAGGTTCTGGTTGATCTGATATGCAGCCAGGTCGTTGATGCGCTCGGCCCAGACCTCGACCGGCTCGCCCATGGACACCCAGACGTCGGTGTAGAGGACGTCTGCGCCCTTTGCGGCCTTGGCAGGGTCTTCCTCGAAGGAGATGGCCGCACCCGTCTCAGCGGCGATGGCCTTGCACTGCTCCACCAGTGCAGCGTCCGGCTGGTACTTCTTGGGGGCGCAGGCGGTGAAGTTGAGGCCCATCTTGGCGCAGCCCACCATCAGGCTGTTGCCCATGTTGTAGCGGGCGTCGCCGAAGTAAACGAAGTTGATGCCCTTGAGGTGGCCGAAGTGCTCCCGGATGGTGAGGAAGTCGGCGAGGATCTGGGTGGGGTGGAACTCGTTGGTCAGGCCGTTCCACACCGGCACACCGGCGTAGTGGGCCAGATCTTCCACGATGCTCTGGCCGTAGCCGCGGTACTCGATGCCATCGAACATCCGGCCCAGCACCCGGGCGGTGTCGGCGATGGACTCCTTTTTGCCGATCTGGCTGCCCGACGGGTCGAGGTAGGTGACTTCCATGCCCAGGTCGTGGGCAGCGACCTCAAAGCTGCAGCGGGTGCGGGTGGAGGTCTTCTCGAAGATAAGGGCAATGTTCTTGCCGCGCAGAGCATCGTGGCGGATGCCGGCCTTTTTCTTTGACTTCAGGTCGGCGGCAAGGTCAAGCAGACCTTCGATCTCTTCGGGAGTGTAATCAAGAAGCTTCAAAAAGCTGCGGTTCGTAAGATTCATTGTATATATTCCTCTCTATGCGCCAAAATTTGAATATTTATACTTTCGCAGACCCTATTATAATACAGAGCAAAGGTGGGGTCAAGAGGAAGCGGTTGACGCACCTGTCAAAATTGAGATCCAATGCAAAAGTCAAGGTGCTATGAAAAAATTTAACATCTTACAACTCCAGCTCCATCTTCCGCCCGCTGGGCTGATAGGGGGTGAGCCGGACGCCGGCCTTTTTGAACATGAACCGCGCAGCTACGCTGGAATCGGTGTCGTGGTACTTGTCGCTGTAGTAGACGACCTCGGCGATGCCGGACTGGATGATGGCTTTGGTACACTCGTTGCAGGGGAAGAGGGTGACATACACCCGCGCGCCCTTGAGGTTGTTGTGGGCGCTGTTGAGGATGGCGTTCAGCTCGGCGTGGCAGACGTACATATATTTCGTATTCAGCGGCTCACCCTCCCGCTCCCACGGCATGGCGTCGTCGTCGCAGCCGATGGGCATACCGTTGGAGCCGTGAGAGAGGATCTTGTTTTCCGGGCTGACGATGCAGGCGCCCACCTGACTGCTGGGGTCCTTGGAGCGCATGGCCGTGAGCAGGGCAATGCCCATGAAGTATTCGTCCCAGTTGATATAATCCGTGCGTTTCATCGTGTGGAGCTCCTTGTTCTGCATAAAAATTGGGTTCGGTGGCCCTATTATAGCGTGCTACGGCAGCTTTTACAATAAAATATTTGCCCTCAAGGCAAAATGCACAAAACAAAGCCGGGAAGTTTGGCAGGGTAAAAGCCGGAAATTTCAAATGAAATATTCAAAAATCACTTGAAGTGTGGTATTATCTTTGTAAAATATGCCACAAAAACAGAGAGAATGCTCTGTGCGGCGGAAATGAGGGAAAAACCGATATGAAATACGCAAGCAACAACATCCGTAATATCTTGATCGCAGGCCATGCCGGCAGCGGCAAAACGACGCTGACCGAGGCATTGGTCTATTTTTCGGGCGCTGCCGAGCGTATGGGCCGGGTCGAGGACGGCACCACGATTTCGGACTTTGACCCCGAGGAAGCAAAGCGGAAGGCCAGTCTGTCGGCATCGGTCGTGCCGGTGGAGTATGAGGGCATCAAGTACAACCTCATCGACGCTCCGGGCCTGTTCGACTTTGAGGCAGGCGAGTACGAGGGCATCCGTGCAGCCGAGAGTGTGCTGGTGTGCGTGTCGGGCCGCAGCGGCGTGACCGTCGGTGCGGAAAAGGCTTTCCAGCTGGCCCGCAAGAACGGCAAGGCAACGATGGTCTTCGTCTCGAAGTGCGATCTGGAGAACGCGAACTACTTCAAGATCCTCGAGGACATGAAGATAAAGTTCGGCTCCACTGTCTGCCCCTGCGTCGTCCCGGCGAAGCTCGACGACGGCACCCCCGTGTACATCAATCTGTTCAGCCAGAAGGCCTTCAAGTATGAGGGCGGCAAGCAGGTGCAGGTCGATCTGCCCGACATCGGCCACCGTTTCCAGGGCCTTATCGAGGCTATGAGCGAGGCTATCGCCGAGACCGACGACGAGCTGATGGAGAAGTTCTTCGGCGGCGAGGCATTCACCACCGAAGAGATCGTCGATGGTATGCGCAAGGGCGTCAAGGATGGCCTCATCACCCCTGTGTTCTGCGGCAGTGCTGTCAACCAGCAGGCTCTGGATATGCTGCTGTACAATATGCATAAGCTGCTGCCCAGCCCGGAGCACAACAGCGTTCTGGCTGAGGATGCCAACGGCGAACCCGTCGAGCTGACCTGTGCAGAGAGCGAGCCTACCGCTGCCTACGTCTTCAAGACTGTGGCCGACCCCTTCGTGGGCAAGCTGAGCTATCTGCGCGTCGTCAGCGGCAAGATCACCGCAGGCGCTTCTCTCGTCAACGCCCGCACCGGTGAGACCGAGAAGATGGGCAAGCCCCTCACGGTTTTGGGCAAGAAGCAGACTGAGGCCGAGAGCATCGGTGCCGGTGACATCGGCGCTGTGGCAAAGCTGGTCAGCGCAAAGACCGGCGACACCCTCTGCGACGCTTCCCGCGTGGTCAAGCTGCCCGCACCCGTCTTCCCGAAGCCCAGCCTGTTCATGGCTGTCACCGGCGCCCAACAGGGCGCGGCC
>ERZ791621.889-NODE-889-length-13738-cov-2.33721_pt1 | contig 13738 bp, 13 predicted proteins | sample MGYA00510270_ERZ791621 | MGnify/ENA primary metagenome ERZ791621 (study PRJEB30046, sample SAMN00715189) | human gut metagenome | study: EMG produced TPA metagenomics assembly of the A metagenome-wide association study of gut microbiota in type 2...
CTGCGCGGTGCCGAAATCGGTGCACAGATCGTGCTCAAGGCCACCAAGGTTGACGGTATCTATTCCGAAGATCCCAAGAAGAACCCCGACGCCGAACTCTACAAGGACATCACCTTTGACGAAGCCATGCGCCGCAATCTCAAGGTGATGGATGCCACGGCCTTTGCGCTTTGCCGCGATCAGGGCTTGCCCATCAAGGTCTTCTCGATCACCAAGCCCGGTGCCATGCGACGCGTTGTGCTCGGCGAAGACGAAGGCACGCTTGTTCACGTTTAAGAATTCGTGGCAAAATCAACAGATTCAATCTTTTTTCTCTGACAACTCAGAAACAGAAATCAAATGAGTACTATCGCCGAAATTCAACAGCAATGTGAATACAAGATGAAGCGCACGATCGAAAGCCTGCGCGACGATCTCTCGAAGTTGCGTACGGGCCGTGCTTCCACCGGTATTCTCGAACATGTAATGGTTGACTATTACGGTTCGCCCACGCCGATTTCCCAGGTGGCTAACCTCGGCGTTGCCGACGCTCGCACGATTACCGTTCAGCCCTGGGACCGCAAGATGATTCCGGTGATCGAAAAGGCGATTCTTACGGCTGATCTCGGTCTCAATCCTGCCGCATTCGGTGACATGGTTCGCGTGCCGGTTCCGCCGCTTACCGAAGAACGTCGCCGTGAAATCTGCAAGGTGGTGCGTGGTGACGGCGAAGACGCTAAGGTTGCCATCCGCAATCTGCGTCGTGATGCCAACGAACATGTCAAGAAGCTCGAAAAGGCTAAGGAAGTGAGCGAAGACGAACAGAGCCGCAGCGAAAAGGAAATCCAGAAGATGACCGACAAGTACATCGCTGAAGTCGACCAGATCGTTGCCGCCAAGGAAAAAGAGGTGATGACCGTCTAAGTTTCCGCTACGACAGCGAAACTAAGATGTCTTAACCCGACAAGCGCCCGGGCTCGGCTAACTAAGCCGCCAGTGCGGGCGCTTTTTCGTTTGTTTGTTTGTCAAAGACCGCCATGTCGCATCCTAACCACCTCGCAATCATTATGGACGGCAACGGCCGTTGGGCTAAGAGTCGCTTTTTGCCGCGCATCGAAGGACATCGACGAGGCGTGGAAACGGTTCGAACCGTTGTCAAGGCGGCGCGGCGCCGCGGAATCGAACATCTCTCGGTGTTCGCCTTTTCCAGTGAAAACTGGAATCGTCCGCGAGAAGAGGTTAATGCTCTTCTCAATTTCTTTGTAGCCGGTCTCAGGCAAGAGGCAGAACCGTTGCTCAAAGCCGGCGTGAGGCTTCATGTGGTGGGCGATCGGAGCGTCTTTTCCGAAGAACTTGTGCAGGAGATCGAACAGGCTGAAAAAATTACTCGTGACGCCACAGCGATGCATTTAAATGTTTGCATCAACTATGGCGGTCGTTGGGATATCGCGCAGGCTGCGCATCACGTTGCTGCCGAAGGACTTGAACTGACGGCCGAAAACATTGATCGTTATATGGGTATGCCTTGGGCGGGACCGGTTGACTTGATGATCCGAACAGGGGGAGAGCAGCGCATTTCCAACTTCATCCTGTGGCAGGCTGCCTACGCCGAACTTTGGTTTACAGAAAAACTCTGGCCAGAATTTTCCGAAGATGATCTTGATGAAGCGCTCAAGTGGTTTGCAGGACGAGAGCGTCGGTTTGGTAAAACAAGTGAACAAATCCGAAACGGGGCTTAACCGTCGCTCGGCTTACGTCAAAAGTGCGTTATGCCGCGTCAAAACCTTTGCGGCTGTGTCTATCTTGTGCCATAGTTAATCTGTTCGCAGTCTGTTTTCTGTTTGATCATGCTTTTAACGCGAGTTATTACGGCGGCGGTTTTGCTGCTGATTCTCGTGGTTGCCGCGCAGGCCGGCGACCATGTTCTTAACGCCGTTCTGGCGGTCGGCTACGGTATCACGCTGGCCGAATGGTTGAAACTCACCAAGCTCTCCGGCACGCCTTCCTATTTGTTGGGCGGGTGTTTTGCACTGGCAGGAGCCGGCTTGGCTCTGGGAGCGGCCGATCTTGATGTTTTTGGATCGGCTTACCTGGTTCTTCAGTTGGCAGTGGCTTGCATTTGGCTTGCCGTCACGGCGGTTTGTTACAACGCACGCAACATCGGTTTCGGAGTAGCGCGTCCGGCTGCCACCGTGCTTGCTTTTGTCGTCACGACTGCGACCTGGCTGGCTGTTTGGCAGTTCCTGCGCCTCGGAAGCTGGCCGCTTCTCATCAGCGTCTTCATGATCGTGTGGCTTGCCGATGCCTGCGCATACTTTGCGGGGCGTTTGTTCGGTAAGAACCGTATGGCACCTGCGATCAGTCCAAAGAAAACATGGGAAGGTGTGGCGGGCGGCCTTGTCAGTGTCTTGGTTGCTGCGCTTGCCGCTTACCTGTGGCTGCCGCACGAAATGGTGCTCACGAGCATTCTGCTCGACAAGGCGGGTTTTGCTGCCGGTTTACTGATGATTCTGGTTCTGGTGGCGGTTTCCGTTTCCGGAGATTTGTTTGAATCGAGTCTCAAGCGTCAGGCCGGCGTCAAGGATTCCGGGCGACTGCTTCCCGGTCACGGCGGCTTTTATGATCGCCTTGATTCCTCTTTGGCCGTGTTGCCGACGGCAGCGGCCATGCTGATGATTGTGTAGCTCTTATCGCATTGTTCGCGCGTGGGTACTTCGGTTGAATTTTCTCCAGAAATTAGGCAAAAGTACCCAAAAAAGCGATCATGCTTCTTTATAATTCCTTAATTCAAGAATCCCGCGCCGAACACAGACGGCGCTCTTCTTTTTGATTAGAGAAAATGACTAAATACGTATTCGTCACGGGCGGCGTTGTCTCCAGTTTGGGCAAAGGCATCGCCGCCGCTTCTTTAGCTGCAATCCTTGAGTCCCGCGGACTTAAGGTGACGATGATCAAGCTCGATCCCTATATCAACGTGGATCCGGGCACGATGAGTCCGTTCCAGCACGGCGAAGTGTTCGTGACGGAAGACGGCGCGGAGACCGACCTTGATTTGGGGCATTACGAACGTTTCATCTCCTCGAAGATGAGCCGTTATAATAACTTCACGACCGGGCAGATTTATAAGAGCGTTCTTGAAAAGGAACGTCGCGGCGAGTATCTCGGCAAGACGGTTCAGGTGATTCCGCATATCACCAACGAAATTCAGGAATATGTCGTGCGCGGTGCCAAGAATGCGTGCAACGGCGACTGCGATGTGGCTGTGGTGGAAATCGGCGGCACCGTGGGCGATATTGAATCCTTGCCCTTCATCGAAGCCGTTCGCCAGATGAGTTTCCGCGTGGGGCGTGACAACGCCTGCTTCATTCACCTGACGCTGTGCCCCTGGGTGGCGGCTGCCGGCGAACTGAAAACCAAGCCCACACAGCACTCCGTGCAGAAGCTGCGCGAAGAGGGTGTCTATCCGGACATTCTTTTGTGCCGTGCCGAACGCGAAGTTCCTGAAGGTGAACGTGCCAAGATCGCACTCTTTTGCAACGTGCCGATGGATCATGTCATCAGCGTTACCGACGCAAGCACGATTTACGAAGTGCCCCTGATGTTGCACGCTCAGCACCTTGATGAAATTGTCTGCAAGCGCCTCAATATCAACTGCAAGCCTGCCGATCTGTCCCAGTGGCAGGAAATCGTTCGCCGCATTCGCGAAACCAAGGGTGAGGTGACGATCGGCATGGTCGGCAAGTACGTTGATTACGCCGACAGCTATAAGAGCTTGAACGAAGCGCTGATCCACGCCGGCATTAAGACGGAACACAAGGTTAAGGTCAACCTGATTGACTCCGAAGAAATCGAAAAGCACGGCTGCGATATGCTCAAGGGCCTTGACGCCATTCTGGTTCCTGGCGGTTTCGGCAAGCGTGGCACGGAAGGTATGATCAAGGCGATTGAGTTTGCCCGAGTCAACAAGATCCCGTTCTTGGGCATCTGCCTTGGCATGCAGACGGCTGTGATCGAATTTGCGCGTCATGTTTGCGGACTCGGCGGCGCCAACTCCACCGAATTTGATTTGGATACTCCGCATCCGGTGGTTGCGCTGATCACGCAGTGGACGGATAAGTCCGGCAAGGTTGAACAGCGAAACGAAAAGAGTGATCTGGGCGGCACGCTGCGTTTGGGCAGCCAGACAGTTCCCGTCAAGGCCGGCACGTTGGCTCATCAGATCTACGGCGACACGGTTTGCGAACGTCATCGTCATCGTTACGAAGTCAACAACGCTTATGTTCCTCAGTTTGAGGACAATGGCATGGTGATTTCGGCTCGTACGCCGACGGAAAATCTGCCGGAAATGATGGAGCTCCCCAATCATCCGTTCTTCTTCGGTGTTCAATTCCATCCGGAATTTACCTCGACGCCGCGTGACGGTCACCCGCTGTTTGAAGCATTTGTGCGCGCTGCGATCAAGCAGCACAATGAAAAGTCGGCCTAATGGCAGAGTTTGACAGGAGCAACCAACCATGAAACTTTGCGGGTTTGAAACCGGCAACAGAAATCCGTTCTTTTTGATTGCAGGTCCGTGTGTCATCGAAAGTCGTGAAATGGTGATGGAAATCGCCTCTTTCATGAAAGAGACCTGCGATGAACTGGGGATTCGCTACATTTTTAAGGCTAGCTTTGACAAAGCCAACCGTACGTCGACGAAAAGCTATCGAGGTCCCGGCATTGACGAAGGTCTCAAAATTCTTGATGACGTTCGCCGTGAGGTCAGCGTTCCGGTTTTGACGGACGTGCACACGCCTGAGCAAGTGCGTCAGGTGGCCGACGTTGTTGATGTCCTGCAGACGCCTGCCTTCCTGTGCCGTCAGACTGACTTCATCGTCGCCTGTGCCAAGAGCGGCAAGCCCGTTAACATCAAAAAGGGTCAGTTCCTTGCACCGCATGACATGGTCAATGTGATTGCCAAGGCCCGCGAAGCGGCTTTGGAAGAGGGACTTAACCCGGATAACTTCATGGTGTGCGAACGCGGTACGACGTTTGGTTACGGCAATCTGGTCAGTGACATGCGCAGTCTTGCCATCATGCGTGAAACGAAAGCTCCGGTGGTTTTTGACGCCACGCATTCGGTGCAGATGCCGGGCGGCCGCGGGACAGAGTTCCGGCGGCGATCGCCGGTTCGTGCCCGTGCTTTCACGTGCTGCGGTTGCTGTTGGAGTGGACGGGCTCTTCTTTGAGACTCACCCCAATCCGGATACGGCTCTTTCTGACGGACCCAATATGGTTCCGCTCAATCGTATGCCGGATTTGCTCGAAGAGCTTGTGCGCATCGACCGCATTGTCAAAGGGTTCGACTACCTCGAAAACAGTCTTTAAGCGATTACCCGGTGAGGCGACTTGCCGGGTCTTTTACGATTCATTTATTACTTTAGGAAAAAACAATGAGCGCCATCATTGACATCATTGGCCGCGAAGTTCTCGATTCTCGCGGTAACCCGACCGTGGAAGCCGAGGTGTTCCTCGAAAGCGGCGTTTCTGCTCGCGCAGCAGTTCCTTCCGGAGCTTCCACCGGTGTGCGTGAAGCCATCGAACTGCGCGACGGCGATCCCAAGCGCTACTGCGGTAAGGGCGTATTGAAGGCTGTGGAGCATGTCAACGGCGAAATCGCCGAAGCTCTGCTCGGTGTGGAAGCATCCGATCAGCCTTACATTGACCGCACGATGATCGAACTTGACGGCACCGACAACAAGTCGCGTCTTGGCGCCAATGCCATTCTGGCTGTTTCGATGGCTGTGGCTCCCCCCGCCCGCCGCCACTCCCGAAGAAGCCTGCCTGCCGCTGTATCGCTACTTCGGCGGCATGGGTGCCGTGCAGATGCCTGTTCCGATGATGAATGTTATCAACGGCGGAGCTCACGCCAACAATAACCTCGACCTGCAGGAATTCATGATCATTCCGCTGGGCGCTCCTTCTTTCAAGGAAGCCTTGCGCTACGGTGCCGAAACGTTCCACGCGCTCAAGAAGATCATCAACTCCCGCGGCATGTCCACCGCTGTGGGCGATGAAGGCGGTTTTGCTCCCAAGTGCGAAAGCCATGAGGAGGCCATTGAACTCATCATGGAAGCCATCCGTGCCGCCGGTTACGAACCGGGTAAGGACATTGCCATTGGTCTTGACTGCGCTTCGAGCGAATTCTTCGAGGATGGCTCTTATGTGATGAAGAAGTCTTCCGGCAAGAAGCTCTCGGCTGAAGAATGGGCCGCAGTGCTTGAAGCTTGGGTTGAGAAGTACCCGATCATCTCCATCGAAGACGGCATGGCCGAAGGCGATTGGGAAGGTTGGAAGATGCTCACCGATAAGCTCGGCGACCGTGTCCAGCTGGTGGGTGACGATCTTTTTGTGACCAATCCGGCCATCCTCAAGGAAGGCATCGAAAAGGGTGTGGCCAACTCGATTCTGATCAAGGTCAACCAGATTGGTACGCTTTCCGAAACCTTTGAAGCCATCGAAATGGCCAAGCGTGCCGGTTACACCGCCGTGGTAAGCCACCGTTCGGGTGAAACCGAAGACAGCACGATTGCTGACATCGCCGTCGGTCTTAACGCTGGTCAGATCAAGACCGGTTCCATGAGCCGTTCCGATCGTATGGCCAAGTACAATCAGTTGCTTCGCATTGAAGAGCACCTCGGCCCCAATGCCGTTTATCCGGGGCGTTCCGCCTTCTATTGCGTCAAGCGTTAAGCGGTGCGTTTCTTGAGTGTGCCGTCTATTGAGATGTCGCACTCTTTGTCGCGTTGCCCCGTCTTTTTCGCCCTGTCTTTCGGCAGGAGCAGGAGTCGGGGCAATTCATTTTTGACATGCGCTAAAGTTCGTACGTTTCGTTCAAAGTTTCATTTTTCGTCCGGCTCTTCATGCGTGTTCGTTACTTCTTCTACATTCTGCTTGTTTCGGCAGCCATTGCCATACAGTGGCCTTTATGGTTTGGAAAAGGCGGTATTTCGCGTATGCATGCGCTTGAGGCGGAATTGACATCAATTCGCGAATCCAACGATCGTTTGCGCGCCGAAAATGATGCAGTTGCAGCTGAAATCGAGTCGCTTGAAAGCGGTAGCGGGGCGGTTGAAGAGCGAGCCCGCATGCGTCTGGGGATGGTCCGCAAGGACGAAGTTCTCTTTCGATTTGTCCCCAAGGGCGAAAAGAAAGATGTCGAAGCCGGTCTGATGCGAGACTCAAGCAAGTCGGGCAAACCAAATTACTTTGCGCCCAAGCGTAGCAATCTGTACACTGAAGGTGTCTTGCCGCCGAAGGTTGAGCCGAGTAAATAGGCTACTTTGGCAGGCACGAATTGAGTACAACAATGAGAAAGGAGAGCATTCCAATGGCTCAGCAGATTATCCAGCAGTTGACGGTTTACCTTAAGGGCGGTCAAACCGTTGTTGTTCCGTTCAATGCTGAAAAAGCAGAAGTGTTGAATCCTCAGATCGAAGCCTTCGTTAAGGCCCTTGGCGATGCAACGAAGAAGGACGGCAATTTCCTTTTTCAGGGTGCTCGCGTCGTGTTGCTCCGCTTGAGTGAAGTGGCCGGCGCTGAAGTCGTCAGCCTTGTTCGCAAGGAAAAGGAAGAGGCCGCTGCGGCAGCCGAATAATCGGTTCACATTTGACATTACACCCGGCTCGGCAATTGCTGATCCGGGTTTTTTGCTGTCTGCGGGCTTGAAAAAAACGGCAACAGCCCCCATATGCCCCAGCAGTGCAAAACGGCGTTTCGGACGCCGTTTTTGCAACGAATTCGTGAACTTTTGATTTAACAGGTGAAAGAGAAAATGGCTGCTGAAGTCCATGGTTTTCAAACCGAAGTCTCCAAGCTTCTGACTTTGCTCGCAAAGTCCTTGTACTCCAACAAGGAAGTGTTCCTGCGTGAAATCATTTCCAACGCAAGCGATGCGATCGACAAACTGCGCTTTTTGTCCATTACCGATCCGTCGCTTTTGGGGGACGATGCGGCTTTCTGCATCCGTGTGAAGGTCGACAAGGACGCCAAGACGCTCACCGTGACCGATAACGGCATCGGCATGACGGTTGAAGAAGCCAATTTGCATCTGGGCACGATCGCCAAGAGCGGCACGGCTGACTTCCTAAGCAACCTTTCGGGCGATCAGGCTAAGGACAGCCAGCTGATCGGTCAGTTTGGCGTGGGCTTTTACTCCGCCTTTATCGTGGCTGACAAGGTGACGGTTGAGTCGCGTTCTGCCAAGGCCGCTGCCAACGAGGCCGTACGTTGGGAGAGCACGGGCGAAGGTACTTATACGAGCGAAACGATCACTCGCGAAGCCCGCGGCACAAGCATTACGTTGCACCTCAAGCCCGATTGCGAAGATTTCCTGGAAACCTGGACGGTGCGTTCGGCCATCACCAAGTATTCCGATCACATCTCCGTGCCGGTGATGCTGTGGGAAGAAAAGTACGAAGAACCCAAGGAAGGTGAAGATAAACCCACGAGTACCTGGGATTGGGTGCAGGTTAACGACGCCAAGGCGCTTTGGACCGTTAATCCCCGTGAAGTGACCGAAGAACAGTACAAGGAGTTTTATAAGCATCTGAGCCACGACTTTGAGGATCCCCTTACCTGGGCTCACAATCGAGTTGAAGGCGAACTCGAATACACGTCCTTGCTGTATGTTCCGACTCGGGCACCGTGGGATCTTTACACTCGCGACAAGGTCCACGGACTGAAGCTCTTTGTGCAGCGCGTTTTCATCATGGACGAGGCAGAACAGTTCCTGCCCAACTACCTGCGTTTCATCCGCGGTTTGGTTGACACCAACGATTTGCCGCTTAACGTTTCCCGTGAACTGCTTCAGGAAAGCGCTGTGACGCAAAAACTCAAGCGCGCTCTTACCAAGCGTGTACTCGGAATGCTCGGTAAGTTGGCCGAAGACAAGGAAAAGTACGCTATTTTCTGGAAGAACTTCGGCAATGTGCTCAAGGAAGGTCCGGTCGAAGACTTCTCCAACCGTGAAGAAGTTGCCAAACTCCTGCGCTTTGCTTCGACACGCAACACGAGCGATGCTCAGGACGTGAGCCTCACAGATTACATCGCTAAGATGCCCGAAAAACAAAAGTGCATCTACTACCTTGTTTCGGGCAGTTACGCGAGTGCCGCCACGTCGCCCTACCTTGAATCCTTCAAGAAGAAGGGAATTGAAGTGCTTCTGATGTGGGAGCGCATTGACGAATGGCTCATGGGTAACCTCACTGAATTCGAAGGCAAGAAATTTGTGCCGGTGACTGCCGCCGATCTTGACTTGGGTGAGCTCGAAGACAAGCCTGCCGAAAAGAAGGAAGAGGAAGTCAAGGCTGCTCAGCCTCTGGTCGACCGCTTCAAGAAGGCGCTCGGTGAAAAGGTCACGGACGTGCGCGTCTCTGATCGCCTCGTCGAAAGTCCGAGCTGCGTGACTGCCGAGCACGGCCAGATTCTGACCGCTCAGATGCGTCGTATGCTAGAAGCGGCAGGTCAGGAAGTACCGGAAGAAAAATTCATCCTTGAAATCAACCCGCAGCACGCGTTGGTACAGAAGGCCGCTCAGACGAGTGACGAGGCTGCTTTTGCTAAGTGGGCCGAATTCATTTACGAAGAGGCTCTTTTGTCCGAACAGGGTTCTTTGAAGGATCCCAATGCTTTCGTACGTCGCTTAAACGAACTTTTGCTCGGTTAATTTCAACTTGCCAGAGGCGGCGCTCAAACGCCGCCTTAAATCTCAACAGCCTCGGAAAGTCTCGTATTTTTCGGGGCTTTCCGTTTTTTTCAATGCCTGTAATAGGTGAAATGTCTCTAGGACAAACTGCTTAGAGGCGTTTGCCAAATCGGTTTTTCGACTGCACAATCTTTCTAGGCCCGGTTTTCCCGGGCATTTTTTGCCGCGGGTAAAACCGCTACCGGTTGCTGGGAAGCAAGACCGGAACATCAATAAGAAAAACGAAAGGGACAGTCAATTGGCGGTAGATACAGCAAACATGCTTGTGGTGCATGTCGATATGGTGCAGGCTTTGGCGCTTGCGGTCTGTACTTATTACTTTGGCGTGTGGCTCAAGCACGTTATTCCCGTATTGGAACGCTTGTCGGTGCCGAGCCCAGTGGTAGGTGGCATGCCGTTTGCGTTTTTGCTCTCTGTGCTTGAAGGCAGCGGCATCATGCGTGTGGTGTTCGACTCCACTTTGCAGACGGTGCTGATGCTAGCTTTCTTTACCACGATCGGCATGATGGCCAGCCTCAAGCTGATCGGGCAGGGCGGCAAGCTTTTGTTGGGCTTTTTGGTTTCCGTGACTGTGCTCGCCGTGCTTCAAAATGTGCTCGGTGTGGCGATTACCAAGCTCATGGGCGTTGATTTTCATTACGGGCTGCTCGCCGGTTCCGTTTCGATGATGGGTGGTCTGGGCACGTCGGCAGCGTTCGGGCCTAACTTCGAGCAGCTTTACGGTATTACGGGCGGCACGGTGGTGGCGGTGACATCCGCAACGTTCGGTATGGTGGCGGCTCTCACGATCGGCGGTCCGTTCGGCGAATGGCTGATTCGCAAGTACAAAGTGCGCACCCCGATGACCGATCCGGAAGTGGCTGCCAAGCTCAATGTTCCCGAAGAAGTCGAGACGGACATTATTGACGAGCATGCGGCCGAACATTCGACCTTTACCGAACAGCTTCTCAAAGCGGGCGGCATGATAGCCATCTGCATGGCTCTGGGTACGATCGTCAGTCACTATCTCGGTCAGTTCATTACGCTGCCTGCCTACATCGGCTCGATGATCGTGGCGGCCGTCGGTTATGGCGGCTATCGTGCGCAACATCGCTGATTTCACCGGCAAACTCAAGATCGACAAAGTGGGGCTCAATGCGGTGGCCGACATCAGTCTCGTGCTTTTTGTGACGATGGCCATCAATTCGCTCAAGCTTCATGAGCTCGTGAATCTGGCATTGCCGCTTGTCGTGACGCTCGTCTGCCAAACGCTTTTGATGTTGGCGTTTGCCTGGGGTGTTCTCTTCATGTGCTTCGGACGCAACTTCACGGCCGTGATGCTTACGGTGGGCGGCATCGGCTTTTCGATGGGCGCGACCGCCAACGGCTTGGCCAACATGCAGGCCTTGAGCGAAAAGTACGGACAAAGCCCGCAGGCATGGCTGATCGTGAGTGTTGTAGGTGCCTTCCTGATTGACTTGATCAACGCTCTGATTATTACGTCAATGGCGCAGATGCCGCTCTAAAAACAATCAAACTTATCCTGAGAAGAGGCTGCCGATGAGCGGCCTTTTCTTTTGGAGAAATTTTGAGCGACGCGCCGACGTCTTTCCTGCTAGTCTTTCGACCGCATCAATTGCAAAGGAAGCATTCAAATTGCAGGAACTGACACTGATTCTGTCGCACTATTTGCCCGTGATACTGGGCGGCGTTTTGCTCTTGCTCGTTGTGTTGACGGCGGTTGTGATCTATTTGTCGATCCGTGCCTCGGACATGAAACGAGATCTTGAAGTGAATGCCGAAACCGCAAAGGCGCTCGCGGCGCAGACGGCCGGCACTACTCTTGAGCGCATCGAAGCACTATCGCGCCAAATGCAAGCGGCCAACTCGGACCTCAAAAGTTCCCAGAGCAGTCACTTTGTGAATTTTCTCGGGTTGATCAATTCCGGAAGTCAGGCTCAAGAGCAGCGTCTCGCACAAATGAATGAGACGGTGCAAAACGCAATGCTCAATGTGCGGGCGTCGCTGAACGCTGAGCTTACTGCAATTCGCGAGGCCAACGACAAGGCGCTGGAATCCATGCGCAACACGGTTGACGAAAAGCTGTCGACCACACTTAACTCTCGCTTGACGGAGTCCTTTAAAACGGTCGAGGGGCAGCTTTTGGCAGTGCACCGTGGCTTGGGGGAAATGCGCGAAATGGCTCAAAACGTCGACGGTTTGCGTCGTATTCTCACTAACGTCAAAACCAGAGGGACGTTTGGGGAAGTACAGTTGGCGATGATCCTTTCGGATTTGTTGACGCCCGAGCAGTATGAAACCAACGTTGCCACACGTCCCGGGTCGCGTGACCGCGTGGAATTTGCCGTCAAGCTGCCGGGCGTGCAAGCGGGATCGCACGTGTTGCTGCCGATCGATGCCAAGTTTCCAACGGAGGATTACGAACGTTTGATCGAGGCCTCCGACGAAGCCGACCCGGAAAAAGAGGCGACTGCGCGCAAAGCGCTTCAGACGCGAATTCTCACGGAAGCGCAGAAAATTCGCGATAAATACATCGAAGTGCCTTTTACTACGGAGTTTGCCGTGATGTATCTGCCGACCGAAAGCCTTTGGAGCGAGGTGCTCAAGGTCAATGGTCTGGTGGAACGTGTGCAACGGGATTGTCATGTGACGATTGTGGGGCCGACCGTACTGGCAGCCTTCCTCAACAGTCTTCAGATGGGATTCAAGACGCTTGCCATTGAGCAAAAGAGCGCCGAAGTGTGGCGTCTTTTGGGTGAAGTCAAGGCCGAATTCGGACGCTTTTCGGAAAGCGTGGGCAGCATGGAAAAACGTATCGATTCGGTCAAATCCGCGATATCCGCAATGCGCACCCGCACAAACGTAATGGAACGCAAGCTCAAGGGGGTCGAGTCCGTCTATTCGTCGGATACTGACGAGTCCGGTTTGCAAAAGAGTCCCGATTCGGCAAACATCTAAAATATCGCATCCTCGAGACAGATTTCAGAATTGATTGAGTTTTTCCATGGCTAAGAAAAAAAATAATCCCGGTATGATGCCCGATCTCTTTGCCGATTTCGGCGCCGGTTCCGACACAACGAACGAACAAAACGAAGAAAAAGAGGCTGCCCCAGAGGTCCCGGAAACGACACCATCCGCAGATATCGAAACGGCATCAACGGGTGCTTCGGTTGAGGTGCAGGAGAAGACTACAGTGCCGGCAGCAGACGATGATTCTGTTTCGAAGTCGCAGTCCGAATCGATAACGTCCTCAGAACCCAAGTCAATCGCCGGGAAAAACAAGCTTCCTGCCATTCTCTGCGACGATACGCCGGCCGAACTCAACGGCGAACTGACGCTTGCGCGGTACGCCGCAAGCGCCTATCTGGAATATGCGCTTTCCGTTGTAAAAAGCCGCGCTTTGCCCGATATTTTTGACGGCATGAAGCCCGTGCAGCGCCGTATCCTTTATGCGATGGATCGTATGCGCCTGAATCCGCCCGCCAAAGCCGTCAAATGTGCACGCGTCGTGGGCGACGTGCTCGGTAAGTACCATCCGCACGGCGATCAGGCTGCGTATGACGCCATGGTTCGAATGGCGCAGGATTTCAGCCTTCGTTATCCGCTTGTGGACGGCGATTGGAATTTCGGTTCCCGTGACGGCGACGGGCCGGCTGCTATGCGATACACCGAAGCCCGTCTGACAAAGATTTCTGAGCTGGTACTCTCGGAACTTGACTCCGAAGATGTGGACTTCGTTCCAAACTACGACGGCTCGTTTAAGGAGCCCGTTCAGCTGCCTGCCAAATTGCCCTTCGTGCTTTTAAACGGCGCCAGCGGCATTGCCGTGGGGATGGCTACTGAAATTCCGTCGCACAATCTCAATGAAGTGGCGCAGGCTGTTCTTTTGCTTCTCAAGAGCCCCGAAGCGACGCTCGATGACATTCTTGCGGTCATGCCCGGTCCCGACTATCCGGGCGGCGGCCGCATCATTTCAAGTCCGTCTGAAATTCGTCAAACCTATGCCATCGGGGC
>ERZ791621.909-NODE-909-length-13593-cov-2.02807_pt1 | contig 13593 bp, 6 predicted proteins | sample MGYA00510270_ERZ791621 | MGnify/ENA primary metagenome ERZ791621 (study PRJEB30046, sample SAMN00715189) | human gut metagenome | study: EMG produced TPA metagenomics assembly of the A metagenome-wide association study of gut microbiota in type 2...
CGAAACGACCGCGCTATAAGAATCTTCCAAAAGCCGGTCGCGGTCGCCATCGAGTATCTTGAATGAAAAGAGGCCGAAAAACGTCGAATCCGCATATACGAGATCGGCAGTCAACTTCTTGTCTCCATAAAAAATTTGTTTACTCTTCCCTTGATCCGTGATGACCGGACAGACTTTCTCGATCTCCGGATACCGCTCTTCCAGCCAATAGGAAACCGGGACACCCGATTCCAAAAACTCTTCATTGCCGATGGCAACGATCCGGTCGTAATTCGCCTGTTGTTTGTCGATATTCAATTCCCGTTCCACATACACCGCAATCAGGATCACGAACATCAACGAAACAGACAGCCCGAAGACGTCGATCGCCGTATACCCCTTGTTCCGGCTCAGGAATTTCAGAAAAGATTTTATATTTAACAGATTATTCATAGTGTATTCCATTTATAATTCATAACCCCAAACTCATATCTCACAAAGAACATATCCGACTTTCCCAAGCCGGATATGATCACAAAACAATTAGAATGTGTCTATGTTCTATTTTACAAAAATTAAATGAATTCGTTTACGGACGACACGATACTTCCGTCGAACAGGTTGATCACCCGGTGGGCGAAGCTCGCATCGTGTTTGGAGTGTGTCACCATAACAATGGTGGTTCCTTCTTTGTTCAGTTCGGTCAAGAGCTGCATCACTTCGGCTCCGTTTTTGGAGTCCAGGTTACCGGTCGGCTCATCGGCAAGGATGATTTTCGGATTCGAAACAACGGCACGGGCGATGGCGACACGCTGCTGCTGACCTCCGGAAAGCTGCTGTGGAAAGTGGTTGGCCCGATGGCTGATGTTCATGCGCTTCAAGATGTCATTGACCATCTGCTTGCGCTCGCTTGCCTTTACTTTGAGATAGGTAAGCGGCAACTCCACGTTTTCAAAGACATTCAGTTCGTCGATCAGATTGAAACTCTGGAACACGAAACCGATATTTCCTTTACGCACCTGCGTACGTTCTTTTTCTTTCAAGTGTCCGACTTCCCTGTCCGCCAGGTAATAGTCGCCCGATGTCGGGTTGTCCAACAGGCCCAGGATATTCAGCAAGGTGGACTTGCCACAGCCGGAAGGGCCCATGATTGCCACAAACTCACCATCCTTCACTTCCATCGACACGCCGTTCAACGCGATCGTTTCCACCTCTTCCGTACGGAAAAACTTACTTAATCCTTCAATTTTAATCATGACTGTATCTGTTTTTTTATTATTGCTTCTTCTTGCCTATCTATAGGCAAACAGCGTGCCAAAGTACATAAACCATTTATTTACAACCCTATAATAATTTCAATATTTTCCGCGAGTGTCTAATTTTTGGACAGTGGTGTAAAGATATTAGACACTCGCCGGGAAAACGAGATCCCGGATTATTCCGATTTCAAGCTATCGACCGGATCTTCGTTCGCGACATCCCAGATGCGGTACACGATACATATCAAGACCACCAGGCAGACAAACAATGCCCCTGCCAAGAAGATCCACGCACTAAGAGGTATCTTTTCCACAAACTGCCGTTGCCAGTGTTCCGCGACAAAATAAGATATGCCGCATCCTAATAAAATCGCAGGGAGGGCGATACGAAGGACGTCTTTCAAGAATATCCGTAGGATATCCTTCATCGTAGCCCCGTTCACTTTGCGGATGGCCAATTCCTTGCGGCGTCGGTTCACTTCGTCGTTCGTATAGCCGATCAATCCGATCAGGGAGATTATCAGCGTTATTAATCCCCCGATCATCACTTCGTCGCGGAACTTCCGGGAACTGCTGTACAGGTCGACCATCTGAACGGAATAAACCGTCAGTTTCGGCTCTTGGTCCGGCATCAGCTCTTTCAATCTCTCATTTACTTTTCCGACTGCATCAGGAGTCATCCGGTGGAATTTCACCAACAAATGGGCAGAAGGACGTTGACGGTAGAACAAGACGGAAGGACGTGCATCCATATCGATGAGCGAACCCATGATATAATTCTCATATACCCCGCAAATCGTATAATACTTCGAGCCATACCGATCATGTTCCGATATATAAATGGATTTACCGACTGCACCGTCCGGCCAGTCCACGAATTCTTTCATCTTCTCCACAAAAGCACGGTTCACCATCACTTCGTCCGAAACTGGGATATTCTCGGTGAACGAGCGGCCTTCTATCACCGGTATTTCCATTAAGTCAAGGAATCCGTTGCTCACCCAATACTGGTCTGCAATATTAAAAAGTTCCTTTTCCGACTCCGGTAAAGCGATATTATTGCCCGACATCGACCAAAAAGGTAACGAATAGGAAGTCGACACCGCTTCTACTTCCGGCAGGCGCATCACTTCATCCAGCACCTTATAACGAGTCGTGGAATCGATCGCCGAAATACTGCAATAGGCCAGCCGGTCATACGAATAACCCGGATCACTGTTCACCATATACGCATGTTGTCTGCCGACAATCAATAACAGGGTCACCAGCAAACCCGCTGCAATAAACTGGAGGAAAAGCAGACAGAGTTTCCAGACACGGCGACTTTCACGGAAATTACGGAACGCGGCAGCCACCGGAATACGGGCGAACAAACAGCCCGGAACCAAGCCGGTCACCAGAAACACAATCACGCAAACCCCCAGTAGTACCAAAGCCCCTTTGGATAATAACAACGTTTCGACCGAAACATCCAATAAATCATAAATGATATCCCGACAAAGAAAAATCAGGAAAATACTCACCATGATCGAACAGACCATGTGTACCAGCGTTTCCGACAAAACCATGCTATGGATATTCGTTTCCGAAGCCCCGTACGACTTATGCACGGCTACTTCTTTCGTCCGGTTGACGATCGAAGAAATGGTAATGAGAATATAGTTCATGATAGCCGTGAACAAAAGGGCAAAGGCCAGAATCCCCAACATCATAACCATGTTTTTTACCTCTCCCGCTTTGCTATGCAAGTCGAGCAAGGGCCTAAGCGTATAAGTCAGTTCGTAGCCCGACTTTCTCAAAGCTTCCTGATCGTGGTGCCGGAGCGTCATATCATGAATAGCCGGAGTCAGGCTATCAGGCGTGACTCCCGGTGACAGACGCACATAACCGGCATAACGGTCGTTACCCAACCAGTTGTTCAAACTCTCCGGATCCATGCCGGACATGGCAACCAACATATCGTAACGCAAGCTGGCATTCTGGGGCAGATCCTCGAATACACCTCCGATCGTCACCTCCAAACCGGGATTCTCATCGGGGATGATCGTCAAGCCTTCCACTTTTTCGATACCTCCCATCTTTTCCGCCAACGAACGGGATATCATAGCATACCACGGTTTGGCCAACACCACTTTCGGATTACCGGACAGGATCGGCACAGGGAAGATATCGAACACATTACTGTCGGCCATCATGATATAACGGGCGGAATAACGTTGTTTGTCAGGTGTCGTGAACAGGGTATTATCTCCACCGATATAGGTAAGCCGGGTAGCGTCTTCCACACCCGGAATCTCACTCCGCATAGCGGGAGCTACAGCACCGCTTACCTGATAATAGTCTTCCTCTTTCCCGTTCATGCTATAATTCTCATAGATCCGGTAAATCCGGTCCGCATCCGGATAGAAGGTATCGTAAGATTGTTCAAAATAGATCTTCGCAATCATGACCAACGCAACAGACAACCCCACACTCAGCGAGATGATCTTCATTACATTATGACGTCCTTTTTTGAACAATGAGCGTATGGCAATATTCAAGTTTCTCATATCTATCGTGTTTATCTGCTTTTCCTACTATCGTTACTCTGATTTCAAACTATCAACCGGATTAGAATTCGAAACGGCCCATGCACGGTACAGGACACAAGCAATGATCAAAACATAGACCATCATCGCTCCGGCCAGGAAGATGAAAAATCCGATGGGCGCCTTTTCCGTAAATTTCTCCAACCATCCCGTACCGGAATAATAAGCGACAGTCATACCGATCACGATAGCGGGAATCGCAATATAGGAAATGTCTTTCGAAATCATCTTCAAGATACTCCATGCCGTCGCCCCGTTCACCTTACGGATCGCAATTTCGCGTCCACGACGATTCGTTTCGTCACTGGTATATCCCAGCAGACCGATCAATGCAATAATCAAGGTCACGATTCCCCCGATCATAACCGAGTCGCGGAACGTGCGGGAATCCTTATACAGGTCTATCATATCCATATAATAAGCCGTCACCGTAACATTTCGGTCGGGCATTACATCTTCCAGCACCTTTTGTGCCTTTTTTATATTCTCCGGTGACATCTCATGGAATTTGATCAGGATCATCGGTGCATATCTATCATAGAACAGGGCGGTCGGACGTGTATCCGGATTACCGGTACTGCCAATACAAACATCTTCATACACACCGCAGATGGTAAACGGTTCTCCATTCTGGCTATGTTCCGTAATTATAATGTTCTTGCCAATCGCACTCCCGGTCCAACCAGCCACCTGTTCCATCTTTTCGACAAAAGAACGGCTGACCATCACTTTGTTCGAAGCCGAACCGTCAGAACGGAACACCTCTCCTTCAATAACCGGAATCTCCATCAAGGAAAAGAAATCATCTTTCACCCAGTACATATCGGCAATATTAAACAGTTCGCGGTCATCTCCAGGAAGTGAAACATTATTTCCCGACATCCCTGAAATCGGCAGGTCATAGCAGGCAGAAACTTTGTCAACTTCGGGTATCTTGCGCAATTCCTCGATTGCCGTATTACGGACGGATTCTTCCACACCCTGTGTCGAGCAATAAGCCAACTTCTCATAGGCATATCCGGGATCGACATTTACCATATAGTCATACTGCTTATTGATAACCGACAATAATGCCACCAGATAGGCTGTTGCCAAAAACTGTATGAACAGCAGGCAAAGTTTCCAGTACCTGCGGGATTCTTTAAAATTACGGAATGCGGCAGCCACCGGAATACGCAGGAACATATAGGTCGGGATCAAACCGGTAATGAAAAAGATCACGATGCAAACTCCTATCAGTATCACAATAGTCTGTGTCGAGAACAATGCTCCCAACGTTGCCCCTAACAATTCTTCCGTTTTCGTACGGAACAGAACGATCAGAAAAGCGGCAAGCAACAAAGAAATCAGCATATGCAAACACGTCTCCGACATGATCATACCGAACAGGTTCTTATCTGAAGCCCCATAACATTTATGAACAGCCACCTCTTTGGTTCGGTTGATCAACGTGGAAATCACGATAAGCACATAATTCATCGCAGCCGTAAAGATGAGCACAAAAGCCAGAAAGCCCAACAGGGAATTCATGCTCTTCACCTCATCACTGTTACTGTGCATGTCCATCAACGGAACCAGGCTATAAGTCAAATCAATTCCCGCTTTTTTCACCTCTTCCAGATCGCAATGCCGTCCTTGCATCTCACGAATGGCAGTCGTCAGGCTTTCCGGATCAGTGCCGGGATAAAGTTTTACATATCCCAGATAACGGTCATTCCCCAGCCAATTTTCACGACTCCACTTGCTCATACCTTCCAAAGATGCAACAATCTCAAAACGCAAGTGGGAATTTTCAGGTACATCTTCAAACACACCTCCTATCGTATAGGTTTGTCCTGGACTGGATTCAAATTCAAATTCCTTGTTCACTGCCTGTTCTGCACCTCCCAACAGTTTGGCAATGCGATTCGAGATCATCACATATCCCGGACGGGACAAAGTCTCTTTCGGATCACCGATCAGGATAGGACGCGGCAACAGATCGAAAACATTCGTATCGCCCATCACGACATAACGGGCGGAATAACGGTTTCCATCCTGTGTCTTGAACAACTCCTTGTCACCCCCGATATAGGTCAAACGAGTTGCTTTTTCAACCTCCGGTATCTCGACTTGCATAGCTGTAGCCACGCCTCCGCTCACCTGCCCGTAGGACTTATATTCACCATCCCGGATGATGTTTTCGTGCAACCGATAAATACGGTCGCTGTCCGGATAAAACTTATCAAACGAACGTTCAAAACACACTTTCGATATCAGGACAAGTCCCATCGCCAGTCCGACTCCCAGAGATAAAATCTTTATCCCATTACTTCTTCCTTTCTTAAAAAGCGAACGTAATGCTATGTTCAAGTTTTTCATATCGCGTATTTATTATATTCCGTCCATTAAAATTCAAAAAGCGTGCCAAAAGAGTCAACGAGCTAAAATACAAATAGATAAAAGCACAATCATTTTTTTAAGTGTCCAATTATTTGACAATGGTGTACAATAATTAGACACTCCTGATGGGTAAAACATCGAAACTAGTTCACGGAAATGCAATTGACGTCCCACAAGGATATTTCATATATTTTGTACTTTTGCAAACATGAAACGGAATATACTCGCTCTTTATCTGATCAAACTATCCAAATGGTTCACATTGGTTATGCCTATCATCGTGCTTTTTTACGAAAAACACGGATTAGGATTGCAGGATGTGTTTATCCTGAAGAGTGTCTATTCGATAGCAGCCGTTGCCTTGGAGATCCCTTCAGGCTATCTGGCTGATGTTTGGGGACGCCGCAAATGTCTGATATTAGGATGTATCCTTTTCTTCTTCGGATATCTATGCTATTCGTTCACCTCGACATTCACGGCTTTTCTTTTCGCTGAAATCTTGTTGGGGACAGGACAGACATTGGTAAATGGTGCAGATTCCGCTCTGTTATACGATACTACCGCCCAATACAAGAAAGAAAATTTATACTTACGATATGAAGGACGGATCACGATGATCGGCAACTTCGCTGAAGCGCTGGCAGGGATCTTTGGTGGTTTATTGGCGGAGTATTCCCTTCGTCTTCCTTTTTATGCGCAGGCTGTGATTGCATTTACAGGTATTCCGGCAGCATTCATGCTTAAGGAGGTCAACCGTTCCAATAAAATACAGAATCCGGTAAACGAGATTGTCCGGATCATCAGATATTCGCTGGTAACGAACAAGCAACTTTGCTACAATATCATGTATTCAGGTATAATCGGGGCAGCGACTCTCACGATGGCTTGGTTCGTACAACCGGTTTTAATGTATCTGAAAACTCCCGTTTCCTGGTATGGCGTTATTTGGACGGTACTGAATCTGACAGTCGGCTTCGCCGCTCTCTGGTCCGACCGGGTGGACAACTACTTCGGTCCGCGGAATCCTGATCCTCGTTTTTATAGTCGGCGGATATGTCTCCCTGGCTTTCAACCTTACGTACGCCGGCCTTGCCATCTTGTTCGTCTTTTATATCTTCCGCGGTTTTGCCACCCCCATCCTCAAAGGATACATCAACCAAATGACTTTTTCCGACATGAGGGCGACAGTGCTTTCCATCCGCAACTTCATAATCCGCCTGATGTTCGCCGCTATCGCCCCCTTTATCGGTTGGCTGAATGACATGTATTCGCTCCAGGTTGCCCTACTCGTCTCAGCAGGGATCATATTGCTGCCGGGAGGGATATTTCTGGGGCTTCAGTTCAGAAAAGAAACAAGTTAAAAAGGGACATTGCACAAATTGCTGATCTTATCTACATTCTTGATATAGGAATTATGCTCCCACAGACGTCCGGCACAATATTGATCGAAAGTATCCTGCAATGATTTCTCATCATCAAGGCTATTCACCAGTTCCGGTATCAAGATCTCGGCAAAAACAAAAATGCCTTTTTCCGGTACAAGGACAAGATTGCTCTTGGGTTGTATAGACATTGATTTTTCAAGCATATCGAGTGGGACAATGCGGTAACGCTTTTCACCTTCCTTATCCGAAATCAATAACAGATAATCAGTACTACGAGCCGGAGAAATAAATAGTATATCATCAATCGAACCGACAAAAGCAAAAAGCATATTCGGTTGTGACATTCCCTTTTTCAGATTGGACAGGCCTACTTCGCCATTCTTAAAAACCGTAACCAGCAAATCTTCCTTGTCTTCCGGGTTATAAGAGAAAATAACACTTCCCCCTTCTCCTCCCCACTTTCCGATCTTGGGACTTACGGAATAGGCTATTTTGCCATTTTTAAATAAGGAGACAAAGACATGGTTGGGCGTGTATCCCAGGTCATGCTTCTTTTGCAAAGGATTGCAACGCAGAGCTGATGTCCGGATTCCTAAATTAATTTGAGTGTTTGCATTTTTAGTGCGCAAAGCCTTTTCCTGGACATTTTCTTCGTTTACGGACAAAACCGGAGCAACCGCTTCCACCTCTTGAACCGCTGTCATTTCAGGGACTACAGAACGTTTATCAAAAATATATTCATTCCGTTCTGCACTAAAATACGCAGGAAACTCCGGCATCTTAGGAACAGAATCCAGCTTTTGCCGATGGCGCAACTTGACAAAATCCGCCACGTTGCCAACTGGTTTGATCAGATTGGAACTGGCAGAACGCGTATATACTTCACCTTTCACCTCTACCACTTCATTGATTGGCGCTACTCGAAACGCCAAAACCAGACGTCCGTCTTCATATTCATACAAACGGCAACGTATATACGCCTGATAACGATCCCGATCTTCTTTTTTACCTAATAGCCTGATCACATTTTGATTGACAGAACGAAGGTAAACATCGCTGTCATTATGAGCAAACCTTAACTCCTGGTCCAATCCGGTCAGATATCCCTTATCATTGACTCCGATATAAAGTGTTCCCCCTTCCGTATTCATGAACGATGCAATCACACGAGCCAGGACAAGGCTCTGCTCCTCTGTCGCGTTTTTGTCGGCATGGATAAATGCAGATGTCTTAAATTCTTTTTCTACTCCTTCATGGCCGAAAAATACGGGTATGTACACTCTAGTTTTTTTCTCCCAGACTTTACAACCAAGCAAAACATTAATATTCTCGCAAATCAGTTCCTGCAGGTCATCATCCTTTTCTTTCAGATAGGACATGATATTAAAATAGCGTGCCAACTCAGCTACCGTACGGTTTTTATTTTGCATAAACGATTGCAAATCGGACTGGACGGAAGTCAGGGGACGGGAGTCGAACCAAGTCTGTAATACTCGTATAACCTGTTTGTTATTACGCAAACGCAAGCTGTACCGGTCCATATCTAACGCTTCCATACGATCCGACAATCCCTTAAAAGTTTGCCGGCATTCAACTCCCTCTCTGTTTTTCAATAATTCGGAGTCCAGTGAATTAACCCAATAGATATAGTCGGAACAAAGCCCGTAATAATCAGCCAATTCTTTGTTTCCCACAAAACGGCACAAAAATATCAGGACATTATAAGCATTGAAGCATCCACATATATCTTCGCTGTCGCCTATCAACGAATCTACACAATAAATGAGTTCCTTCAACTGGCTCACCGTTATCCTATCCGACTCGTCATATAAATCGGGAGTTACTGTTTTACTTTCACTTTCAGGCATCTCATCAGTCTGAGCCGATTCATCAAGAGCACTCTCCGGAACTTCAAGATTTAGGCTTTGGAAAGCGACGAAGAAAGGATTGTTTTTTTCTTTCAAACGTTGCAACTCTTCCTTGTCTTTATTGACTTTCAGCACTTCTTTCGTCATGAAGAAAAAGAAACTGCGCAAATTTTCCAATACATTATTATAAAAACCTTTTTCGTCTGGAAATGGGATATGGGACAGCACTTTGATCGTATTTTTCAATTTGTCCGCCGATAAACCTCCATATTCCACCTTATAGAAGTTACCGGCCTTATACTTCTTATGGGGATTAGTCGTTGTTGCCGTCATGCCGGTAGAAAGCAACCACCAGACTTTGCCTTCTGCAATATCGATCACTTTCCCGATTACATTTTTCTTCCTGACACAATCCGGATACATATATTCATTGAAATCCTGTATCAGGGAAAGCTTGACTTCACTTCCTTCCACGCTCTTTACTTTCGCACGGAATATCTCGTTGACAACAAACATATCCATAAAACCAGGGATGATATAATAGCATGAATTTATGTAAGCGAATGGCAAACAGGCCTTCATTCCCCGGTATGGGGCATCTATAATTTCCATCTTCAGAGACATGTCTTCCTTGTCGATATGCAGGATCCGGACCTTGACCCGTTGATCCGGACGCAGAAAATGGTCTGTCTCCACCTCTTCCTCTTCCATCTCGATCTCTGGTATCTCAATCTCTTTCTCATCTGATCCGGTATCCACAAAAGCCGGAGAAGACATTGGTTGCGACAAAGGATAATCTTCCGCTACCAGATTCCAATATGAACGGAAATCACGGATATTCTTACAAGCATCAAAATTCAAAGATAACCGGCTAAAAGAAGCGACAAACAAACGGTTTTTCAACACAGTAGCCCGGTCTTTACGCCCTTTCCACGAGTTACATCCCAATTCAACCAATGGGCTCAACGTAAACCCATCGTTATCAAGGGTGATCATATTTTTTTCATTTCGACATTGCCTCCACTTTTTACTATCTTCCTGGAAAAGACATGCTTTATCATCTGCTTGTAGCATGATGAGACGTTCCAAGATCTTTATCTCATCAAAATGTTGGAGATGCTCCCACTGGATACGGTCACCCAATGTATTCTCGCCAGTGAGCAAAGTATATGACTTATTTTTCAGCAGTTCACTATACGGTGATGGTATACGGGAAAGATAACGGCATATACGGGCAGCAATCAGTGAAAGGTCATCCTCCTTTTGCCGACATTGTCCACAGATCAAGAAGACAAAAGTATGCAAACGGACCGACTCGGTTATCAGAGGATGAAGCGTGTCCCAATCATCGGAGAACCAATATTCAGATACCTTATCATCCATCTCCTTTGCTTTCCGTTTCAATACGCCGGAAAAATCACTGCATTCCTCTTCTGTCATCAGACCATTGGTAATTAGCCTGCAAACGATATCGATCAGTACCGGAAGATTCTGGGAAAAACCAGTCAAATCGTATGACAGCAGATAATATATTTTTAGGATCTCGTCATGTACATGCCAAATGTTTCCACTCTGTTCCAACTTACGCAAAACAGCCTTCAGATATTCATTCGTCTTTCCTTCCGACAAGCAACGGCAAACTTTCAGTTTCAAAGAAAGACGATCCATCCTGTCAAACAGTTCAGTTCTTTTTTCATCCGCCCTCCTCTGGTATACTGTTTGCAAATAGTCCGATTCCTCTCCCATCCACCGGCAAAGGTCGAAGGCCTTCTCTAAAGCTTTAGCGGCATCCTTTCCATCCAAGGCCAGGCAATCTCCATGTTTTTCCTGAAAAGCAGCCAATGCCTCGATCCATCCAATCTCCTGATTCCGATACAGGAAACGAGCTTTTTTCAATAATACATCTGAAGCAGGATAATGCGAGACTTTATTCTCCACCAGCAACTTCATATTAACATCACAGGATTGAAATACAAAAGCATATTTTTCCACAATACTATCAGATAAGTTTTTTCCTGTTGTCGACATTTCTTTATCAAGGACAGGTACATCATTCATCATAGTTATAATATTAAAAATAAGATTATTAATTCAACAATTACCCTCTAAAAATTATATATATAAGCCCGAAAGTACTCATTTAATTCCAAGCACAAAAAAAATTCCGACTATATTTTAAGAATGACCATAAAAAAGAGGCCTGTCTCTTACTCCCCAAAAACAGACCTCTTTACGAAAAAGTTTCCATACCTTCCATGCCACCAGACCATACTCGGCAGCATCCAGCCAACCTTTTTTCACCTCCATTATCATAGCATAGGCAAACATTGCAGAACCGGATGCTTCCGGCCAGCAATCAGTTTTATCCACCAACAGGTTCTACATGCCGCTTTCACTCTGGCAATTTTTCGGGCTCTTCATCATAAGACGATGGCCATCCAAAATGCACCATGATTGGGATTATCTCTCGGTGTCAATATGAATTGTTAATTATCCATATTCGCCTTCTTCTCGAGCGGACAGATAATTAGTCGTCTAATATATCAATTTGAGAAATCATCAAAAAAGGAAGTGCGTCAAGCGCGGGGACAAGTACATTTTGACACACTTCCTTTTACGGTAATTTATTTGGTATAAATTAATTAGCAGTCTGATTTTCTTTTTCTGTCTGAACCGTCTGTCTCGCTTTCATACGGAAGTCCATATACGATTTCGTATTCAATTTTGGAAAACCATCCTTCTCCAATTGCCTGCCAACCTTTTCCAAGGTCTGAATATTCTCTTCCAGAATGGTTCCATCCGGACGAGGGCCAATGTTCAACAATAAATTAGCATTCATATCTGCGCAATATCTCAATAGCTCCATAACCTCTTCAGCCGATTTCTGCCGTTGTCGCGAAGAAGTATGATATGCCCACCCTAAAGCCTGGATCGGGATGTTCAACTCAGCCGGCTTTTCATTATTGCTCTCCCAAGAAAAATCGGCAGCGTCCTGTACCTTTTTAGGTAATCCGACACTTTTAAAGACAGGAGCCAATGATCCCATTTCTCTTTCTCCGGTTATAAAATCCTCATTACCGTTCGCACCTGTTTTAAACACGACTAATGCATGAGGCTGAATCTGATGAATCATATCATATATTTCCTGAATATTAAAAAGTTCAGAATACTGATACACTCCTCCAACCGTATCAAACCATATACCGGCAATCGGCCCATATTGAGTACACAATTCCATTATTTGCGTTTTTGCATAATTCAGATAATGCTTAAAATCTTCCACATTACGGAATCTGTAAGACTCAGGAACCTCTTTATAGTGGGGACGAGCCGGATCATACATCGTATTTGGCAAAAAGTAGGGATGATGCCAATCTATACCCACCGAATAATAAATAAACAGGCCCAATCCGGCTTTCCGGCAAGTGACAGCCAACTCTTTTACAAAGTCACGCTGGGCAGGATAATCCATACTATTGTAATCCGTCAAATACTACAGGAATCCCTGTCTTTTCAAAAAATCATCCGTCAACTTTCGAACCTTATAATACTCTTCCGTAAGCGGCTTTCTGTATAGAAAGATCGGATGCCCGGCACCTTCAAAGAGATGGAGTTCACAATCCACTCCCTTCTGCAAAAGTTTATCTTGATAGGCCTCGATCGTTTCGACCGATACGATAGGATCTTTCGTGCCAAGCAATATAAGAGTGGAGGGAGTTGCTTCCGACACATGATGGATCGGTGAAATTTTTTCAAAATCCCTTTTTATTTCCGGAAAACCATAACCTCGCGAAACCATGTCTATAACCGGATAATATAACACGGAGAGGTTCGGCCTGTAACCCGCCGGAACAGTCTCATCACTCCCGATCGTTCCGAGTGCGGCAGCCAGATGTCCACCGGCAGAACCACCGGCTACGGCAATCTTGTCCGGATCAAGCTGATAGTCCGAAGCATGGCTACGCAACCAACATATCGCATCTTTGGCATCCTCAAAACTCTCGAACGGAGTAGAATGGTGCAGATATCCGATACGATAATCAACCGATACAGCAACCATTCCTTTTGAAGCATAATAAGCACATTCACGATAAAACTGAATCGGAGTACCTAACTTCCAACCTCCTCCGTC